>Ga0209454_1000150_pt1 | contig 45475 bp, 36 predicted proteins | sample WorMetHERISLAND1_2_FD_187400 | JGI IMG/M metagenome (GOLD analysis project Ga0209454, IMG submission 187400) | Marine gutless worms symbiont microbial communities from Max Planck institute for Marine Microbiology, Germany - Olavius geniculatus... | ecosystem: Host-associated > Annelida >... | reverse complement strand
TCTACGATCCCGCCTGGAGCGAAGCGGAAGCGGGGACACCTGAAACCAAAATCTGATGAACTTCGCATTGGCTGCCCCGAGGGGCCATTTTTTCCGAGCTTAGTCTTGGCAAAAACTTAGTGTCTATATATTGAAATCCCATCATGTTTGCGCAGGATTTATGCTATAGCCGGATTGAATTTTTTAGGAATGCTATCGATTTAAAAGACAGAGCGAAGCGATACATCAAATCTTCAATCTTCAATCTTCAATCTTCAATTCCGGCTTGCCCGGTTTGGGTATTCGGTATTCGGTATTCGGTATTGGGTATTGGATACTGGATATGGGTGACGAATTACGGGTGCCGGTTGCGTGTCATAGCGTGCGGGTTGCGGAGTGCTGGCTGCTGGTCTCGGATTGCTGTAAACTCTATGACAAATGCTGATGATACGCAGTTTAGAAATCGATGGGCTTTATAGTGCTGTTGTTTTTCTCAATCCGCAATCCGCAATCCGAAATCCGAAATCGTAGGGCTCGACGCTGGATGCTCGATGCTGGATGCTCGATGCTGGATACTGGAAGATCGATGCGGGGTGTTGGATATTGAATTTCGGATGCCGGAAATACGTCCGCGGTTTTGGAACCCTCTCACCTTCTCACCTTCCCAACTTCTGTCTTCCGTCATCTGCATGACGCGGCGCAGCTTTAGAGAGTGAAGACGGGATCCTCTGACCTTCTGACCTTCTCACCTTCTTACCTTCCCATCTTCTCAACTTCTCACCTTCCCAACTTCTGTCTTCCGTCATCTGCATGCCGCGGCCTATCTTGAGCAGCGAAGACGGGATCCTCTGACCTTCTGACCTTCTCACCTTCTTACCTTCCCATCTTCTCACCTTCCCATCTTCTCACCTTCCCATCTTCTATCTTCTGTCATCTGATAAAAAAAAAGGCATAAAAAATCCGACCCGTGACAGGCACGTAGTCGGATTTAGCAGGTGCTGATTTTGTAAGGGTCTAGAAAAATAATATGGATCTATTTATTAACCGCAGTGGCTGATTGCTAGCCGACAGGTCCACTAATCTGATTTCTTGCCGCTTTTTGATCCTTTGGTTGAATATCCGTCGGCATACCAGCCGCCGCCTTTTAATTCAAAGGAACACTGTGACATAATCTTCTTGGCTTTTTTGTTGCATTTGGAACACTTGGTGCTCCTGGTTCCCATTTTTACCAGTTCTTCCGTAATATGTCCATCCGAGCATTCAAATTCGTAAAACGGCATATCGTTCCTCCCGAAACTGATCGGCCGCAGGCGGATCAGATTTGTGAATTTTTGTGGGGTTCAAATTTTTTGAGGCAAATTTACTCATTATTTTCAATTTGTCAAGAGTTTGTAATATTTCTTGACAGACCCGCTATCCACAATGTAGAAATTATAAATATTTTCAGATATTAAGCGCATAGCTCCAAACTCCTGCCAAAGCCATGGGGTGCTGGAGGAGCGGTGCGCCGGACATAATTCAGACCGAGGGGTGCATGTTTAAGGAATTTATAGCTAAATATCGGTTGATAGTGGGGCGGATTAGAACCAATGAACATACCACGATGGCGGTGCTGGCCGTAGTTGTCGGCTTGGCTGCCGGATTTGGTGCGGTTGGTTTTCGACACCTAATCTATTTTTTTCAATCAATCGCTTACGGATCTTCCGATGAACTGCTCGAGGTGGTTGCGACGATTCCCTGGAATATTAAAATATGGATTCCAGCCCTGGGAGGGTTGATAGTCGGTCCGCTGGTCTATTTTTCGGCCAGGGAGGCCAAGGGACACGGCGTGCCCGAAGTAATGGAAGCCGTGGCCTTAAAAGGCGGTGTTATCCGAAAAAGGGTGGTTGTTGTGAAATCTCTGGCCTCCGCCATCAGTATCAGCACCGGCGGTTCCGTCGGCCGTGAAGGGCCGATTGTTCAAATCGGCTCCGCCATCGGCTCAACTTTGGGCCAGGCGTTGAAGGTCTCCCCGGATCGGATGCGGGCCTTGGTCGGATGCGGGGCCGCCGCCGGCATTGCGGCCACCTTCAATGCTCCGATTGCCGGGTCCATGTTTGCCTTGGAGGTTATCCTGGGAGATTTCGGACTGGCCACGTTCAGCCCGATTGTAATTTCATCGGTGGTGGCGACCGTCGTATCACGCGCTTATCTCGAAGATACCCCGGCCTTTATTGTCCCGGCCTACGAGCTCGTCAGCGCCTGGGAATTGCCCATGTACCTGGTACTCGGTGTTTTTTGTGCGGTGGTGGCGGTAACTTTTACCAAAACCCTTTACAAGGTTGAGGATTTATTCGACAGCCTCAAATTTCCCGAGTATCTCAAAGCAGTTTTGGGCGGCCTGCTCTTGGGCTTTCTCGGTTTGGTGTTTCCGCAGATTCTGGGAGTGGGCTATGGCGCCATGGATATGGCGCTGATGCAGCAGATCGCCTGGTGGCTGATGTTGATTCTGGTGATTGTCAAGGTTTTCGCCACATCCATCACGATTGGTTCTGGTGGGTCCGGGGGTATTTTCGCACCATCCCTGTTTCTGGGAGCGATGGCCGGCGGGTTTTTCGGGATGCTCGTGAATGCACTGTTTCCAACGGTCACGGCATCACCCGGCGCCTACAGTATCGTCGGCATGGGCGCCGTCGTCGCCGCCACCACTCATGGGCCACTGGCAGCCATTTTGATTCTTTTTGAAATGACGGGTGATTACAAAATTATCCTGCCGCTCATGTTCTCTTGCATTGTCGGGACCATTGCCAGCAGTCAGCTGCTGAGGGATTCGATCTACACTTTAAAATTGGCCCGGCGCGGGATCGACATCAAAGAAGGCAAAGAAGTCAATATTCTGAAATCCATGCAAGTTAAAGAAATCATGAGCCGGGAGGTAGAAACCATCCCCGAAGGCTGCGCGCTGGAAAGAATGACCGATAAAATTTCGAAAAGCAAATTCAACAGCTTTCCGGTGCTCGATTCCGACAATAAGCTTTGCGGGATTCTATCGTTCAATGATTACAGCGAGGCCATATTTGATGAAGATCTCAAACATCTGGTGGTAGCCAAAGACTTGGCCACGCCCGATGTGATCACGGTCTCGACCGATGACAATCTGTATACAGCGCTGGAAAAAATAAGCCGCAAGGATTTCGCGACCCTGCCGGTGGTTTCCGCAGACGATCCCGGCCAGCTGGTTGGGATTGTCAGCCGGCGGGATATCATCGGGGCTTACGACAAAGCAGTGCTTAAAAAAGCGCTCTTTAAAAATTAAACCTCATAATTAATCCACCCTTAGAACCAGTTTTCAGCATTATTCATCTATCTTTAATAAATCAAGAGTATCGATTGAATGAAGATCCGGTGGATTAATTATGAGGTTTAATTTTTATATGATGTGCTTATCTTTTATGTAATCTGGTAGAAATATGATCCGCAAATAATGGCAGCGGACGGGATCAATGTATGTTGAGATGCATTGCGAGGGTCAAGATCCGTTTTGGATGCCCAAATTTTGCTGGTAGTTGAACCGGCCGCTATTCAGAATAGTAGCGGGCTGATTGATGATTTACTCCCGCTCTAAAGCCTGCTGCGCCCCAAAAGCAGCTATATATATATAGTGAGAGATCCAGCTATGGAACAAGTCGGTACTGGCGATATTCGTTGTTTGCGCGTCCCGGCGGACGAACCGGGCGCAGAGGACGGGACGGCTGTTATCGAAAAAGAGGAAGAGGAACAGGCGCCTGAAGAGGAAGAATACATCCTGTGCCGCCAATGCCGCCAGGCAATCACCCGGCCGAATGATCGGCTATCCGTCCAGGGCTCCCATCGCCACACTTTTGCAAATCCGCATGGTATCGTTTATGAAATCGGTTGCTTTAAAAACGTTGTCGGATGCGGCTATGCCGGTGGCGCTTCCGACGAGTTTACCTGGTTTGCCGGTTATCGCTGGCGGGTGTGTTATTGTGCCATGTGCCTGACCCACCTGGGTTGGCGATTCAGTTCGACCGGCGGCGATTATTTTCATGGATTGATATTAGACAAATTGATCGAACCGGGATAAACTTCCTCAGATATGTCAAAGATAACTCCGCACCATATGCACTGAAAAGTAATAAAACTCAAATCTACTGGTTTGATGAACGGAGGGAAACGATTTGGCCGAGATAAAAAGCACCTTGGATCTGGTGATGGAAAGAACTAAAAATCTGACACTCAGCTCCGAGGAAAAACAGGCTCAAAAAGATAAAGAAATAACCAACCGCATCAAGGGTTTGGTGCAAAAGCTTCAGGACGGATTGTTGACTTCCGGCCAGTTCAATGAGGTATACGGAAAGTTGAAAAAAGACTCCGACCTGCCGGATCACAGCCTGCTCGTCAGGGACATCCTAATCCGACTGGATCCCGGCCAGGACAACCAGGGCCTGCTGGAAATACTGGAGGAATGCTGCCACCTCGACACAGCACCCATTCGATCCCTTATGAATGATTATCGGAATGCCGCTGATCGGGCGACCGAAAAGCGAATGGGCCTTATCAAAGAAGAACTCGCCCATAACCACTCCATTGCAGGAACCGCGGTAATCCCCAATCTGGAAGCCGACAGTCAATGGCAGCAGGAAACTCAGGATCTGCAAAGGCAATTCGAGGAAAGCTTGAGCGAAGCGTTTGATATGACGAATGACGAATGACGAATTAATCGATTGGGGATTGGGGATTGGGTATTAGGTATTCGGTATTGGGTATTAGGTATTAGGTATTCGGTATTGGGTATTGGGTATTGGGTATTGGATGCTGGTTGCTCGATGCTGGATGCTCGATGCTGGATGCTCGATGCTGGATACTCGATGCTGGATAATGGATGCTCGATGCTGGATGCTCGATATTGGATATCGGATGCCGAATGCCGGAAATAAGTCCGCGCTTTTGGGGTCCTCTGACCTTCTTACCTTCTCAACTTCCCATCTTCTGTCTTCTGTCATCTGCGTTCCACGGCTCCGCTCGAAGAGCGGAGACGGGTCATCTGCCCTCTGCCCTCTGCCCTCTGCCCTCTGCCCTCTGACCTCTGTCTTCTGTCCTATATATATGCAAAATAGAACGATTCGACTTCTGCAAAATTCTTGGCTACATTTTCGGTGCCGGATATGACGTCGCCGTGACCCGACAGCAGCCATTCCACATCCAGGTCCGAAAGTCCTTTGATGCTGTCTTTGAGCTGCGATCCGTCTCCGCCGGGAAGATCCGTGCGGCCGACGCCTTCTTTGAAGAGAAGATCACCGGTGAAGAGCGCCTTTTGGGCCGGCCAGTAGATCGAAACCGAGCCGGGCGAATGACCCGGTGTGTGAATAATTTCCAGCTCGAGGCCCTTCACTTTGAGGGTCCCTTCCCCCAGATAAAAATCCGGCTGGAATTCCCCGAGATCGATACCGTAGGCGGCACTCATCTGTTTTCCGATCGTCGCTGCCCATTGCCATTCCGCCTCATGCAAGGTAAACGGGGTCTGTTTGCCCCTTACCAAGGGAACCGCTTCGATATGATCCGGATGGGCGTGGGTGCAGATAACCAAATCAAGGTCATCGACGCTCAGTTCCAGCTGCTCCAATCCCCGCTCAACATGATCGAAAGGCGCACGATGTCCCGGGTCGATCAATACTCGGCTGGGGCCGTCGATTAAATAGGCGTTGCAATTGTTGCTGGTCATGGATTGCCAGAGAAAGGCATGCACATTGTCGGTCAGCTTCATAACAGGATGTCCTTCCTAAATCATTTCATAAATTTGCCGATATCATTATAATGCGGATTGAGGAATTGAGGGATTATGGAATTGGAGATTTGAGTGAGCAGGTAGAGAAAATCCCTTCAATTCCTGAATTCCTCAATCCATTAATTCCTTAATTACAATGATAAACATTTAAATTTGACATTAAACCATAAATTTCAAGAAAGGCAATGAACGCGATGAAAGGATATTTTGGTTTACTGGCGGGATTGGTAATGTTTTTGACCACAGGCTGCACGGCGGCCTTGATCGGGGGTGCTGCCGGCGGGGGATATGCCGTTGCCACCGACGAGCGTCAGACCGATCGTATAATGGATGATTCGACCATCACGTCCCGCATCAAGAGCGCCATGGTTAAAGATGATCTGATCAAGGCATACCAGGTCGATGTGGACACAGTCGAGGGTCACGTTACTTTAACCGGCGTTGTGAAAACTCACCGGGAATCACAGCGCGCTGTACAGCTTGCCGGCCGTGAGCGGGGAGTGAAGTCCGTCCGCAATAATCTCCAGATCGGTGATAAAACCTGGGGAGAATCCTTCAATGACACATGGCTGGGCAGCAGAATCAAATCCAAACTTATTGCAGAGCCTGAAATTCGATCACTGAACATCGATGTCGACGTCCATAAAGGGATCGTTACGTTGACCGGAGTCGTCGGCAACCGGTATCAGAAGAAGCGGGCCATGGAAATTGCCGGGGCCACCGAGGGAACCCGCCGGGTGGTGGATAATCTTAGAGTGAAATAAAGGCGGGGCGTTACGATTGCGGATTTCGGATTGCGGATTTCGGATTGTTAAAAAAGAACCAATAGAAGTGGGTGGTGCGCTTTGCGCAAGCTAATAGCTCAAAGATCAATGACTATCCATGAGAACCGGTTTTTCTGCAATGAAAAAAACGTGAATATCTGAACTTCTGAACCTTGCTTTTGGGGTCTAAGCCCTAGTCGACCCCCGGGGTCGTAGCTCGAAGCGCGAAGCCCCAAGCCCCAAACCCATGAACGTCTGTAAATCTAGTTCTCATCCAGTCTCATGGATTGGATGATCTCCGCCAGCCGGCCTGAGGCGCGCAGTTGTTCAATTTCGCTTTCCACTTTGATTTTATCGTCCGCGTCTTCCGCGCCGACCATCAAGACGGTCTGCTCATTTCGCAGGTAGGCGTCGTCCGCGATGTCCAGTTCATTTTTTTTGATGATCGATTTGAGAGTGTCCACATAGGCCTGGCCCTTTTCAGAATATTTGGTAAGGGATTCAGCCAGGACGATTCCGGACAGTTTGGCATTGCGTTCACGCAGTTCGGCTCGTTTGCGCCGCAGATCTTCGTAAGCCCGGTGGGTATTCAAGTTACTTATGTATCCCCTGACCGAGTCGAAAGGCCAAAGATAGGAAGCAACCCCGTAGTCTCCCTTGGATTTCCGCTGTTCTTTGGGTTTCATGCCTTGGCCCCCATAGGTCCACTGCCCGAAAAGGGCGTTGCCGAGCAGTGTGAATCTGGAAGTTCCATAACCGCTCTCATAGGCTCCCTGGCCTAATGCCAGGGAGGGCGGAATAATATCCACCCGCACCAACAGATCGTCCATCAAAGCCAGCAGTTTCTGATCGTCCGGGAGCTTCTCCCGGTTAATCAATCCGTATCGAGCAGCCAATTCCCGCAGCCATTGAATGTTCTCCCCACTGATAGATTGGCCTTCATTGTGGGATCTAATCAAAGATTCCAGCCGTGCCCGATCTTTTTGGATGAGTTCGTTGGCATAAAGGATCAGGGGAACCAGCCCTCTGAAAAACAGCTCCTTCTTGACTTCGACAGGGACTTGCCGGGCTTCTTCCTTCCAACTTTGGTTGATTACAACGACAATGGCCCGGGGCACATCGAGTGTTTTGGAGCGGTCCACCTCGCCCCAGAAATTTGCTTGTTGGTAGGCGGATATCGTCTCTTCAACAGTTCCCAAAACAAGTATCTCATAATCGCCGGCATACAATGAAGGGACATAGCTCAATATCGTTGCCAGTATGCCGAACAAGCCAGGTAACAGGGCTTTGCACAACGGGCAAAAACTTTTGATCCAGTTTTCCATGTTAACTGCCTCCAGTCCAAAATGCTGTGCAGGACAAAACCCATGGCAAGATGATGCCAGATTATAGTGATCAGTGACCAGCTGTCAGTACCGATCATTCAGCACGATCTGCAATCCGCGATCGCCAATCGGGCAACAAGGCCTTGAGCAATCTTTAATCAACCCGCAGCATCTTGCTTCCGAATGCTGTGGGCCGAAGGCCGAATACCGGTTTTTTCAATCCGCAATGCGCTATCCGACATCCGAAAACGGAAAATCCAGTATCCATTGCCTATCCTTGTTCCACCGCGTCGACGATCGCCTGCAACGCCGCACCGGCTTTTTCTTGGATTAGGGCATCGCACATTTGGTCGCAGGGTGTTTCCGAGAGATTGACAATGGCAAGATATGCACCGCCGTCTTTGGCATAAATCGGCATATGGGCCGCCGGCTGCACCAGCAGGGTGGAGCCGACGACCATGAAAAAATCACTCTGCCGGGATAGTTCTACCGCCTTTTCGACTTCTGCGACCGGCATGGACTGGCCGAATGAAATGGTATCGGGCTTTAAATAGCCGCCGCAAGTGCATTCAGGTGCCGAATCGCCCGCGGTCAAGCGTTGCTGAACGTCTTCGATAGGGGTAATCTGCCGGCAGCTCATGCAGCGAATGCGGCAGGTATTGCCGTGCAGTTCGATAATTTTTTCATCGGGCAGCCCCGATGCCTGGTGCAGACCGTCGACGTTCTGGGTGACCACCGCTTGCAGCAACCCCATTTTATGAAGCTTGGCCAGGGCCAGGTGGGCCGGGTTTGGGGCAGCCTCGGCAATACCCTGGTAAAGCGTTACCCAGCGATCCCAGTATTCCTGGCGGGACGCTTTCGAAGACATGAATTCATCGAAGTATACCGGGCGAAACTTGTCCCAGATGCCGCCCTGGCTGCGGTAGTCGGGGATACCGCTCTCGGTGGAGATACCGGCACCGGTGAATACAACGTTGTTCCCGCCTTCCTTGATCTTGGACGCTATTCGGACAATTTGCTCCTTCACTGATCTATTCCCCCTTATATGTAGATGATTGCTACCAGATGACAGATGTCAGAAGACAGAGGTCAGATGTCAGAAGACAGATGACAGAAGTCAGAAGTCAGATGACAGAAGACGGTTATTGGTTATTTGTTATCGGTTATTAAAATTCCACAATCGCTGACAAACTTCCGGCAATCGGTATTCAGTATCCGGTACCTGGTGTCCGGTATCGAGTATCCAGCAACCAGCATCCGGCAACCGGCATCAGATATTCGATACCCTCCACCTTCCACCATTTTTTTTTGCCGAATGCCGAATCCCGAATACCGGCTTTTTCAATCCGCAATCCGCAATCCGCAATCCGCAATCGAGAAACCCTCCACCTTCCACCATTTTTTTTTGCCGAATGCCGAATCCCGAATGCCGGCTTTTTCAATCCGCAATCCGCAATCGAGAAACCCTCCACCTTCCACCCTTCTTTTTTGCCGAAAACCGAACGCCGAAAGCCGATTCTTTTTCCCAGCATCCTTTCAGTTTTTTTGCTTTGAGCTTTGAGCTTTTTTGCCTTCAGCTTTCTTTAAACTCCGCCACCAGCTGCTGGACGGTGGCCTTGGCATCGCCGAACAGCATGCGGGAATTCTCTTTTATAAAAAGCGGATTTTCTACTCCGGCAAAACCGGCAGCCATGGATCGCTTGAGGATCATGACGGTCTTGGCCTTGTCCGCGTTGATCACCGGCATACCGTAAATCGGACTCGATTCCATTTCCCGGGCGGCCGGATTGACCACATCATTGGCGCCGATGACAATACAAATGTCCACCGTCTCCATGATGGGGTTGACATCATCCATTTCAGCCAATTGCTCATAGACCACGTTGGCTTCAGCCAGCAGCACATTCATATGGCCGGGCATGCGGCCGGCCACCGGGTGGATGGCGTAGCGGACTTCAGCACCGTTATTTTCAAGGATCTCTCCGAGTTCACGAACAGCATGCTGGGCCTGGGCGACGGCCATGCCGTAGCCCGGCACGACGACAACAGATCTGGCGGCTTCTAGAATGTAATAGGCGTCTTCGGGGGTGATCGGTTTGGGCTCACCCTGGACTTCAGCTGTCCCTTTGACGCCGGCAGCAGCTCCCATGCCTCCAAAGAGAACATTGCTCAACGACCGGTTCATGGCCTTGCACATAATACCGGTCAGGATCAAGCCGCTGGCGCCTACCAGAGAGCCGGCAACAATCAGTACATTGTTTAAAATAATAAAACCGGCGGCACAGGCGGCCAATCCTGAATAGCTATTCAACAGGGCAATGACCACCGGCATATCCGCGCCGCCGATGGGAATGACCGCCAATACCCCCAACGTCAGGGCCAAGCACAGGACCAACAGGAAAACCAAATATGCTAAGATTCCGGTTGGATTGACCAGCAAAAAGGCGCTGCAGGCAACAATGGCCGCCAGAATTGCGGCATTGATAATCTGCTGCCCCTGGAACAGGACCGGCCTGCCGGAAATCCTGCCCGCCAGCTTCGCGTAAGCCACAAGGCTGCCGGAAAATGCCACTCCGCCGATGAGCACCGCCAACATTACCGCAACCCGCACAAAAAGATTACTATCCGGCTGGCTATGAAAGTTCTCCCAACCGACCAGCAAACTCGCAATGCCGCCGAAGCCGTTTAAAACTGCCACCATCTGGGGCATGGCCGTCATTTGAACCATGCGGGCTGCAATCGCACCGATTAAAGCCCCGATTATCAAACCGGCGATGACCCACTCAAAAGAGAGACAGCATTCGAACAGTACCGCGACGATTGCGATCAGCATGCCCAGGGCGGAAACCATATTGCCCATGCGCGCTCGTTCCGGTCTGCCAAGCATCTTGATGCCGAGGATAAACAGAATGGAGGCCACGATGTAGCCCAGATCTATGATAGTCTGGCTGTAATCCGTCATTTATCTTCTCCGTCTTTGCGCTTGAACATCGCCAGCATGCGATTGGTGACCAGATATCCGCCGACCACGTTGATCGTGGCAAATACGAGGGCACAAAAACCCAGGATGGTTCCCAACAGATCGGCGCCATGACCGGTTGCCGTCAAGGCCCCCACGATCGTAATGCCGGAAATCGCATTGGTGCCCGACATCAGCGGGGTGTGCAATTGGGAAGGCACCTTGCTGATGAGTTCCACTCCCAGGAAGATGGCCAGGACAAAGACGAAGATGAGCAGTCCGAAAGACATAGTTGTGTCTCCTGATGTTTCAAAATATTTGGAGGTAACTGCCAGGTAAATTAACTATATGTTTATCTTGGGAACTATTTAATTTCGAAATCCGAATTTCGAATTCCGAAACAAATTCAAATCTCAAAAATTCAAATTTACTAAACAATACTTCAGCAGAGATAATTCTGTATTGCTACATTGTTTTGGTCATTGAAAAATTAGGATTTATTATTTGTTTCGTATTTCGTTTTTCGGGTTTCGGATTTCAAGCGCTATAGTGCTTGGCAATCATTTCATTGACGATTTTGCCATTGTGGGTGATCACGCAGCCTTGTATAATCTCGTCGTCAAAGTTTAAATCAAATCTTTTTTCTTCCGTGTTCCAGGAATCTTCCACCAGGTTGTAGAGATTCGAAGAGAACATTTGGCTGGCATTGACGGCGACCTTGCCGGGTAGATTCGCCAGGCCGATGATGCGAACCCCATTGACATCCACCTCCCGGCCAACCTGGGAGCCGGCGACGTTTCCGCCGCTTTCCACCGCCAGATCGACGATCACCGAACCGGGTTGCATGCCGGCGACCATTTCCGCCGTGACGATTAACGGGGCCGGGCGGCCGAATAATTGGGCGGTGGTAATGACAATATCCGCCGAGGCACAGACCTTGGCCATGCCCTCCCGCTGCTTTTGCAGCTGCTCTTCGGTCAGCGCTTTGGCATATCCATCTTTGGTTTGACCGGTTTCACCCAGATCAATTTTAACGAACCTGGCGCCCAGGGACTTTACCTGCTCTTCTACCACCGGCCGGGTATCGAAGGCTTCAACCCTTGCCCCCAGCCTTTTGGCGGTGGCAATCGCCTGCAGACCCGCCACACCGACGCCGATCACAAACACCCGGGCCGGGGCAATGGTGCCTGCCGGCGTCATCATCATGGGCAGAATTTTGTCCAGCCTTTCGGACGCTATGACCACCGCGGCATAACCCGCCAAATTGGCCTGGGAACTGAGAACGTCCATTTTCTGGGCACGGGTGATGCGCGGAATCATTTCCATACTGATGGCGCTGATTCCCTTGGCCATGAATTGATCGATGAGGTCGCGTTCGTTAAACGGGTCCAGCAGGCTGATATAAATACAGCCTTGTTTCATCAGCTCGACTTCCTCGGCGGCGGGTTTGCGAATCCGCAACACCATATCGGCATTTTGAATGAGGGCATCACGCTCCGACGACACAGCCGCACCGGCTTTTGTGTATTCCTCGTCGCCAATTCGAAGCGTTTGTCCCAGACCGGATTCTATCGAAACCTCAGCGCCGGCCCGCACCAGTTTGGCAATGTGTTCGGGGATCATGGACACCCGGGTTTCACCCTCATGAACTTCTTTGGGTACGGCGATGTGCATGGTTGAATGATCTCCTTAGGTTGACAGATGTTAGAAGACCCGTCTTCGCTCTTCGAGCTACGCCGTGGCACGCAGAAGACAGATGTCAGATGTCAGATGTCAGAAGACAGAAGTCAGAGGCCAGATGACTGATTACCGAATTCGAAAGTCAGATGACAGAAGGCAGTTATTCGTTATTTGTTATCAGTTATTAGGAACCCATGACCGTTGACGAATTTCCTGCATTCGGTATTCAGAAGTCAGCGTTGCCTCTGGCCGCGAGCGTTCTGTCTGATCAAAGAAAAGATACTAATGAACTTTGAACATCGAACATCGAATAATGTATTCTATCTATTTTATAATGACTGAGCGAAGCGATTCCACCATTCGTCAATCGACATTCGACATTCGTCATTCCTAGAATTGGTCCTTCTCCGTGCTGCCCTCCAAGGCTTCCACTGAACTTTCGCCACCGGTGATGCAATTCATGACCCGGTCGAAGTAGCCGGTTCCCACAAACTTCTGATGGGTGATCGCCATGTAGCCGTCTTCTTTGCCGTAGGCAAACTCTTCCTGCTGAAAGTTGGAATAGGCCAGCATGCCCTCTTTTTTATAGCTCAGGGCGAGATCGAACATCCCCAGATTAAGAGCATGAAAACCCGCCAGGGTGACGAATTGAAATCTATAGCCCATGGCTCCCAGTTCGGTTTGAAATTTGGCGATGTCGCCGTCGGACAGGTTGCCCTTCCAGTTAAACGACGGCGAGCAATTGTAGGCCAGCATTTTATCCGGAAATTCGGATTTGATGGCCTCAGCAAATTTCTTGGCCTGCGCCATATCCGGTCGTGAGGTTTCGCACCACACCAGATCGGCATAAGGGGCATATGCCAGCGCCCTGGCAATGGCCGTGTCGACACCGTTTTTAATATAATAAAATCCCTCGGAGGTGCGATCCGCACCCGTCAGAAACGGTTCGTCCCGCTCGTCGATGTTACTGGTAAGCAAATTGGCAGCCTCGGCATCGGTGCGGGCCACCAATACGGTGGGAACACCGCAAATGTCGGCTGCCAGCCGGGCTGAGATCAGTTTAGTGATAAATTCCTGGGTCGGAACCAGCACTTTGCCGCCCAAATGGCCGCATTTCTTGGCTGAGGCCAGTTGGTCTTCAAAGTGAACTCCGGCCGCCCCGGCATCGATCATCTGCTTCATCAATTCAAAGGCATTCAGCGGGCCGCCAAAGCCGGCTTCGGCGTCGGCCACGATTGGCGCAAACCAGTAGGGACCGCGTTTTCTACCGTCCAGGACCTGGATTTGATCCGCGCGCCGCAGCGCATTGTTGATTCGTCGGACCACTTCCGGCACGCTGTTGGCCGGATACAGACTTTGGTCGGGATACATCTCGCCGGCCAGATTGGCATCGGCCGCCACCTGCCACCCGCTGAGGTAAATGGCTTTAAGGCCGGCTTCGACCTGCTGGACAGCCTGATTTCCGGTCAGTGCCCCCAATGCCGGGATGAAGTCTTCGGTTTGAAGCAGGTGCCACAAGCGTTGGGCGCCGGCGTTGGCAAAACTGTATTCCACCTTCAGGGTGCCTCGGAGCTTGAGCACCTCCTCGGCTGAATATGGCCTTTCAACTCCCTCCCAGCGCGGATCGCATTCCCACTGCTGTTGGAGTGCGGCGGTTTCATCTTCAGGGATTTCATGGCATGAAAGTTTCTCACAAAGTTCTTTGGCTTTTTCTTCGATGGTTGCTGTCATTTTCCTCCATCCTTTCTGTTGGTGGTGACACCGGACCCGAACCGGCTCCGCGGCGAGGCGGTGACGTGACCATTGATCATTCAATCTTCAAGCGAAAAGTATAACACGAAACAGGCGGGGTTAATTTAGATTTCTGACAATCTAAGACCGATTTTCTTCTTAGTCAATGTGACAACCAGCCAGGCAGATCATTCATTTGTGCTTCAATCTGCAATGGTCGGCATAGGGATAGATATGGGGCAGGTCGCCGGCCTGGATTGCCTTTTGGGCCTGCAACCAGAAATCAACCTCGAATAAATCCGAATGATGTTCCAGAAATACTTGGCGCCATGGCTCGGGCAGCTCCAGGAAATGGCGAAATTCTTCCGGGAATAATATGATCATTTTCGATGCGAACCGTGCCGGCAGCCGTCTGCTTCAATTCCGCCAGCAATCGATTGGAAAAGCAGCAGGCATCGAATTTCAGATGCTCAAAGGATTGAATATCCACCTTGATTCCGCCAGCCTGATTCAGCAACGCGATGGCCAGTGGCATCAATTGCGATTTTATGTAAATGCGAACTTGGAATATCCGGCTTGGTAGAAAGCTGTGCCTTGCCCATTGTTGTTTGGGATATTTTGTACCGAATCTGATTAAGTCTGCCGGATGCATATATTAACCGGAGTTGCAATGGAGCGGCAAGACGTTTCTGGACCCCTAAAGGATCTAACCATGAGCCGCCTATAGTTTCACGAACAAAATATCCTACTTTGGAGAGAAAGATTAGGTACCCCCATCAGAAAGGTTTGTAGCTGAACGAATTCGGTGAAGGTCGGAAGATGCATAGGTCCTTTTTCCGGCAAGATCCAATCGTGTAACGCCAGGGACATCGGTGACATGTTTGCACGCCATTTACTACGCCGAATTGGTAGTCCCAGGGGCATTTAACGCATTGCCTCTGCCCGTTATATAGAAACATGCGATATCCCCAATAGCAGCTACCGTTGCCCCTTCTGCCATTGCTCGTCAGCGGTGTTTGCGTATGTACCGCAATAGTAAGCGGTAAATTCTCCTCATCACACTCGGCAGCCGCAACGCAAGCCCAAAGGACCAAGATCCACAGCAAGGCAACACTCCCGAGATTCATTTTTTTTCTCATTAGATAGCTGAAGTCCCGGTGGAATTGTTAGAAGAATAGATCACGCCACTATTTACTCTATTTCAGGCAAATTTTCGGCAATCTGGCCAATGAATCCGGCTTCAAGCAATTCCTCAAGCACAAGAAATTGAAATACTATTTTGGGAGGTAATTTTTCACTGAATTTTTTAACCAGCGCGCGTTTGAGTTTCAGCGCGTCGCCCTCTATTTGCAGGTAATCCTTCATCATCGATTTGGCTTCTTCATTCGACAAGTTATCATATTCCTGCAGGTATTCTTTGATATGGGCCACTCGGCGGTTGAAAATATTGATCTCTGTCTTTTCATACGCATCATATAACTGCCAAAAAGCTTCGCTTTGTTTCTCGGTGAGTTTCAGAGAGTCTTTGATGGCTGCTTTCTTTTCTGCGAATAATGCTTCGACTGCGATTGCAGGTAAAGTTTCTGCACAGAGCTTTATCGGTATCACCGAGAATAAAATGATCAATATGCCCACAAGTTTCTTCATTAACCTTCTCCTGCAATCGTAAATCCGGTCCGGACAGAATACCGCTATCTCAAATCGTAGCATGCATCATCATTAATATCACAGGGCGCGCTGACGATTCGCTCCAATTTTCCAAATTTAAATGCAAGGTAGTACATGAATTTACTCTGGCCGAAATGATAGATCCAAATCGGACCGACATCTTGTTTCGGTACCACATCCAGCGGCTCCCCGCATTTTTGCAAAACCGCCCGATCTGATTCTCCTTGAGCGACCACGCCTCCCGAACACCTGAACGTCGATTGATCGGCCATATTATCGATGTCGACCGCAACGGCATTCCAAGAGACAGCGAACAATAATGCCAACGCGGCGCTGAGACAAACCCAATTTCTTGTCATTTTTAACTCCTTATCCGGCAGCTGATGAGCGGTTTCCGACTGCGGGTTGCCGGCAGAAAATGGCCCTTCCACATCTTACCTAGAGGTCCAGTTTTGAAAATTTTCCGCCTTTCAATGACATGTCAAAAAACAGTCCCTTCACATCGAATACAACCGCCTGGATAGGTTCCTCATCGGAGATATTGCTTAACGTACCGCCAGCACCGGCCGTAATCACGGCGATGTTACCATCTAAACCAACCTCCCAGTTTTTGCTGTCACGGAATTGTTCCATGGCCTCGGTTGTCAAAAATGCGATGATGATATCCTTCGCTTCGCCGCCGACCTGAAGACCAACCGAACCGGCAGACATGCTGTAGTAATCCACGGTTTTGCCCCCAATTCGGAGGGCGCCCTTGCCGTGCTCTATTCCAACAATCAGAGCTCCTTTTCCGACACCCGGCATAATCAGCAACCCCTTCGCCTTTTCCGCAAATTCCCTGCCGCCCTCTTCCTGATATAAGCGCTCCAGGGCCGCATCCGCTTCGGCATCGATGATCGCGGCGTCAGTCGCCAAGGCCGAGCCAAACGGCCCACCGGTAAGTATCGCGGCCATGGCTGCAATCAGACCTAAAATACGGCTTGTTTTTCCCAGCGCTACCATTTTAATTTTCATTTTCATTCTCCTTTATGGTTTTCTTGGTAAAACAGACCCTTGTCCGCTCCGAACCGCCTGTGAAATTTGCGCTGTTCACTGCGCGTAGGTTGTTCGGCGGCAGACCTGTCCATGATGGATCATTGGTTGACATCAATAATTGATTGTTGGTTGCTTGTGCACTAAATTAGGATTAACAGGTTTTGTTTAGGGCAGGCGAATGACAAGGGCTGGGTCCCCGTATTGGTATGAATCCTGCATTGATTTCTATCCTAGGGGATGTCGATTTCGGAGTTTGAACTCAAATCATGTCCGGCTTCAGCCGGATAAGAGACCCTTTGGAAGCGTCGTTCAGCAGAAAAAACTGTCCACAAAGGAATAGATCAAAAAACATGCACGCACGTCACTTCTCATTTCGGATGGAAGATTACATTACTGAACTTGGGAAAGCAATTGACAAATATCTTAAAAAGTCATGGCTAGGAAAATCCCAGCTGGACCGGTTGCTGGAAGACCAGCTGAAACAGGGAGCAGAGCAAATATATCTGGCCTACACCAAGCCGCTGTCCTGGATTATGCAATCAAGAATAGACCACCCATTTACGACAATCGGCATTTACAAAGAAGCGACCCATGAGTCGGAAATCAGCAGGGAAATAGATAATTATATCAAGCGCGGCGGTTTAAACTTCAATTCAATCAGAGCGCATCTCAAGTCAAGAAGGAATAGTATATTAAGGAGTTGCAAGAGTACCTTCGGAACGGAATTATTTGAAACCTATTCGATGTGCAAGCTCCTTGAACTTCAGGCCTCCCCCTCGGAATCAGATGCTTCCAGATTAAAAGCCATCATGGATAGAAACATCTTTTCAGAAGGTGTTACCCTGGCGGATCGCTATCTTCCCGAACAGGCCCGGAGAAACAAATTATTCAGGCTTCATTTCCATGTGGGCGATGATTACATTCCGGCATCCACTTTTGATATGGATTTCGCCGGCATATTGCCCTTCGCGGTATGCGCTTATTCACGGACCAGAAATCGGACCGAGGTTTCGCTATTGTATAAAGATGTTGAAACGGGGACAACGCTTATTGGGCAGAGAGATGAAACGATAGCCACTCGAGATAGAGATGTTAAACAGGTCGTGGGATACTACGATAACGATAAGATGATTCCTGCTCTTGCGAGACCGTATCTCGACAAGCCGGAGATGAGTGTCAGACGGCTATGCGACCGCGAATATGCAATTACCTGCAAAACCCAAGCGCCGCCCTTGATTCTTGAAGTTTGGGAATTTGAAGACCAAACCGGCATCTATCATGGCTCCATGACGGGTACCGACAGCGGTGAGGTTGACCCCCCTGAACTCTGGCGGGACTACACCAGGCTGGATCCGATGACTTTTCAGGTAAAATTCCTTGCGCCCCGGGATGCGAAAAATCCGGTATTTTATTTTTTCAATCACGATTATCTGGGTGCGGCAGCACACTGCGATGACCAGGAATTGACAATCCCGTAAGTAACGGAAACATAGTCAATATTTTGGCATAGCGCCACCACGTAAAAAATAGTTCTGGGTTCAAAGGTTCTTAGTTAAGATAGACAGAATACCTTAAATCCAAAATCCGCATTCCAAAATCTAAAATTTGCTTTTTGAAGTTTCTTTTCCTCGATCAGACCGGACGCTCGCGGCCAGCGGCCGCCGCTCTTATGAAACATTTATGAGGGTCCATCAAACTGCGTTAATCGCGGTTGCAAACCGCTCCCACAACCAGAAAATTACTTTCATAGCTCTAAAAAATTTCGTTGTGACTCGCTTTTTTATCGTGGCCTGAGGGCAGCCGATTCAATCACCCTGAACCTTGAATCCTGAATCCCGGCACCTGCTTGCCGCGTCGAAGCTCACTAGGGCGAAGACGGGATACCTGATGCCTTTAAAAGTTTGGTCGATGGCACGACCGGTATTACTGAGATGGCCCTGCGGACCAGTTTTTCAAGGCTACAATAAATCACCGATACCAATTCCCCTTGCAGACATCGTAAATACGACTGATCCGGCCGACTGATTGTCAGGCATAAAACTCTTCTAATTTTAAGCTTTATGCGGATAGGGTTTATCCTGTCCGCTTTTGTTTATCCTAATTTAGTGCACAAGCATCAAATCAGCTGTTACAGAAAACGACATCATACCGTTATCATTCTAATTTTCTGAAATACGGGTTCGCCACATAAGTGGCTGTTAATACGTATAATATCAGGGAGTTCCATCTGGTAGCGGGTGAAGCGGCCGCGGCGGTCCTCGCCAAACCCTCGGCGATATAGAGAATATCATGACCGATTATATTAAAACATCCATATTCGATATTTTCAAGACCGGCCCCGGTCCCTCGAACTCACATACCATCGGTTCCATGAAGGCCGCTCTGGGCTTTAGGGAGGCGGTCCGGGCGCTGGACCTAACACCGGAGCCCACAAAGGCGGCCATCGATGTCTATCTTTACGGATCGTTGAGCCTGACCGGCGAGGGGCACGGCACCCCCAAGGCCATTCTGGGCGGTCTATTGGGCTGGGAGCCGGACTCCTGTGACAGCGATCAACTGCTGGCGCTGCTGGACAACCCCGCAACGTGAAGATCGATGACGATGCCGAAGATCCCATGGGATGCCGCGCACCGTAGCAAGTATCTCGCATCCTGGTTGAGGCTGGCGACTATGCCCGTCAGGTTCGGTTAGTGTACAGGCCTGCGCTGTAGTGAAGACCACGGGCAGGGGATAAGTGGACGATTTGCCCAACTGCAAATTTCTGCAGGTGCATGTCAAAAACATTTTACTCACGAGGTTCTGACAATCGAGCATGAATTTATTTTTAACTCTCATAGGAGGAAATGAGGTATGGATAACGATCTTAAAAACACAAGCGTCAAGGGGTTTTGGTGGAAACGTTTCCTTTATTCGGTCACCGGGGCAAACAATGACTACGAATTATGTCCCAACTGGTTTGCCTCGGTGATGGGCACTGGAATTGTTGCCAATGGTGCCGCCTCGCTACCCGTATTTTCAGACAAACTTCACGGTTTTGCCGGCATTGTCTGGTGCCTTGCCTCTTTCATGCTGATCGGTCTCGTTATTGCTACATTCCCCCTCTCAAAGCATCGACAAAATGTCTGGAAAAAGAGTATTAGCGACCCTATGATGGCACAATTTTTTGGGGCACCCCCTATGGCCATGCTCACTGTTGCAGGGGGGTCCCTTTTGCTTGGTGGCCATTATATCGGCCAGGGGTATGCTCTAAAAGTTGCCTGGACCCTCTGGTTTATAGGCACCTTTGCCGGACTATGCTCTGCTGTCACAGTTCCCTATCTCTTGTTTACCAAATTTGAGGTTCGACAAGACTCCGCTTTTGGGGGATGGCTCATGCCCGTTGTTCCTCCCATGGTATCGGCGACGATCGGTGCCATGCTTGTTCCCCACGCCGCCGAGGGTGTTCTAAGGGAGACTATGTTTTACTTTTGTTTTACCATGTTCGGCTTGAGTCTTGTTACGGCCCTAATTATTATATCTATTATTTGCAGCCGGTTAGCGCATCATGGCACATCCGGTACTTCTCGGGTGCCCACTTTATGGATTGTTTTAGGCCCCATGGGGCAATCCATGACTGCTGCAGGAATCCTCGGTACTGCTGCAAAGGGTGCGATTTCGGCTCAAATTGCGCCTGGTTTTGAATTATTCGCAGTGCTTTACAGTGTGCCTGTGTTTGGGTTTGTACTCCTCTGGACCTGTTATGCATCGCTTTTAACCCTTCATGCCCGCCGCAGAAAAATGAAGTTTGCCTTGACCTATTGGGCATTTACATTTCCAGTGGGTACCTGTGTTACAGGTATTACACAATTGGCACATCATACCGGGCTTCCGCTGTTTCAATGGGCCAGTATAATCTACTACGTAGGTTTACTTTTTGCATGGGCAGTGGCCGCTTTAGGAACTACAAAAGGCATGATAACGGGACATTTGTTTCGGCCACCGCCGTCCTCCGGAATCCCCATTGAATCGATCAAGGAGCCTTTCAATTAAGGCAATGCCAGCGGCGGCGCTGAAATGATTTAAAATAGATGCAGAACCAATCCGGTCGGAGTCGAAGGTAAACACCACCCCTCTGGGAGTGTAATCAAAGCCGGGCCTGCCGCGGCGTAGCGAAGCGAAGACGGGTCCTCTGGGCCCGGATCTTTACTTCGTCAAAACCACGCCGACATCCCGGGCGTAGCGGTCCCAGGCCGCTTGCAGTTTTTTCAGTATTTCCGGCTTCTTTGTGGCAAAGTCTCGGGTTTCTCCCGGATCGTCGGCAAGATTATAGAGATGCCAGCTTCCGGTTCCGTAGGGCGGTGCGACCGACACCGCTTTAAAATCACCTTGCCGCATCCACTTGCCGTTTTGCATCTCTCCACCGACGAATTCCTCCGGGCCGTATACCGCTTTCATCGATCCTGTCAATACGCTTCTGAGCGACTTACCTCGCATTCTTTCGACTCGCCGTCCCCGATAGATCTCGGGGTGTGGAATCCCGGCGAAATCGAGTATTGTGGGCATAATATCCCAAACATAGGCAAAGGCGTCAATCTGTCGATCACCCCTGAAACCCGGGCCTGCAATCAGCATTGGACTGCGGATGCCACCTTCCGCGACGGTCATTTTGAAAAGGTCCAACGGACCAGCGCAGGCGGACGCCCAGCCCATACCGTATGCATAATGGGACATTGGGTGTCCGATGTTATCGACGCTGTTGTCAAACTGGGCGAACCACCTGCTGCCGCGGTTGCCGGGATAGTCTTCGCTGTACCAGGGGTTTGCACCATTGTCCGAAAAAAAGATCACGATGGTGTTATCATATTCGCCGATATCCTTCAAAAAGTTTACCACCCTTCCGAAATGGTAATCCATGTTCTCAACCATCCCCGCATAAACCTCCATTCCCCTTGACTGGAGTGCTTGTTGTTTCTTGCTGAGCGATTCCCATGCGGCCAGCATCCGGTGACGCACCGGCGCTTGGGTGCCGGCCGGCACCAGTCCCATCTGCCGGGCCTTGGCCGCGCGCTTTGCCTTCTGTGCTTCGTACCCATCATTATAATGACCGCGGTATTTACTGAGCCACGGTTCCGGAACATGCAGTGGATCATGAGGAGCCGTGAAAGCAAGATAGGCGAAAAACGGTTTTCCGTCCCCCCTGTTTTCACGAATCCGGTCGATCAGAAAATCGGTGAAACTGCGCGTTGCATAGAAGTCACGGGGTAATTTCTCGATTCGCTTATCGTCCAAAACATACTCGGCCGTCTCCTCATGCCCTGCCATAAGGCCGAACATGTCGCTCCAATAGCTGGCCCCCCCAAAAAGCATGCTGAATGACCGCTCGAATCCGCGGGCATGGGGAAATTGCCCGGTCGCATGCCCGAGGTGCCACTTGCCGGCCATATACGTATGGTACCCGCCGTCGCGCAGCACTTCAGCAAGCGAGACCACCCGGTCGTTCAGATGCCCTTCGTAGCCCGGTTTGCCCCGCTGCTCAGGAGTCAGCAGCTCAACCATATTGCCCAGACCCGCAAGATGGTTGTCAGTCCCGGAAAAAAGCATCGAACGGGTTGGCGAGCAACTCACGGACGTATGAAAATCGGTGAACTTCACGCCCTGCCGGGCAAGCGTATCGAGATTCGGCGTATGAATTTCGCTGCCGAAGCTGCCCAGGTCGGTCCAGCCCAGATCGTCGGCAACGACGAGGAGGATATTCGGCCTTTCTTTAGCCGATACGGGTGATGCATCAACGACGAAACAGACAAATCCTATTATTCCGAAAATGATGATATGTTTCATATTTTCTTTCTCCAGAATTACATATGGCTTGCAAAATTCAGGTATCAGAACCATTTTTTGTGCTTGAAATAGATCAGCATAGACCCCGCAACGCTGATCATTAGTACCCATAGCAGCGGATACATGAATTTAAGGTGAAGCTCGGGCATAAAGTCGAAATTCATACCGTAAATGCCGGCGATAAATGTGAGGGGGATGAAAATGACGGCAAAAATGGTGAGTACCCGCATCACCTCGTTGGTCCTGTAGCTCATCAGGGACAAGTAGCCGTTTAACATGTCGCCGGCTATTTCACCGCAAGTCGTAATGGCTTCAATTACCTGCTTGAAATGATCTTTGACATCGCCGAGAAAAACGCGGGTCTCGTCTGTGATCAGTTCGACATCTTCTTTCATCATCCTTTTCAGGACATCTCCCAGCGGAAAAATCGCCCCCAAAAACAGCAATAGCTCCCTTTTGAACGCTTGAATCTCGTTGAGCAGCTCTGAATCGGGGGTTTTGCTCATTTCTAATTCCAAGCCCTCGATTTGCCCGCCGTACTTTTCAATTACCACATAATAATGATCGACGATTAAATCAACCAGGCTGTAGGCCAAATAATCACAGCCGAATGCCCTCAGCCGGCTGCCGTGCCGTTGCATCCGTTCTTCAATGACTTCAAAGACGGCTCCGGGCGTTTCATGAAAAGAAATCAGAAATTGTTTGCCGAGGATCAAACTGACATTTTCCTGGTGGAAGGATTCGCTTTCTTCCGAGTAGGTGATCATTTTAAGCACGACAAAAAGATAGTCATCGAATTCTTCTATTTTGATTCGCTGCCCTGAATTCACAATATCTTCCAAAACCAGCGGATGAATATCGAATAGTTCTCCGATTTCTTCCAAGACGGCGATATCCGTAATGCCATCGATATTGATCCAGCTTTTCGTTGAACGATCTTTAACCGGTCGCAATTCACGCAGCGATTCAATCTTTTGTTTGCGGCAGTGTGGGGCATCATAGTCAATCAGCGTCACCTTGGCGGGCTGTTTCCGTTTTTTGCCATAAGCCGTCAAGGTGCCGGGCGATTGTCCGACGTTTTGGGATTTTTTCTGAAAAAGTCTCAATGGTAATCTTTTGGTCGATGGCATATTCTATCCTCCCGACGGCACCGCTCTCCCACACCAATCTAATCCACCCAGCCCAGAACGTTTCGAATCACCGACCAGCGGGGTGCTTCTTCCGCTTCGGCTGCCCCGCCCAACATCCAGTGCCGGTACAGCTGATCGACCGCACCCTCGGACCGTTGGGCCAGAAGCCAGGTGTTGAAGGCTTTCACCAAGTCGTTGTTGCCGCTAGCCACGGCATAGGCGACCGGAAAAAAGACGGCCGGTTTGGGGACAACCAGTTCAAAGTCGGGGTAAAGGATGGTCAGGGCCGCCCCCTCTTCGGCCATATCGGCAATCGCATCGATGCTTTCGTCGCCTGATTTGAGCAATTTAAGCTGCTCCTCCATGCTTTCAATCGGCACGATATTGTCGTTAGCTGTAAACATGTGCAGCCGAGCAATGCTTCCCGGCGTATCTTCAACGCCGATCCGTAGCGAATGCCGAAGTTTCCTGATATTCTCCCAACTCTGAAATTCATTGCGTCTATGATCTTTGACGATGAACCCCATCGATGACCTGTAAATCGGTGCTGACAATTCAAAACGTCGGGATCTTGGCATCTCCACCGGGAGGGTGCGCATGTAAATATCGCAGATGCCGCGATTGAGCAGATCTTCGGCAGCACTTTCCGTTTCCGCCGGCAGGAACTCCAGGGGCAGCTGCAGCCTTTTGGCAAAACGGTGTGCCATCTCGATATCAAAACCAACCAGCTGCGGCGGGTCGGCGGTATTGAAAAATGCCGACGGATATTCGTCGGGTTGATAGCAAACCTTCAGGACACCGCGTTTCTCGATCCCTGCCAGACCGATCGGTGTTCCGCTTTGACCATCGGACATCTCCGGCACCTCCGTGAAATTTTTTGCCGGCTGCGGACTGTCGAGGAAATGCATGCGCTTCAAAATGTCGTCCTTGACGTAGGGGGCAATGACCACGTAGCTGTAAAACGCGCGAACCCCCAGAATTACCGGCAAAATCAGTACGACACTGACCAGGGCCACAAGCTTCAGGCGCGACCAGCGCAACCGCGTTTGGCCTGCCAGGGCCATGGTTCCGATCAGCCCGATCGCGGTGTAATGCATAACGGATACCAATGTTCCAAAGCGGGAAATGATGACGTTGATTGAGACAAACACATGAAATAAATCACTTGGGAGCCGCAACTGGTTCAAAAGGAACGGAATGGTCAACAGCGGCCCGCCGAACAGGCTGGGCACGCCGGCCAAAACTATAAGCGGATACGCAGTCACCGAAACATTGGATCCGATGTACCAACCGGCGTAAAGCACAAAAGACAATGAGAGCAACCCCATGGGGCTCGGGAACGTGAAGAAACTCGGAACCAGCATCTCGATCGAGGCATCGGCATCTTCCTGGTTGATGGCCAACCGCCCTTGGTAGGCGATCAGCTGTTTGCATTGTTCAATCAGCATGGGTAAAACGATCAGCGCACTGCCCGTCGCAAAGGCGGTAATCAGCGGAGCATGCAGCGCTTTAACGATGTCGCGGTAACGAAATTGGGTAAACACCATGATAATGCCGGGCAGCAAAATCAAACTCAGGGTGAGCGCTGTCAGGATGTAAACGATAATATACACCTGCAACCGCGTCAGATCTTCGACCCCGGAAGTTCCGGTGGTACTGGCAATGAGCGCGAAAACCCCGAAGGGTGACAGCTTCGCGATCATGCCGGTTATTTTCATCATGGTCGCATGAAACACTTCAAGCGGCCTGATAAGGGCATCCCTCTCAGGCATGCCGATAAGAGCGATCCCGACCAGGATACTAAATACGACGATTGCCGGAACCAGGGCATTGGCATAGGCGTGGGCGGGATTGGACGGGATGAACATCCGCAAAAAGTCTACCGTTGGCGGTTCTTCGAGCTGCTGAATGCTGAAAAACGAAGCCGAAGACCAATTCGGAAAGGAAAGCGGCATCAACATGACGACCATAAGGGTGATTGCCGAAATTAAAAGCCAAATGCTTCCCCCCCTTTTGGCATGGGCCCTGACTTGATTGTAGCTCAATCCTCCGATTCCCGTGATCAACGACAGGGATATATACGGGATCACGGTGATCTGCAGGAGCTTGACGAAAATGTCGCCGATAACCTTGAGCCAGCTCGACAGCTCGCCGAAGAACACGCCCCATGCCACCCCGAGAATGAGACCGATCATGACTTGAGCGGGTAGACTCATTCGAATTTTTTTTTGCGGTACTTTACCCAAATCACCGCTAACGAGCGGCGGTGTTTTGGCCGAAGCATTTTTTGTTAAAGTCATTTTCTTACAGTGCTGATATGGTCATTCAGATACGGGAGTTCAGAACCGACCGGGGCGGAACCGAAAGCCACGTGGCGAATTGAAAGCGGCAAACTCCGCGCATGAAGCGTAACCCCAATCTATGATTATACATAATTCATTCATTCGACAATCGTCATGCAATGTTCGGTATCACCGATTTCCATTTATGCCGACAACGATTTCCCGGCTGAGCTTCTGCAGAGAACGGTTCTGGGCCGCGATAAGGCTGTCAAAGTCCGCTCCCCCCGTCGGTTCAGAGATGAGTGAAACCCTGGTGATCAACGCCTTCTCGTTTTGGCCGTAAAGTGACCAGCGTGCCACCAGCAGGGCCTCTCCACCCAGCTTCCCGTCGAAACGGGCGATATCGATCTCAATTCGGAATTCAAGGGGTATCGTTTTGTTGCGCCTGGGTATCCTGAACACCCGGGTTGTTTCCAGCATATTGGACAGGTTGATAATGATTACGCGCGAGATACTGTCCTTCAGGGGCTCCGCCCACCGATTGAACTCGGACAGCTCGAGCTTGTGGCCGTCCCCCCGGATCACGATCTGCGGCCGATCGAGGTAAGGCGCCAGATTGACGGGTCCGACACCGACCGCGATACCCCGTTCAACACCGGTCAACCGCGTGGCGGCGGGTTCATTCAATTGATAGAAGTTCGGGGGCGGCGTCGCTGCACACCCGACCGCGGCGACCAGGGCAGCGGCGACCATCAATATTCTGATCCGAACGAGTTTTTTATGCATATCAAACCTCCTTATTACCTAAATTTTAGTATTTGCTGAGGCTTTTGCCCTTGATCAGGGCATCCGGGTGTTGTTCCAGGTAATCGGCCAGTATCCTAAGGGAACGGGCGGCCCCTGCCAGCTCTTTTAGAGTATTTTCCAGGTCGGCGCGAGTCGGCGATCGTTTTCCCACGAGCTCATCGATGCTTTTGAAAGCCGAGTCGACTGACGTCATGGCCCCTGTCACCGATTTCGCAAGAGGATTCACCTTGCTGTCCGCGTGGCGGGCCAGCTTGCCGACATCATCCAGGGTGGATTGCGCCTTGCCGCTTAGCGGTTTGACCTCTTGATCCACATTATTGATCAATCCCCGGGCGTCCGTCAGCGCACCGTTCAGGTTGTCTGACAGGGGATTTACCTTGCCGTTCACGTTTTGAACCAGACTCCGCGCGTCGGTCAATGCGCCTTTTAACTCGCTAATGCTGGCCTCGAGGTCCGGGTTTTTCAGGATACGATCCGCACTGGCCAGGACCGAAATCAAACTGCTGCTGATTTTCTGCAGGTCGAGTTTCCCCAGGGCCGTCTCTATTTTTGAAATAGTTGAGGGAATTGTGGGAATTTCGTCGTATTCCAGGTCAAGCTTTTTTTGAGCAGCCGGAGCGTCGGCATGCACAGTAAGCTCAATGATCAACTTTCCGGTCACCAGGCTCTGGGGCACCATCTGGGCCCGTAGACCACGCTCAACGAGTTCGGACATCCGCCTTTTCCACTGTTCAATATCCATGTCTCCGCTGGCAAAGACAACGGTTTCCGGATAAATCTCCACGAAGACCAGGACATCATCTTTGAGTTCTTCCGTGTCGGCCTGGATGATCACCCGTTTTACCGCCCCCACCGGAAATCCGCGATACAACACCGGTGATCCCACATTCAAACCCTTGACGGATTCCTGGAAATGGAGCACGTATTGGAGGGAGTCTTTGAACCAGTCCCCTGATCCGAAAACGACGATACTGACGACCAGGACCGCCACTGCCAGAATAACAAAACCACCAATCATCTTTCTGTTTGCTTGCTTTGCCATGATATACCTTCCTGTAATTACTCCGCCCTGAAAAATGGTTTTTATAGGTTCAGGTTAGACAATATTGTCGGATTAAGATTTGCGCGAGTACGTTGCCTCATCCAGGGCGGATTACTTACCTTTTCTCCCCGCGGGTTAAAAAAAGTTGAAGCGTCGGGTCCTTGGTCTCGGCCAAAAGCGTTTTGGGATTGCCCGTGGCTGTCATGGTCCGCTCGGCGGCATCCAGAAATACGGAATTGTTGCCAATGGTGAAGATGCTGGACAGCTCGTGGGTTACGACAACCATGGTCGTACCCAGGCTTTCGCTCAATTGTAGAATCAGATCATCCAGCCGGCGCGCGCTCACCGGGTCCAGTCCGGCTGATGGCTCGTCAAAAAAAAGGATTTCCGGATCCAGGGCCATGGCCCGGGCAATACCGGCGCGTTTTTGCATCCCCCCGCTGATCTCCGAGGGGTAAAACTCTTCAAAACCGGCCAATCCCACCAGGGCCATTTTTAACTCCACGGCGTCGCGAATCTCTCCGGCGCCCAGGTTCGTGTACGTTTCAATGGGCAGCGCCACATTCTCGGACAAAGTCATGGAACTCCAAAGCGCCCCGCTCTGGTACATCACGCCGGACCGGCGAATGATACCGAGGCGGGCCTCCGGATTGGACTCCCAGAAATCGACGTCTCCGTAAAAGACCTTACCCTTGGCCGGGCTTTTCAAGCCGATCAATATGGTCATCATGGTGCTTTTGCCGCACCCGCTGCCGCCCATGATAATAAAGACGTCTCCCCGGTTGATCTCAAAAGTCAGATCACGCATGACGACAAAATCGCCGTAGGCCATGGTTAGATCTTCTACGGTGATGTGGGCTTGTTTATATGCAGTAGTTTCAGATGCAGTCATGGTTTCTTTTCCACAATGAAGTTGTTTAAATCACAAATCACAAAACCCAAATTACAAACAAATCACAAAATACAATGATTCAAATTCCAAACGAGGTAAAAAGCGAACCGCTGCCCCATGCCCTTTGCTCACCTTCTCAACTTCTCACCCTCTCACCTTCTTTCTCTTGTCGTCTGACACCTGAAACCTGAAACCTCTTAGATCCCCAACACCTTCGTCATAATGGTGATAATTGCCGTATTGATGATGATGCCCACGATGGCCGTGACGACCGCCGACGTCGCCGCATCACCGACCGCGGAGGCGCTGCGTCCGCACTGCATTCCCCGCATGCAGCCCGAAACCGCCACGATCACCCCGAAAATAGCACTGCTGAACAGTCCGATCCACAAATCCCATATACCAACAGCTTCGATTAACTGCTCGAAGTATTGAACAATATTAATGTCGGGCAGGGTAAAGGTTACCACCGCGCCGCCCAGGATACCCATGACATTGGCATAGATGGACAACAGGGGCATCATTAGTGCCAGAGCCAGCATGCGCGGCAGGACCAGGAACTCTATGGGCGAGAGCCCCAGGGTCTTCAGGGCGTCAATTTCCTGATTGACCTGCATGGTGCCGAGCTGGGCGGCAAACGCACCTCCGGTGCGGCCCGCCATGACGATGCCGGTCATGATGGCTGCCATCAACCGTACCATGGAGATACCCACTAAATTAGCCACATAAAGTTCCGCCCCGAAAAGTGCCAGTTGGATGGCGCCAATCAAGGCCAGAATCATGCCCACCAGAAAGCTGATGAGGGTGACAATCGGAAGCGCCTGCCCGCTGCAGGACTCGATGATCAGCCACAGGTCGGTGCGGCGGTAGTAGGCTTTACCCCGCAAAAAACGGATAAAAGCAACCGCAGCCTCACCGATGAACTCCAGAAAATCACTTGCTGAGCTGATAAAAGCCACCACCTGGTTGCCCACGTCAGCGAAAAACGTGGATCGGTCTTCATCCTTGCGGGCATCCTTTTTTTCGGGCACGGCCGCCGCCAGTTCAAGAATCTGCTGCGCTCCGGCCGGCAGCCCGCTTTTGTCCAGAGCGATGTCACTGCTCGAACAAAACTTCCATAATTTTCTTAGGAAAGTCAGCAGTCCGGAATCCCATTCTCCAAGTTTTTCCGCCTTGAGGGATATTTGACGGATCACACCGCTTGATTCCACTTTCTGACGGACTTCATCCATCGATGGCAGCGGTTCGCCAAGTTTCCAGCTGCCGGATAGATTCACCTGCAGGGTATCTTTTGAGGGTTGCTCGAACAGCAGTTCACCAGAATCTGACATGTGTCTGTACCTCTTGTTTTTGAAATTGAGGTTTATGCTACAATGCCTAGAAAAAGTGCTTGATCATCGTCCGGCGGCCGCTCACCGGCAAATCGCTCGACATCTTCTATTATCTTGTCTAAGATCTGTTGAGGACTATTTGAACGATTCTCAGCCAGTCGTTTTAGCAAACGCACTGCGCCGTAGGCTTTACCTTCATTGTTAAACCGTTCGGGGATACCATCCGTATAAAAAAGCAGCCGATCACCGCGTTTTAGATTGGTTTTTGCCACCGGGACTTTATCGTAAGGATAGACCCCCAAGGGACTAACTGTCTTGCTAACCAGCTCAAGCTGCCTATTTTCTGAACGCTGGTAGATAATCGGCGGCGGATGGCCGGCACGGGCGAACTTTAGGGTACGATGATGAGCATCGAAAACAGCATATAAAGCGGTTACAAAGCTGGGTTCGGCAAACTTACACAAAATACGGTTCATAAAGGTTAAAACTTCACCGGGCTCTGTTAAGGAGCCGGAATATGAGTGAAATAAAGAACAGGTCATGGCCATCAGAACGGCAGCTGGAGCGCTGTGACCTTCGGCATCGGCAATTAAAAATCCCCACTGGTTACCCGATATTTCGATAACATCATAGTAGTCTCCTCCGGCATAGCGGCTGGTTGCATAGTATACAGCCAAATCGATCCCTCTAATTACCGGCAGTTTCTTAGGTAAAAGTCGGCGCTGAACCTCGGAGACGACTTGCAGTTCACGCTCGAGCTGTTTTTTTTGCATCTGAACTTCTCTTCGTAGACGATGGATGGTCAAATGGGTATTCACCCGTGCTTTTACTTCTTCCGGCTGAAACGGTTTAGACATATAATCCACCGCCCCCAATTGCAGACCTCTTACTTTGTCTTCGGTATCGTCCAGTGATGAAAGGAAGATCACCGGAATGTCTTCAGTACTTGGATCGGATTTCAATCTACGGCAAACCTCAAACCCATCAATGCCCGGCATCATGATGTCCAGCAAAATTAAATCCGGCCGGTCCTCCAAAGCAATCGCCAGTGCGGTTTGACCATTTTTGGCGATCAATATTTTGCAGTCGATGTCGCTAAGCGTATGACGAAGCACTTGAAGGTTGGTTGGATTGTCGTCAACCAGCAGTACAATTTCCCGTTTGTTATTGCTTTTGAGCATCCGGCTCACTTTCGATTGGTCATATTCCAAAATACAGGTACCAACTGATGAAATTCCAAAACACAAATACCCACTGTTTCACTATTTATTATTACCAGAGCCAAGCCGGTTATTTCAGTCTACTTGCCAATTCTACAATTACTTCAAAATCCAAGTTTTCCGCCAATTGAACCAGCTTTTCACCAAACGGGGTATGGTCTTCCAAGCGGGTTTTCAGTGCTTCGGAAACGGCAATGAGTTCCTCTACATCTCCTTTTTTGGCGGCTTTCAGTATGCGCTCGACCTCGTCTGGGTATATTTCCGGCGGATGGCCAATAATCGCTTCCATAGATGGGCCGATATCTTCTTCACCTGAGACCGACAACGGCTGCAGCGTTTTGACCGATTGGAGCGCCTGGCTCAGCGCAGTTTCAAATCTTGAAATTTGCTGATTCAGCGCTTTCTTTGAAGGCCTCCCATTGGCAACCGCATCTTTTACGAGTTTTTCCAACTCAATGGCGGCGGCCAATAGCTGCGTGGCCGACAAGTTGCCGGCCGACCCTTTTAGATTATGCACTAAACTGTGGGCCGACTCTAGATTATCTGAATCCAGCGCTTCACGTATTTCAGTCGCCAGGTCCTGGCAGTTGTCGCCAAAAATCAACAGCAGCTTGCGGTACAGATGTTTGTTCCCCCGCAAGCGTGTTAAACCGGCTGCAAGATCAAATCCGGGCAAATAGTCCGGTAGGTCTTCTTCTGACTGTGCCTGCTGAGGCGATTCCGCATCCTTGATTGTCTCTTCCGGCTGTCGAATCGTGGTAGCTTCCTTCTGCAGCGGAATCCATTTTAGCAGGGTGGCAAACAGTTGATCCGGATCGATGGGTTTGGTGACATGATCGTCCATCCCGGCCGCCAGGCTTTTATCTTCATCCCCGGCCATGGCATGGGCCGTCATGGCAATTATTGGCACGCGTTTGATTGCGGATTGCGGATTGCGGATTGCGGATTTTAAATCGGAATCTTCTCCAATTTTATTTCTAATTCCGTTTTCCGACTTCGGCTTGCCTGAGCTTGTCGAAGGCCGCCTTCCGACTTTGGTTCGTCTGAGCTCGTCGAAGGCCGACTTCCCATTCCCGCCTTCCCACCTTCCCAGCCTCTCACCTTCTTCCCGCTGTCTTAGGTCATCCGTCTTCTGTCTTCTGTCGTTCGTCTTCTGTCCTCCGTCCTCTGTCCTCTGTCTTCCGTCCTCTGTCCTCTGTTTTCTGTCTTCTAATTCGCGTATTTTGCGAGTGGCGGAGTAGCCATCCATCACCGGCATCTGAATGTCCATCAGAATGGCATCAAATTTATTATTCTTCACGGCCTCGACGGCTTCGAGACCGTCGTTTGCCAGGGCCACATTCAGATAGGCGCTTTCTAGAATCTCCTTTGCCACCTGCCGGTTGATTTCGTTATCTTCCACCAAAAGCAGCCGGGCGCCGTGGATGGCCGTCAACCCTTCGGTCCGGTCCTCTTTTTTGGGGACAACCCGCGATACTTTTTGAACATCCTTACCCAAGGCCTGCATGATGGCGTCAAACAGCACGGACGGACTCACCGGCTTGATGAGAAAGCCTTCCAGACCTAATTCTTCGGCCTGCCGCATCACTTCTTCGCGGACGTATGCAGTAACCAGGATAATGGGCGGAATCCGTTCCAGATCCTGATGGTGTTTAATCCAACGGGAGGCTTCAATGCCATTCATACCCGGCATTTTCCAATCCATGATCACCAGCTCAAATGGTCGGCCCGCCTTTGCGTTTTCAAGTTCTGTGATTCCCTCTTTGCCGGATGCCGCCAATGCGACCTCAAAGGTGAAAGATTCAAGCATTTCCTGCAATATTATCCTCGAAGTCGCATTGTCATCCACCACCAAGACCTTCATGCCCCGCATTTCGGGTGCGGGCTTGAAGCGTTTTTGGGCTTCTTCTTTTCCCAGACCGAAGTTGGCGGTAAAACTGAAGACACTGCCTCGACCGGGTTGGCTTTCGACCCAAATTTTACCGTCCATCATTTCTGTCAGCCGTTGGCTGATGGTTAAGCCCAAGCCGGTTCCCCCGAATTTTCGGGTCGTCGAAGCGTCGGCCTGTGAGAAAGCCTCAAAGAGCTGGTCCATTTGATCCTGGGTCAATCCGATACCGGAGTCGCTCACCGAAAACTGCAATCTAATCCGGCTCTCATCTCGGTCTGCCACTTCGGTGGAGACGACGATTTCCCCGCGTTCGGTGAACTTAACCGCATTGTTGGTCAAATTGATTAGAATTTGTCCAAGTCTCAGTGGGTCGCCAACCAGAAATCGGGGAACTTCCCATGCGGTATTAAAAAGAACTTCGAGATCCTCCTTTTCACAGGCTTTGACCGCTACCAGGCTGGCCAGGTTGTCTAAAACATTGTCCAGATTGAATTCCACCGTTTCCATTTCCAGCTTGCCGGCTTCGATCTTGGAAAAATCCAAAATGTCGTTGATAATACCCAACAAAGAATTGGCCGAAGATTGAATTTTTCTTAAATAGTCTTGCTGCTTGGGGGACAGATCGGTTTTTAACGCTAAATGCGACATGCCGATGACTGCGTTCATGGGCGTGCGGATCTCGTGGCTCATGTTGGCGAGAAAGTCGCTTTTGGCCTGGGTGGCGTCTTCGGCAATATTTTTTGCAATAACCAGTTCTTCTTCCATCCGCTTGCGCGCGGTGATGTCCTGGGCGAAAATTGCGACGCCGATTACACGGCCGTCCTTGTCATAAACCGGATAGTAGATTTGATGAAACACAATGCCTTCCCGTTCATCTTCAAATTCTGCCGGCATGCCGGTTTGGAGGACATTGTTAAAATGCGCTTTTCGGGATTCACTAATATTCTGCGGCAGGAGGTCAAAAATATTGACGCCGAGGAGTTCGTCGGCGGTCTTTTGAAGTCTGTTCGCGGCGGTTTGGTTGACCGCGACAATCTTGGCATCGTAATCCAACAGCAGAAGGGATTCCCGGGTAGCATCGAGGAGTCCCCGCGCGGCCGCTCGGCTTTGCCGAAGCGCCTCTTCGGCCTGTTTTTTTTCATGGATATCGCGGATAAAGGCGAGAAAATACTCTGTCCCCTCATAGGTCAGCGACCGGGCGGAAATCTCAACCGGGAACCGGGATAGGTCTTTGCGCTGCCATATCGATTCAAAGGTCATTTGCCCCTGCTGTTGCAATTCTCTGCGGAAACCTGGCCAGGCGTCCTGATCAAAGACCGGGTCGAAGTCGAAAACCGCCAGCTTCATCAATTCCTCCTGGCTGTAGCCGAGCATTTTACCGGCCAACTTGTTGACGTAGACCATTTCGGCACTCTTGGAGTGCAGCCACTCGATAGCATCCGGTGCATTGTCAAAAGCAAACTTGGTAAAGGTGAGCTCCCGGTTGACAGCCTTGACAGCCTCCTCGGCCTGCTTGCGTTTGATTACCTCACGGGCCAGTCGGCGGTTCGAAATTAGAATTATTGTCACGACACTGGCGGCAATCAGGACGACCGCCAGGCTGATCCCGCTGACCAGCTGCCAGTCGATCTGTTTTTGAAAGCGGATATTGACCCATTTCTCCTTTATGATCTGTCTTTCACGCTGGGTCATCGAAGCGAGGATTTTTTCCAGGATCGGAATGAGCTCCGGCCAGTCCTTGCGCACCCCGAATGATAGCTCGTAGGCATAGGGTGTGGTGGCTGCCACCGTCAGCCGCGTCAGATCCAGTTCATTCTTGGCCAGGTTGACCGAAGCGGCATTTTCGATCAGCGCATCCGCCTCCCCATTATCAACCGCCTGCAGCGCTTCGCTGAGCGTCTCAAAAAGAAGCAACTGCTGATTCGGGTAGTCCCGCTTCAAGTAGAAATGCGTGATGTAGTCTTCGACCACGGCAATGGTCTTACCGCGCAGGTCTTGGATCCCTTCGATGACCGCGGCGTCGTCTCTGGTGACGATGACCGCCGGCAGTTTGAGATAGGGTTCGGTGAACAGCAGATATTCGGTGCGCTCCTCGCTTCTGACAATCGCCGAGATAATATCGATGTTACCCTGTCGAGCCTGGTGCAAAACTTCACTCCAGGAAAGATCCCTGGCGGCTTCGAAGCGGGTGCCCAATTTCTCGGACAGGATGCGGATATTGTCGGCGGTGATCCCGGCGAGCTTGCCTTCATCATCGAAGTACTCCACGGGCGCCCAGCTCGGATCGATTCCCAACCGCATGACGGGGTGTTGTTTCAGCCAGGCTTTTTCAGCTTCGGTCAACCGAACCTCTGGAACCCAAGTCTCAAGCCGGGTCCAGGATGCTACAATTTTATTGATATGTGCATCGCCCAGAGCTTCCAGCCCTTTGTTTAAAATACTCACCAATTCCGGCCAGTCGGAACGGACGGCCGTTACGGCCCTGATAATGTGGGACGTATCGATAAAAACCGGCTCGATGCCAGTCAAAATGCTCTGGTGTAAAATATAGGTATCAAAATTCATTCCCAACACGACATCTGCTTTGCCTTCGAGCAACATGGTCAGTGCGGCCATAAAGCTGTCGGTCGCGATGGCGGTTGTCTCGCTCCCCAGAGGAGCGAGGAGATTCTCCATGAATTTGACCGCTCTTAGATAGGCCACACGCTTGCCCTTTAGATTATCGAGACTGCTAATCGTAAACGCGGCATCGTTCCTTGCAAAGACAACGGGAAATGTCGTGATGTATTCTTTCGTCGGTGACAAGCCGGTGGTCTCGGACAGTGCCGGAACACAGAGGAGTAATCCATCAAGCTCACCCTGTCTGGCCTGTTTTATCGTTTCGTTCCATGGCCTCACTTCAATGGATATGTTCAGGCCGGTGAGGACTTCCAATTGGGCAAAGATCTCTGGCAGTATGCCTGATTTATTCCCATTCGCATCCTCGATGAGCAGCGGTTTCATATCCGGGTTAAATCCCAGTCTTATGGAAGAGTGCTTTTCCAGCCAGGCACGCTCCGCATCGCTCAGGTCTGCAGCCAACCTTATTCCGGCGGCTGTATTCTGAGCACCGCTTGCTTCGGTTGCTCGGCATAACCCAACATGGCTGAAAGCAAATGCCAATAGGATAACGACTAGTCGTCCTGCAAACAGTTTTCGCACGATAGTCGTCCTTCTCATTCTAATTCGTTGAGAGATCGACAAATCACCACCACTTCTTCACTCCAAGCCAATGTCCAAACTCCAAGGGACCGGCTCTGATCCACCACAGCCTGCGGCTCGGAGAAGAATTACGACACTTTGATATTTGCTGAAAGTATTTAACTCGACAATCTGACAAAGTAGAGTTAGACAACCTTATTCCGCGATCAATTTATTGCGGTTTTGAACATAGGCGTTGCGGATCGCCACGTAGGGATCCAGGGCCGCCTCCTTTAACGCTTCGTATTCCCCAATTCGCAGCGAGGTGTCGTTGACAGCCTCGCCAGCACGAATGGCCAACGAAACCCGGATGTCGTCAAACAACCACCAGATGGGATCGATAAAGATATCTCCCAATCTTCCAAGCCCATCGCGCAGGCTGGAAGGCCCTAAAAACGGCAGCATGATATAGGCGCCGGAGTCGAATCCCCAGACCGCAAAGGTCTGGCCCAAATCCTCCCGGCTGGGCTGCAGATGCGGATAATTAGCTGCCGGGTTTAGCAGTCCCAAACAGCCGGCGGTAGAATTGATAAAAAATTGACCGAACTCGTAGCCGGACTTGCGAATTTTGCCCTGCAGCAGGCAATTGATGAAGCGCACCGGAAAGCGAATATTGTAGAACGCATTGCGGATGGCCTGCCGCAGTTCTTCGGGAATGACAAACCCGTACCCGCGGGAAACCGGTTTGAGCAGCCAAAAATACAGCCGATCGTTGAATGCATAAAGCCCCTGGTTCATTTCGATCCAGGGATCCGGGATTAGATTAACCTCTTCCGCTTCGGCATATTCATCTTCATCGTCGTAATCGTCCTCTTCATCTTCCTCGGCCTGATCCGGAACTTGACCGGCTGGAGATCCCGCTTGTTTGGCGGCCGATTCCTCAGGTACCTGGGCCAGGTAGAGCGTTGCCTCATCATTGAAGGCGCCTGCGGGATTAGGTCCAAAAATTAAAATGAAGAAGAATAGCGTTGCCGCAATCGGCCATGGCATTTTCACGATATGCACGCTCCTTTCTATTTACCGAAGGTTCTAAGTTTGGGGCTACGCCCTTTAGTCTTCGCTTTCAGCTACGACCCAACAGGTCGGGCTTCGACCCCACAAGCAGGGTTCAAAGGTTGCAATACAGTGATTAGAAGCAAATAATTTTATCGAACTACTTCGACTTTCTTTAGACGACTGAATATTAAATAATTATAGAACTCATCCCAATTTTAAGAAACGCTGAGCGACCTGTCGGGTCGTAGCCGAAGGCGAACCCTGAAGTGATATCCAAATAAAGCTTGGGTTTTTCGCCAATTTTATAAGATCAGGCGAGTTTCGGATTTCCCATTTATCTGGCTCAAGCTTTGCTCGTTTTGTCCCGCAATATCTGCAGCAGCTTCTCGGGAGAATCTTTGGCCAGTATTTGTCTGAACTGGGTGCGGTAGTTTTTAACCATGCTGACCCCTTCAATGATCACATCATATACCTTCCAATTGCCGCTCTTGTTGGTGAGCCGGTAGAAAAGCGGAATCTTTTTGCCGTCCGATGTCTGCAGATAACTTTCAACTTCCACCCGGCCTTTTTTCAAGGTGGTTTCCTTGCCGAAGACTATTTTTTGATCCGAGTAAGCCAGCAGCCGATCCGCATAGACGCCCTGGAGCAGCTTTCTAAACAGCTCGACGAATTCAGTTTGCTGCTCGCTGCTCATTTTTTTCCAATCCCGGCCCAGAGTCCTTCTGGAAAGTTCTTTAAAATCAAAAACAGTTTCGATTTCGGCACTAATGATGGCGATGCGCTCGTCTTTGGGCTTGGCCTTGAAGGATGCGTCTCCAAGGGTTTTAAGCAAATTGTTGACGCCCGCCTCCACGGTTTCCTTGGGCGTCGCAGCCAAAGCGTTTAGCGACATGACCAATAAAAACGCAAGAATTAATATTGTACCAGTGATTACGTTGTTCATAGCGGCCTCCTAATGCTATCTCTTTTGATGGTTTAATTGGCGTTCAACCGTCTACTTTTCTCCTTGTGCGCAAAGATCCACACCCGCTGACACCTGCCACCTTCTTTCTGACTTTTCAATCCGCAATCCGCAATCCGCATTCCGCAATTGAAGTGTCCGCCCTCAGTCCTCAGTCCTGATCACTCAGTCCTGCTTTTTCTCACCTTCTGCCCCTCTCACCTTCTGCCCTTCTGACCTTCTCACCTTCTGCCCCTCTCACCTTCTGACCTTCTGACCTTCTCACCTTCTGACCTTCTGACCTTCTCACCTACTTTCCCTTCACGCTCTGCCCTTTGCGCTATGCTCATTGCTTCCGAATTCCGACTTCCGAATTCAATCTTCTTCCCCTGCCTTCACATCTCCAAAGGCGTACTTGCTGACCAGATCCATAATATCGGTGGGTGAGTTGGTGTCGGTGATGGTGTCGCCATTGGATAGCAAATCACCGCCACCGCCGGGATCGACCGCCACGTATTTGTCACCGATTAAACCTTCCGTTTTAACGGACGCGATGGCATCATCGAATATCTCGATGTCTTTGTTAATTTTAAATTCCACCTGGACTACCTGATTTTCCTGATCCATGGTAAATTTCTCTACCCGCCCGATTTCCAGACCCAGCATGTTGACGGGATTGCCCTCGCGCAGGCCGGTCACCGTGTTGAACTTGGCGTAGAGTGAATAGGTATTGTCCCCGAAAAAGCCCACATTACCGAGTTTAACGGTCATGTAGCCGATACACAGTAACCCGATGACCACAAAAATGCCCACCACAGTTTCCTTGGAGTATTTCTTCATCGCGCTTTCCCTTCTCGTGCACATCTAAATCGTACAAGTTCTTTTTGGTTAAATCTGGCAAATTCCATGACGGATTCAATCTCAATTTGAGGTTTGCCCTGGGCCAACCCCGACAAGACACTGAATTCAACATATGCTTCGCTTTGATCCGTAAGTTCGACATTCTCATCGAGCTCCCGAATCTCGTATTTCTCATAATCCTTGATCCCATACTGCTTAAAGTCTTTGGCAAAGTCCTTCATGATCCGTTGAGCCTCATCGAGATCGGAATACGGCAGCACTGTGGCATACTCATTGATTGTCTGGCGTGAAGAAAATCCGCCCACGGCACCAAAATGCTTGTTGATGTACGAACCCAGGGATCGGATAATTTGCTGGGCTAAATCGTGGCCCATATTTTCAGTGATGGCATCCAGATCGTCAATGGTAAAGACCGCCGCCGCGTAGGATGCATCCGGATGTCTTTGGCTCAAGTCAGTTTGATAGCGGACCTTGAAATGCCGTTTGGAATAAAGCCCGGTCAGCTCTTCTCCCAGGCTCTCCAGGCTGCTGATGAGCTCCTGACGGAAGGGGTGGTCAAGGGCCTCGAAGTCTTCGGGGTCGCCCTGGAAAACGATTTTACGGTCATACAGGGCCAGAATCCGGTTGGAGATAAAGTAGACATCCGGAATTTCGTGGCTGATCAAAAGAGCGGTAAACCCGAAGCGTTTCTGATATTCAGCCACCATTCCCAGAATGGCATTTTTGCGGATGGGGTCCTGACCCGTGGTAGGCTCGTCAAACAGTACGATGCTCGGGTCGGTCACCAGCGCCCGCGCCAGAGCCGTACGCTTTTGCATACCGCCGGATATTTCCGAGGGGTATTTGTCGAACACTTCGGTCAACTCGGTCTGCTCGATGCGCGCCATTACTTTCTCATCGATCTTGGGCTTGCTCAAATTCGTGCCGTACTTCAGGGGCATGGCCACATTTTCATAGACCGTCATCGAATCAAAGAGCGCATTGTTTTGAAACATGTAGCTGATTTTAGAGATGTAATCATTCCATTGCTTTTTGCTCATTTGATTGATGGGCTGGCCCCGGTACAGAATTTGACCCTCATCGGGTTTGAGCATCCCGATGATGTGCTTGAGGGTGACACTTTTGCCCGTGCCGGAAAGACCGATCAATGTGGTTACCTCGCCTTCAAATACCGACAGATCGATGCGATTCAATATGTTGCGATCGCCGAAGGTTTTGCTGACGCCTTTGAACTCGATCAACGGCTCTCTTTTTGCATCCATGGCATTTTTTAAATTAGTTATTAGTTATTGGTTATTAGTTATTAGTTATTAGTTATTAGTTATTAGTTATTGGTTATTAGTTATTGGTTATTTACTATTGGTTATTAGCTATCATTTGTGGTTATTAGTTATTGGTTATTGGGCCGTATTCGCTCAATCAGGGTCCTAAACGATAAAAGAAGTCACAATATAATCGGCGACTAGAATCATGACGCACGAAATAACCACTGCCGATGTGGTGGACAGGCTGACGCTTTTGGCGCCGAAGCTGTCGGTGCGCATGTGCGTGAAAAAGCCCTGAAAACAGCATACCGTAATGACCACCAGGCCGAATACGATTGACTTGTAATACCCACCCATGATGTCATCCATTTGGGTGCTGGCCATGACCCGGTAGAAATAGATGCCCGAATTGACCCCCAGCAGAAGGCAGCCGCTGAACCAGGCGCCGATGATACCGATCAGATCGAAAAAGGTGGTCAAAATCGGAAAACTGATAATGGCGGCCGCAATCCGCGGGCTGATCAGGTATCCCAGGGGGTCGATGCGCATGGTTGACAGGGCGTCGATCTGCTCGGAGATCCGCTGGATGCCGATTTCCGCCGTCATGGCCGAACCGGCCCGGGCGGTGATCATGATGGCGGCCAGTACCGGCCCCAACTCGCGGATCAGCGTCAGGGCGATGGCGGTGCCCAGCACCCCGACCGAGCCGAACTTAACGAGAACGAAATACAATTGCAGGCCCAGCACCATGCCGGTAAAAAAGCCGACCAGCAGCACAATCTGGGCGGATTTGGCGCCGATGAAATAGACCTGCGCGATAATGTCCGGGATGGCTTTGAGCCGGAATATCATCAGAAAGGAACGGAAGAAAAATATGGCCAAGGCTCCCAGATCGTTGTTCAGTCTGAGCGCCTTGCTGCCGAAGAAATCAAAAACGGATTTCAAGGGCCTTTTCGTCGGGCTCAATGCGATGCGATCGGTGTCATCTTTCGTCGCAGTAAGATCTGCCATTTGGCATGTACTCCTTCTTTTTTGGATTTCGCCCTTTGAAAATAAGTCGTGATTAAGGCTTTATTTTCGGAGGATGGGTTAAGGTACGAAATCCTAACTTTTAGATCGGACTCCACCCAGCATAACTGAAATCGGACTTTTGGTTCGAGCACTAGTTAAAACCGGTAGCCGACCGCAATCATATGCGTATTCAGACCCGGATTGTGTTCATAAAGTACACCGTTTGACATGTGCTGCAGGCGATACCCGAGGCGAAAGTGATCTGCAAGATTAAGGTCGAGTCCAATGTAGGAAGTAAATTGTACGGGGCCGCCCAAATTCTCATCCCCGAACTTGTGACGGCTGATAATCGTCGGATTGATCCCCATGGTAATCTCCACCCTCTCTTCCAATCCGGATATATAGAGGCCCGGTCCGACGGATCCGACAAAGGCTGATGTACCGCCGCCACTCAGTATCCCGGCATTGGCCTCGAGATGGGTGCCCATCGCCCAGCCGCAATCCCATCGCCAATGCCACGGCAATTTCCAGGCTACAAAGCTTTCGTACTGTTCAAAATCTTCTTCATTGCGATTGTCATTTACCCCGCCTCTCAAACCCATCGACCGCCAGGCTATTTCGCCGCCGCGTAAAGGTTGAGTCACAAAGCCAATAAATACGGCCACCAAAAAGACCCAGTAAAATTTCTTCAGCATGTTTATCTTCAAGTCACATCTTTTCTCTTTCGTTATACTGCTATGTTGCTTTATTCGAATTTATGCGACTAGACAGTTTCAAATTCAGTTTCGCGTAAAGGAGCAAATTTTTTTATATCCTTGCAAAGAACTGACATACGTCCATTTACAAAGATTTAAGGCGGAATCCACTTTTTCCAACTTGATTCGAATTTGTCGGTACAATGATATCGTTTAAGACATTTTAATTTTGAATTTGTTTCGGATTTCGGACTTCGAGTTTCGGATTTCCGGTTTATCCGGGTTAGGGTTTATTCTGGCCTTTGCGCCACTCCTGATAGGCCTTGAACTCACGCCATTCCAAAAATTCCTTATAATCAGCCGAACTTCTGCCGAATTTTTTCCACTGTTGATACTGCTGGAATTCCGTGAAATCCGACGAGCCCCCGGCGGATTTTTGCCATTGCCGGTACGCCTGGAATTCTTTGTAGTCAGACGAGCCTTGAGCAGAATTTCGCCACTTCTGATACTCATGAAACTGCTCTTTTTCTTTTTGCCATTGCTGAAATTCCTTAAACTCCTGGAACTCTTGTGCTTTTTCAGGAGACTTGGCAGATTGTGAAGCTGCCTGGGAGCTTGCAGCGGTCGCCCCTGCTGCAGTGGCGACTTCGGATGATTCGGCTGTTTTCTTGGCTGATGTATCAGAAGCTTCAGCTTCGCCTTTAGGCGGGAGCACCCCGCCCTTTTTCGAATCGTATACGGCGAACTTTCCCGTCTCACCGCTGAAAAGGCCGGGGCCTGACTTCATCTCACCAGGACCTTCCAGATTTTTCCACTGGTCATGCTGCTTTTCATCCGGTGTCGCACTGCAACCGATCAGTGCCATAGCAAACAGGCCGATTGCCAGAAAAATCCGGAAGGTTTTTTTATTCCAATACGCCATCACTCCAATACTCCAACACTCCATCACTCCAACACTCCATCACTCCAACACTCCAATACTCCATCACTCCACCACTCCACCATTCAAGATGTTAGCCGTCAAAATTTTACCCTGGCGCCGGTCATAAAGAGGTTAATGTCGTCCGGATCGCTGCCTTGATCGCGATCCAGCATGTGTAGATAATAGCTGCCGTATAGTTCAACACTTTGCCAGGGGGTAAATACATAAGCGATGTTAAATGTATCCCCTTCGTCGTCTTCCGCTGATAGATGCTTGGTGCGGGAGTATTGAATGGAAGCGGCATGTTTTTCCAGGAACTTGTAGCCGATTTTGCCGAAAAGGTTCCACGGATCATCGCCGTTATCCGTATCCCGAATCGCATACGAAGCCGTGAGGTTCAAACCGAAATCAAACAGTATCGAGGCTGATGAGCTGAATTGCCCGTCCACGTTACCGTTATCACTTTTATCTCCGGTGCCCGGGTCGGCCCAACCCGCCGCAGCGGCAAATCTAGCCCACTCGAAATCGCCGGCATAACGCGCCGCCACATCCCACTCGCTTCTGCCCTCAACACTGCCGGAGGCAAAGAACCCCCGCCACTTGGGTGTGTCGTAGCGCACCCGGTCTTCCCGGCTTAGGCCATCGAAATTGCTGCGGGAGTCACTGACGGTGATACCGGTCGGATCGCCGTCGTCTTGGAACTCGAAGTTGCCGCCAACATCGTCCACGCTCGAATACGCCGCAACAGCCGTGCCGGACAAATCTACTTCGGAGGTACCATTGGAGGCCGTATCACCCTGGCCCAGCCGCAGGGTACCCCACTTTTCGATAAAGATATCCATATGACGCTCATTAAAGCTCACATCTCCGAGATCGGAGCCATCATCCATACTGACCCTATTGGATGCATTGGACTTCATCTCTACTTCCCAGAGGAATCCGACTCTCCAGCCGTGATCGAAGTCATTGGCCCCCCGGAAGCGGAAGCGGGTTGAAGAGTTAATATTGTCCACAAAGAACCATTTGGCCGTGTCATCGTCATCGGCATACAAAGCCGCCCGGTTGAGTTGGCCGGAGATGGCAAAATCGATGGCGTAAACCGGAGCAACCAACATCATCACGGTTGCGGCGACTGCCAATCCAATAGAAATTTTAAAATATTGTTTCATCATGTCATCCTCCATCATTTTTCCTCAATGTCGGCGATCGGCATAGCCTAAATTCGTCATCTGATCACTGCAAATCGCCGATCCACAGTGGTGATAGTTAAATCCTTCGGGGCCGTCCGAATCGATCCCCCGAAAGTGCTTCATCTGGATTCCCAAAATTCCTCCGGTGCTGCGAAATTCCAAATTTTAACCGCCTTGCCGTTCTCCAGCTCCACCATTTGGTCCACCCACACTCTTCGACCGATCAGGCGGCCGGAAACGCGAACATTCTTAAAGGCATATCTGGCTTTCATCAAAATACTGATGTTTGGCAAAAAATAGATTTGGCCGTCCGGCAGCACCAGGACGAAGTCCGGCTCAAGGGCGATAAAGTTTTCTTCGTTTATGCATTCCACTTTGTAGAGCGTACATCCAAGTCCCTTTATCGTTCCCTCAAGTTGAACGTTTCCTTCTGCCCCAGCATGGGTAGCAGCCAACACAATGAATAAAAAAAAGATTGCTAACCAGATTCCAATCAATCTGCTTTGCGAGTTAATTTTCATGAATTCCTCCTTATAACCAATGATTGCAAAAGTAATTGAAGCAATGCTTATGAACACTACGCTTTGAAGTTTCGAATCACCTCCTTTGCCGACTATATGCAGTTTAAATTGTCCCTTGAATCCACTTCTGCAGAACCGCATACAGGTGTTTGAGATTGATGGGCTTGGTGACACGGTCAATCATTCCGGCCGCCAGACTCTTTTCTTCATCATCAGCCATTGCAAGCCCGGTCATGGCTATAATCGGTACGCGCTGCGCGCGTGCTGAAAGCTGAAAGCTGAAAGCTGAAAGGTCCTCGGATTCTTTTCCTTTATGCTTTGAGCTTTGAGCTTTTTTTCTACTTGCTTTGAGCTTTGAGCCTTGAGCTTTCAGCTTCTCTTCTTGCTTTGAGCTTTGAACCTTCAGCTTCTCTTCTTGCTTTGAGCTAAGAGCTACGGGTTCATTTACCGCATTCCGCATACCGACTTCCGACTTCCCATTCCCGCTTTCCCACCC
>Ga0209454_1000149_pt1 | contig 45570 bp, 33 predicted proteins | sample WorMetHERISLAND1_2_FD_187400 | JGI IMG/M metagenome (GOLD analysis project Ga0209454, IMG submission 187400) | Marine gutless worms symbiont microbial communities from Max Planck institute for Marine Microbiology, Germany - Olavius geniculatus... | ecosystem: Host-associated > Annelida >... | reverse complement strand
TCGATTCTCGCATGCTTAAATGCCTTGGCATGGCAATGAAATGGTATAGTATTAATCATGATATTTGCTTTAATTGCCTGATAATTATTATGATAGTGTTTGGTTCACTCACATTTCGTTTCAGTAGATCGGAGAAGGTGGTTTTCATTTTTAAAATAATGTGCTCCTTGGTGACCTCATCGACATTGGCCAGGCTTTCATCCATAATCAACAGGTCGAAATCCTGCAGCATATACCGGACTAGGTTGATACGATTTTGCTGCCCCAGGGAAAGTTGCGAAAACTGGGAGTTAGTATGGGTCTCCATGCCAAAAGTTGAGATCAGATCTTCAATTTTGGCTTTGTTGGTATCGGGTGTCGTGTTTGCTATATGTTCACCAACCGTGGACCATCCAGGAATTCTCTCAAGGTTGTGGGTGTACAACACACGCTGAATATTTGATTTATGAATTACTCCGCCATGTTTTTTGATGTCGCCCGTCATCATTTTGGCCAGAGTGGTTTTGCCCACCCCGGATGGTCCGAATAACGCATGGAAGCCGGGACCGGAAAGGCGGTAGCTCATATCTTTGAATACTTCAACATTTGAACCGGGATATTTATAACTGATATCCCTGCAATCAAGCAGCATATTATTGGACATTCAATCTGAATCCGGGGCGGCAATGGTTAAGAATTCTCGTTGATTCCGTATAGCCGAATTGCCAAAATCAGTCAACTGAAGAGGACAAGGAATGACGAATGTCGAAGTAAGGTATTCTGCCTATTTTAACATTGACAGTCTCGTAAAAGTCGAAAAACGACCTGTTTACGAGAGTGTTTAGTATTTGGTGTTTAGTGTTTAGTGGTATAACATCTTGATATGATGTGCGAAGTGTTTTACCGAACACCAAACACCAAACACATGATGAATTCGACTTTTTACCAATTCATCAACATTGTTCCAAGCAAGTTTCTTTCGAGCGGCGCGGCGCCGGCCGTGAGCGTCCAGTCTAATCGAGAATGAAACTGCGCCATACCGCGTTTCATATGGGCACATCCTTGGTTTCTTTCGTACTCGTCCACGTCCTCGAAGCTTTTGAGCCGCCTTCAGTATCAAGGACGAGGACGAGCACGATTCAAACATTCTGCTATAGTGGCCGCCGTGGCTGCTACGAAGTTATCCCTTAGGATCCGGTTAAGCTCAGCGGCTCAAGATTTTATAGGCAAAATCCGGTCCACGGCCCTGGAGATAGGCCATGTCCACCCAGAGCATGGCCATGGGCTCGAAATAGCGGGCGTGATACAGCGGTCCGGTGATACAGGGGTCAAAACCGACATCTCCAGACAATTGCGCCACCGTCTCTCGGGCCTCTGAATCGTCACCGCATATCAGCATGGTCAACGCCTGTGAGCCATAGTGCGGATCGGTCATATTGCCTGACCCGGTGGTGTTAAAGGCTTTTACCACTTTCGCCCCTTCGGCCCACTGAGCAACCTGCTCACCGGCCGAGGTCGTTGTCCCGATGCTCAGACCTTTTAAATCCGGCGCGATCGGATTGGTGCAATCCACCACGATCTTGCCGTGCAAGTCGCCGGCGGCTGCAACGGCCTCCCGGGTAGCAGACCAGGGCGTCGCCAGGACGATGACATCTGCTCTTTCGGCAGCTTGCGCAACTCCGGCCGCTTCGGCATTGCTCCCGGAAATATCCAGTAGGTGTTTGACTTTATCGCTGTTCGGATCACGAACGCCATAAATGACTTCGTGTCCAGCTTTGGCCCAGGCGGGTCCCAGAGTTCCGCCAACATTTCCGATTCCTATGATAGCGATTTTCATGGGTATTCTCCTTAGTCTAACGTTCAGAGGTTCAAAGGTTCAGAGGTTCAAGGTTCAGAGGTTCAGAGGTTCAGAGGTTCAAGGGTTCAGAGGTTCAAAGGTTCGGCGCTTCTTCTGGCCGCGAGGGTCCACTCTGGTAATAGATAGGAAACTAATGAACGCCGAACACGCGAACGTCCAACATCGAACATCGAATAATGTATTCTGTCTATCTTATTAAAAAGACTGAGCAAAGCGATTCCACCCTTCGACATTCTGCGGTTCGATATTCGATATTCTGCGGTTCGCTTTATATGTAGTTTCACACGAGCGGCGGCCGCCGGCCAAAAAACGGCCAGTCTGATCAAAGAAAAGAAACTTCAAAAAGCAAATTTTGGATTTTGGAATCCGGATTTTGGATTTAAGGTATTCTGTCCATTTTAAAACGACTGAGCGACGTGTGGGGTCGTAGCTCGAAGAGCGAAGCCCCAAGCGATTCCACCATTCGTCAATCGACATTCGTCATTCGTCATTCCAATGTAGTTTCAAAAGAGATACTAACCTTGAACCTCTGAACCTATGAACGTGGAACCTATCCTTTGAGCTGCTTGCCGACTTTCCAGCAGTCCGCTACTATTTCGCCTAACGACCAGTATTTAATGCTGCTCATGTCAAATAAAAGCGGTTTGAGCTTGGCCAGGTCGATTTTACCTTCGGTCAGTACGGATTCGGCGGCATAGGTTTCCACGATTTCACCGATTATCAGATCATGGGTGGGGGTATCATAGATGTCGTAGAGCCGACACTCCATATTCACCGGGCACTGCTTGATCATGGGCGCATTTTCCAACTGGCCGTGGAAAATCTCGAACAACCCGGACTTGTCCGTTTTCTTGCCGCTGACAATACCGACGTAATCGGTTTGCACCACCAGATCTTCTGAAGGAATATTTACACTGAATTCCCGGTTCTCTTTTATTCCCTTATTGGAGTAGTGGGCTTTGGCAGAGCTCAACGAAATAAGATAAGGTCTGGCATGGTTTACGATTCCGATGTGGGCAATGGTTATATAATTAGGCTTGCCGTCTACCATCGCGCCGACCAGCACCGTTGGGGTGGGGTACAGCGCATTGATCGCATTCAGTGTTTTTTTCAAAATAAGTCCTCCTTACGGTAAAAGGTGCAATTCCGGCAATGCTCTGTTTTTTTAGGTTGTCGACCAGTCATTATGTCTATGAACACAATAGCTAAAATACCCTGGAAGTCAAGGCTTTGGGATTCAGAATTGGTCGTTATTCCGGGGCACAGGGCCTGGAATTTAAAGGTGCATAATCGCTTTTAATGATTAATGTCGTGGGCATGTTTTGTTATCGTTTGGTTAAATAAATTACGGTTGCCTGCGCTTAAGAAGCGACCCCTGATATTTCCGACATATCACATTAAAGAAGGGGGCTGCCTGCGCCAACTGCGACTCACATTTTAGGTAGGATCCTTTCCTCGCAATGTTCGGCCTTGAAAGACAGAAAGACGGTTTCAATTGAGCTTTAATGGATATGAAATTGCACTAATTGCCGTGGCCCTCGGCTGCGATGCGTTTGCCGTGGGGCTGGGGGTTGGATGCCAATTTTGTGCACCCCGGCAGGTTTTCCGGTTATCGTTTCACTTTGGCTTGTTTCAGTTCCTGATGCCGCTGGCCGGTTGGCTGGCCGGGCATCACATCCTGTCATGGGCCAGAATCTGGGGACCCTGGATCGCCTTCGGACTGTTGATGTTCATCGGTAGCCGGATGTTGCGTGAGGGCTTTGGCCACCCCGAAGAGGAGACCGATTGCCAGGACCCCACCAAAGGACTGCGCCTGGTGATGCTTTCCGTGGCAACCAGTGTTGATGCGTTGGGAGTTGGTTTCAGCCTGGGCGTTTTAAATCAGAATTTGTTTGTGGTGGCGGTGTGGATTGGCATAGTGGCCGCAGCCATGACCTGGTTGGCCATGAAAATCGGGGACCGACTCTCCCGGAGGTTTGCCAAACGAATGGAAATCGTGGGTGGCTTGATACTGGTTGCCATCGCGTTTAAATTGTTGTTATCCTAATTAAACCGCCCTCAAAGAGGCTTCCCCGGATTATCTGACAGTTCTTTGAATTCTGAAAAAATATTGCAAGATCCGGGTGCCGGCGGTTTAATTAATTTATGCTGCGCATATTTAGTGTCTATGAATTTTGTCGTCTATGTAGAAAGAAATACAAGCCCATTCCGGCGGCGATCATTAACGCGCAGAGGACCTGGCCCATGGAAAAAGAAAGCCAGACGAACCCGAGATGATCATCCGGCTGGCGGAAATACTCGATGCAGAACCTGACCAGACCATAGCCGATCAGGTAGAAAGCCAAGGTGGCTCCTCCGGGTTTGCTGATCCTGCGGATGCCCCACAAAATTACAAACAGGAAAATTCCTTCAAAAAAGGCTTCGTACAACTGAGAGGGGTGTCGCAATTCCCTGGTGGGTGCCTGGGGGAAATACATTCCGATGGAAGCGGTCGTCACCCGGCCGTATAATTCACCGTTGATGAAATTTCCCAGTCGCCCGAATGTATACCCCAACGGAATAACCGGCACGAATAGGTCAACACTATCCCACCAACTCAGTTTTGCCTTACGCACATAGAGCCATCCGGCCAATATTGCGCCAATCAACCCGCCATGATACGACATGCCCGAAATCCCGGTAAAGGTGACGCCGCCGGAGAAGGAAAATGGAAGAATGATTTCAAGCGGATGTTGGAGATAATAGGAAAAATTGTAAAATACCACATAACCCAGCCGGGCGCCGATAATCAAACCCAGGATCAGATATGTGGTGGCATCTTTGACTTGGTCGGTGGTGATTTCAAAGCGGTCCTCACGCTTGACCCGATAGAGCACCAGGAAAAAAGTGATGCCGAAGGCCACAATATACATCAGTCCGTAATACTGGAGCTTGAACCAGCCGATTTCGAAAATCACAGGGCTAATGGTTTGCGGCAGATGCTGCCACCAGTCCCAAAATTCAGCCATAATTTGGTCTTGCTCCTATAGGGTTTGCAAAATTCCAGCGAAAAATTATGTTAAGGATAATCCGTAATCTAATATCCGTCAACCAAAACCAAATGAACTGACCTCGTCATTTGTTTTAAAAAAATGGCTATGAACCTTTGTTCGTCATACAATTCTATGAAAATTAGGCGTGGGTCTAGTTCAGGAATTCAGGAATTCAGGAATTCAGGAATTCAGGGATTGAGGAATTTAGGAATTTTATCGAATGATTATGCCACGCAACATAAATGAAACTAATCTGAATAATGTGACCCTCATCAGAACCGGGGAGGATTCTGTTGAGATACGGTGGTCTTTCAGCGAGTTGCCGCAAAAGGTCACCGTTTATGCGGGAACGTCGCCGGATCAAATCGACCGTCAGCATCCGGTCTCCATCTGTCGGGAAAAATCATCGGCTGATATTTCAGGCCTTGATCCGAATCGACGATATTATTTTGAAGTCGTGCCGAGCCGGGGATCAAGGGTCATCATCAGCGATCGGCGGGTGACGCTCAAGGGATCGGTCAATTTCAGGGATCTCGGTGGCTACGAGACGGCTGACGGACGCCGCATCAAGTGGGGCCAGGTGTTCCGGTCCGATAACCTGGGACGGCTGAGCGATGGCGATGTAGCCTTTGTGCAAGGACTGGGTATCCGGACGGTCTGTGATTTTCGCACTCCAGCCGAAGCTCAAAAATTGCCGGACCGTTTTCGTCCAACCGCTCAGGACCGCTATCTGCATTTACCCATTCAGCATGGTGAATTTGATCCGGCGGGCACTTTCGAAAGGATAAAAAAAGGTGACGTCGCTTGGATGACCGAAGCGTTTATGATTGAAGGTTATCTTAAAAATATCGATCATTTTGCGGCGGTGTGGTCGACGGTGTTTAACACACTGGCAGAACGATCCAACCGGCCGCTTGTTTTTCATTGTACCGGCGGCAAGGATCGGGCCGGAGTGTGTGCGGCACTGGTGTTATTGTCACTGGGCGTACCGGAGCAAACGGTTGTCTACGACCATGGTCTTTCCAACCGATATATCGCTGCGGTGCTGGAAAGGATTTACCAGCAAATTCGATCCTATGGCGTGGATCCGGATCAGGTTGCACCATATTTTACAGCGCCCCAAAAAGCTATCGTCGCGGTTGTCGACCACATCCGCCGCACATATGGCTCAGCCACTGACTATCTGATTAACAATGCCGGCGTTGGTGAGAAACTGATTGAGAAGTTGAAAGCGGATCTGTTGGAGTGATGGGGTTTCAGGTGTCGGGTATCGGGTTTCAGGCACGTGGATCGCAGGATCAAGCACAGATCGCCGAGGGCCGCAATAAGGAATTCAAAATAGATCTATATTGAGATAAATTCCCGTATTGCTGTCTGCCAGCTGCATCATCACGATTGATACACCGGCGTTGCCTACTCACCAGCTACGTCTGATCATCTTCCGATCCACGAAATCCCCTCCGAAATAAGCCGCGCTACTGCGCATGCTGACACCTTGTATGAAAATTCAAAAAAATCAAATATGACTTTGCTTTGACTGTCTATCGTATAACCAGCACCGGACATGGCGCGGTCCTCAGCACCCTATGCGTGCAACTGCCCAGCAATAATCCCTCGAGGTCGTTGCGCCCCCTGCAACCCATCACAATCATATCCACTTTTTCAATGCCGGCTACCTCGCAGATCGCTTGCGCGGCTGGACCTTCCAGAATGCGATCGATAAAAACCACCCCGGCCTCCTGCACTGCTTTTCGGTAGGGGTTTAACAGGTCGTTTGATTTTTTCATTATCTTATCGATTGCCTTCTGGAAATAAGGTTCTCCCAACACCACCGGAAACGATTTGTGGCAGTGGATCAGCAAAATTTCACTATCCATGTGCTTGGCCATGTCTGAGGCGTAGTCCACGGCGCGCATGGAATATTGCGATCCATCCACCGGCACTAGGATTTTTTTCAATTCCATGGTGACCTCCTTTGTGTCTGAAATTGTACCTCGGCTGAAATACCATTGATACCTGCGGTATTAATGCCACCAATATTTCATGAAAACGATTTTTTAAATAAAAAGTACGAGTTATTTGGCAGAACTTCATTTATTGAATTGACATTAGAGGCTCATTTTCCTATAGTGCCACCCTGGTAGTTTCGATACGATTGATTGCCCGATGTTGCATTTTGTCCTTCCTCAGAAAATGCTTCTTTGATGAATTTTAATATAATTATCAAAGGCGGTTTCAAAAAGCCCAATCGTATTTATTTTTTCGAAACCAACCACAGCAGTTGTTATTTAACCAATCTGAATAAAGAGCATATGATGGAAAATAAAATACTGGTTGTTGATGATGAAGATTACCACAGGGAGCTGATGCAGAAGCTGCTTTCTAAATTGGGCTATGAGGTCGAGGCTGTGGAATCTGCTGAAGATGCTTTTTCCTTATTGGATAAAGAACAATTTCCGGTTATCATCACTGATTTAATCATGCTCGAGATGGATGGGGTGGAGTTTTGTCGGAAAATTCGCGAAACCGATACGGAAACTTTTGTAATCGCTTTAACCGGGCATACAGAATTGTACGATATCAATCGGTTAAAAGAAGTCGGCTTCGACAATCATCTGACCAAACCCTTTAAAATTGATGTCATCAAGCAGGCCATTCAAGAAGGCATTGAGGAATTTCGACAAAGAACTGAAACCCAGCCTGATGACGGTTAACTCAATCCGGTCAAAGGTCCGGCAATGACCCGGTTGCGGCCCTGAGTCTTGGCTTCGTAAAGATATTTGTCCACCGCGTTAATCACGGCATCCGCGTTAATGGGTCCGGCCGGATGCGAACCGTTGAACCCGGCAACCCCAAAGCTGGCTGTGATTGATATCCTATCCGTATTTATCTCGATCGCTCGATGTGCGACATGTTGGCGTAGCCGGTCGGCCAGATAAATAGCATTTTCCAGATTGGTTTCGGGCAACACCAGCATAAATTCTTCCCCGCCATACCTTGCCAGCCAGTCGGTATCTTGCCGAATCAGTTCTGAAATATTTTGCACGAATTGTTTAAGAACCTCATCGCCACTCTGATGGCCGTAGCTGTCATTCACATTTTTAAAGCGATCAATGTCGCACATGGCGACGGCCAGCGGACGCTTGTACCGTATTGCTCTCGTAATTTCACGCGGCAGCACCTCACTGAGGTAGCCGCGGTTGTAGCATCCTGTCAGGGCATCGGTGCGGGACAGGTGTTTAATTTCCCGGTTGGCTTTTTCCAGCGAGAGATGCTCTTTTTTCAAACGCGCGTAAAGCAGGGAATTTTCCATTACCAGGGAGCATTCTTTGCTCAAGATGGTTAACAGCTTTACCTTTTCATGGGTAATGTGGCTTTGCTGGATCGGTGTTACTATCAGGACAATCCCCAGGGTACTTTTAGCCGTGGACAAAGGCAGCATGACGACCGATTTTTCTTTGTCGAAAGCCAGCCCCGGAATGAGGGCTGGTTGCCTTCGGTTGATGATCCATGAAAATATGCCGCACTCGATTTGAAGATCAATTTCCTTGCGGCATAGTTTTGCATTATCATCGGGTACAGCGTATTTCAGGACGAATTCCCTTGTATTCTCGTCGACAAGGAACAGCGCACAGGCTTCAATTTCAATTAAATTATGGACATCGGCCAAAAAAGCATTCCATATTTCCTTGACACTCGAAGGAAATTCGATCCGATCCTGGAATTGACCAAGCCGTTCAATTTTATCGATAAGCTCTATGAGGGCGTTCCGATTTTCATTCATGATGGATGGTAATTTAACAGTGCCTTAGTATAACAAATAAAGATGGACAACCTTTTGTTGAGCTATAGATCTGTAATTTGATTATTCTGCATACATTTAAGTCGATCGTTGCCAATTACTATGCTGCTTAACACAAGGTTTATATTAGCATAATCGGATGGCAAGCGGAAGTCTCCTGTTCAGCCGTTGCGTTTTACACTGGATTTTTTAATCGGTTCGAGGTAGGGATGGAGTTTGGCTCCGAAAGTGACTATTGATGTCCATTTATTGAAATCACATTATGCTTGCGAAGATTTTATCAAACAAAATATTTTTGCCACGAAGACACCAAGGCACTAAAATTAATCGAAATAAAAATTCTTTCTTAGTGTCTTGGTGCCTTCGTGGCTAAACTTTCCGGTCTATCCAGATTGGGGTTCTAATCTATGAGCGAAACGAAATCGGTAACCCTTTTTATACAGTGCCTGGTCGATGGCATTTATCCGGAAGTCGGCGAGGCCATGGTCAAGATATTCCGCAGCCTGGGGCTCGAACTGACCTGCCCGACCCAGCAGACCTGTTGCGGACAACCGGCTTTCAATGCCGGATATCGACGTGAAGCAAGGGTGGCCGCCAGAAGATTCATTGAGATTTTTGAACTTGCGGACACGATTGTCTGCCCCTCCGGATCATGTGTGACGATGGTCAGACATCATTATCCGGAGTTGTTCGCTGACAACGAGCCGTGGCTACGGCGCGCCCGGCAGGTGGCGGACAATACCTATGAGTTGACCGAATATCTGGTGGATGTACTGGGGGTGGTTGATCTTGGTGCCTATTATGGCGGCAAAATTACCTATCATGATTCCTGCCATCTGCTGCGCAGCCTGCGGATCAAAGATCAGCCGCGCCGGTTGCTGAATCACGTTTCCGGCGCTGAATTCATTGAAATGTACGATTCAGATAAATGCTGCGGATTCGGCGGATCTTTCGCAGTGAAGTATGCGGATATATCGGCCGCCATGGTTAGTGACAAGGCCATAAATATTATCGATTCGGGTGCCGATACGGTTGTTGGTTGCGACATGGGCTGTCTCATGAATATCCAGGGCATGCTCAGCCGCATGGGCTCGGATATCAAAGTCCGGCATATTGCACAAATTTTAGCCGGCGGTAGAAATGAATAATGAATATTGAGAAATGAATAATTGTGGAAGTCGCTGCGCTTCGTCATTATTTATTATAATTGAACAAAATCCTTCGACCTTACACCTTAAACCCTATACCTTTTACCTTACGATATGAGCGAAATATTTATTGGAAATTATAATGCCGAAGCAAAAAAAGCTTTGGATAATCAAGTTCTGCAAAAGGCCCTGGCTGATCTCCAGAATCGTTTTGGCCGGGCTACGGCCCTGGCGTATCAACGGTTGCCGGAAGGACCTGATCTGCGACTAAGGGCCCATGAAATCCGGCGAGATGCAATTGCCGACCTGGATGTTCTGCTGGACACCCTGGCTAACAACATCCGCAAAAACGGCGGAAAGGTTTTCTTTGCCGGCAGCGCCGATGAGGCCCTGAACTATTGCCTTGAAACTGCGCGGCGGCACGGGGCCAAACTGGCGGTCAAAGGCAAGTCCATGGTCAGCGAGGAAATCGGTCTGAACACGGCCCTGGAGGAAAATGGCATCGAAGTCGCCGAAACCGATCTGGGGGAATATATTATCCAACTGGCCGGAGAGCGGCCCTCCCATATCATCGCTCCGGCCATCCATAAGACCCGAAGCAATATCGGCCGGCTGTTCACCGACAAAATCGGCATTTCCTACACCGATGATCCGCCGAGTTTAACCCGGGCTGCCAGAAAAGCACTGCGGGAAAAATTCTTGGCGGCGGATATCGGATTTTCAGGCTGCAATATTGCCTGTGCGGAAACCGGACACATCGTCACCGTATCGAATGAGGGCAACATCCGCATGTCCACCACGATGCCCCGGATTCATGTCGCTATTATGGGCATGGAGCGGGTCGCTGCCCGGCTCGAAGATCACGACGTACTTTTAAGACTGCTTTGCCGGGGTGCCGCTGCCCAGAACATGGGGACTTATGCCAGCTACATCGGCGGGCCGCGCCAGGCGGACCAGGTCGACGGGCCGGAGGAATTTCACTTGGTAATTCTGGACAACGGCCGCAGCCGAATCCTCGCGGATGAGGAATTCCGGGAGATGCTTTATTGCGTCCGCTGCGCCGCGTGTCTGAATGTTTGCCCGGTTTACGGCAAAATCGGCGGCCATTCCTACGGGCACCCTTACTCCGGGCCGGTGGGCGCTGTGATCATGCCGCTTTTGGCCGGCATCAATGAGGCCAAAGACCTGTGCCAGGGGGAAACCCTGTGCGGTGCTTGCCAGGATGCCTGCCCGGTCAACATCGACATCCCACGCATGCTGCTGGCCTTGCGGGCCAAACTGGCCGATGGTGACCCCAAATGGGATGTCAGCCGCGCAAGCGGCAGCGAGAAAATGGTTTTCCAACTATGGTCCTGGATAATCCGAAATCGAGGCATCTATGATTTTTTTCTTCGGACAGCGTCGATCGGGCAAAAAATCCTGCCGCAAAATAACGGCATGCTCCGGTACCTGCCGCCGCCGATCAATGGGTGGACCAAGGATCGCGATATCCCGCCGGTTGCAGGTGAAAGCTTTATCAAGCGCTGGAAAAAAGGCCTTTGAACAAGAACCGGGCTAGGCGTAACTGGGTATTGGTTTGATGAATGATAATCTGACTGTCGAGTATAACCTCATGTGCGATAAAAACCGATTGAGAGTTATTCGTTATCTGTTGTTCGATGTTTGTTTGAAAGGAATTAGATCAAATTTTATTTACCACTTTTGATACAATTATGTAGTCAGGTTCCCAACCTTTTCTAACAACTGTTAACATCTCCTCTGAATAACACCTATCTGAACACTATTTTCTCTATTCAGGTATTCGTCAAGTTATAGAGCGTATCGCGATATGATGAGATGTTAGAGGAAATGGAGTGGGCTTATGCACATTAAGGGAGTTATTTTGCAGTGAATGAAATTCATCCTATTTATTTGGTAATCATTTTGATCTCAGGATGGATAGTGATATCTTGCGTCATCAGTCTAATCGAACAGGATATCCTATCGAATTAAATTGATCTGAAGCCCCATTGTCGGAAAAGAGCAAGTAGTAGTGGCTGTGGGAATAGATTGTGTTTGTAGCCCATTGTTTTTCAAGTGGAGCTGGTGCGGTTATTTGAATATGTAGCAACAAATCGCACTGAAAGGATTCTTCTATAGTACCTTGAGCTATTAAAAAATCTTTTAATCTAAATTAGTCAGAGTGAATCTTCTTGACCATAAGTTTAGTCCAACCAAAGTGATAACACCCCTCATGATTCAGTATATTTCTCCCTAGATGACATCTTCAGCGGGTTTCAGATTTAATGTTTATGTAAAGGGTAGCATCAACACTAATCGATCAGGTCAACGCGTGATTGGGTGCTCCATATTCGACCTTCAACAAGTTAACTATTTCATCTCTGAGTTTAATGCAAACGCCGCCGTTTGTCAGAACAATGTCCATTCTCATCAACAATTGAAACATTTGCTTCGTGCCAACGTCGGGTCGGCCTTCGAGCCGATCCTGCTGAGAGCGGAACAGGCAGTTAGACACGCTCTACTGTAACTAGCATTTTCATAAGAGCACGGCCTCCGGCAAAAGGACAGCCGATCTGATCGGAAAAGAAACTTCATAAACTCAAATATCGAATATCGAACAAGGAATAATGAATGTCGAAGTGCAGTATTCTATCGGTTTAAATTAATTTGAAATAGTCAGAGGTAAGCGATTCCACACTTCATCATTCGACATTCGTCCTTTCATAAAGTTTCATAAAAATACGGCCTCGATTCGACTGAGCTCGTCGCAGGCCGGCCAAAGGGCAGCCGGTCTGATCACAAAAGAAACTGTGCCAAACCGTCATAGTTGCTTATGAGCAAATTTTCGGTTTTATACTTGTGCTCGTCGTATTCGAAGCCATTGAGTAACTTTCAGTATCTATTGCGAGGACGAGTACGAATATGAGAACGATTCAAAAACGTGATTTGTTGGGATTAAACAGTTTTCATTCCAGTTGAAAACAGGCCAAGCGACAACGCGTTGATTAAGCGCAAAGATGACTTTCGTAAGGTCATCAGTCTTATAACTCAAAGCTGTAAGATGATAATTTGTTATATTATATGTGCTTTAAATGATTGGAACGAAACAACGGAATTTCGATAACGTACTGTCGTTAAATAAATACATTAGTATGTGAGACAACCTCTCAAACATGCCAAAAATAAATCTGAACTCATCAGCATAGATCCTGCTCAAACATGATGTGATTTCAATAAATAGATACCAAATTGGCAAATATGGTGTTTGTTTCTGACGCGGATAGTCTCGTTTGAAACTTCAGCGAATTCCAAACCATTCAGATATAAGTTAATGGTTTGTGGGAGTGGTCTCGATTCGGCTGAGCTCGTCGCAGGCCGGCCACGATTACCCGGGTAATCGCGGTTGGAAACCGCTCCCACGATACATGAACGCACGATTTACGGATGAAGTTTCTTTTATTGATCAGACCGGCTGTCCTTTAGCCGGCCTGCGACGGGCTCAGTCGAATCGAGGCCGCCGCTCGTGTGAAACCACTTGAAATGACGAATGTCGAATGACGAATGCCGAATGATGGAATCGCATCGCTCTGTCGTTTTAAATAGATAGAATACATTATTCGATGTTCGATGATGGACGTTCGATGTTCGACGTTCATTAGTTTCTATTATTTGATCAGACTGGCTGTCCTTTAGCCGGCCTGCGACGAGCTCAGCCGAATCGAGGCCGCGCGCTTATGATACATCCAATCAAACCCAAAACAGGATATTTAAATCGTGCTCTTCATCATCCTCATCCTCGGTATTGAACGCGGCTCGAAAGCTTCGATGACGATCACGATCACGATTAGGAAACAGCAAACGAGTTCATAATAAACTGCGTAGATTTGGCGCAGTTTTTTTTCCGATCAGACTGGATGCACGCATCCCGAGGTCGCGTTCGTGTGAAACTTCATAACATCGATACCAATAAAAGATTGAACTTCGAACATTCAATCACACCATGGCTTGATCCAATCAAGACTGCTTGATCCTGATTGAGCGAACAAAACAAACATAACGCTTAAAGTTTAACTATTGGAAGTCGATCTTACGGAAGGTGTCAGAAGAAGTTCTGAGTCACTGATTTAATCCTTCAGATTTAGATGAAAAGATTAAATCAGTGAATCAATAAGTTACAGACAACTATAATATTTCTGGCGCCGTGTAAAAACTCAAATATCACATTACACTGTCCAGGTGATCAAATGCTGGATGTTCCAAACAATTCAGTTTGCTCCACTTCATATTTATAAGGTGGATCCAGTTAAGTCATCCGTTTGAATCAGGGTCATTGTTCTGATCCCCGATGCATTTTCAATCCATCATCGGTACCAGCGTAATCTTGACCATGCTATCTACATCAACTTTAAACTTTTGGCCCGGCACCTTCCTGACGTTCTCATCCCCGTTCCCTTTTACGGCCTGGGTGAATCCACTGCCCTCCAACATAGAAGCCGGGATGAAAATGCCTCTTGAATTGTATTCAACATAATCCTTGGTTTTTTTGCTTAATTTATCCATGCCTTCGACGCGGTAATGTACACCATTTAACTGGCTAAGTTTGAATATACGATTAATGAGGGTCGCCGCTGAAGGTGGATTATCCAGGTCAGCTACTTCTTTAAGATAGGCTTGAATGTCGGCTGCGTCTTCATGCCTAAGCAATGCTTCTTCTAATTGGTCGTTGTTAAATACCTTGTTTGCCATCGTCTCTAGTCCTTTCTTGCTTGATTGATTACCGAATATCTTTTTCTTATTAACATAAGAGATGTCTGTGAAACGGAAATTTCAGGTTCTTTACTCCGTCTAACCCGAATAAGCCAGTTTGCAGTTGAAAGTATAAATCTATTAACGGTCCAGTATAACTTTAAATATCGGTGTAGCTCGCAATAAACTTTAGAAAAAAGATCGTTATGATGATGTGGTTTAATTAATACGGATACCGTGTTAAAATTAACCGATACGAGAGAGAGGTGGTCCGTGAATCAAAAAGGAAGCTTTCAGAAGTTTATCTTAGGATTTAAGAATGATGCCTTTAAACTTGTCTTGGAACAAGGTTACCATTACAACGGTCTATTTTTTGCTTGGATTTGAGGTTAATATAATCTATCATTCAATCCTTGCGCATTTATGGGAGCAGGACAGGAGTTGGAGACGGATGATTTACAATATGATCAGAGGGTGTTTAATTCTCAATGGACAGTTCAGGACAAAACGCATTTATCAATAGAATCCGTACCGCATTGGGACACAGCTCAACCGATCGTCCCGGCAGCGATGATCTTTGTACCGGCCAATTCACAGCTGAGACCGGCGCCATCCTCGATCGCATCCAAAACCGATCTGCAGCAGAAAGACAGCAACTGCTTGACAGGCTCATTGAGATGGCTCAGCCGATAAACCTGAACGTCATCGTCCTCGAAGACGAACCGGCTGTTGCGGCAGCCATCGCTGAACTCGTTAAAACTAAAGATCCGGAATGGGGCGAGCAAAAAAGCGTCGTCGCCTGGCAGCACCCGTTGATTGAAAAGCTCGATCTCACGGCGGTCCTGGCGTCCCAGAAGGTGCCGGTACACTTAACAGACGTGGAAGCCTCCAAAACCGAAGACGAATCCGCAGACAAGGCCAGAGACGAACTAAGAAAACACGTTATTGACGCTTACATCGGAATTACCTCCGCCGACTTTTGCATGGCCGATACCGCCACCCTGGTCATGCGAACCCGACCGGGGCAGGCGCGGTCCGTGTCCCTCGTGCCGTCCATTCACGTGGCGGTTATTACCCTCGATCAAATTATCGCCGACCTCATCGAGCTCTACGCCTTGGTCAAATGGGATCCGGAAGTTCAAAAAGAGGGTCTGACCAACTGCATGACCTATATTTCCGGTCCCAGCAAGACCGCCGATGTCGAAGCCACCATGGTTCACGGCGCCCATGGACCCCGGGAAGTCTATGTGTATGTGGTTACGGACGCAATTTAGGGGCATAGCGACATTGCACATACACTGCATTGTCGATGTTACAGCGAACGCTGATATTTGAAAGGTATCAGGTGTCAGGGAACAGATGACAGAGATCAGAGGACAGATGACAGAGATCAGAGGACAGATGACAGAGATCAGAGGACAGATGACAGAGGATAGATGACGGAGGGCAGAAGACAGAGGACAGATGACGGAGGGCAGAGGACAGACCGGGGTCCCTCCATCTCTTATGAAACTTCATTAAAATCGACCTGCAGAATTTAAAAATCCCCCCAGCCCCCTTTAGAAAAGGGGGAGTTCCAAGTGGAATCGCTTCGCTCAGTCATTTTAAAATAGACAGAATACATAATTCGATGTTCGACGTTCATCAGTTTCTTTTCTTTGATCAGACTTGCTGTTTTTCAGGCCGGTGGCTTGGAACCTGAACCCCACATTTTGCGCTGCCGCTGCATTCTAATGGCTACTTCTTTTAGTCGTGTTCACAAAAAATTAGATTACCTACGAGTTCACAGGATCAAGGTTCACCGTTCAGAGTCACCTTTGTTTACAGACATTTTCAGATTTAACGGCCCAGTTTATTGCGACTGGGTTCCGACCGATTTAACGGTCTCTGATCAAGTTGGGTTTACCTCAGAGCTTTTCAATCAATGATTTCGATTGGACCTAAACCCTAACCTAACCTTTGAACCTTGAACCCTGAACCTCTGAACGGTTACTGTATTACTTATGTCTCATCACCACAGAATATATCTGGTTGTTCTATTAGCCGCCATAGCCTTCAACGGCTGCATCCTGGAGCGGGTTTTCAAGGTCAAAAAACAGCTTTGCAATTTTGAAAAGAATTTTCAGATTGATAATTCGGAAGGATTTCGAATTTTGCTGCGGGATCCGGTCATGTTGGATGAAGACATCACCTGGTTGGCGGGAGCCGAGCCGTCCGAGCAGGATTTTATCGGCGATGAGCTGGTGATGACATACATCGCGAAAAGGAACGGCATGTATGCCCGCGATTCATATGATCTTCCCATCGAACTGCGCTTTGTCCACCGCCACGGCAAATACCGCCTGAAGGAAGGCGCCCTGAGTAACAACCTGGCTGACATTCTTACCGACGAATTGCTCAGCCAGATCATGCAGTCGATCTGCAAATCGGAAAAAAGCCTGGTCAAACAGCAGGTTATCATCGATATTCGAAAATTGGATCGAAACTTGTTGCCGACCGGGTCGGAAATAGTGGATATTCTCGGTCCCCCGAATCCAAAATCCCCGGCGGCGCACAAGCTGGTCTATGATTATCAGCTCAAAAATAATGCCAACCCAGGTACCGAGACCTTCATCGAGATTACATTAGACGAAACCCAGGAAATGATTCTCGGCATCAGAGTGAAGTATCTGAGGTACAATTTGGATGCTGATTTCGTAAAAGGTGTGGCGGTCCTGAAGGTGGATATATTTGTCGAGCAGGAAACTTAGTGAGATGGTCTCTCTATGATTTACAAACCCTGGGTCAATTAAATTGTTCCCCTTAAATCCCAAAAATCAAATCCCATATTCCAAATAAATTTCAAACTCCAAAATTCAAATTCGAAACCTTTCTTAGGATTCTGCCCGAGATCTAGCTCTGGCCGGAAGCTCACGGTACGTGTAATACCGCTTTGGTGATTGGAGCTTGAAATTTGGATATTATTTGTGATTTGTTTTTTGGCGCTTGGGATTTAATATTTCCAATGACCCAACTTATTGTGGTTATTCTGTTCCAGCTTCTGATTCAGAATCATTGAGAATTGCCCTGAGCTTTGCGGCATATCCATGGGCTCCCATGGATAGAAACAGTTCATGGGCCTGTTGCAGCCATCGTTGACGGCCGGCAACATCTCCTTTGAGTCCGGCAAATTCAGCCCGGCATTGACTCACAAAGGGCTTCATGATCGCCCCGCCTGTGATGTCAATCAAATCATCGGCCCGCGCCAAGACCGCTGCGATTGTTGACTGCGATTTGAGACGAGCATTGCGTATCAGAACTCCTGCCAGAGCATTCTGGGCCTGCAGTTCCCAGAAAAGCGTTTCCTTGCGGCGGGCTGCGGCAACGGCTTCTTCGGCAGTAGCCAGGGCCTGGTCCGGCTCACCGCATCCGGCCATGGCTTCCGCCAACAGGGCCAGGAAAGAGGCTTCCGCCTCCAGGCCGAGCTCGTGTTCTCTGGCCTGCGACAGCGCATAAGCGAGTGCTTCCCGGGCTTCTGACCAACGCTGGCCCATCAGGTGGGCTCTACCAATGGTGGAAGCTGAAAGGATGGCGGCCCAGACCGAGCCCGAGCGTTCGGCCAGTTCTGCGAATACCCGGGCATCACGCCAGCATGAATCAATGTCGCCGACATAGAAGGACAGGCTGGCCCGGACCAGGGCTTCAGTGTGGGTTGTGCGCGAATCTTTTCTCCCCGATTCCGCTGTGGGATTGAGTCGGGCGGCTTGCCTGAGATAGGATTCGGCCCGATCAAGTTCGCCCATCATCGACCGAACATTGGCCTTGGCCAACAGAAACGAGCGCAAGATCCGATTGAAAACCGGGGCCGACAAGTTGGGCCTGGAAGCCTCGCAGCCCGCTATACCCTCTTCTATCAGCTTCAAGGCGGACCTTAAGTCGCCCTGATGGAATTGGGCGACATAGCGGCGCTGCAAAAGATCCAGCTTGATTTCAGGGTCGGCTACCTTCTCCGCGATAGTCGATGCCGCGTCAAGATGGCGACGTTGACCGGCGAAGTCGCCCGACCACCCTAACCGCGCTGCCATGTCTTCGTGCAGTCGCAACAGGGACTGCATGTCATTAAATTTTCGCGCCAACTTAGTGCCCCGCTCGAAGATCTTCCCGGCTTGCCCGGGCGAGATGTCGACCCGGCCACCGATGTCCAGCGCCCCGCAACAGGCCTCCAGCTGCAATTTCAGGGCTTCATCGCTTGATTTGGCCTGCCGCGCCAATTTCAGGGCCTGGTTCCAATGCAAAAACGTCGTTTGAATTTCAGCAAAACCGGCTGCACGGGCCGCACGGCCATGCCAGCGGGCAGCCTTGAGAGGATCTTGGGCCTTTTCCCAGTGATAGGCCACCAAGCCGGCCAATTCATCCTGACGGTCGGAATGACTCTTTTCGATGGCGAGGGCGGTGCGGCGGTGGAGCTTTTCACGAGGCTTGCGGAGAAGGGTATGGTAGGCCACCTCCCGCACGATTGGGTGGCGAAAGGCATAAACCGCCTCAGGATAAAATGCTTTTTGATGAAAAAATTCAACCTCGACCAGCCTGTGGAGGCTGTCCTCGAGTTCAGTTCCGGTCAATTCCAAGGTCCGGCGCAGAATGACCTCCTCAAATTCCTGGCCGATGACGGAAGCTGTTTGAAGAACCTGCTTGGGGAATTCGCCCAGACGGTCAATGCGCGCCGCCAGAACGGTTTGCACGGTGCGCGGCAATGCCTGGGTTTTGACGGATTTCACCAGCCGGTAGGCGCCGGGTTGGCCGGCGAGGTTGCCGGCTTCAACCAGCGAGCGAACCAGCTCCTCGATGAAAAACGGGTTGCCCAGGGCACGATCAACAAGCTTGGGGGCAAGGTCTTTAACAGAAGGATCGTGCCCCAAAAAGTTATCCAGCAGTTCCCGGGAATCCTCGCTATCCAGGGCTTTCAGTGGAAGATTGCGGTAGGTGGACCGTGTCATCCAGTCCCGGTAATATTCAGGACGGAAATTCAGCAGCAGCAACGTTCGGCTGTTCTTGACGGCATCCACCAGACGGGCAATGAGCACGTCGCTGGACGAATCGATCCAGTGCAGGTCATCCACCAGGATAATCAGGGGCGACCGCTCGGACATGGCCTGAACCAGGCGTTGAATCATGGCAAACAGCTTGCGATGCCGATTTTCAGTATCCGTCTTGCTGACCGGGAGTTGGGGATCGGTCACCGCCAGAAAGTCAAACCAGATGGGCAGGGTGTCTTTGAACGCCTCGTCCAGCAATGTCAGAGTGCCGGCGATCTTTTGGCGGGTTTCTTCTTCCTGAGCCGGTTCGGAAATTCCGAAAATGCTGCGCAGCAGCTGCAATACCGGCAGCAATGGAACCGTTTGGATGTGGGAGGCGCAGTTCGCCCGGCAGATTGTAAATCCGCTTGCACGATTGAGCTCTAAAAACTCATAGCACAGGCGGCTTTTACCGACCCCGGGCTCACCGACAACGCCGACCACGTTACCCTGGCCGGACAGTGTTCGTTGAAGCTCGGATTGGAGGATGTCCAATTCATCCCGTCGGCCAATGAAGCGCGAAAAGCCGCGTTCCCGTGAAATATCAAACCGGGTTTGATATTCGTGGGCGCCCTCCAGGGCATAGATGCGCAGCGGCTGGCTCACACCCTTCACTGCCGACCGGCCTAAATCTCGGACTTTGAAAAATCCCTCGATCAGCCGGTGCGTGTGCTCGGTGAGATAGACACAGCCGGATTCAGCCAGCTGTTCCATACGGGCCGCCAATCCGACCGTTTGACCCTGGGCGGTGTAGTCCATGCGCAAATCGTCACCGATTTTGCCAACCACGACCTCCCCAGAATTGATCCCCAGCCGAACTCCGAAGTTGAGACCGCGCCGGACCCGCAGCTGATCGGCATGGCGCCGCAGTTCACCTCGCAGATAAAGTGCAGCAAAACAGGCCCGCAGGGCGTGATCTTCGTGGGCGATCGGCGCGCCGAACAGGGCCATGATGCCGTCGCCGGTATACTGATTAATGGTTCCCTCAAAACGATGAATTCCGGCGGCCAAGATCCGGAAGAAATTATCCAAAATGGCGTGCCAGTCGTCAGGATCGACCTGGGCGGCCAGCTCCATGGATCCTTTGACATCGGCAAAGAGCACCGTAACCTGTTTGTGTTCACCCTGCATTGCGCTGCGGCTGTTCAGTATTTCGTCGGCCAGATGCTTGGGTGTGTAATTGTGGATGGCTTCATTACGACTGTCAGCCGAGCCCACCGGTTTGCCGCAGTGGTGGCAAAATTTGGCATCGGCTGAAATCTCAGCCTGACAGCTGGCGCAGTTATGCGATATACGAGATCCGCACGCCTGGCAGAAGTTTGCGCCCGGCGGATTACGATGTCGGCAGGCGGGGCAGGTGGGTGCTGGCTCGTTGTTCGGATTCCCTTTCATAATTGTCCGGTTGGTTGGTGCTATGCTGATGTACCGAAAAGGTTCAAGGTTCAGGGTTCAAGGCTCTGGTTTCAGGCTGCAGCTGGTCGCGAGCTTCCAGACAAATCAAAAAAAACTAATGAACGTTGAACATCGAACGTCCAACATTGAACATCGAATAATGTATTCTATCAATTTAAAAGAGACTGAGCAAAGCGACTCCACATTGGACGTTCGACGTTGGATGTTCGATGTTCGACGTTCATTCTGACACCTGCTCTAGTCGGAAGAAAACTCACGATAAATGCTTTTTTCTTAACCTTTGAACCCGGAACGCTGAACCTGGAACCTTATTTAGCTCTAAATCCTTGGCAAATCCACGCCGCCTTTGGAAGGCAGCGCGGTCGTTCCCGTCAGATAGGTATCCACACAACGTGCTGCTTCACGCCCCTCGGATATGGCCCAGACAATCAGGGATTGACCGCGGTTCGCATCACCGGCGGCAAATATTCCCGGGACATTGGACATGTAGTTGCGGTCGGTTTGGATGTTGCCGCGGTCATCCAACTTCAGGCCGCAGTCGGCCACCACCGCATTCGGCTCCGGTCCGGTGAAACCCATAGCCAGCAGCACGAGATCGGCCGGCCATTGACGAAGGGATTCGTCAACTTCCCGCATCTCAGTGCGCCCCTGGCCGTCGGTAACAAACTCGACATCGACGGTGGTGAGTTTGACCACCCGGTCACCGTCACCGATGAACTCTTTGGTTAATATTCCCCACTGGCGCTCGCAGCCCTCTTCATGGGACGAACTGGTGCGCAGTTTGACGGGCCAGAAGGGCCAGGGCTGGTCATCGGTTCTGTCTGCAGCCGGCTTCGGGAATAGCTCAAAATTGGTGACGGTCTTGGCCTGCTGGCGGATGCTGGTTCCGATGCAATCGCTGCCGGTGTCCCCGCCGCCGATGACGATGACATGTTTGTCTTTAGCGGAAATCATAGGATGATCCAAGGCGGTCGGTTCATTCCCGGCCGTCAAACGGTTCTGGTGGGTTAAAAAGTCCATGGCGAAGTGAACGCCATTTAAGTTGCGTCCGGGGATCGGCAAATCACGCGGAATGGTGGCCCCCGTGCAAATCACCACGGCGTCGGAAGCGGTGAGATTGCCGGCAGACACATCGACGCCCACGTTGATGCCGGTCTTAAATTGGATACCTTCCTGCCGCATCAGGTCCAGACGCCGCTCGAGCACCCATTTTTCCAGTTTGAAATCCGGGATGCCGTATCTGAGCAAACCGCCGACTCGGTCGGCCCGCTCAAAAACCGTCACCGTATGCCCGGCATGGTTCAACTGCTCGGCACAAGCCAGGCCGGCCGGCCCGGATCCGATGACCGACACGGTTTTGCCGCTGCGCTGCTTGGGGGGGGCGGGTTTGATCCAACCCTGTTCGAAGGCATGTTCGATGATCTCTTTTTCGATTTGCTCAATGGTGACGGCCGGCTCGTTGATCGCCAGGACGCAGGCTTCCTCGCAGGGCGCCGGACACAAGCGGCCGGTAAATTCAGGAAAATTGTTGGTCTGCAATAGCAGATCTAATGCTTCACGCCAGCGGTCGCGGTAAATAAAATCATTCCAATCCGGTATCAGGTTGCCCAAGGGGCAGCCGGAATGACAGGTCGGCACGCCGCAGTCCATGCAGCGTGCGGCCTGGTCGATAAGCTTGGCCTTTGGGAAAGGCTGGTAGATCTCGTTAAAATCTTTTATGCGTTCCGCCACCGGCCGTCGGACGGGGAGTTCGCGGTCGTACTCTTTGAATCCTGTCGGTTTGCCCATCGTTTATTCCTGCAATATCAGTATTTTGGATAATTAGACCCAAGTTTGGTCGTATAGTTAGTTGTTATTGGTTATTAGTTATTCGTTATTTGTTGAGGGAATCGCCTCGCTCAATCATTTTTAGGTGTCAGGTGTCAGCCCAGCCGCCGGCCCAAAAAACGGCGGATCTAATCGAAATAGAAACTTATTAAGAGTAAATGCATAAGAGGTAAACCACGAAATACACGAAATACACAAAAGCCAAAAAAAGGATTATTTTCCATTTTCGTGTCTTTCGTGTGGTTCGTGGTTCCTCCATATATAAATGTCTAAATCCATATGCTTTGAGTTAGGTTCATACAGGGAATCGAAAGAACTCAAATCTGAAACCAGAAATAATAAAAATGATAGAATACCTTAAATCGCCATTCGCCATTCTTCATTCGCCATTTTTTCCAGCGCCCGCTTATAATCCACCGGCATAACTTTGACAAATTTAGCCAGCATGACGTCCCAGTCGTCCAACACGCGGCGGGCGAGGTCACTGTCGGTGTAGCGTCCGTGATTTTCGATCATGGCCCGCAATTCGTCACGGTCTTCTGCCGCGCAAACCGCTTCCAAATCGACCATTTCCAGGTTGCAGCGCCGGCGACTAAAGTCCCCGGCTTCGTCCAAAACATAAGCCACCCCGCCGCTCATGCCGGCGGCAAAATTGCGACCGGTTGGGCCTAGGATAACCGCCCGGCCGCCGGTCATGTATTCGCAGCCATGATCTCCGACCCCTTCTACCACGGCTTTGACCCCACTGTTGCGGACACAGAAGCGCTCGCCGGCAACGCCGCATATATAGGCTTCTCCAGCGGTGGCGCCGTAAAAGGCGACATTGCCGATAATGATGTTTTCTTCGGGTTTAAAGGTGCTGCCAACCGGCGGCCGAATGACCAATTTGGCACCGGACAGGCCTTTGCCGAAATAGTCATTGGCGTCCCCCTGGATGCGGACCGTGAGCCCCGGAGCCCCGAAGGCGCAGAAACTCTGTCCGGCTGAGCCGGTGGCGTGCATGACAATTGTGTCGGACGGCAGCCCCTGCAAGCCGTAGCGGCGCGAGATTTCATAGCTGAGCATGGTGCCCACCGTGCGTTGCACATTGCGAATTTCTATCTCAAATTCAACTGGTTGGCAGTCTTCGATGGCCGGCCGGCAGGTTTCTATCAGTCGATGGTCCAGCACGTCGTCCAATCCGTGGTCCTGATTCTGCACGAAGCAGGTATCGACGATTAGATCGGGCGGTTCGGGCTTGAATAGGATTTTGGAAAAATCAAGCCCCTGGGCTTTCCAGTGATTGATAGCTGAGCTGACATCGAGTCGGTCCACTCGTCCCACCATCTCGCCGACGGTGCGGAATCCAAGCTCGGCCATGATCTCTCTTAGATCTTCGGCAATGAAATACATCAAATTGATCAGGTGCTCCGGCTGCCCGCTAAATTTTTTGCGCAATTCCGGGTCCTGGGTGGCAATACCCACCGGGCAGGTATTTAGATGGCAGACTCGCATCATGATACAGCCCAAGGCCACCAGCGAAATCGTCCCGAAACCAAATTCTTCCGCCCCCAGCAGGCAGGCAATGGCCACGTCCCTGGCCGTTTTGAGCTGGCCGTCACATTCCAGCACCACCCGGCTGCGCAGACCGTTCATGACAAGTGTCTGCTGGGTTTCGGCCAGACCCAGCTCCCAGGGCAAGCCGGCGTGGCGGATGGATGTCTGGGGTGATGCGCCGGTACCGCCGGACTCGCCGCTGATCAGTATCAGGTCGGCCTTGCCTTTGGCCACACCGGCCGCCACGGTGCCGACACCCACTTCGGAGACCAGTTTGACATTGACCCGGGCTCGAGGATTGGCATTTTTTAAATCGTGGATCAATTGCGCCAGATCTTCGATGGAATATATGTCGTGATGGGGCGGCGGTGAAATCAGGCCTACGTAGGGCGTTGAGTGGCGGGTCTTGGCAATCCAGGGATAAACTTTGAAGGCCGGCAATTGGCCGCCTTCGCCCGGTTTGGCACCCTGGGCCATTTTAATCTGCAAATCGGTGGCATTGGCCAGGTAGGCGCCCGTAACCCCGAAGCGGCCGGAGGCCACCTGCTTAATAGCGCTGCCGCGCCAGTCACCGCTGTTGTCGGGCAGATAACGTTCCGGATCCTCCCCCCCTTCACCGCTGTTGCTTTTGCCGCCGATGCGGTTCATGGCAACGGCCAGGGTTTCGTGGGCTTCCTGACTGATGGAACCGTATGACATGGCACCGGTTTTAAACCGCTTGACGATAGCGTCGGCCGATTCGACCTGATCCAGGGCAATGGGTGACGGCGATGGTTTAAACTCAAACAGGCCGCGGATCAATCCCTCCCGTCGATTTTGCTCGTTGACCAGCTCTGAATACGCCTGCCAGGCTGTTGCGTCACGGGACCGCACGGCCTGCTGCAGCTTGGCGATACTGAGCGGATTGTATTGATGCGCCTCCCCGTCACGACGCCATTTGTACTTGCCGCCGTAGTCCAGGTGGTCGCCGGTCGGGATACTGACAGTAGGGAAGGCCTGGCGGTAGCGCATTTGAATTTCGGTGGCGATCAGGTCGAGGTCGGCGCCGCTGATGCGCGACGGTGTGCCGCTGAAATAACTCTCGACCAGGGTTTCGTTCAGGCCGACACATTCGAAAATCTGAGCACCACGGTAACTTTGCAGGGTTGAAATCCCCATTTTGGACATGACTTTCAGAATTCCCTTGCCGGCGGCCCGGCAGTAATTTTGAACGGCCGCATCCATTTCGATTCCCGCCAGGTCACCCTTGACCAGCATCTCCCCGATGGTTTCGAAAACCAGATACGGGTTGACGGCTCCCGCACCATAGCCGATCAGACAGCAAAGATGATGCACTTCCCGGGCTTCACCGGTTTCAACGATCAGACCGCATTGGTTGCGCAATCCTTCGCGAATCAGGTGGTGGTGAACGCCGGCAGTGGCCAGCAGCGATGGGATGGGCGCCATATTATCGTTCATGGCCCGATCGCTCAGGATCAGGAGCCCGGCGCCTTGCCTGGCTGCCGATGTGGCCCGCCGGCAGAGCTGCTCCATGGCGCTTTGAAGGCCAGGACCACCTTCATCTACCGGGAAAAATATCGGCAACGTCTCCGAACGCAGTTCGCCGGTATCCAGACTTCGTATTTTCGCGAGTTCACGGTTGTCGAGAATGGGATGATTCAGGCGGAGTTTGCGGCAATGCAGCGGGGATTCCTGGAACAGGTCCTGTTCAGGCCCGATGGTCGTTAGCAGCGAGGTCACCAATTCTTCCCGGATGGCATCCAAAGGCGGATTGGTTACCTGGGCAAACAGCTGCTTAAAATAATCAAATAACAGCCGCGGACGGCTGGATAGTACTGCCGGGGGGATGTCGTCGCCCATGGACCCAACAGGTTCTTTGCCCTCCCGGGCCATGGGAGCCAAAATCAGACGGAGATCTTCCATACTGTAGCCGAAGGCCTTCTGGCGGGTCATCAACGGCAGGGATTCTTCGCTTTCGATCCTGCCGGGCGGATCGGGCAGCCGGTCCAAGGTGACCTGGTTTTGATCCAGCCATTGGCGGTAAGGTTGGCGGGCGGCTATTTCGGCTTTGATTTCCTCGTCTTCAACAATGCGCCCTTTCTCGATGTCGATCAGGAACATGCGGCCGGGCTGCAGCCGTCCCTTGGAAAATACATTTTGCGGCGGTACTTCGAGCACCCCTGTCTCCGAGGCCATAATGACCAGATTATCTTTGGTCACGGTATAGCGCGAAGGGCGCAGACCATTGCGATCCAGCACGGCCCCGATGCAGGTGCCGTCACTGAAGGCAATCGAAGCCGGCCCGTCCCAGGGCTCGATCATGCAGGAATGATATTCGTAAAATGCCTTTTTCCGGTCATCCATGGTTTGGTGTTTTTGCCAGGCCTCGGGTATCATCATCATGATGGCATGGGGCAATGACCGGCCGGAGTGGTAGAGCAATTCGACGGCATTGTCAAAAATGGCCGAGTCACTGGCGCCGGGCGTGGCGATGGGAAACAGCTTAGGCATGTCTTCGCCGAAAAGCTCTGACCGAAATAAATACTGCCGGGCATTCATCCAGTTGACGTTGCCGCGCAGCGTATTGATTTCGCCGTTGTGGCACAGGAAGCGGAAAGGGTGCGCCAGGTCCCAGGTCGGAAACGTGTTGGTGCTGTAGCGCTGGTGAACCAGCGCCAGGGCACTGTCCATGTCCGGGTCAGCCAGATCGGCGTAATAGGCGGCGATCTGGTCGGCCAACAGCATCCCTTTGTATACCAAAGTCCGGCTTGAAAGGCTGGGGATATGAAAGTAGGGTGCTTGAGGCAGGTCGGACTCCCTGACGAAGTCCTCGATGACCTTGCGGATCACATACAGTTTACGTTCGAAGTGCGCCTGGTTGTCGAGCGCACCCCCGCGGCCGATAAAGATTTGGTAAATGACCGGTTCCAATTGCCGGGCCAGATCACCCAGCGCGTCGCTTACCACCGGCACCCGCCGCCAGCCGAGAAACCGCTGGGCTTCCTCGCCCACCACGGCTTCAAAACGATTCATACAAAGGGCTCTTTGTTTTGGATCGGGCGGCAGGAACACCAGGCCGCAGGCATATTCTTTTTCAGCAGGCAGCGTGATGGAGGACTGTTTACTGACTTTCTGCAGAAATTTATGGGGCATCTGGATCAGGATGCCGGCACCGTCGCCGGTGGTTTCATCACAACCGCACGCTCCACGATGGGTGAGGTTGACCAAAATCTGCAGGCCGTCGGCAACAATCCGGTGGGATTTTTCGCCCTTCATGTGGCAGATCATGCCGACCCCGCAGGCATCATGCTCGAATCGGGGATCATAAAGCCCACGCGGTTTCAACGCGGGCGGCAATTGGTTGGGTAGGTTATGGTTTCGCATGTTTTTTACAATAATGTGATAATGGTTGTCATAAAATATACTCCTGGGACTTCCAAAATTCTAAATAGCAGTTTTTAGCCCTCCCTGCAAAGTAAAACACCTGCTCAAAAAAAGTATGCCCGCCGGCAGATATTACGGCTGCCGGCAGGCATCAGCCAGAGGGAGGAATGCAATGGCTTAGGTTTGTTCGACCGGCTTTAACTGATCGACCGCGTCGCCGGTGGCAGACGGTGAGCCCGGGCCCATGGTGGGGCCGACACCACCATAGGAGGAGACTTCAAAATCCTAATTTTCATTATTCCGGAATTTGCGAATTAGGCTGATATATGAGCAACCCTTATGCCATAATGTAGTTAAGTGTGAATAAATTTATAGGTAGCTGTAATTAATATAGATATAAAAACTTTTGGATTTAATTATACAGTTGGCAAAAAACGACAAAATTGTTAATACAAGAGATATAATTTACAAATATGTAATATATCTTCTTGTAATTTCATTTTTTGTTTTTTTTGGTGGGACCCGGATTTGAATTGTCCAATTACCGGCGGGAAAGTTGATTTGCAGGATTGGGCATCATGGGAAGTTCCGAACAGAATCTTGCCACGCAATTCCGTTGTTTCAATATCCGGAAGAAGTTAGAAGAAAGGCTTGCCTGGAAGGGTGGGTGTCCTCCAGGGCAGGTTCTGTAAAATAGTTCAGGCTCATCCTCGATAATTAAGCAATGTCAAAATTGTAAAAAGTTATTGAAAAGTCTCGATCATGGAATATTGAAGTGTTGGCGTAATGGGGTATTAAAAGAAGACATCAAACCTTCAGCCAATTCTCCAACACTCCAGTACTCCGATAATCCGAATTTTATAGAATACAATATTCCGGATGAATTACCTTCTTTTGGATTATAGTGTCGATCTTTTTTAAGCCTCCAACTCGGGGTTGGATCGGTAGCAGGCTTCGCAGATGGCAGTTAATTTATCGGCTTCCTGCATGTATAAAACGCCACCGGCCAGCCCATATCCTCCGGATATATGGTGATCGATCTCAATTCTAAATTCTTGACCACAGCTTCTACAGCGGCCGTCATAAGTTAAGTGCGACGGGGCAGGTGAATCCATAAACATTTGGTCGAGGGCTTCTAAATTTATGAGCATGATCTAACCATCCTTTCTATTTTCAGTCCAACTAATACTCTTTGCAGCATTCTGTATTCAGGATTGCAGATTGTCCCATGGTAACTAAAGATTATCTATGTCACTCACTGTAGCCTATACTTAAAGCAACTGCCGTGCCGAATTTTCGCTTTTTTTTAATATTCTCGTAATTGTTTTTATCTTATTGATATGATATATAAATTTAGCGATGTGATCCCTTGCAGTTCCAATAGCAAAATTCAATATGTTCAAGCTTATGCCAATTAAGTTTACACATAGCCGGTTTTTACCAAATATGTGCCAGGAATTGTGTAAATTTAATTGACATTTGTGTGCCTGACATTTAATTAAGAATAATTATTTGTTTCAGGTTTCAGTATTTTTCAAAATTTACAGGTAGATATTATGAGCACCGTCGATCCGGAGACCCCATTTTCCCGTCAGGACCTTAAACTGCTTTATGAAGTATCGACCTCCATACATGCCATTAAAGATTTCGATGAGATGCTTCAGGTGGTGTTGCACAGAATAAAAGAGGTCTTTCAAATTGATGGGGCATCGCTTGCATTACATGAGCCGGATCAGAAAATGTTTTATTTCATTCAAACTGTGGAAATGCAGCAGGATGCCGGGCAAAAAGACATCGAAAAGATGCGTTTTCCGGATCATCTCGGAGTCGCAGGCTGGGTGTTGCAAAATAACCAGCCTGTCCTAATCTCAGATACCTCCAAAGATGATCGAGTTTTTAAAGAATTTTCATCTGATAATGAACTGCCCACCCGATCGATGATTTGCGTGCCCTTGCGTACTCCCAAGGCCATCATCGGGGTTCTCTACGCAATCAACAAGCTGGAAGGCAGTTTTACCGCCAAGGATACCCAACTGATGGAAATTATGTCCGTCACCCTGGCGATGGCTATCGAAAATGCCAGACATTATGGCATCCTTAAACAGTACGCCAACTCCCTGGAGGAGCAAAATCGCAGACTCATGTCGGAAGTTCAGCAGCGCTTTCAGGTCCAGGGATTGATTGCCTCCAGTCATTCGATGCGCCGTCTTTTTACCCTGATGGAAAAAGTGATCGATGTGAATTCCACCGTTTTAATTCAGGGCGAAACCGGCACCGGCAAAGAACTGATTGCAAAAATCATCCACTACAACGGCCCGATGAAGGAAAAACCATTTGTGGCCGAAAATTGCGGAGCGCTTTCTGAAAACCTGCTGGAAAGCGAGCTTTTTGGCCATGTAAAAGGCGCTTTCACCGGTGCAACATCTGATAAAAAGGGTTTGTTCGAGATGGCCGACGGCGGCACGATCCTTTTGGATGAAATCGGGGAAATGCCGCCCAAGATGCAGGTAAAGCTGCTCAGGGTGTTGCAGGAGGGCCAGATCAGACCCGTAGGCGCATCTCGCTATATCGACATCAATGTGAGAATCATCGCCTGTACCAATCGCAATCTCGAAGATGAAATGGCCAAGGGCAATTTTCGGGAAGATTTATTTTACCGCATCAATGTCTTTCCGCTCACCATTCCACCCCTACGAGAGAGAAAAGAAGATATTCCGATCCTGGCGGCCCACTTTCTAGAAGAATTTGCCGAAAAGCTCAATCGCCCGTTAGCCCGGCTGACCGCCAACGCCCTGGAGCTATTGTCGGCCTATGAATGGCCCGGCAATGTTCGTGAGCTTCAGAATGAAATCGAGCGGGCGTTGACTTTGGCCGGTGGCGATAAGGATATTTCGGAACAATATCTTTCCGTTAAAATCTTTGATCCCCAAAATCCGTCTTTCTCCGCATTCAGCCGGAGCGGTACCTTGCAGGAAGTAACTGAAGGTATTGAAAAACAAATGGTGCGAGAGGCCCTTGAAACCGCCGGCGGCAATCGATCCCATGCATCGAACCTGTTGGGAATTACCCGGCAAGGATTGCTTAACAAAATAAAGCGCTATAATATCGAGAACTAGACGGCTTTCGACGATAACAATTGGGGGGATGTCGGGCCCGTCTCAAGCCATATCGATTGGCACTCATCATCTCTGGGGGGGGAATATGAAGAACGGGGCGGACTATCTGGCCGAGATTTCCATCTTTTCGAAATTCAAACCGGAAGATCTGAAGCGCCTGGGACAAAAGTGTCGAAATTGCTCTTACCAAATGGGCGATGTGATCATCAGGGAAGGGGACCGGGACGGACGACTATTCGTCCTTGTCAGCGGCAAGGTAGACGTTATCAAAAGCTACCGCACGCCAAAAGCAAAACGATTGCGGATCCTGACCGCGCCCTGCTATTTTGGCGAAATGGCCCTCATCGATGACATGGTCCGCTCGGCAACCGTTGTCGCCAGGGGGAAAGTCGAGGCGCTTTGCCTCGACCAATGGAACCTGCATGAGGAAATCGAGAGATGTCCGGCGCTTGCGATCGAATTACTTCAAATGCTATATCGACGCTTTATTGACCTCGAGAAAATCATGGTTAAATCTATCGGCGGGTTCATTCCCATCTGTTCCAGCTGCAAAAAGATCCGTGACGCCCAGGGACGATGGCTCTCGATCGAACGCTACCTGACAAATCACACCCACCACGAATTGAGTCACGGGATCTGTCCGGCCTGCAGGGACGAGCTGTATCCAGATTTGTACCCCGGCGAATAGGCCGGGCGATTTTGGATTTTGGAATGCGGATTTTAGATTTAAGGTATTCTATCTGTCTTTTAAAACGATAGAGCGAAGCGATACCACCGATCCAAAATCCCAATTCTAAAATCCAAAATTAACAATGATGACTCTGAAGGATATAATGGAAAATACTTTTATCTACCGCGATAATTCACGATCCTCCCGCCGCTCACTCAATCCAAAATCCGCAATCCGCAATCCGCAATTGGTTGCCTCGGATCCTCGTTCATAGCCCCAGATACGTCTTGCGAATGTGCGGGTTGTCCAGCAGCTCCGGACCGGCGCCGCTCAACGCAACCTGACCGTTTTCGAGCACGTAGCCCTGGGTGGAAATTTTAAGCGAGTGGAAGACATTTTGTTCGATCAGCAGAATCGCGGTGCCTTGCCGGTTGATTTTTTCGATAATTTCAAAAATGGTGCCGACCAAGACCGGGGCCAGACCGAGTGACGGCTCATCCAGCATCATGAGCGTGGGCAATGACATCAGACCCCGTCCCATGGCCAACATCTGCTGTTCGCCACCACTCAGAGTCCCGGCCTTTTGATCGAGCCGCTCTTTCAACCTGGGAAAATAGGCAAATACCTGCCGAAGCGTTTCATGCTGCACTCCTTTTGTGCGGGGAAATTGTGCTCCCATTTCCAGGTTTTCCAGCACGGTCATGGTCGGAAAGATCTGCCGGCCTTCCGGAACATGGCTGATGCCCTTTTCAACGATGCGCGATGATTTGGCATTGGAGATATCGCTGCCGTCCAAGGAAATGTTTCCCCGGCGCGGTCGCAAAATTCCCGAAATAGTCTTCAGCAGAGAAGATTTGCCGGCACCATTGGATCCGATCACCGATACCACCTCTCCCGGCTCGACTTCGATGCTGACGCCTCTCAGGGCCTGCAGATCGCCATAATAAACATCAATTTTCTCGACTTTGAGCACTCAGAAACTCCTTACCCAGGTAGGCTTCGATTACTTCTTTATTTTCGACAATTTCAACCGGTTTGCCCTCCGCGATCTTGACCCCGTAGCTGATCACGATCACTCTTTGAGAAAGGGCCATAACACCGCGCATGACGTGCTCGATCAGCAATATACTGACGCCCTGCCGATTGACTTGTTTTAGAAGTGAGATCAACTCATCGACCTCGGTCGGGTTCAGGCCGGCCATCACTTCGTCCAGAAGCAGCACTTTTGGCTGGGTGGCCAAAGCCCTGGCCAGTTCTAGCCTTTTGCGCAAGGGCAGCGGCAATCCTTGGGCCTCTTTTTGAGCCCAGTTTAACAGGCCCATGAATTCGATGATTTCCAGGGCGGCTTTTTGGGCCTTGGCCGTCGATTTTTCCCGGGCCAGGGCACCGACCATGACATTGTCGAGCACGGAAATGGTCAGGAACGGTTTTACGATTTGAAAGGTGCGGGCCATGCCCAGCTGGCAGACCTGATAGGGCTGGAGTCCTCGCAATGGTTTTCCTTCGAAATATACTTCACCCGTGTCCGGCGGCATAAAACCGCTGAGACAGTTAAAAACCGTCGTTTTGCCGGCCCCGTTCGGACCGATCAAGGCCAGCACCTCGTCTTTCTGCAATTCGAAGGAAAGATTGCCCACGGCTGTCAGTCCGCCGAAGTTTTTGGTAATTTTGTTAGCTGATAAGATGCTCACGAGTGGCGCCTCAAAATATTTTTTTAATCGTTCCTGAATAATGCGCTTTTAAATTTAAATCTGTTTTACCCAAATTGCACGCCACGTTAAAGGAGCGTTTCACTCGATGAGCGCTACGCTTGAGGTTAAGCACCTCGTGCCGCGTCTCGTAAATATTGTTCCTATAATTGGCAATATGAAATTTCGCATTATTTGAAACATTTGACCCCTTTGGCGTCACGGGAAATTCGAAATCCGAATGACGAAACTCGAAACAAATTCGAATGACCAAAATATCAATAACCTAAACCTCGCCTAAGGACGCAGGAGCAGTTGTTTTAAATTTTGAACAATCGGATTTTCATCGCAATTCTATCGTGTCCTTAGGATCCTAAATTGCCAAAATCGCCTGCAAAACTTTTAGGGCACTCCACTAACAGCCCCATATTGACTTTCGACACCTACTGTTGATGAATTCGTAGAAAGTCGAGTTCATCATGTGTTTGGTGTTTGGTAAAACACTTCGCACGTCATATCAAGATGTTATACCACTAAACACTAAACACCAAATACTAAACACTCTCGTGAATAGGTCGTTTTTCGACTTTTTACGAGACTGTCATTATTCGATATTCGATATTCCTTTTTTCAGAGACGGTTCCGCGTTCTGCGCCGGCTGCAGTATCGGTTTTAACAGCAGTTTAACGTATACGATAATCCCCTTGGGCATGAACAAAACCACCAGTATGGCCAGCACGCCATAGAGGACCAGGTGCAGACCCTCCAGGCCGCCCCTGGCAAAATAGGCCCTTGAAATTTCCGACAGTGGGGTCAATATAAACGATCCGACCACCGGTCCGAACAGGGTTCCCAACCCGCCGACAATGGGCCGCAGGATAAGCTCGATGCTGGTCGACATCCCGAACATCGTATTGGGGTGCAGATAAAAAATGTAATTGGCATAAAATGCACCGGCCAGCGATGTCATAAACGCGCTGATGGCGATGGCCATCATATTGAACCGGAAGGTATTGACCCCCAAAGATTGGGCGGCATCTTCATCTTCCCGTATCGCGACGATAAAACGGCCCAGCTTGGAGGTTTCAATCAGGCGCACCGCAATCAGCGAGGCCACCATGTAACCCAAGGCGATGTAATAATAGGGGACGTTGCCGCTGAACTGGAAATTATAAAAAGACGGGTCAAAGTCGAGAAAAATGCCCGTAAAAGACCCCAAAGCTTCGATGTGGGATACTGCCAGGCGCGTTATTTCGGCAAACGCGATGGTCATGATTACAAAATAGACGCCTCGGATGCCAAAACGGAATCCCAGGAATCCGAGAAACAGAGCAATAACGGCGGCCAGCAGGCCGCCAATGAACATGCCGGCCCAGGGGGTCAACCCGAAGGTCTGCGCCAGATATGTGGTGGCGTAGGCCCCGATGCCGATGTAAAGTGCATGGCCCAGGGAAATATGTCCGGTGTAGCCGGTCAGCACATTCCAGGATTGGCCGACATAGGCCCAGTAGAAGATCATCACGAAAATTCCCAGGGCGTAATTGTCCAGAACCAGGGGCAGCAGCAGCAGGATCGCAAAAACGGCAGCCAGCAGCAAATACAATCGCTTCATTTTTTCCCCCCGAAAAGTCCCTGAGGTCGAAATAGCATGATAATGATCAAAATGCTGAAACTGACCGCGTGTTTCAACGTCGCCGGTAGCCACAGGGTCGAGACCGTTTCGGCCAATCCCAGGATGAGGCCACCGACCAGGGCGCCGATTAAATTGCCCATGCCGCCCAGGATGACCACGATAAAGGCTGTCAATGTAAAATCGTGGCCCATGTGGGGCGAAATCGGCATCAGCGGCACCAGCAGCACTCCGGCGGCCGCGGTCGTGGCGGCTCCCAAGGCAAAGGCAGCGTTGTGAATGCGATCCACATCGATGCCCACGAGGATCGCGCCGGTGCGATTGTCGGATGCGGCCCGGATGCGTTTGCCGGTTGTGGTTCTCTTCAAAAAGATAAATATCAGGATGGTTACTAAAATGGCCAGTCCGAAGGCAATCAGCCTGGAGACATCGATCATGATCGGACCGATCCACAATGTTTTCAGGCTCAGGGCGGTCTGCGGGCTGCGGTGATCCGGCCCCCAAAGCAAGAGGGCCAAATTTTCCAGAATCAGGCCCACTGAAACCAGCGGCAGCACCTGCATGGCTTCGGGAAAATCGAGGATGCGGTTAACCACCGAGGCTTGAATCAGATACCCCAGCACGAATATGACGGCTGCCACAATTACCAGTGATAGATAAGGGTCGATGCCAAGCAGAGTGAAGATCCAATAGGAGACATACATGGCCATGACCATCATCTGACCGTGGGCAAAGTTGATGACCCCCATAACGCCAAAAATCAGGGAGAGACCGATGGCGATCAAGCCATAGATCCCTCCCAGCAATATCCCCTGGATACCCAGTTGAATCGCTAAATTCGTGTCCATTCCTATGCTCGTTCCCACAACTGCGGTGCCGGAAAGACAATTTTGTCTGATTGGGCAAACTCTTGGGGTGCGACGATTTTCACCCGTTTGAGCAGATCGGTATCCGGCTGGACCTGGATCAGGGCGGTCAGGGCGCCGGTATTGTCGCCTTTTTCATCGAACCGAATAGGGCCGCCGACCACGGGATGATTTTTATAATTGGTCTGGCGCGTGGCAGCCAGTATTTTTTCAGGATCGGTGGAGGCGGCCCGCTCCAGGATATCGGCAATGACCAGGATGCCGGTATAGGCGTAGGCGCTATTCGTATCCAGATAGCGGTTATGGGCTTTTTGGAAGGCGGCATTGGCCTGCTGATATACCGCACTTTCGGGATTGATCCAGGGCACATTTACCATGACATAGTAGATCAATTTATCCAGATCCTTGATGACGTCCGGCTCATACCAGCCCGGGGAACCGGGGCCGTAGATGCCCATCAATTCGACCCGTTGTTTGTAAAGCTCGCGGGTCAGGATAATTCCATCGCCGGGTCTGGAAACCGGGAACAGGATATCGGGTTTGGCGGCTTTTATGCGGGCGACTTCAGCGGAAAGGTCGTGAATACCCAGCGGATATTGAACCCGATCCACAATTTCGATGGGCAGGCCGGATTTTTCCATAAACTTGACGAATCCACCCGACATCCCTTTGCCAAAGGCATCGGCCGTGTTGGTCACCACGGCGCGCTTGGGCATGACACCCTTCATATCGGTGACCATTTTTAGATATTTGACGGCACCGTTGAGTAATCCGGAGACGGTGATAAATACTCGGAAAGTAAATTTTTTGCCCTTGGCAGTCACCTTGTCCAGGGCCGCCACGTCCATGATGAAAGGCACCTGGCGTTGTTCACACAAGGTGGAGATAGCCAGCGCAACCCCGCTTTGAAAGGGACCGGTTATTACCGCCGCGCCGCCTTTAATCAGGCGATCGGCCTCCGAGCGCCCCACCTCGGGTTTGCTTTCACTGTCCCCCAGCAACAATTCCAGCTTGGCACCGTCCATGGATTTAATGCCGCCCATGGCGTTGATGTAATCGACCGCCAGTTGATTGCCCCGGCGCTGGCCCACGCCGATGACGGCCAGCGGTCCGGTGGCCGGCTGGACCGATCCGATTTTGATCGTGGGGGGTGCCGCTCGCAGCAGCGTGGGAACGCCAAATGTAGACACCGCCACCCCAAGGCCGGCGGCCCCGGAAATTTTTAGAAAGGTTCTGCGATCGATGCTCTTATTTATTTTACTTTTCTGGCTCATGGCTATTCCTCCCTTCGTCGGTTAAAAAGGTAATTAATCCATGCTGAAAAATAGTTCATCCCGGATTGATAATTGTCTTCGCAATTAAACCGCCCACCCTGGACGGGTTCAATTGACGGTTCTATAACCCAAAAAAAAGGAATCCATTGTGGGACTTTAAATTTCTATACATTGCGGAGAATTGGAGTACTGGAGTGTTGGAGTATTGGCTGAAGATTTGATGTCTTTTTTAATACCCTTGAACTTCAATACTCCAAGATCGAGATTTTTCGATAATTTCCTGCAATATTGATTTGCCTTTTTATTGGTCATAGGTCCGCTAATTAAAACGGGCCCCTGGACTAATTCTACTCTCCTGGAGAGCCGTCTTCAAGTATTGCTGAAGGCGATTCATTTTTTGTAATAAGCTTATTTACTATATAGGATATCTTGCGAAGTCAAGAATTAATCCGATACCGGATTTATCTTATTTTAGATGCCCGAAAACAAAAACCTTTTCTGACCGGAATTTATGGTGTAAAGCAACAAAACGTCGTTGCCGGATAAACTCGGACATAAAAGCAGGTTGGCGTCAAAATATATATCGAACGATTAACATATTGAAAAATATTAAAATCCCAAATAGCAAGCACCAAATCACAAATAAATCTCAAAAATCAATATTATTTGGGATTTGATTTTTGGTGCTTGGAATTTTTATTGTTATAAACTGGACGTTAGTTCGAATTAGCCCCTGTCATCGCATAATGCAGATGAAGGAATTCTGACAAGGTAGGGAGGTTAACTTGAAATTCAATTCGCTCAGTGGAACTCATATCGAAAAATTGCAAACAATGGTGGCTTCGGATCGGTTTTCAGCCGGGGAATCGGTGCTGGATTTGCATGCCCGGGACCAGTCGAGTCATCCGCCCCATCGGCCGGAGGCGGTTATCTGGCCGATTTCACCATCCGAGGTTGCCGAAATTCTGAAGTACGCCAGCGCGAATTTGATTCCGATTACCGGCTGGGGTTCCGGTTCCAGTCTGGAGGGCAATCCGATTCCGCTTAAAGGGGGCCTGGTGCTTGATTTTTCTGAAATGAATCGCATCCTGGCGATCCGGGAGGAGGATTTTCAAGCCGACGTGGAGCCGGGGCTGGTGTATCAGGATTTAAACGAAAAGCTTAAACACACCGGACTGTTTTTCCCGCCTGATCCCGGTGCACGGGCCACCCTGGGAGGTATGATTGCCAACAATGCCAGTGGGACGCGCACCATCTATTACGGGTCCACCAAGGACTACGTGCTCAAATTATCTGTTGCCCTGGCCAATGGTGAAATCATCGAATTGGGTACCCGGGCCAGCAAAACGTCGTCGGGCTATGATCTGATCAGATTGTTTGTCGGCTCCGAAGGAACCCTGGGGGTTGTGGTTGGAGCAACCCTGCGCCTGGCCGGCTTGCCGGCTGAGTATTCGGCTGCCGTTGCCAATTTTCCGTCCATCGCCAAGGCCGGCAGGGCGGTATTTGAAATTATACGGGCCGGTTTGAATCCGGCCGCCCTGGAGTTGCTGGGGCCGGAATGCGTCGTATTGATGAACCGCGATGCGGGCCTGGATCTGGATATTTTGCCGACCATTTTCATGGAGTTTCACGGCTCTACTGCAAGCCAGCTTGCGGAAATACTGCAGATGGCTGAAGAAATATGCGGTGACCAAGGCTGCCGCAATTTCCAGCCGGGGCTCGGCCGATCGGAGAGGGACCGCATCTTCCAGGCGCGGCATGATCTGGGAGAAATGATCATCCGCAATCACCCGCAAGAGCGAATCAAGGCGATGGACGTGGCGGTGCCAATTTCCGGCTATTCAGATTTGATCTCTGCCATGGATCGGGAAATTGAAGGGACCAATCTGACCACTTACTGTCTCAGTCACGCCGGCAACGGGAATGTGCATTTGAACCTTTTGTGTCAAAAAGGCGATCGCAAGCTATGGGATATGATCGAGGAGATTGCGGATCGTCTGGTTGCGAAAACATTGGAGTTGGGGGGAACAGCCACCGGCGAACATGGCATCGGGCTGGGTAAAAGAAAATATATGGTCGCCGAGCATGGATCCAGCCTGCAGTGGATGCAGCAGATAAAAGCGGTGTTTGATCCCAACGGAATTTTAAACCCCGGGAAAATTTTTCCATCTCAACTATAGCAATTGTCATTATCTCATTCTGTAAGAAACAGAATATCTTATCGATGGTCAATGATGGATAGATTTTGGATTTTAGATTTCGGATTTTGGATTGGCGGTATCGCTCCGCTCTGTCCATTAATAAAAAAGACAGAATACCTTAAATCCAAAATCCGAAATCTAAAATCCAAAATTTAGGCCGCGATAAACGCCGCAAATAACGGAATTCTCTTTTGGCAACCAAAATAAGCAAAGGCCGTTGAAGTATCATTCCTTCAACGGCCTTTTTTTAAACTCCGGTGCGTCAGGGTTCAGATCCGGTTATTATTAAGGAGAGCAGCGTGAGTCAGTTCTCGGCACGAAGTTTGTCTCTTGCTTACTGTTTTTCCCGATTAGATTATTCAATACTGTCCACGAGTCCCCAATTCAGGGCTTTATTGGCACTGAACCAGGTGGTTTTCTTCTCAAGTTCTTCCCACTTCAATTTGTTCAGTTTGGAATTGTCGACAAGTTTTCCGATGTAGCGATCCCGCAGCAAATGCATCAATTCATTCTGGGATCTGATATCGGAGGCGGTTTCACGCCCGGGCCATTTCCACAAAGCCGCTTCATGCACCATAAAAATGGTTCCCGGTGCGGCCAGACGGACATCGCAAACGGCAAAAACCGGTACGGCGGCGCTGGCAATAATGCCGGAGGCATGGGCTGTGATTTTAAAGCCTTTTCGCCGGGCACGCTCGATCTGGTCAGCCAGCGCCAGGCCTGAAAATGCATCGCCACCGGGGGAGTTGATGAAAAGGTTCACGTCCCGAATCGCGGTATTGTTCTCCAGAACCACAAGATCATTCCACAAACGGGTGACATCGGCGACCGATAGTCCCGAGAAAATTTTGACAAAGGCTTTGTCTTTTGAAATAAAAGACAGCTGCGATAGGCGACCTTCAGGATTGGGCACTTCCATGGATTTGTTGACCCGCTCCACTTTAGGTTCTTCTTTCTTAACGCTGACATTGGTCGGATCCGCTGCCTGAACTTTTACGACAACTTCCTGGGGTGGCGGCGCCGTGGTTTTGGTCGGCACGGTGGCACAGCTAACAAAAAAGATTCCCATCGCGATTAAAACTAAAAACTTTTTGAACATAACTCAGTCTCCTTGTGCATATTTTTTGGGGATTTACAATTTGCCCAATCATTTAAGCAAGAAGCATACCAAGTTTTGTGATTAATTTCTTAGAAAGATATAGTTATTTATAACAGGCAGTTAGAATATCGATTGAAGTTTAAAGCAAGTCATTGCGGCCAAGACACTGTTAAAAAGTCACGGAATTGACATTGAGAGTCAATAATGCCATTAGTTAATTTATCCGCCCCTAGTCATAACATCCGCTGGGCTGCAAATATTATCCAATGGCCGACCAATGCTGCTTTAAAACAAGTTCGGCGGCTAAATTATTAATTGCTGCGTATATCTTCTAGTCAATTGTTATAATCGACGAATCTGCTAATTTTTTGGACAGTCATTTGACTACGTTGTCATATTCCGGCTGTATCGCCAATCAATCAACTTCAGGAGGGTATCGCTTTGAATCACGCATTTTCGATGTCACAGAAATACCGGGCGGCCTACCCGGATGTGGGCTTCGGCCTGACACTGATTTCCGGCTGTCGCGACGATGAGAATCCGTCGGGCTTCGATCAATATAAAAGGAAACTGCTGCGCAAGATGCGCAAACGGGAAACCTTGGCTCAGATTTCCGAACGAATCGAGATCTATGCCGATTTTTTTCAGCACTTCGGGTATGACTGCCCCCTGACCAAGCATCTCAAACGAACAATCAACAGCGGGTTTCCCCGCTATTCTCTTTTTGTCGATGCCCACTTCATGGCGGAGATGTGTGCCGGTATCCTGGTGGCGGTTACCGATTTTAATAAATTTGAGGGGAATCTGACTCTGGATGTGGCTGCCGAAAATGAAACCTGTGCCGGAATGGGCGGGCGCCGGTTTGTCACCCGCAAAGGTGAGATCGTCTTGCGTGATGATCGAGAAATCGTGTGCGTGCTCTGCCAGGGAGCCGATGAAAAAACCCGGGTCAGCCCGACCTCCGAAAATGTGCTTTTTTATGCCTACGCTGTCCCGGGAATTGAGCGTGAATATCTGAAAGACGGTTTAAGCATTGCCGCCGATGCATTGGTTGAATTCGGGGGCGGCAAGATGGAGTTCTTGACGATACACTGATCCGGTCATACCGGCATTCCGATTGATACAAAATTACCGCCTAATAGTGAGATGAGGGGGATTTTGGATTTTGGAATGCGGATTTTAGATTTGAGGTATTCTATCTATTTTATAGTTATAAATGGATAGAGCGCAGCGATACCACCAATCCGAAATCCGCAATCTAAAATCCGAAATATATAATGAGTTTGACGCAATAGAATATGTGCCTTCCGCCAATAAACATTTTAACCGGTTATTGCGAAATTAATCTTTGGCCAGTTCGAAGCTGCTGACAATGTGCTCGAAAGCGGCAACGTCTTTGTCATAGTAATGCCGTGCCGCAGCACAATAGCGTAAATTATAAAAGAAATCTCCGCTGTTAAAACCATAATACAGCGTCTGGTAGGCCGATTTGTTTTTGTCCTCATAGGTGAACCGGACTTTGAATCCCGGGTGCCCGCCCACGGTAGCCGGGGTGTTTTCAACGACCCTGAAGTTCATCAAATACCGATCGGATGCAAGTTCGTCGATAATGATGCCGGCTGCTTCCTGGGGGAGCATCCCGGCGCTGATTTTTTTCTTGGTATATCGAAAAGATTTGTTCAGGGGACGCTGTTGAATGAGCACATATTGCAGATAGGGTCCGTCCTTGGTCAGCAGGTATTTGCCGGTGTAATTTGGCTTCCACCATCCTTCCGGGATATCCACCGAGAAATCGGCATCCGGCAATTCCTTCAAGCTTCTTTTTTGTGCTGCAGATGCGCAGCTGAAAATTAAAAGGATGCAAATTAAAAGAGGCACTAGCTGTTTCATGATTCATCTCCGCTGGTTTCGCAATTTTTTAAATATCCCTGAATATAGGCTTTGGCGCCGGCATCTGGTGAAAGCAGCAGGCAGGACTCGAAAAATTTCTTCGCCAGTAGCTTTTTGCCTTTTTTGTAGTGCATCAGCCCCAGGGCCTGGTGAGGCTCGGGGTAAGACGGGTCCAGTGAAATCGCCTTTTTAAAATAGGTGATTGCGGATGCAGCATCGTCCTGACGATTGCGCTGCCTTAGAATCTCGCCCAACAGGTAGTTGGCCCGGGCGTCCTGCGGCCTCCGGGCCATATATTTTGTCACCGCTTTATGGGCTAGATCAAAGCGTCCCAAGCGAAGGTCCAGCCGGGCGTTGACCAGCATCACCTGCCGCAGGCCGGCCTGAAATTCGACCGTATTTTTGATCAGGGTGTCTTTATTCGTGACCTTTTCGGTCAGCCAGGCGCTGACGCTTTCGATTCGCTGCTGGATGTTGGGATGGGTGCCGAAAAAAAAAGGTTCCTCGATTCCCTCGGTTTCAATATCCAGTCTCAGGTGCTCGAACAGTTTCAGTGCTTCACGAGAATCATAGTTTGCTTTGGCCATCAGGTCAAGCCCGACCTGATCCGCTTCACTTTCCAGTTCACGGGTGTAGCCGCTGACCGCTGCTATCGAACCGGCTGCACCCAGAATCCGGGCGATTTCATGGACCGCTGATATTCTATCCAGGGTGTCCTGGACGGCAGCAACATAGGCCGGCCGGTCTTTAATGCTGCGAATGATTCTTAATGAATGGCGGTGGGTGCAATGGGTCATCTCGTGGGCCAGCAGAGCGGCTAGCTGGGCTTCATTGTCCATGCGCGCCAAAATTCCGCTGTGGACGTATATTACCCCGTTGGGATAAGCAAATGCATTTAAATTCGGGTCTTTGAGAACCTTAATTTGGATATCTAAATCAGGTGCGACGGAATGCGCCTGAAGTTTTTTAGCGACCCGGTTGAGGTAGTTTTCAAGCTCGGGATCATGGTACAAAAAGCCACTGTTGTTGATGATTTCCTGTTCTTTCTGTACCCGGCGCCAGAGCAACTGCTCGTCTTCGGCGGCGCGGAGTTCTTCATTTAACGGTACGGCATGCGGCGTGATACAACCGGAAGCCAGGATGCAGACAGAGATCAGTATGAGAATATATTTCATCCTTTGATCCTCGAAAAGCCGGCCAGCAATTCTTGTACCATGCGCTCTGCGCTGGCGAGGTCGCGCAGGTCGCTGCCCTGAATGGAACCCTTGACCGAGTAGTACAGAATGGTGCCCCCCGCATCCGCAATGGCAAGATCGATCAGCGCTTTACGCCCTGCGCGGGAAACCCGGTCATAGCCACTGACAAAAATCATGGCGTCGGCATCGAGTTTGCTCATCAGCGTGTTAATGGAACCCACCGAATATTCAAACCGGCGGCCGGCATGCGAGCTTGCCTGGATCTTGAATGCCTGCTGCCGCATGGATTTATGCACCAACCGATAAAGCGCCTGAATCTCGGCAATTTCTTTAGCGATTGTGGGATCGTTGGCGAGCGGTTTAAGGGTGATATTGTTGTCTTTAAAATAATTTGATAATGCGATCTGAAGGTTTTTGCTGCCTGCCGCACTCCAATCATCCCGCTGCCGGATCAATCCACTCGGCAATAGTTCAAGCAGGCCGACATCCGGTGGAATGAGAACGGGTTGGGTAACCGTATTGATTTTGACCTCAATTTGCGGATGAGATCTGTGCTCCGACAATGTGCAGCCTGCAGCCGCAACGCAGAGGCATATCAGCATAAGGCAGGCAAACCAGAGATCGTTCCTAATTTGCTTTTTATTTACCCAATGGAATTGGATTCGCATTGTTCACCCGGCAAAATATCTGAACATCGAATTGCTGCTACCCTCCACCGACCAGTTTCGGGTTGACTTCCCGGAGGGATACCGCAACTGTTATCGGGTCTTTTGGGGCGGGACTTTAACAATTTGATGGCTGCCATATAATAGCAATAGATTCCAAATGCTTATGATGATATGCGTGACAAATGCAGCCCATGCTGATGCTTTCTGCAGAAAATTTGGCACATTTATTTTTTTTAGTGGACTTTTTTTCCAAGGTGTTTATAATAGGCGCAAGGTTAAAACAGTCGGATGGGTCAAATTCCATTCTGTTTAACTTTAGAAAGGAGGTTCGGTGATGAAAAAAATTCTATTTTTACTCATCTTAGTGGGTTTTCTAGCTGGTTGCTCCGCCGAATGGTATGAACACGATACCATTTATAAGAACCATGATCACATGTTCTATAGCTGGGGCGGATACAAAAATACCACGCAACAGGACTTGCAGAATTCTGAGAGTCAAGGATGGTGGGGTGAAGAAATACCCTACATCCCCGCAGAGTAACCCCACGGGCTGTAAGGCAGCATTTTTCTTTCAGCTGAACGGATGAATTCTGGTCGAATCACTCCGTACTGAGAAGTCATGTTCGCCCCCAAAGCGTCAAGTTGCTTAAACCGCTGAATCCGACTGGCGACCTGAACGATGAATCCTTTTTATACGCGAACGGTCAAATAAGGATTCTGAGATAATGCCCTGAGGAGTTTAACCTCAACCCGCATGGCAGCCGTCACGCTGGGGATGAACGTAGAGAGGTGCTGGTTTGCCCAAGAGTTGAATTTTATCCCGGTGGAACGATATTCGAGTTCCACCGGGAAAATTTTTATGGGACCTGCCTAAACGCTTCCAGCGCTTCCTGAAGCATACGCCGGATGAAGACTTCTTTATCACCTGGGGTGAGTTGGTTGTACTCGGCAAAATCAGGGTTCGATTCGGCCAGCTTCGGTGGATTTACCCGGCAGTTTTCCTTGATGCTATCAAATTCCTGAATCATTTCCAGCATACCATATCGTTGCCCCTCAAAGCCGGTTATCCATTTAAGGCGCCGCATCATTTCGAATCGTATCTGATCCGCTAAAAAAAGATGAAGATCGACCACCCGCATCTGATCGGCATTGGCAAGGAATTGAAACTGTACCGCCGGACCCAGATCCAGAACCCCCATGATGAATTCGTAGTACGCAATTGAGCTCGGCTCGCCGGGCTGGGCCAGATAATAGAGCGTTTTATTTGAAAGATCTGCCAGGCGGGTAGCCGAATCAAAGGCTTCGCCAAAGCGTTTATGCCAGGCGCCAAATCCTCTTTGCTCGATCGATTTTGTGCGATATTCTTGTAGGTCAACAACTTTTGTCATGGCAATCTGGTTTTTAGCAAAAAAAAAGTCGTACGTCCAACGATTTAGATTAAAGACAGAGGACAGATGACAGAAGACAGAAGGCAGGGGGCGGAGGGCAGGGGG
>Ga0209454_1000145_pt1 | contig 46548 bp, 40 predicted proteins | sample WorMetHERISLAND1_2_FD_187400 | JGI IMG/M metagenome (GOLD analysis project Ga0209454, IMG submission 187400) | Marine gutless worms symbiont microbial communities from Max Planck institute for Marine Microbiology, Germany - Olavius geniculatus... | ecosystem: Host-associated > Annelida >... | reverse complement strand
TACTTCCAGTGCCCATCCACCGGGCTGGGCGCCTTGGTCACATAGGTGACGCCCTGGTCCAGTCCCGCGGCATGAAACCGCACCTCGCCGGCGGCGTTGGTTGTGCCGTAGCGATACCCTTTAAGGTATCCGTCACTTTGCTTCTGCCTCAGATAGACCCGCTGGGCGGCCAGCGGCTGCCGGCCGTCGATGCCGCTGACGAATTTGAGCTTGAGGTTGCCGGCTGCAAACACATAATCACCCGGCGCGTAAATTTTACTGCTGTAAACATCACCCGTACCGAACGGGTTGCGGGCCCGCAGTACGAAGACTTGACCGCTATCGAGTCCTTGCAGTTCCAATCTGAGCCGGCCCTGGCTATCGGTATTGCCCCGTGCCCGCCAGGCCAGGGAGCTATTGTCCTTGAGGGTATACGCGTCAATTTGCGTCTCGGGCAAAGGCCCACCGAGAAGGGCGTCTTGCAGGCTGACTTCTAAAGGTGCGGCCCATGCGGCACCGGCCAGCAGCACCAGCACTATCACAAATCTGCAGATCGCAACCGGAGAACTCGTACACGTAAAATGCATGGTCCTTCCCTTTCTTTCGCTCCATGGGGCTGGGGTCGGCAGATACCGATCAACGCCTCGTATTCGTTACACCATCTATCGATGACGCCATCCAATGCTGCTGCGCTGAATCTACAAATATTTTGCAGCATGCCCCTCGCCGGCGACACAGGCGGCTCAATGAATTCGCAACTGCATTTATTTTTTTGGTTGGAGAATGAAACTTGCTGGATTAGGCCCCACTTGGTTGAAACCATCGGGGAGGCATTCGTTATATGTTTCGTTTCATCGATAATGAAATTGATGAAATGATGGGCTCATATAATTTGGCAACGAATATCCATTTGATATAAATACTAAATTGAGTGCAATGGACCCAATTCAGATGTTCTTTTGAATAGCAAGCGCCTTGGGATGCTATAAGAAAGGTGCCTAAATCGGCCAGGCGTCTATGGTACTCAAGTCAACCGAGCAGATATAGAAGGCTATACCTGATAATGATTATCGTTAAGTAGCCAATGAAAGGATAGATTGTCAAGCAAATTAACGACACCCTGTAGAATCGGGCTTGATATTGGGCAAAAACAGGTTTAAAGTCTACTAAGTTGATATGGTATGAATTCTGTTGCAAATTGGCATAGTGGCTGCAATTTCAAGTCTGGAATTCAGGAATTGAATGGGGACGTTTTGAAGAAGCAGAGAATATTGCCTGATCAGGCGGCTGCAGCGCTTTCGGAGATAAGGCAAGCTGTGATTGCCGGTGAAAACGAGGATGCCGCCGCAATCGCCGACGCCCTCATCCGCAAGGGCGTTAAGCCGGAAGAGATTATCGTGCAGGGCGTGACCAAGGCCATGGAATATCTAGATCGGAAATGCACGATCCGGGAATTCTGTCTGCTGGAGCTGATGTTGGCCGGCCGCGCAGCGATGGATGTTATCGACCGGTTATATACTGACAGCATGGCGATAGACGATCTGGTTTTTGGTGCGGATTTGCCCGGGGGCCGAAAGATCGTGTTGGGGACGATCAAAGGGGATATTCATGATATCGGGAGAAACATTTTTTCAATGGTGATGAGGTCATACGGATATCGGATTATAGATTTGGGCAAGGACGTCGATCCGGCTGACCTTGTCGCGGCAGCCATTGACGATCAAGCCGATTTTATCGGCATATCCAGTCTGATCACCACCACCATCCCGCAGGTGAGAGAGGTCCGACGGCTTGCGATGGAAAAAGGGCTTGGTGCCGTGAGGGTGATTGCCGGCGGTGCCGCGCTGCAGCAGTCAAGTGCGGAATATCTCAATGTGGACTATGTGGCCGATACGGCCTTTGATGGCCTACACTATATTCAAAACAATTGAACAATGAACGCTATCGATCGTTTAAAATCCACCCTTCGATTTGAGAAAACAGACAGGATTCCCGTATTTTCGCATATTTACGGGTTTGCGTCCCTGCTGAACCAGATCCCATTGAAGGACTATTTAAATAGCGCGGAATTGATGGCCGGCTGTCAACTAGCTTCCTGGAAGCGATTCGGCTATGATGCGATCGCCGTATTTGCCGACAATTCCCTTGAAGCCGAAGCCCTCGGCTCAATGATAACTTACCCGGATGATGCCTATCCTCAGATTAAAAAATCCTGTCTCAAGGATGCCCGGGATTGGAAATATCTGGCGCTACCCGACCCAGCGGCGGATGGAAGAATGCCCGTTGTTCTGGAGGCCTGCAGAACCATCAAAGCGGCTGTGGGTGAAGAGGCGGCAGTTGTCGGGACCGTGCAAGGGCCGATGACCCTAGCCGGACAGCTCGTGGGGATAGAGAAGCTGATCTATTTCATCGTTGATCAGCCCCTCGAATTTTGCAAACTGTTGGAGTTCACCACCCGGGTTATGCTTGCATTCGGCAAGGCTTTTATCGAGGCCGGGGCCCATGTCATCCATATTTTCGATCCGTCCGCCTCTTGTTCGGTGATCAACAGGGCTGTTTTCAATGAGTACGTCCTGCCGCAACTAACGCAGGCCTTCAAGGAATTCAAGGATGTTGCCGACCCCATCTGTTGGCTCAACATCACCGGTCAGACAGAGCAGATTCTGGATCTATTTCCGGAAACCGGGGCAGACCTGTTTAATATCGACTATCTGGTTCCCATCTCCAGCGCGATGCAAAAATTACCGCACCAATGCATCAACGGCAATATCAAACCTTTTAGTTTTGTTTCCGGTGATGCACAGGCGATCCGGCGGGAGGCCGGCGAACTCCTGAAGGAGACCCGAGCCAGGGGCGGCTTCATCCTGAGCCCCGGCTGCGAGATCCCGCTGGAAGCCAAAGTCGGCAATATCGAGGCGATGATGGAAGCTGTTCACAGAAATGACTAAAATTATTTTAGGTCATTTTAGATCATTATCCAGATTCATCCGGATTAGGAATGATAAAATGAGATCCGCCGCAAAGCGAAAAATCAACTCAACCGGGTCATCAACGGCCGTGATGAAGGATTCTGAACTTGAATTACAGTATCAGGCCAAAATCGAAGCCCTATCCACCCTGACCAAGATCAGCAACGCCATCGGCTTTATGCCCATGGAGCTTAAGGCTTCTCTACAGTTTTTAGTAGAAGAAACGCGAAAGCTTTTTGATGCCTATGGCTGCGCGATCTTCCCTCTGAACAAGAGTATGAAATTTGACCTGGTCTACGCCGGTCAAACGGATATGGCCAAGCAGTTGCTCACGTCCTGCCGGAGCAACGCTTGCGTGGTCATCAGAGATGAATTTCCTTTTATTATCAAGGATACCCGAATCATAGACAAGCGATGCCGGGGATTCGAGTTTGACGAAAAAGTGAAGTCTTATGCCTGCCTGCCGATCTCAACCGGGAAAAAGCTGATGGGCATCCTGACGATATGCAGTTTGAGGGAGCAGGCATTCGACCAGGATCACCTGGAAATGATATTATCGGTTGCCACTTTGGCCGCTTCTGTCATTCAACGCGCCCAGCTGTTCCAAAAACTGGACCAGGAAAAAAGGCGCCTGGAAAGAGCCAATGCGGAGATCAACAAATTGAACTCGGATTTAGAAACCAATATCGACAATCTGAAAACCGCCCAAAATCAGATTATCCAGACAGAGAAACTGGCGGTGGCCGGTAGGCTCGCAGCCGGGGTTGCCCACGAAGTCAATAACCCCATCGGTATTATCATCAACCGGATCGAATGCCTTCAATCAGAGGCCCAGGAGAAGGGCCTCGAAGATGAGCTGATGAAGGATTTGGGCACGATCAGCAAGTATGCCCATAAAATATCAAAGATCGTGGAAGATCTTTCCGTATTCTCCCGAACCACGTATTCCGAGTCCGAATCCACACGAATCGACATCAATGAGGTCCTGGAGGACGTGTTTTTCCTGGTGGAACAAAAAATCAAGGGCAGGCGGATACGGCTCATAAAAAAGCTGCATCCCGAAAGCCTTTGTATATTGGGAGACCCGGGTCGGCTGGAGCAGGTATTCATCAATCTTATAGACAATGCCATCCATGCCATTTCAGACAACGGGTCGCTAACCGTCGCAACCAGTGCCGAAAAAAATTGGATCCGGGCTGAGATAACGGATTCCGGACCCGGTATTCCACCGGAGCATCTTGACAAAATCTACGACCCTTTTTTTACCACCAAAGAGGTCGGAAAAGGCACCGGTTTGGGTCTGCCCATCAGCCAGGCCATCATCGCGGATTGCAATGCCTCCATCGCTGTGGAAAGTCGGATCAACGAGGGCACGACTTTCACCATCACATTTCCAGAGGCCACCGAGGTCCGTGATGACTAGACCCTAATTTGCTATTTTTAACTCGATTCTTTGATTCAATGGATTGATGTGGAAGAATAAACAAATGCCTAAAGTGAACTAAAATGATCTAAATGACTAAAATCAAGGAAACGCTTCGCTCTGTCTTTTTTTAGAATAGATAGAATACCTCAATTTTAGATTATTTTAGTTCATTTTTTATTTTAGATCATTTGTTTAATTGAAATGACAATTTACTGAATTTTATTTACATATTTACTCTAACATTGTGATCAATCAGAACTGTCCATGTCCATTCCCAAAGAAAAAATATTGATCATCGATGATGAGGCGGAGATTCTGGAAAATTGCCGCCGAATCCTGAAACGATCGGGGTACGACTGCATCCTTTTGCAGGAAAGCGAAGAATTTGCCCAGGTTATGAAAACCGAGCTGCCGGACCTTATTCTGACGGATTTGCGAATGCCCAAAAAGGATGGTATGACCGTTCTTAAAGAAGCTAAAGCCATTAATCCGGATATCGTTGTACTTCTCTTTACCGCCTACGGCACGATCAAGTCCGCCGTCGAAGCCTGTAAATCCGGTGCTTTCGATTATATTTTAAAGCCGTTTTCAGCGGAACAATTGCGTATCGCCGTCAACCGGGGATTCAAACAGAAGCGGCTGGCTGATGAAAACAAATACCTGCGTTCGCAACTCAAGGAAGCCTACGGCTTTAACCGGATCATCGGAAAAAGCGCATCACTTCAAAAAGTACTAGAACTCGTAAAGAAGGTATCCAAGACAGAGGCCAACGTTCTAATCCAAGGTGATAGTGGTACGGGCAAGGAACTGATCGCCAGAAACCTTCATATACACAGTGATCGTTCTCATAGACCATTTGTACCGGTGGACTGTGCTTCGCTGCCCGAAAATTTATTGGAAAGCGAACTCTTCGGTCACGAGAAGGGGGCTTTTACCGACGCGCACGCGACGCGTCCCGGAATTTTTGAATATGCCGATGGCGGGACGCTGTTTTTAGATGAAATCGGGGAGCTCACCATCACCCTCCAGTCCAAGCTGCTTCGTACACTGCAAGAACACCAGGTCCGACGGGTGGGCGGCAGAAAGCTGATTGATGTGGACGTAAGGATCATTACGGCCACCAACAAAAACCTGCAGAAAGCCGTTGCTGAGGGTAATTTCAGGGAGGATCTTTTTTACCGCATCAATGTCATCACCATACCCCTGCCACCGTTGAGCGAAAGAAGAGACGATGTCCCCCTTCTTGCAAACCATTTCCTCAAACACTTCAGCAAGGGCAGTATCAACGAAGTAAACGCGATATCCCAAAAGGCCATGGAGCTTTTGGAAAGATACCATTGGCCGGGCAACGTAAGGGAGCTGCAGAACGTCATGGAGCGGGCGGTCTCGCTTACGGCCTCCAAAACTATCGTGCCGGACGATCTACCTGAGCAGATCAAGCGGGATGGGAATTCGCCTGATTGTGTTTCCCCGATTTTATCTCCGAGCGGCTCGAGTTTCAAAGAAGCCAAAAAAGATTGGTTGGATTTATTCGAGAAGCAATATTTGTCAGGCCTTCTGAAGCGACACAATGGAAACATATCCAAAGCCGCCCTGGAAGCCCAGGTCAACCGTAAGACGATCCACCGCCTGCTCAAACGGCATCGGCTTGCGGGATACCGGCAGGTGTAAATTCAGATTGTTGGTATTAAACCATCCGTGGCATTTTGGGTTATGCCGAATTGCAGAATATTAGTAGTGATGGAGTATTGGAGTAATGGAGTGTTGGGATTAAAAGCGGAATTAGGTCTAATTTTAACTATTTCAAACCCTTGGCAATGCGAGATCCAAACACGGTATATAGCTATCCATCATACCAATCATTCATTACTCCAGCACTCCAATACTCCATCACTCCATCACTCCAGTACTCCACCACTCCAATACTCCAGTTATTGCGCCCCCTCCTCTGAATAAGAGCGATTACCTCCGGTTACCGACGACGGCGATTTACACGCAAAACAAACCCGTCGAAAAAGTGTGACGGAAATGTCCCAGATGTGGCCTCCCTATCCCACTTTATTATCATCAACCATTTCAGGTCATTATAGAAAATCTCCTCAATGTGGGACATAAAAGTCTCTATCCTGATCTTAATTCAACCCATCCTCTTCAGATTCTAAAATTCCGACCTTTGCTTATAAATAATTGATATAATGAGATATTATTATCATATTAATTTAATATGATTTCAACGGAATGGTCGGCACAATCATTGCTACAATGTGGTTCACAAGTGCGAAGGTCTTATTCATCAAGCATGATAATTTCTTCCTTATAATCGAATGGGCCGCTATACGGGCTGCGGCCGGGCTACCCCCAAGGTTTGATTTGATGCCTGAGACAAAATCCATACTGTTTGCCGGTTCGGATGAAGGCATGAAGGCGCAGGTGGCTGACATATTGGATGGTATTGCGGCCTATTCTTTAAGCTGGGTTGGTGACAGTGGTGATTTGCTTCTCAAAATCCTGGATAAAGACATCGATTTGGTCATCATCGATGAAAACCTGGACGGTTTGTCCGGTTCCACCCTCATCAAGATCATCAAGAAGAGCCGGCCAAAAATCCCGTTGATTATCATATCCTCCGGCAATTCAAAAGAGGACCTGGCGAGGGTGTTGGAACAGGGCATTTACTACTTTATTCTCAAACCTATCAACGGCCAGGAATTAAAAGAAGCGGTGGCGAGCGGGCTGGAACAGAAGGGTTCGGGTGTCGGGTGTCGGGTGTCAGGATAAGACATTGAGAGCTACTGAAATCTGAAGAAATTAATAAGATAATCTCAGATCTTCAGTTCTGTCATTTTCTCTAGCCATGAATGTTGAACCCTGAACTTGTGAACGGTTACAGCAATATTTTCCCAAATCGGGAGAGCGTTTATGCCAAAAAAAAATTTATTTCGATTGCACAGACTATCAGCAGAAATCAAACCGCAAAAACAGGCTGGGTCGTCGAAGTTGTTTATATCGGTACTTTTGTTTTTGCTGGTTGCTTCAGCGGTATTCTATTTTTCACTTGTCGGATTCGCGACCGATTCCGGGCAGACAAGCGATGCCGTCCCTGCGGGCGATTTCACCCAGCCGCTCGCATTCAGCCACAAAACCCATATCGAAAAAGGGGAAGTCCCCTGCGAATTTTGTCATATCTATGCCCGCCGGTCGATCAATTCCGGCGTTCCGCCCATGGCTGTCTGTTTCGGCTGTCACGGCGTGATTCCCGGCTCTGATGATGACCCGCAAATCGCTAAAAAAAATCAGGATGCCATCAAAAAGCTGCTGGAATTCAAACCCAAAAAAGAGTCCATCCCCTGGAAAAAAATTCATGATCTGCCCGATTTCGTTTATTTTTCCCATAAGCGCCACATCCAGGCCGGCTTTGACTGTACGGAATGCCACGGGGAGATTGATAAGCACGATGTTTTGTCCATCGAAACTATGATCACGGATTTGAGCATGGGGTGGTGCATGCAATGCCACAAGGAGGGCCGACCGGCGTTGAACGGGAAAATTGCCGGACCGCTTCGGGATACCCGGGGCGGAAAAATTGTAAAGGAAGCCGGCACATTGCCATCGGATGAAATTTTGCTGGGATCAAAAGACTGCTACATCTGCCATAAATGACAAGGAACCGGGATGAAAAAAAAGATAAGCCGCAGAAATTTCCTGAAAATGTCCGCTATGGGCGGGGCAACCATGGTCGTTGCCGGATGCTCCGATCCCATCGAAAAACTGATTCCATTGAAGCAGCCGCCCTATGACTATGTTTCCGGAGATTCAAAACATTTCGCCACGACCTGCGGTGAATGTACCGCCGCCTGCGGACTGGTCATAAGAACCCGTGAAGGCCGGGCAATCAAAGCCGAAGGCAATCCGCGACATCCAATAAACGAGGGAAGAATCTGTCTGCAGGGACAGTCCATTCTCCAGGGACTTTATAGCCCTTCAAGGGCGGCCGCACCGGTTGCCGGTAGAGGTGAAGACCGGCGCGCCATAACCTGGAAGGCCGGCAAACAGCAGCTGGCGGACAAACTCACAGAGTTGAAAGGCCAAAAGGGCAGTGTTCTATATCTCGGACCGCCCCGCAGCGGCATATTTCCCAAATTGCTGAACGACTGGCTTGAGGGCCTGGGCGGCGGAACGTCGCTTGAAATTGATCTAACGCCGGTCAACAGCCTGAAGACCGCCAACCGCATCGTCTTCGGCAAAGACGAAATTCCCCATTTTGCCCTCGATCAGGCCAAGGTGTTGATCAATTTTGGCGCTGATTTCCTGGAAAGCTGGCTGAACCCGATTCAGCTGACCAGAGCCTATACCAGGATGCACGGCTATCGCGACGGCCACAAAGGCCGCTACATTCACATTGCCCCCCACATGTCCGTGACCGGCACCAATGCCGATGAATGGATCTCCTGCCCGCGCGGCTATGAGACCATGGTCGCCTTGGCCCTCAGCCGTATCTTGCTGAAACGGGCCGGGCATCTGTCCAGTGATGAAAAATCACGTATAGCCAAACTGCTCGGCGGTTTTTCGGTGGATAAAATCGAGCAAAGTACTGGTCTGGCGGCCGGCACGCTCCAGCGGCTGGCCGATGAATTCAATCAAAACGGGCGCAGCCTGGCCTTGGCCGGCGGCAACTGCAATGCCGGTACGAGTGCCACCCAACTGCAGATGGCCGTCGGCATTCTGAACTACGTGGCCGGTAATATCGGCCATACCGTCATTTTCGGAGCCGATTATCGCCTGGGTGGCAATCCGATGACGGATTTGGAAGCGGCCGTGGCAGCGATGAAAGCCGGCCGCATCAAGCTGGCGATTATCGAAAATGTCAATCCCGCTTTTACGCTGCCCGAAAATTCAGGCTTCAATGAGGCGCTGGCGGCGGTACCGTTCGTGGTTTCATTGTCTACCGAAAACGACGAAACCTCCGAACTGGCTGATTTGCACTTGCCGACGGCCCACTTTTTAGAGAGCTGGGGTGACGCCCGGCCGCGCCAAGGTGTTTATGCTTTGCAGCAGCCGGTCATGGCGCGGATACCGGGATTCGATACCATGGAGGTCGGCGGGTTGATGCTCGAGTTGGCCCGGCTGGCGGGGCTTGAGGGTTTTGAAGCGCCGAATTACCGCGAATATGTCAAAGCCTCCTGGCAGCGTCTTCATCAGGAACGCGGCATTCCCCAGCCGTTCGCCCAATTCTGGAAACGGTCGCTGCAACAGGGTGGGCACTACGAAAACTTCAAACCAACAAGCGTAACTCTCAACCGGGCGGTCGATGTGGTGGCCTTTTCAGCTCCTCTGGAAGGGACGGGCGGCCTCAGCCTGCTGGCCGTCAATTCGAACCTGCACAATGCCAATGCCAAAGGCGGCAACCGGTCGTGGCTGTTGGAAATACCCCATCCTGTGACCCAGGTGGTCTGGGATTCCTGGGTAGAGATTCATCCTGCCACCGCGGTTAAGCTCGGGATCCGACACGGCGACCTGGTCGATATTACCAGCTCTTACGGCAAAGCCCGGGCGGCGGCCTGGATCTTTTACGGGATCGACAAAGATACCGTGGCCATGCCGGCCGGCATGGGGCGCAAGGTGCCGTTTCCCAACTACAAATCCAGCCACGGCAAGAGCAAACTGCTGCCTGTCATAGAATTGGAAACCCGCGTCGAGGAGCAAAAAGTCGGGATCAACGTCATGAACCTCTTGCCCTGGCGCAAAGAGAAACTTTCAGGTGATTTTGTATTTGCCGGGGAGAACGTCACCATCAAGCCCACCGGCCAAAAAGCTTATCTGGTCACCATGGATGGGCAGTACCGCCGAGATATTGCGGCATCCGAGGTGGACGACCAAACCGGGTTTGGCGACCGCAGTCAAAAGAACCGAGGTTTTGTGCAGGTGATGTCCACCGGCGGAAATAAATCCCATCATGCCGAATCCGCTGCTAAGCATCACGGCCTCGAACGCTTCTACACGGTCGATCGCAAGAACAAAAAGAGCTTTTATGACCCTGTCGCGGAAAATGTCAGAAAAGCCGTTGAACGAGCGGGACGCAAGACACCGGTTTATCATGACCCTTATAAATGGGAGATGATCATCGACCTGGACCGCTGTACCGGCTGTTCGGCCTGTGTGGCGGCCTGTTATGCTGAAAACAACATCGCCCTGGTTGGCAAGGACCGTGCCAATGTCGGCCGGGAGATGAGCTGGCTGCGGATTGAAAGATATTTTGAAAAAAACCGGGAAACCGGTCAGCTTGAAACCTACTATTCACCGCAGATGTGCCAGCAATGCGACAACGCCGGTTGCGAACCGGTCTGCCCCGTACTTGCCACCTACCAGACACCCGACGGTTTGAACGGCATGATTTATAATCGCTGCGTCGGTTCCCGCTACTGTTCGAACAACTGCATCTATAAACAGAGACGTTTCAACTGGCGCAGTTATCAGTTCCCGAGTCCGCTGCACCTGCAGCTTAACCCGGCCGTCTCGGTGCGGAGCAAAGGGGTGATGGAAAAATGTACGTTCTGCCACCATCGAATCCGGGAGATGAAAGATCTGGCCAAAGACCGGGGGCGCGACGTGAAGGATGGCGAGATCCAGACGGCCTGCCAGCAGGCCTGCCCGGCCGATGCGATCAGCTTCGGCAATATTTTGGATGAAAACAGCCAAATCAGGCAGATCAAAAACAAAAGCCGGCGTCAGTATACGCAGCTGACCGAGGTGAACTTTCAGCCGGCCATCACTTATTTGAAGAAAGTGAACCACGACAGCAGGAAAGCGTAGAATTGATTATTGAATATTGATTATTGACTATTTGTGGATGTCGCTGCGCTCCGGCATTTTACTTAAGGGTTTCAGGTGTCGGGTGTCAGGTGTCAGCGTGTGGAAATTGAGACCATTTATATGAAACTACACAAATCTAAAAACGTACCGCAGAAGGTCGAAGGTTGAGGGCTGAAATCGCTTCTCTCATTCTTTTTAGTAGTAGACCGTTCGACAAAAGACTCTCGACGGGCCATGCGACAAAAAAGCTCACGACAGGCGGAATACATTATTCGATGCGTTTAGTCCGCTTAGGAAGATTGGAGGTTCGATGTTCATCAGTTTCTTATTTGAATTAACTTGGTACTGGCGATCAGCGGCGGCGCTGAACACTGACACCTGAAACCTGACACCTGAAACCTCAGTTTAAATTAAGCAAACGGCAACAACACAAGAAATGGTTAGGATGATATCACTCAGCGCCTGAAGGAGGACTATGGATCAGCTCACGTATGGGAATATCAATGACAGAGTCGTAAGCTCCATGGAGCCGCCCGGCAGATCCTGGATGGTCAGCATGGTGCTGATACTAGGGGCCTTGAGCATGGGGCTGTTTGCCTGGGCCGTTCAAATCCGGCACGGACTGGAATACAGCGGCATCAATCATCCGATCGCCTGGGGCGTTTATATCACCAACTTTGTCTTCTGGATCGGAATCGGTCATGCCGGAACCCTGATTTCAGCGGTGCTATACCTGGTTAGGGCTCCGTTTCGGAATTCCATTTACCGGGCTTCGGAAGCCATGACTGTCTTTGCCGTCATGACCGCCGGTATGTTTCCTCTCATTCACCTGGGACGGGTTTGGTTTGCCTATTGGCTGCTGCCGTATCCCAACCAGCGCGAATTGTGGGTAAATTTCAAATCGCCGCTGCTCTGGGATGTTTTCGCCATCTCGACTTATATGTCCGTATCGATTGCCTTCTTTGTACTCGGAATGATCCCCGATTTGGCGGCGGTGCGTGATGAATCAAAGGGTATCAAACGATTTCTCTACGGTATTCCGGCACTCTGGTTCCGGGGAACCAACCACCAGTGGCTGCATTACATGCGGGGCTACCTGCTCTTTGCGGCCATCGCCACCCCGCTGGTCTTCTCGGTTCACTCGATTGTGTCCTGGGATTTTGCCATGTCCAGCCTCCCCGGCTGGCATTCAACTATCTTTGCGCCCTATTTCGTGGCCGGGGCCATCTTTTCCGGCTGCGCAATGGTATTGACGATAATGATCCCTTTGCGCGTGGCCTTTCCCGGTTTCAAAGAGATTATCAAGGTCAAGGATCTGGAAGGTATGGCCAAAATGATCATATTTACCAGTTTGATTGTCACCTACGCTTACGTGGTTGAATTTTTTATCGCCTACTACAGCGGGGCTCAATATGAGCGAGCGATGTTCTGGTTTCGCCCCTTCGGCGAGATGAACCCTTATTTTTGGCTGATGGTCGCCTGCAATTGCATTGTACCGCTCACGCTTTTTGTCAAAAGGATTCGTACCAATATTCCCGCGCTTTTTATCATTGCGCTACTGGTCAACGTCGGTATGTGGCTGGAGCGTTTTGTGATCGTCGGTACTTCTCTGGCCCATGGGTTCGCTCCTTTTGCGTGGGGCAGTTACCAGATCGAATGGGCGGAGATCTGGATCACCATTGGAAGTTTCGGCTTTTTTTTCATGTGGTTTTTCATCTTTGTGAAAGTTACGCCGTCCATCGCCATTGCGGAGATGAAAGAAAAACTAAAACCACCACTTAGGAGATAAATATTGAATTTCGGATTTCGAATTTGTGATGAAAAAGCCGGATGCTTAACAAATTACCAAATGGGAAAAGAAATAGAAAATGAAAAAGAAATTCTCCGGAGTCTGGGCCACCTTCGCGTATCTGGATGACACCTGCGCCGCCATCAAGGACTTGAAAAGCGAAGGATTCGATAAAATAACCACGCACACGCCGTGCCCCAGGCACGAAATCGACCATGCTCTGGGCAATCCTCAAAGCCGGGTGCCGTTTGCAACTCTGGCCGGGGCCTTTGTCGGATTCGGTCTGGCCGTGCTGATCGTGACGAAAATGGCGCTCGACTGGATCCTGCCGGTCTCCGGCAAACCCATTGTTTCCGTGCCCATAATGGGACCCATCGCCTTTGAGCTTTCCGTGCTGCTGGCGATCTATTTTACCATCGGGGGCATCATTGCGTTGATTCTGTGGGATACCTGGAGACACCCGATTCCCAAAAGCCGTAAATACAAGGAATATGACCGGTTTATGCGCGACCGCTTCGGCATTGTGGTCGCCTGCCGGAATGACGAACTGGAGAAGCTGGAAAATATTTTTAAAAAGCACCAGGCCGAGGAGGTCAATCTTGAAAGCTAGAATGCTACTGTTTTTCGGCATCGTTGCGCTGGTTCTGTTCGTGGCGGTCAGTTTGCCGGCCAAATCGACATTGTTCACCCTGGTCTATGACATGTTTAACCAGGTCAGCATCAAACCCCAGGAAGCGGGCAGTATGAGCGACTTTGTCATTGGCGCCGTATCCATCGACGGCAGTGAGATCGAGGACCCGGATGACCGCTTCAGTCGTATCATCAAGGATATCATCTCGGAGAGGGCGACGATCAATCCCATTAACCCGGATGCAGCGTCGCTGGCCGACGGCAAGCTGAAATACAACACCTTTTGCGCTGTATGTCACGGAACCACCCGGGAAATCAATGCCGAGGGTTTTGCCAAAACCAAAATCAACGAACTGGGAATGATTGCCCCGGCCGTTATCGCACTGACCCCACATTTCAGCGACGGCTACATCTACCATAAGGCCAAATACGGCGGGGCGGTCATGCCGGCCCAGGGCTACGCCGTGTCAGCTGCGGAAAGATGGAATATCGTCAATTACATACGTGAATTGGAGAAGCAGAAATGAGCAGAGACAAGGAAATGAAGATTTTGCTGGAACAGACGCGTTTCAGCATAAACAATCGGCTGCAAAAAATTCTGCTGGCTTTTGTGGTGATCGGTATTGTCGGTTTCATTGTCGGGCTGTTCGGCAGCAGTTCATATCTGGCGTGGCAGGCCCTTTTGGTCAACACCATGTTTTTCGGCGGGATCGCTCTGGGTGGTCTGGCGTTTTCCCTGATTTTCACCATCACCAGCGCACAGTGGGGCAGGCCGATCAAGCGCCTGGCAGAGGCCTTGAGTGCCTTTATACCTATTGGTGCCCTGCTGCTTTGCCTGCTTTTTTTCGGTGCCGACCATTTGTTTGAATGGGTGGATCATGACCGGGTTATCCATACCAAGGCGGGGTGGTTGAACCTTCCATTTTTTGTCATTCGCAACCTGGTGGTACTGATTCTGTTTGTTGTCGGAAGCCTTTACTATCTGAAAACCGTTCTTCGGCCGGATATCGGTCTGGCCGGAAAATTAAGCGGCTTTGCCAATACATTTGCCGATCGGCTGGTCAAAAATTACGCTTCCCAGGAGGCGGAGGAGGCCGCTGCTGAAAAAAGGGCCAAAACCATCGCTCCGATATTGGCGCTGTTTTTCTTCGTTTTGAGTACCCTGCTGGCCTTTGACTGGATGATGTCCCTCGACCAGGAGTGGTTCAGCACCATGTTCGGCGCTCAATACGCGATTGCGAACCTGATCGGAGCGGCTGCCGTCCTGCTGATCTTTTCCGGTTTCGCTCGCAAGGATTTTCAGCTGGAAAACTACATCACCATCGGACGCTATCATGACCTGGCCAAACTGACTTTTGCCGTATGCGCCCTGTGGACCTATCTGATTTTCTCACAGATTCTGGTCATCTGGTACGGCGATCTGCCTGAAGAAACCCCTTTTCTCATTCTGAGGATGCAATCCGTTGAGTGGGGCTGGATGTTCTGGCTTCTATTTTTTTTGATGTTTGTTATCCCCTTTTTCGGCTTGATGAGTCGCACCGCCTGCAATTCCATCTGGTTTTCACGGCTGATTGCGGTGGAGGTTCTGGTTGGAGCTTGGCTGGAAAAATATTTTTTGATCGTACCGTCCATCCAGGAGAATAACGCTCGTGCCGGCATCATCGATGCCACCAACGGATTGCCGGGGTTTGCCCTGAATTTTTATGATGTCACAATTACACTGGGCGTCCTAGGCCTTTTTTTATTGAGCTGCTCGTGGTTTCTGCAACGGGTGCCGGCGGTGCCGATTTCGGACCGGCTGTTTTTCAGAAGCGCGGTCGAGCATTAGTGCTAATCCCGAATTGAGCAAAAAATGCTCAAGCTCAATTCGGTGTTATTCGTAATTTGTTAATCGTTATTCCGCCGCGGCGGATTTGGAAATAGAGAGGGCTGAGAATCTGATTATGAATTTAAGCCATCAGGGAAATATAAAAATCGACCTGATTCCTTTCAAACCAATAACCAATAACCAATAACTTATAACTTATAACTAATAGCTCTCATTTGGTCTTTATCTAGATTGATGATAATTTTTGATTTATGTCATTTCCGGATAACCTGGGTTAGGAGATAATAGTGGACCTTTTAAATTTGGTTTTCCCATTGATCGCATGGGCTGTCGTGATCCTGCTTTTGGCCCTGCCGGGGCTTTGGTTTACGGTATTTGCCTTTGGTCTGATGGGTCACCTGAGCCAGATTGTGTTCAGAAAAACGTCCTTGCGCGTAAAACGAGAGTAGATCCAAATTTCCGTGTTTTGCTGTTGCTGAAACTCATACTTTTTTCAGCCGGCCTCATATACCTGCATTGTCCGCCTGAGGCGTTTTAAATCTGGCATCAGGTGGAAAGCATTTTTACTAACTCTTTAAAGATAAGTAAGGAGGATCAGATGTTAAAAAAATTGACTAAATCGTTTCAGCTCATTCTCGTCAGCATGATGGTATTGGGGCTGTGCGTCGCGGTAAATGCGCAATCCCTGGAACAGGTCATGCAGGAAAGAGGGCTTTCCCAGGCCGACATCCTGGCCGCAGCCAAAACATACAACCCAACCGGCAAACTGGATGAGTACATTGTTTTCTCCTCCGGGGGACAATCCGGACAGGTGCTTGCTTATGGTGTACCCTCCATGAGAATTCTGAAATACATTGCCGTGTTCACGCCCGAGCCCTGGCAAGGATATGGTTACGGCGATGTGGAGAGTATGGCAATCCTTGACCAGGGCCGTATAAGAGGCCGGAAAATAACCTGGGGCGACACCCATCATCCGGCAATATCCGAAACCAACGGCGAATACGACGGCCAATACCTGTTTATCAATGACAAGGCCAATCCGCGGGTGGCGGTTATCGACCTTAAGACTTTCAGCACGATCCAGATCGTGCCCAATCCGATTATGAAGAATGAACACGGGGCCGCATTTGTGACACCCAACACAGAGTATATCCTCGAAGCCTCCCAGTACCCGGCGCCATTTACCAATGATTACGTATCGCTGGACGAATTCAACGAGAAATATCGCGGCGCCATGACCATGTGGAAATTCAACCGCAAGAAGGGCAAAATTATCCCGGCTGATTCGTTTTCCGTCGAATTGCCGCCCTACAGCCAGGACCTGTCGGATGCCGGCAAGAAAGTCAGTGAGGGCTGGGTCTTCACCAACTCCTTCAATTCGGAACGCTATATCGGGGGATTTGGACCGGGCAATACCAAGTGGAAGGACCGGCTGCCCCACGAAGCCGGCATGTCTTCCAAAGACACCGACTACCTGCACATGATCAATCTGAAAACGGCCGAAAAACTTTTCAAAGAAGGAAAATACACCGAGATCAACGGTCATGCGGTGATTTCCATGGAGACCATGGTAGCCAACGATGCCCTGTTCCTGATTCCGGAGCCCAAGAGTCCGCACGGGGTAATGATCGATCCTTCCGGGCAGTACCTGACGGTTTCCGGCAAACTGGATACCCATGTCTCCGTGTACGATTTCAATAAGATGATGAAACTGATCGAAAGCAAAACCTTCGAGGGCAAAGATCCCTACGATATTCCCATTCTCAGCATGCAAGAGTCATTACACGGACAGGTGGAATTGGGTTTGGGGCCGCTGCACACCCAGTATGACAGTGAAAAGGGGATCGCCTATACCTCATTGTTCGTGGATTCGGCCATCGCCCGCTGGGATTACCACAAACTGCAGCTGATCGAAAAAGTGCCCATCCATTACAATGTGGGCCATTTGGTCTCGGCCGAAGGCGACACGGTTTCACCGGACGGCAAATACCTGGTGGCGCTGAATAAACTGGCCATTGACCGGTTTCAGCAGGTCGGACCGCTGCATCCTCAGAACCACCAGTTGATTGACATTACCGCCGGTCGGCCCATGTCGGTGATTTATGACATGCCGCTGCCCCTGGGTGAGCCCCATTACGCCGTCATGATCAAAGCCGACAAACTGAAAACGATTAAACGTTTCAAGCAAAAATGGTTCAAACATCGTGTCAAGCCGGGTAGGGAATCAGTGGTCCGGGAAGGCAATAAGGTTACCATCAATTCAACGATTATCAGGAGTCATTACAGTCCTGAAATTGTAGAGGTGAACGTGGGTGACGAGATCACCTGGCATGTGACCAACCTGGAAAGAGCCCAGGATGAAACCCATGGCTTTACCATTAGTACCTACAATGTCAACGGCAGTCTGGAACCCGGTGAAACCAATACCTTTAAGTTTACCGCGGATAAGGCCGGCGTATTCCCGTTCTATTGTACGGAATTTTGTTCCGCCCTGCATCTTGAAATGATGGGATATTTCTTGGTTAAACCGTAAGTCTTAGCCATCGCTTATTGAAGGTACCTAATGACGCCGTTTATTTTTGAATTGACCGCGAACCATAGGGAGATGACTCATGAAATTAAAAATGATAAAAATGGTCTTTTCATGTATTACGCTGATTGCGTTCCTGTGCCTGACCGGGAGCCTTTCCGCCGAGGAAAATTATGAACAGAAATATAAGGATAAAGTGAAACAGAACGACGGGACCATCGGGGTGATTGCCGGTGTGATAAACTATGTCTGCCCCAAACTGGTCCCGTCATCCACCAAGATCTGCAACCCGGATGATCCGGTGGGATCGGCCGTGGGCGTGCAAAAGTATATGGAACAAAACTGGGACAAGGAGGAGGACGACATCGAGGACGCCGAGATGCCGGAATTGCTGAACAAAAAAGCCGCCTTGCAGTTTTGGGATGCCGTGGAACAGTTTAAGGGACACTATCCCTGGCGCGAAAAAGCGGCAAAAGCCGCTGAACAAAAAGATTGGTACACTGCCTTTCTCAATGAGGAAATGGCCTGGCAGTACCTGGTCAAATGCGCCAGCCGCGGAATTTTTGCCAAGAAAATTGTGGATGGAGAGTAATAATGCTAAACTCCCTGATTGTAATGAGGGTGATGCCTTGTTACAATCAGGGGCAATTATATCAACCTACTTGTGGTATTAAAACGGGATGAATCATGAAAACATTTCTTCTTTCAATGTCAGCGCTTCTATTGTTCGCCGGATTTTTTTCGGTCACCAGTCTTTCTGCGGAAGAACCGGCAGTGTTATTCGAGAAGCTGACCTGTCATACCTGCCATGGTCCCGAGGGACGGGGTATGATCCGCATGGAAGACAAGGAACGGTATTATCTCAGACAGAAAAAAATGTTCCGCCAGATGGTCAAAGATGGAATTCCCGTTAAGACAGTCAAGAAGCTGACACCCCTGTACAAGAAAAAATTCGATAAACGAGGGGAATTCGTCAAGGCCATTGAGAAGCTTATCGGAAAGGCGGATACCGCCAAGTACCAGGATATCATTATTAAAATCGGTGGTCGAATCTATTACCATAAAGGCGATTTAATTCCCGGGTTTGAAGATTATCCCCGGCATGCCGGCAACAAGAAGATATACCTGTATCAGCAGATGAAAGACATCTTAGAAGGCCGCAGGACCAACGGCAACTCCGAGGCCATGCGCGGTATTAAGCCTTACATCGAAAGCAATAAGATTACCGACGAAGATTTTATGAGTATCGCCGAATATCTATCGAATGTTAAAGATGTTGAGTGACGAATTCGAATGAAAGCTCGAATTCATCATGTGTTTGGTGTTTTGTATTTCGTGTTTGGTGAGAAATTCTGTTCGTAATATTAAGTTGTGTTGTCAGAATATTAAACACTAAATACCAAATACTAAACACTCTCGTGGACGATATTCAATCATCTACAGAACAAACCAGAATATATACAGAAAATTTTATAAATACGAGTAATAAACCAATAAGGAGGGAAATTCGTTGAAAAGCAATATTTTTGTCAAATACTACAAGTCCATGATTTTGGTGACCCTGGCACTCTTCGCGATTTTTTATTCGATTGTCGCCGCCGAAGGGGACAAGCCCATGAGCGCCGAGGAATTGAGAAGGGTACAGGCCGAAAAGGCAGCCAAGCTTCTTAAAATGCCGGCCGGCGGCAAATGGCGGGCCACTGCTGAAGAAGCTTTGGAAGCTTTGGATCTTATAGGAGATGTCGAAGAAGGCGAAGAGATTTATACGGTCTGCGCCGCCTGCCATCAGCCAACCGGTTGGGGCGACCCCCTGGGGGTTTTTCCGCAACTCGCCGGCCAGCACACCACGGTGCTGATCAAGCAGATCGCCGACATCCGGGCCGGCAACCGTGACAACCCGACCATGTACCCGTTTGCCATGCAAATCGAAGGCGCCCAGGACATCCGTGATGTTTGTGCTTATATTCAAATATTGAAAATGAATCCGAACCCCAGGACTGGACCGGGCGGTCCGTCCTGGATCTTATCCAACCTGCGCAAAGAGGTGTGGCCCATCTCTCTCGACAAAATTCAGCAGCAAGTCGGCAATGAAAATTTCAAAAAGCTGAAAACCATCGAAGAAAATGAATTTAAAAGCCAACAGGAATTCCTCGACGCGATAAAAAATCTCATCGGCGCCGCGGAGCTGGAAAAACATCAGGCAGTATTAATAGAAAACGCGGATTGGGTAACCGACCTAGAATTGGGGAAGAAACTTTACGAGAAAAATTGTGTCAGGTGCCACGGCGATCACGGTCAAGGCAACTGGACGCAACCCGTTGAGGTCAAAGAGGGCCAGGAAACCCCAACAACCGAAGACGGGAAAGTTGAAATGGAGCCGGGATATTTTCCGGTGCTGGCGGGCCAGACCTATCTCTATTTGATCCGTCAATTCAGCTGGATTCAGATCGGTAAAAGACGCAATGCTAACCCCGATATGGTCAAACAGATCAAAGAGTTTTCTTTTCTCGACATGAAGAGCGTGGTCGATTATGCCGGTCGCTTCGAAATGCAGGAAGGGGACTGGATGGAAGTTGGCAGAGATGAGGAAGAAGGATGGGATCTCGAGGGTGAAGAAGAAGAGGATGAAGATATTCCCGCGCATCTGAGAGATTGATGGCAAAAACTAGCATTGTATCAATTCTTGTCAACTAGCTTAGCCGATATGATTGAGACTGTTGCTGTTCCCGAGAAGATGCTGGATACTGGATACTGGATACTGGGTAATGGATGCTTGATGCTGGTTGCTGGAGGTTTGCTACTGATTGCACGGTAATTGTTCGTAAGCTTGAAACGGAGACTGTCAGCGCACGGAATGAGGTGAACGAGCTTCCGGTTATCAATCCGCAATCCGAAATCTGCAATCCGCAATGGTTTGGTATCCAGAAACCAGAATCGAGGGTCAGTCAGCACCGGCGATGGTCTTCATCGTAACAGATAGCTAGCATTGATTTCAAAATTTTATACAACTATAGGGGATGCTGAGAGGGTCATGCATGGATGACAGTATAAAAAAAAGATTATTGCTAAGCAATATCATGGCCATTGTTGCCATATTGTTGCTTTTGGGAACTTACACGCTGAAACCGCTCTTCGAATATCGTGATCCGGTGGCAATGGATGAAGAAGATGCCATTGAGGAAAACGAGTCGTTTCAGCCGTTCGCCTTTTTTATACCGGAAGGCACCGAATACTACAAACCGTCCAGTGAGCATTTGAGATCCATGATGGGGGATAAAATATACGAATATTATCCCACCGGGTTTTACGCTTATCTGATCGGTTACAAAACCATGCCGGTCTGGCGGGTATCGCTGGAAGCGCCCCAGTATCCCAAAGCGTCATTTCCCGACGGTATTCCCGTTTTTTTCAATCTTACGGATTGGAGCGGCAAGGTCAGTGAAATGAACACCATCAATCACTATATCGGCATGGATCCAATGGAAGCCGGCGCCGTATTTGTGCGGCAACTTGTGCCGTTTATTTACCTCCTGTTTTTTGTCATGCTGATTGTCTATCTATTTTATAAAGGACCCGGTTGGTGGCTGCTGGGTATAGTGCCCGCTTTTCTGCCTTGGTACTATCTGGGTTTCTACAGCAAATGGCTGTACTGGTTCGGGCACAATCTGCATCCTTGGGGCGCTTTTAAGATAAAACCCTTTATGCCAACGGTCTTTGGTGACGGTAAAGTCGCCCAGTTTACGACCCATTCCTACCCCACGGTGGGCTTCTATTTCTTGTTGGGGGTATTTGTCCTGTTGGTGCTGTCGGTATTGATCCGTCGCAAGGCGCTGAAGGATGCGGCCGTAGCAGGTTAGGTCAAAGGCCGTGCTTTCAAGTAGTGGCGCCAGTTGAAGCGGCGAAGCTACCATTAAAATAGGTTTCAGGTGTCAGGCGACTGATGTCAGAATTCAGATGACAGGTAACTGAAATCGGATATTTTAACACTCAAATGTAGTGGCGGGGTTTATCCCCGCCTCAACGGCGGGTAACGACGTTATCCACTAACGACACTGCCATTTAAGTATATAGGCTATAAGCGCCAGACTCTTGGCGGGGATAAACCCCGCCACTACGATGGTAGCTGTTTAAATAAAGTTTTCAGCAAGACTTCACTACGGACCAAAAATTGTGAGAGCAATTCCTATTATAATATTTTTGATAGTCAGCTTCGCAGCATCCCACTCAGCCGCCGGACAGGTTGTTACCCTGCAGGAGCTGATCGACCGGACACCTACCGGGAAAACCGTCCCGCTTGAACCAGGCGTATATGCGGGGCCGGTCACTATCGAAAAGGCCGTCATCCTCGATGGCAAAAATCAAGTCACCATTGACGGTCAGGGAAAAGGATCCGTGCTGCTGATAAAGGCCGAGGGGGTGGTGGTCAGGAACTTGAAGATCATCAATTCAGGTGACAGCCACGATCGGGTGGATGCCGGTATCCTGGTTCGTTCTTCGCGCAATCGGATTCTCAGCAATAAAATTGAAAATACGCTGTTCGGGATCGACCTCCAGGAAGCCCACGAGAACGTGATCGAAGGCAACGAGATCTCTTCCCAAAATGCCCCCCTGGGGTTGCGCGGCGATGGCATTCGCGGCTGGGCCAGTCATCGCAATGTTTTTCGCCGCAACGATATTCACGATTCGAGAGATATGGTCATCTGGTACTCCAACGACAATATCATTGAAGAGAATCAAGGCTGGAACAATCGCTACTCGCTGCATTTTATGTACTCCGGCGGCAATACGGTGAGGAAAAACACCTATCACCACAATACGGTGGGAATTTTCTTGATGTATAGCCGGGATGTCACCGTCGAACACAATAGGGTTAAATATTCTCTGGGGGGTACCGGCGTCGGGATCGGATTCAAGGAATCCGACAATTTGACGATTCGAAACAACAAGATCGTCTATTGCACAACCGGGTTTTATTTTGACCTTTCGCCCTTTCAGCCGGACCGTTACAATTTTATCAAAGCCAATATCGTTGCTTACAACGTTGTCGGTGCTGCTTTTAACTCAACCCTATCCCGCAATATTTTAAAGGGCAACGCCTTTATCGACAACCTGGAGACCGTGCGCGTCCACGGTCAGGGAGTTGCCTCCGATAACCTTTGGGAGGGAAATTACTACAGTGACTACGAGGGGTTTGACCGGGATCGGGATGGATACGGTGACTTTGTTCACCATCATGATATCTTTTTGGATACCCTCTGGATGGATAACGATTGGCTGCTTTATTTTTCCGGCTCCCCGGTAGCCAGTGTGCTCAACCTCCTGGCAAAACTGGCACCCATCTCCCAACCCAGGCGCTTGATGACGGATCGGAAACCCGTTTTTTCCCCCAGCGCTTCGGTTCTGTTTTCAAAAGTCAATCTCAGTTATGACCCCCCGGTGATCGACATCTATGAGGATGATGAGGAAGATGTCGAAATGCCGGCAAGATTTGCGGGTGCAGATGATGAAGAGGAAGATGAAGAAGATATTGAGGCCGAGCTTGAACAAAGGGACAATTATAATCGATACTTTTTGAAGCAATGATAAAAATAAGAAACCTGACAAAAAAATTCGGCAAAGCGCCGGTTCTGGACGGCATCGATTTGACCGTCAAGAGCGGTGATCGCATTGCTTTAATCGGACCCAACGGCGCCGGCAAGACGACCTTGATCCGTACAATTCTGGGTCAATATGTCTACAACGGCGAGGTGGCTGTTTTCGATAAAAGCCCCCGGCGTCACCGGGTGGAGATTCTGGATCGAATCGGATACGTTCCCCAACTTCCGCCACCTATTCAAATGAATGTAGGCGAGCTGGTAAAATTTTCGGCCGACATCTCCCGTAAATCGAGCGTAGAGGCCATTTACCAGAAGGCGGATGAATTGGGGCTGGAAATCGGCAGAAATGTGAAAAAGCCGTTCCAGAAACTCAGCGGGGGGATGAAACAGAAGTTATTGATTGCTTTGGCCCTGGGACGCCAGCCGGATATACTTATCATGGATGAGCCGGCCGCCAATCTGGATCCCCAGGGCAGACAGGCATTTTTGCTGCAATTGATCCGGTCCATGGAAAAAACGACCATGCTGCTGAGCAGTCACCGGGTGGACGAAATAATCAACTTGATCAACCGCATCGTTGAGATGGACTATGGCAAGGTAGTGCAGGATGAGCGGATCGACCGATCGCGTTTTGCGGACCAGAATCTCGACTGCCGGGTAACCCTAACCAATCAACATGCCGCGACCATCCGGATGCTGGAGGAATGGGGTTTTAAGAGCGTCAATGGCGGGCGAGAGTTCCAGGGCAGCTTTATCGGTGCCGAGCGTCTGCGATTCTTAACATCCATTTCACACTATGCCAATCACATACGGAAGTTGAATATAGTTTGAACGGTTAATATGATGAAAACTTTTTTTCAAGTAACGCTGGCGGATTTTCGCGAGTCTGTAAGAGCCAAATGGTTTCTTATTTACGCTCTGGTTTTCGGCGGAGCGGTGGTACTGCTGTTCGTGATGGGTGTTACCGAGGCCCGCGTGATGGGATTTACCGGACTGAGCCGATTGCTGATAACCTATATTCAGCTTTGCGTGGCGATCCTGCCGATTCTGATTTTAATTTCGACGGTTCGCAGCGTGGTGGGGGACCGGGAAGCCAATATTCTAGAGTACTTCCTCTCCATGCCGATTTCACTGGGCGCCTATTTCTGGGGCAAAATTTTATCCCGATTTTTTCTGATATTTATTCCGATCACTGCGGCGCTGCTGGGAGCGATCATATGGGGAATGATCAAAAGCCTGGCTATCCCCTGGCAGATCGGTGGTTATTATGCCGTCCTTCTGGGAACGCTTTCCTGGTGTTTCCTGGGAATGGGAATGGTGATCTCCGCCCTTGTCCGGAAGCAGGAATGGGGCCTGGGATTGTCCATCCTGATCTGGCTGGTTTTATTGCTGTTTATCGACGTCATCCTGATTGGTCTCATGCTGCAGCAACAGATTATGGAAAGCGTGATTGTAGCTATTTCATTGCTGAATCCGATCATGGTTTTTCGGGCCGGCGCAGTACTGTTGTTCGATCCGGAACTGACATCAATGGGCCCGGCCTCCTATGTCATACTGGACAACCTGGGATATCGCGGTTTTCTGGCATTTACCATATTTTATCCGTTGTCTTTGGGGTGGCTTTTTTCCTGGCTGGGATTTTTTCGTTTTAAAAAAGGGGATCTTGTATGAAAAAATTTTTATTAGTACTTTTTTTGATTATCTCATTGGGAATGACCGGCTGGGTTTTTGCTCAGCCACAAACAATAGACCCGAACAAGCGCTGTCCCTTATGCAAAATGTATCCGGCCCGATATCCGAAGTTCAATTGTCAGATTGTCTTCAAGGACGGCAGCTATGAAGCATTTGACAGCACGATCGGGCTGCTGGTCTATCTGCACTTTCCGGACAAGACCGGTAAAACGCTGAAACCCATCACCGGAATTTACTTTAAAGATTATTTGAAAGGGGGCTGGCTCGAAGCCGATCAAACATTTTTTGTGGTCGGATCCGAAATCCGGGGGCCGATGGGGATTCAATTTCTGCCGGTAGACAGCGAGCAGGCGGCAGCCGACCTTAAAAACCAGGCCCAAGGAAAAGAGGTAGTCCATTATAAAAACTTAAACCGGCAGTATCTGATCGATGCCGCTAAAGCGGGATCACTGCATAAAATGGCAACAAAGCTGGTACTCAAATGAGAGCAGCAAGGCGTTTTCTAACAGCAGGCACTTATGTTTTACTAGTCCTTTTGATTTTGGCCTGCAAGGGTGGCAATGAAGAACAGCTTCCGGTCGATTTTGTCTGGGACAGAGAGGACTGTGAAGAGTGCAAAATGGCCCTCAGCGACCCTCATTACGCAGCCCAGGTGATAGATGCCGACGGCAGGCCTTATTATTTCGATGATATCGGATGTGCTATTCTGTGGTTGGAACGGCAGCCATGGAAAGATAAAGCCCGCACCTGGGTGAACGATGTCAAAACCACTGAGTGGATCGAAGCGGAGAAAGCCAACTGGATCGCCGGCGATACCCAAACACCGATGGGCTACGGTTTTGCTGCCACGCTTTCTCCAGTCGAAAATTCACTGGAATATGAAGCGGTGAAAAAATCGATGCTTAGCGGCAATACCTTGGTTAACGAGAATATGCAAAAACACCTGGGTTCCGGCCATCAGCAGCCGCGGGTAGGGAAAAAGCCGGTTGCCGGAGTCGGTGAAAAATCTGATTAGTCCTCGAAGGGCTTAACGTTTAAGAGGAATAGTAGTTATTCGTTATTGGTTATTTGTTATTCGTTAATGGTATTCTGTCTGTTTTAAAAATGATCGCATTCCACAACTTTAGATCATTTGTCACTTTTAAAATGCAATGACTCAATTGACATCAACAACAAGTTGTCGATATGGCGCCGCCAAGCGCCGCTAGAATATGACGGAAAAAGAGAAGAAAAAACCTGTTTCAAGGAGAACGTTTCTTAAAGCTTCGACTCTGGTTGTGGCCGGCAGCGCCGCAGCCTTTGGTGCGGCCAGCGTTCCCCTGTTAAGAAAAGACCGCCTGCTGCTGCGCCCACCGGGGGCTTTGGATGAGGACATTTTCTTGGCCTCTTGCATCAAATGCGGTCAGTGTCTGCAGGTCTGCCCGCCGCAAGTCATCAAACTGGCCGGGATCAGCCAGGGATTCGGCATTGGCACTCCTTATATCGTTCCCAGGGAAGGCGCCTGTATTTTATGCAGCGGCTTGCCTTGTGTTCTGGCGTGTCCGACCGGCGCCCTGGCCCACGAGCTTTCGTTGGGAAAAGATGCGGAAATGGGCCTGGCCGTAATTAGCGGCCCGGATACCTGTCTCTCGGTACGAGGGGTCAATGATCTGGTTTATCGGCTGGAGAATCTCCGGAATAACAGTACACTTCCGCTGGAACAAACTGGATTGGCAGATATCCTGACTTCCCTGATTAAAAGATTGTCCGAAGAGGAAAAAAAGACTCTGCAGAGCAGATTCTCGTTGCCGGATACATCAGATGAAACCCTATTGTCGATTTCAGAAAAAATAAAGACCTCCGATCTGGAGTGGATTATAAAATTTGCAGGATCAACCGGCCAGGCGCGCACTGCCTGTCAAATCTGTCTTGAAGAATGCCCGATCAAAGATGAAAAAACCATTGTTTTTGTCCCGCGGACTGATTCGGATACCGGTAAAGCGTACCTCTGGCCTTCGGTCAGGAAAACCTGCGTCGGCTGCGGAGTTTGTGAAGAAAAATGTCCGACACCGGTCGCCTCGATTACCATTACGCCACGGCTGATATGGTCGGAAAAATCGGCAGGGTAGTCAAGACCGGAAAACTAGTCAAACATGAAAAACAGATCTGATAAAAAAAATAAAACCCGTGAAAAAGTAAGAACCTTTAAAGGGGCCGGTCTTCGAACTGAAAACATTCCGCAGCCGGGACACTCGAAGCATAAATGGCGCAATATTCGCTGGGCAATTCTATTGTTTTTCAGCTTTTTATTTTTTGCTTCATTTTACTTCGATATTCAAATTCTGGAAGGGTCCCTGAGTGGCTCTCGGTTGCTGGGATTCCATTTGATTGACCCCCTGGCCGCCGTTCAGGTAATTCTTTCCAGCAAAATAATCATGGTAAACCTGATTATCGGAGTGGTGACGATTTTTCTGATCTACCTGCTGTTCGGCGGACGCTCATTCTGCTCCTGGATCTGCCCGTATCACTGGTTGGCTGAGCTTGGAGAGAAAATACACCTAAACCTGAAAAAGAAAAAGGTTATTAAAAATCACACCTTTGATCGCAGAATCCGTTATTTTCTGTACATTTTTTTTATCATGCTGGCATGGATTACCGGATATACCGTTTTTGAAACCATCAATCCGGTAGCGATTTTAAGCCGATTCATCGTGTACGGGCCGTCTTTGATGCTGATTTGGGTTGCGGCATTGCTCATTTTCGAAGTGTTATACAGCCGCCGGGCCTGGTGCCGCTATTATTGTCCGGTGGGTGTCTCATATCAGCTGATCGGCCTGCTGTCACCTTTGCGAGTAAAATGGAACAAAGAAAATTGCTCAAACTGCAAACGATGCCAAACGGTTTGTCTGGTCCCCCATGTCCTGACGAATTCCATCAATCTGGGAAAGTCTGAATATATAAATGGATCGGACTGCACCCGCTGCGGACTCTGTGTGGATGTCTGCGATGACGAAGCGCTAAGTTATAGCGTCAAGTATCTGGATAAGATTATTTAGGAGGTAAATGATATGAGAAAAACAGCTCTAATTTGTGCATTCGCATCGTTGGCTTTTTTCATGACCGGCCTGACGGTCTCGGCGCAGGATGGCGCAACCCTTTATGTCCATAAATTCTGCACAACCTGTCATGGGCAAAATGGGATAGCCATTGCTCCCAATTATCCCAACCTGGCCAAGCAGAATGAACTATACCTGTTCAATCAGGTCAAGGACATTATTGCTAAAAAAAGAGCCAACAAACTCACGCCGTTGATGACCGAACACCCGGTTGTCATCAGTCTTACCGACGAGGAAATAGCAGCTATTGCAGCCCACATGAACAAAATTAAAAAATAATTCGGATGGAAACAACTCCTCAGCAACCCATTGCCGGTAAGGGGACCCAGAAGAAGTTGTTTATTGCTTTTACTCTGGTGACCCTTGTATTTGTCGTCCTATTTCTCATCATCCTGCCCTATGAGTTTTATAATCGGGATGTTGATGAGGCCCGGCAGAACGCACAAAGCATCTCCAAGCTGATTCGGACCGGTGTTCTTTCACATATGATCGAAGGCGCCGATCCGAAGAGTATGAGAGATCTGCTGAAAACGCTTCAAACACAATTCGATTTCGAGTTCCGGCTAATTCGCAGCCGTCAGGTGGAAAAACAGCACCGGTATAAAGAAGATCCGCAAAACAAAGATGAGTTGATTAATGAAGTATTGCGGACCGGACGCGGGCGCGAGGATTGGCTGGGCAGTACCCGCTTTCGTTATGTTACGCCCTTTGTGGCCGACGAGAGTTGTCAGAAGTGCCACCGGGGGCTGAACGATCAGATAATTGAAACCGGCAGTGTCCTGGGTGTGTCTGAAATCATTTTCGAACTCAAAAATATACGCAGTGCTTCCATCCGACAAATCATCGAAGTTACATTGCTCATGGTCGCAGGCCTGGTAACGTTAGGGCTCAGTTTGTTTTTTATCGTAAAAAAAGGAATCCTCGATCCCATGGGCATTAAATGAATATTGACTAATGAATAATGACTAATTGAGGTCTGGCTCGACTCGACTGAGCTCGTCGCAGGACGGCGAGTCAATTAAAAAAAAAGGTAATAAAGATAGAGCTATTTGAACGCGTGTGGGAGCGGCTTGCAGCCGCGAATTTTTATTCCGCGGCTACATGCCGCTTCCGTTTAATTTTATCCATAATTAATCTATAACAGTCAATAATCCGTATTCGGCGGATCCAATTTAAGGATTTTCATGAACATCACCAAATATCACTGGGTGTCCATTTATGCTCTGGGGCTGATGTTGTTCTGCCGGGTAATTGCTTCCGCCGATCAGGTTCCAAAAGGTGACTGCAATAACCCAAAACCGCAAACCGATTTAAGACATTGCACGTTCTGGAACAAATCCTTTGCCGGAATTGATTTGCAGGGTGCTTTGCTGGATGGCGTATCCCTGCGCAGTACCAATTTGAACGGCTGCAATCTCTCGGGAGCCAGCCTGCGGCAGACCGATCTGCGCTGGTCCGATTTCAGCAAATGTCGCTTGGTTGACACCGATTTCAGCAACTCAAACCTGTTTCATGTCACATTCAACGGCGCGACTATGGATCGGGCAAAACTGAATAAGGCCTATTTATTCGGGGCCAGGTTCAACTACATCCAGGCCCGGCAGGCTGATTTTACCGATGCGTTTATGAAAGACCTCAATATGGCCGACAGCGATCTTGCCGGCAGCGTCTTCAGGCGCGGAAAGATGTTTCGCGCGGTAATGATCGGAAGCAATTTATCCGGCGCCGACCTGCAAGAGGCGGATCTGACCGGCAGCGCTCTGGAAGAGGCCGATTTTTCCCGGGCCAATCTCAGGAGTGCCTCCATGAAGGGAGTCACGGTGGACGAAACAACTTTTGCTGAAGCAAACCTGGATCAGGCTGATTTCACCGGCGTCCGGATTGAAAATAGCGACGGCGCCGGGTTCCAAAACGCGATTAACATCCCCGAACACCTGAAAAGAATGCTCGACCAGTAGAGCGTTGGCCTTGTACCGCTCCCCCCTTTGTCTGCCGGCTTTTGAATCTGATAGGAAGTATTCAGATAGTATGGTTTGATTCAAACACTCCAATAATTTTCTTAAGTTTGTTGGAGTCAGTATACCTGGGTGATAAATTACGTTCGATCAATATCATCAGCCAGAAGCACCCGGCATGCAGGCCGGCATTCGCCTGTTTTAAAAAATAGAAAGGGCAAGCTTAGTCGCTTACCCTTTTTAATAAAATATAGATAGAACGCCTTAATTCGACACTCGACATTCGAACTTCGCCATTTTATCTAGCGCGCCTCATACCGCTGCTCGATTATCAAAGCCGGTTTGATCAGCACGGTGACGACCAGCATACCCGCGGCCAGAATGCCGATGGCGACGCACACCTCCACCCAGCTTGGTGCGTAGCTGATCACCTCTCCCAATGGTGACGGGACCATCCCCGGTACAATCAAGCCCATGCCTTTTTCGATCCAAATGCCGATAAACAGCAGAATACAAGCTGGCAGCAGCACCCAGGGTTTATTCCTGCCCGGGTTCCAGATCAGCGTCAGGGTGCCCAATAGATTCATACTGATGGCCGTCCAGATCCAGGGCACCAGCGCCGTATGCCCGTCGAGGCCGAAATACAGATAGATGGCCGGCAGGCTGTGATGCGTGGGCAGGTAGAACTCCTTGAACACCTCGGAGAAAAGCATGATGAGGTTGATTATGGCGGAAACCACGATGATCAGCCGCAGCTTGTTGAAGATTTCCTTTTCGATTTTAAAGGTCGTGGCCGAATTGACAATAACCAAAACCGCCGTTATCAGAGCCGGGCCGGCTGCGAATGCGGAAGCCAGAAACCTGGGCCCCATCAAGGGGTTGTTCCAAAAGGCCCGGGCCGGAAGTCCCTGATACAGAAATGCCGTTACCAGGTGTATTGAAAAGGCCCAGAAAATCGATAGAAAAACAAAAGGGCGGTATTTTCTTTCATCCGGTTCGCGGTAGTTATATTGGCAGAATAAAATATAGGCCGGAACTAGCAGATTGAGGGCCAGATAACCGTTTAGCACGATGATATCCCAGGTCAGCAGCGACGACGGCCAGTTAAAAATTCCGATTCCCGGTATCAAATGCCAGAGTTTCATGGGACCGCCCAGATCGGCAGTTATAAACAGCAGGCACATCACCAGAGCCCCGTTGGCCACCCCTTCGCCGATGATCACCACCTTGTGCAAATCCTTGTCCCGGAACATGTACGCCGGCAATATCAACATGACGGCCGCCGCCGCCACACCCACCAGAAAGGTAAAGTTGCCGATATAGAATCCCCAGCTGACGATATCGGACATGTTGGTGGCCGCCAGGCCCAAATGGGTTTGAACGGAATAGGCATAGATCCCCAGCAGCATCATGGCGGCCAAACAACATAGATATATCTGGTAGCCAATGCCGCCCGACAAATTCCAGATGATGACATCCGTCACAAACGATATGATTCCTTTTTCGGAAGACTTTGCAGTCATGACTTTTTCTTGCGCCATTTCTTGAAACTCCGTTGAGTCAGTTACCCCGTTATCCCGTTTACCGGTTTAGCCCGTTAAAATCGGAAGAATACCTTTCCTAGCCAGCCAATCTTTTTGTTAGTCAATAAAATACCAAAACTTGGGATCCGTTCCCAGTTCCTCCTTGAACCTGAAAACCTTCTTGTGTTTCAGGACGAATCTGATTTCGCTGTCGGGATCGAGCAGGTTGCCAAACACCCGTGATCCGGTGGGACAGGCCTCGACACAGGCCGGCTGCCGGCCTTCCCGGCTGCGCTGCACGCAAAAGGTACATTTCTCCATCTGTCCCTTGGTGCGCATCCGGTTGCCCAGGTAGTGCTGCTTTTTGGTCATTTCAGCCAGGGGCACCTGAGGATCGTTCCAGTTGAACCGACGGCCGTAATAGGGGCAGGCCGCCATGCAATACCGGCAGCCGATGCACCAATCATAATCCACGACCACGATCCCGTCGGGCTCTTTCCAGGTAGCTTTTGTGGGGCAGGCCTTGATGCAGGGCGCGCTCTCACAGTGAAAACACTGAACCCCCATATAGAAATGGTCCTCCACCGGAACTTTATGAAAAAATTTGCCGTTGCCCACTTCCGGGCTCATTTGGCCGTGTTCCATTTCGAAAATGCGGATATACTGCGTATTGGACTTGCGGTCGAGATTGTTTTCCTTGACACAGGCCGCCACGCATTCCATATAGCCTTCACAGCGTGTGACATTGAAGGCATAGCCGAATAAAACATTTTCAATGGGGCCTTTGGAGCTTATCTGGACATCGGCGCCATTTCTGATTTTGGCCAATCGTTCAAGACGCCGGACGGTTTCATCCTTTTCTTCCTGGGTCATCAGGCGGTAATTTTTCTTGAAATATTCCTTGAACTGCAGGGACAGCTCTTCTTTGGATCCAAACATTCCGCTGCCGCATCCCGCGAGCATGGCGGCGCCGCCAATGGCGGCGACTTTGGCGGCACCCTTCAGAAAATCCCTGCGGCCGCGCTGCTTACCGTGGCTCCGGCTGCAATCTGCTTGCTTTTGACAATCGTGACTTTTTACGGGATCCATACTATTTCCCTATTTCTGAAAAGGCGGTGAGTAAGTTACCGGCCAACGTTTTTTGAATCGTGGTGAGTGGGGATTGTGGCAGGAGACACAGCTCTGGACCACGCGCTTGCCGGCCCAGTATGAAACACGCTTGCCGTGCGCGCCGCCAACCCAATCTTTTAGTTGTCTGAAGTGGCATTGGGCGCACATCTGGTAACTGTGATCCATATCCACTTTGACACCGGCCTCGGTTTCCAAAGCGTCTCGATCTTCCAGGTTGTGACATGTAAAACAGGACAACGGTTTTTCCCGGCCGCCGTGATCCAGCGTTATATCTCCATGGGCCACTTCAGCAGCCTGGGCCACATTGACTGACTTGTTATTGTGACACTGGCTGCATTTAAACCGCTCAACCTTGTCCTTGCGGGTTTCGGTCCAGAAAAACCCGCCCTGATACCGTGTTCTGACCAGAACGATATCATCCGGCAATGTGATGACGGACTGGACGTGGACTTTGTCGTCAAATGGTGCCGTGGCATCCTTATAAATTTGGGTGACACCGCCCGGTCTGGCAGAATACGCGCTCCATCCCGCGAAAATGACGAGCAGTAAAGCAATTGTCCCTAACAGAGACTTTTTATAGGTAGTTGTCTTCATAGTTGACCCTACTGCACTTACTTAGGATTTAGGATTTCGTTGAAATGGTTTGACGCTGCTATCGATATCCGGTACATGGCACTGTCGGCAGTTGCCCCGCGACGGATGCTCGACCCGTATGGCAGCCACCGCACCCGGACCCACATGGCAGGCAATACAATTCTCCCTCATCTGGAGCTCATGGGGAATGGGAGACGGCGCTCCGGGCAGTTCAGACCGCCCCAGGCGGGGTGTCGCGACGCTGCGCCAGTCAATTTCAACGAACAGCTTGTTCTCGGTCTGCGTAATGTGGCACTGACGGCAGGCCTCGTGTTCCGGGTGGGGTGTTATGGGAGTGTGTCTTTTCAACTCTTCCGACCAACCCCCTCGGGCGTGACAGGCCAGACACTCAACCTGGGCTAAATCAGGTTCTTCCACCTTGTGCGGTATTATCGGTGGCGACCCCGGATATTGACGGCGTGCGTAATATTCGCTGAGCGTCCGTTCGCTGGATACACCCGCCAGGTATTCTGCCGATATTTCATCGTAATTGATGAATATGGCTTCCCCTTTTTCATCAAAGTCAAGACTCTGCGCACCGATTCGATCCGTTGCCATCTCTTTGGGCTGAAAGGAGAATGCCGATAACACCACCAGCGGTAATGCAATAATGCAAAGACCGGCAAAAACGATAAAAACCTTTCCGACCTTTTTGTCTGACGTTTCCATCATACTCTCTCCAGTTTGACAGCACATTTCTTGTAATCCGGCTGTTTGGATATGGGGCAAAATGCATCCAAAGTCACCTCGTTGATCAAGTAGCTTTCGTCGAAAAACGGTACGAAAACCATGCCCTGGGGCGGACGGCCCCTGCCGTTGATACTGGCCTTCATCACCACAGACCCTCTGCGGGAAGAGACTTTTACCTTCATATTGTTGACGATGCCAAGCCTGTTGGCATCGTCGGGATTAATTTCAACATAGGCCTCCGGTGCCGCCCTATGCAGGATCGGCACCCGGCGGGTCATGGAGCCGGTATGCCAGTGCTCCAGAATCCGGCCCGTATTGAGCCATAACGGATACTCGCTGTCGGGTGATTCCGCCGGCGGCTCGTAGGGGCGCAGCCAGATCCAGGCCCGGTTATCCGGTTTGCCGTAAAAATGAAAATCATCCTGCTTGGCGGCCGGGTCATATTTGGCGTTATAGCGCCATTTGGTTTCTATTCCATCGACAAATGGCCACATGGCGCCCGAACGCTCTTTAAGTACCTTATAAGGTGCCATTCTGTGCTTGGGATTGTCGTGGAACTGGATGTACTCGTTCCAGATGTCTTCGACATAGGTCTTTTCAGACCAGGAAAACTGCTTCTCAAAGCCCATGCGCCGGGCCACTTCGATAATCTGCCAGGTGTTGCTCATGCAGTCGCCCGGCATGGGAATGATCTGGTCCGCATGCTGGGTGCGCCGTTCGGAGTTGCCGAAAAATCCTTCACGTTCGATCCACAGGGCCGACGGCAGGACCACATCGGCCACATCATAGGTGGGAGTCGGGTAGATTTCTGACACCACCACGAAGCGATCGTCCTTTTCAGCGCCGTTGCGATAGCGGTTCAAATTGGGCATGGTCACCATGGGATTGGTGACCTGAATCCACATAAAACGAATATCGCCCCGGTCCAGGGCCCGGAACATCTCAACCGTATGGTAGGACGGTTTGGGGTCGATGTTTTCCACCGGCACGTCCCAAATCTTGGCCGCCAACTTGCGGGCGCCTTCTTTCATGACCACGCCGTGCGGCAGTTTGTGGGTCAGGGTGCCGACCTCGCGCACCGTGCCGCAGGCACTCGGCTGCCCGGTCAACGAAAACGGACCGTTGCCCGGTTGCGATATCTTGCCCACCAGCAAGTGACAATTGTAGACCAGATTGTTGATCCAGGTGCCGCGGGTGTGCTGGTTCATGCCCATGCACCAGTAGGAAACCACTTTCTTATCCGGATCGCCGAACAGCGATGCCAGGTAACGAATGTCTTGGGCCGATACACCGGAGATTTTTTCGACGTTTTCCGGTGTATAGTCCGCCAGAAATTCTTTGTACTGCTCGAAGCTGACGGTTTCGGCCTTGTCTTTGAACTTGAAATGATCCTCGGTGCCGTAGCCGATGTTGGTTTTGCCTTTATGAAAGGAGACGTGTTTGTTGACAAAATCCCAATTGACCCAGTCATTGCGAATAATTTCGTAGCAAATCGCATTGGCCACCGCCAGGTCCGTCTGGGGCTTAAAAAGGATTGATCGGTCCGATGCCTGGCTGGTGCGGGTCGTGCGGGTGGCAAAATCGATGATTTTAACATGGCCCTTGGCCTTACGGTTGGCGAGCATTCTGGAAAAAAGCACCGGATGCATTTCGGCCATGTTGTTGCCCCAGGTAATGAACACATCGGCGTGATCGATATCGTCATAGCAGCCCATGGGTTCGTCCAGCCCGAAACTGGTTAAAAAACCGGTTACCGCGCTGGCCATGCACAACCGTGCGTTGGCCTCCAGGTTGTTGGTGCCGACGCATCCTTTGAACAGTTTGGAGGCCACATACCCGTCCGTAATGGACCACTGCCCGGAACCGTACATGGCCACCGCATCTTTGCCGTGTTTTTTGATGGTTTCCTGCATCTTGCCGGCCACTAGGTCCAGGGCCTCATTCAATGGCGTTTCCACCAATTTGCCGTTTTTGCGAACCAGGGCTTTGGTGATTCTGTCACTACCATAGAGGATTTGGATGGAATGATAGCCTTTGACACAGCACAGACCCTTATTGACCGTGCAATTGGGATCACCTTTGACGGCCACAGCCCGCTCACCGGAAACGCCGACCAGCAAGCCGCAACCAGTGCCGCAAAAACGACAGGGCGTCTTTTTCCACTCAATCGCGCCTGCCGCTGAATCGACATTTTTCCAGGCGCTGAAACTGATTCCCGGAAACAGGGTCGCGGCGGCGGCGGCAGCGCTGTTCAATGCCAGGGTCTTGATAAATGATCTTCTGCTGATACTCATGTGTCACTCCTTTGCTAAAGACACGGTTTGTTATAACATTGAAAACCTGATCCTCTGGTCCAGGTTGGAGAAAATCGGCTGAGCTGTGAACCCGGCTGCAATCGGGACCGGATTCTTTACGCTAGTCCACGTGGCCGAAGGTCATGCCAAGGGATTCCAACGTTTTTAAACTCTTAAGTTTTTTCTGCAGCGCTTTCTCGGATTCTTCGTCGGGTGTGTCGGTTATCAGGATCAAAATATTTTGATTATCGGCCGGTGTTGCTTCACAGTAATCCATGGCTGATAGATCCTTGAGCAAGTCTCGTTTGGCCCCTTGCTTGGGATAGGCCAGGTAGCTGAAAACGGGCATCGCTTCTCCTAGGTCGCTAATTCAATAACACTGTTGTAGATAACGTTTCTGTTTAAGCTGTTTCGTTTTCGCCTAAGTGATTCTTTGAAAGGAATATGCTTATTATCAATGTTGCGAAAATAATTATTTGACTTAAGTCAATTAATCTATATCAAAATTATATAGATTAAAAATACGGTAAAATGTGTATTTTTAATGAATGAACACAGTATTTAAAAACATTAGCGCTGGCCGCGCGCGTCCAGTCTGATCTAAGAAAAGATACTGTTGTGAATCGGTTCCGAACTGGGCCGTTGTTGGGTTTCGCATTTAATGATTACGCCGGAAAAATGTAGGTTGGGTAGAGTGCAACGAAATCCAACAAAGTCCGGAGTTGGCTCAACCCAACCTACAATGGCAACGTAGCCTAATATGCAATCAACTCCAGCTATTGAAATGTAGTTTCACACGAGCGGCGGCCTCCGGCTAAAAGACAGCCGGTCTGATCAATAAAAGAAACTTCAAAAATTAAATTTTGGATTTTGGAATGCGGATTTTGGATTTCTGGACGGGAGAAACCTACGGTTGAAACACAAGAAATTATTGGAAGGCAACCGAGGGACAATTAATTGCAGGGATCTCGGCGACACCCTGCCTGATGACATGAGGCAGGATCAGAAAAATTATAAGCGGCTCGTAAAATTTCGTGATGCATGCCGTTGGGCAGGAACTGCCCGTGCAGGTTTCGAGACGGTTTGTAGTTGCTTTGATAATCCAAAGATGGGCGAGGATAGCTTGGCTGTTACATTTTAGATTTTTACTTTGCCTCCATACGGTAGGTAACAAACCCCTCCGTCCCACCAGTAAGCGCATCATATAATTTCCGGGCGGTGGCATTGTCATGCTTGGTTAGCCAGTAGACCGAAGCCCATCCCCTGCGTTTGGCTTCCGCAACAACGGCTTCGATCAGGGCCCTGCCGTATCCGGTGCGGCGCAAGTCAGGGCTGACAAAAAGGTCCTGAAGGTAACAAACCGGATGTACCTCCCAGGTGTCTTCATGGGGGAAAAAATGAACCAACCCGGCAATTCGCCCCAGATCCTGAGAGTGATCCTGGGATTCCACGGCCAGCAGACATTTAAAGCGGTGCTGGGGATCCAGAATGCGCTGCCAGAGAATCGTTGTATTTTCCGTTGGCAGTTTTGTTTGATAAAATACGAGATAGGCTTGCCAAAGGGCCTGCCATTCAGAAAAATCATCCGCCGTGGGATTGCGTATTAAGCCTTTCATGATTCAATCCTTTTTTCGAAGCACCTTTTGCCCGACCGGGCAGGCCTGGGTGCAGATTCCGCAGTTGTGGCCGCCGTGAAATTGCCTAAAATGGGTCTTTTTGTAGCGGTCGCAGGCCCACGCATCCAATACAGTATCCCTTGCCACACCCGGACACCAACCGCCCCCTTTCAGGGCTCGGGCCGGGCAGGCATCGATACATTGGGTGCATTTGCCGCACAGGCTTTTTTCGATGGGCTCAGCAGGTTTGAGGGGCGCATCGGTGAGAACGGTTCCCAGACGCACCCAGGGTCCCCAGGGTCGGGTTAAAAGCTGGCAGTTTTTCCCCACCCAGCCCAGGCCGGCCCGGGTGGCAGCCGTCTTGTGCTGAAAATCGCCGCGGATATTCATCGGATCGCTGCGGATTGAGGCCGGCAGCGCCCAGGCTTGGTGTCCGGCCCGCTCCAAAGCCCTCGCCAACTCGGACGCCAGGGCGTCTATCCGCAAGTTTACCTGCCCATAGAGCACCGAGTAGGCATCCGTGGGTCCCTGGGCCAGCTGATCCATGACCCAGGGCTCCATCTGGAAGACAAAGGCGATGCCGCGGTGGAACTTAGTCAACTTCCCGGTAGTGAGCCCCGCCAGATCGGCAAACCCATAAAGGTTACAGCCGTGCGAAACTGCAATCCGGGCTATTTCCTGCTCAAGTTTTATCTTATCCATCTTATCCTCAGCGCAGAACAATTTACAGGCTTACGTGGCATAAAGCACTACTACATATCTCATCGCTTAATTGACTTAAACGCCAGCTAAGAGTTATTCGTTATCAGTTATTGATTATTGGATTGATAGGGACCGGATGGATTTTTATATATCACTGATGAGAAAAATATGGAATCGGATTCCAAGCTTTTTCAAATAACGATTAACAAATAACCAATAACACCTAATTGAGCATTTTTAGCTTAATTAAGGTGTTATTTTGTCCCCCAGACTTCAACCTCGGATAGGTGAAAATAGGTTTTGGCAGTGAGTTGCAATCGAAGATAACGGGCAGCTATGGGGTTTAAAGGCAATCGGAGTATGGAAAAATATTTGCCGCTATTGTCATAGACCTGTTGCCAGCTGCTGCCGTCATCCGAGACAAGCACTTGCAGCGACCTTGCCCGTTTGGCTTCGGCGGTCCGGTTGTAAATCACTAATTTATGAACGACAGCGCCTTCACCTAAATCGACCTGCCACCAGGGAGACTGCTCGTAGAGACTATGGAACCCGAACATTCCTTGATTTCGATCACCATCAACGGCACCATCGCCATCTTTGGCAACAGCCTCACTCCTTGTTGTTTTCCTAAAAGAACTGACAAGGGTCGGTCGGTTCAAGGCAACGTTTATGAGCTTTGGCGCTGGCTCAAGCTCCTTTTCCGATGTTTTTACAGCAGGTTTTCGCGGGGTTTTGCCCGAAGCCGGCCTGCCAGCCGGTTCGGTTGAAGAGACAACCGTCGACAACGAACCGATAATACCATAATCCCGATCCCAAACTTTCCCTTGGCCGTCAAAGGTGAATGTCCGGCCCCAAATGGCAAAGTGACTGTCCCGAGGTTTGATTCCTGAGGTTAAATGGGTTTCTCTGGCACGGCTTTTCTCATGAAAGCCGGTGGCAGTAAATGTGTCGTTGGCATAGCGCAGCGTATAGGTTTCTCCGGTTTTGATGGTCCCCAGCGGGTCGGTTTGCCAATTGCCGGTCCAGCCTGAATCATCGATTTTTTTGGCTTCCAGTATAACAAAAAATTCTTTACCGCTTTCAATCCAGTTGATCCAAGCTGCCAGCGAAGATGGGGATCGTCGCGGCTGGTCCGGCTCGGGGCGCGATCGTGTTAGCGAAGTTTCGCGGGTAATGCTCTGAGTTTCCTCGGAAATTTGCCGCTGTGATGATGCATTGGAAGATGAGGGTATATTGCCGGCTGAAGATGCGTCGGGTCGTATTCCCGCCAGGTCGGTGCCGGCAGAGACCCGGCGCCGGAATGCATTGTGCGTAACGTTGGACAAAGTATCGGGGTCGGTCACTGCCGAGACTTTCCATTGATTTTGCTCTGCCACGAGAATGGCGGCGTATGGGCGTTTCTGATCGACAGTTTTGATTGTCCCGGTTGCATCCGGCCCTTCAATGGATGAATGCAGCGTGTATTTTGCAATTGCAAAATTACCATCCTTGGCAACTGAAAGATCCTTGATTTCAAAACTCAGTGTGTCAAATCGTTGCCAGAGCCTTTGGGTAATCTCTTTTCGCAGTTTGAGCTCTTTGGGTGTCACCCGGCTGTGGTCTTGAACCGCGTAGTACGCTGCAAGATTTTCCTCCTGAAAGTACTGGTAGTACTTCATCAAAGCTGCATAAACGCCCTGATCGGCAGCAGCGATTTGTGTCTGATTAAAACAAACTGCAATGATGCTAAAAACGAATAAGCGCTTCATAGCCTTGTACATCTACGAGGATTCCTTTCATGTCGCGGTAACCGTCCTTGTCGGTAATCGCAACGATAAGTTGCATGTAATTGCTTGTTATTTCAGCCCGGCCGGCTTGAAACGTGTCGGCAGTCGCCTCAAAAAGATGCTGGAGAGTTCCAACTGTCGCCATGAGGGCCGCTTTTTTGGCATGCATCAACAGTTTAAATTGGATGGGAATATTTTTCTCGCCTTCCACACCCAGGGCATCTCCCATATCCAGCGCAAAATCGATGGTTCCGTCTATCAACCTCGCGCCGTCTAACAGAATGGATCCCAAACGAAACGCCTTTTCATAGTCGGAAAGCTCATTATCAACAAGATCTGCCCGGCCCATTTTTTCAGCCTGGGTCTTGGTGTGGTCATGGATGGCGCTGAAGGTTTTATAGCCGGATTCCAGAGCGCCGGTGACTTTACCAAGGTTTTGGGTCTTAATGTTCAGCTTCATCGCATATTTTGCCAGCTCGTATTCGTCAATATATTGGTACACACCGGATTTTGATTTGGTCTTTTTCGCAGTGTTTTTCTTGTAATTTTCCATCATTGAAAAATTGGGCATTTTTTCAGCTGCTTTTTCACCGTATGTCGCTGCGACACCGTCGGCCAGGTAGTCATCGGCCGTATTCACCAAAACATCCTTGCCGGCTTCAGCCCATTCCTCATATATTTTTTTGGCCAGCTTTAATTCCAAGTATTCAGTTGTTTCAGGGACCAGCCATCCGAACTTCGCTGTTGTGTCAATCGCTTTAGAGAACAGATACATATTTTTCTGAGAAAATCCGTCCCAATCCAACCCTTCATATCGTACCGAACCGCCTTCGGGAATCACTGTAAAAAAATCCATGTTCCCGTCAGGATCCCTGGCTTCAACAGTATATACTTTGTAGGCCCCTTGCCAGGCTGCCGGTTTGCCGACCGGCTTTATCGCGATGATTTCCGGGGCCGGGGACAGCAGCGGCACGGATACCGATGAACCGGCTACATCTTTGGCCCATACGGCAAGGAATATATTTTTTACCGGGAGAGATGGAGATACCGGTGACTCGCTTTGGATGGTGACCTCGAAGCTGCCGTCTTCTTGTAGGATACCGGAAAATACACGTATGCCGAAGGTAGCCGGGCGGGTTCGCTGCGCAACTTTTGCCTCTATGGGAAATCTGACGCCTTTCAGTTCTTCATTTAAAGGATTTTCAACAATTGCCTGACCGTCAAGTGAAAGGCTGGACTTCCCATTTAAGATCAGGACTTTTTGAGGTTCATTGAACTTGACTTCCAAGATGCTGAGCCGTGATCCCTGGCAGCGATCACCCGCAGGGTCACAGCCTTTTGAACATTTTGTTTCCGCATACCGGCATTCACCGGTAAGTGGGTCATAAGTAACGCCCTCATAAAGAGTGGAATTTCGACAAAACCTTTTCTTTTTGCATGCCTGTTCATAGGCATAGTACTTCCCGCGTTTATCTGTCTTGACGACCTTGGTCATTCGTAAAGTGAAACTGTAGGCCTTCATTTGAGACGGATCGATCCGTACGGTAATGGTTTCATCCCGGTAAAGGTCCGGCAGCGATGCCGTGATGGAATAGGTTCCTGCTTTTAAGTTTTCAAAAGTGGTGCTTCCGGAAAAACCACCGCGGGTGTCAGGGATTGTCCCCCCATCTTCGTAAAGCTGTAATATGGCATTCAATGGATCACCGGTTTCAGAATCTATAGCGGTGATGGTGACATCACGCAACTCGTTATCCACGCTTTTGCAGGTTTCTTCACAGGATCGGCCCAGATATTGGGCAGTCATCGATATTTTCTTCCATTCGTCGGACCCGGCATTGCACCCTTCAACACAGGCCTGGTAAGTCTTTGAGTCGGGGTTGAACGGATTTATGTCGGACAGTGCGGCGTAAGGGAAAAAAAAGATCGTCACAGGAAGTAAAAAAGAAAGAATTAAAGTGTTTTTGAGGGGCATAATTTTTTGATTGGGGTAGAGCAGTTACCAAAGACTATTCGCAATAACTGAAAATATCCAGATTTAAAATTTGAACTGATTAATTATAGGTTGAATTGGCAAGACATGTCCAGTGAAATTGAATACCAGCACGGTTGACAGTATTTGGCGGGAACCTTAGTGTTTGCTATTGAAATCTATTTTCGGTTCACTCTGCTCGGCCAAGTGGCAATAGCAAGTCCGGCAGAAATTTATTCCAATTTCTTTTTAAGCTCGTTGGCAAGTTTTCTTATCTTAAAATTATTGAGACTATGAGGAACGCGTCATGCAGCAGCCTATCGGCCTGTTAAGCGACAACACGAATTGGATCCAGCCCCTAGTGCGGGCGATGGAGGCAGTCGATATACCCAGCCGAGTCATCCCCTTTCCCCAACCACAGTTCACCGAATTTGATGCACGCAGCTTGCCGGGGGTGATTTTCAATCGCGTAGCCATTCGCACCGCCATGGGTTCAGCGGGGCTGGTCACTTTGGCGAGGGACCTGCTGGCGGCCCTTCAAATGCAGGACAAGCACATCATCAACAACCGCCACTGCCATCATGTCGGATCCAGCAAAGCCCTGCAGGCTTTAGTTTTCGAGCGTGCCGGCGTAGTAAGTCCCAGGACCCTGGTGCTGCACAATGAGGACATGCTCTCAGCGGCTCGGGAGCAAATACCGGATGGCCTGCTGAAGCCCAATGTGGGCGGCTTTGGCGCCGGTGTCTGGGCGCCTGAGTATCCCGACCAGGACGCGCCCCCTGCGATGCTTGTAGACGCTTTTGCGGCCGACGGCCTGGCCGTGTGGCAGCAACGGCACATACCCCGGGATGGCGTTATTTATCGGGTGGAGATGTTGGGTGGGGAAGTACTTTACCGAGCCCGAGTGCCAGTGAAATCGGATAATTTCGACTACTGTTTGGGGGATGCGGACCGCTCCATCGGCCCCGGATCCCTTGGGGGGACGGTCACATTGGACCAGGCACCGGATTTCATGCTGCGGGCAGATTTGGCGCGCATCTGCCGCCTGGCCGACATGGAGGTCGGCAGCGTGGAGTATCTGATTCCCCAAGGCGAAACGGCGGCATATTTTTTCGACATCAATCCGGTTTCCACCTACCACCCCAATACCGCCGCCTTATTGGGTTTCGATCCCTTTGCTAAATTGGCCGCATGGCTTAAGGCACAGGTCCGCCGGAGCTGAATCATATTCTATATTCGCGCCAAAATCCCTATACCCGGATATTGAGTGGGGTTTGGATATACTCAAGACTTGACGACGAAATGCACCGCCGCTTTCGACTCGGGCTTCACCTTTCGTCCCAGACCGATTACACCGCTGCCCTTCAGTTGGGCTCCTTTTCGCTTGAGAAGGACGCTTTTTTGGCCCTTGATCTTCATGATCGTGCCGTTGGAGCTCTGGTCAATCAGGGTGAATTTTCCCTGGTTGTATTCAATGCGGGCGTGGGATCGTGAAGCCCGGTCGTTGTCGACCACCAAATCGTTTTTCTTTTGACGGCCCATGGTGGCAATGGGACGATTTTCATGCAGTGTGATGGTTTGGCCCTGATACGTTAATTCCAGATGGGCTTTGAGGGTCGGAATTTCCATTTTCTGAGTGGCCATCGCCGTCGCCGCCAGGTCATTCTCTTCCCAGACCACCTCATAAATACCGAGCCCACCGCTTTTTCCCTTGACCTTTGTATTGTCGATATATTGTGCTGTGGACTGACGCTCCTGGGAAAGCAGCTTGACCGTGCTCTCAGTGGTGACAATCTGCCGCTGCCCGGCCAAGCCCACCATGCGGGAGGCCACATTGACCGCATCGCCGTATACATCGTCGTCTTCCCGTATAACCTTGCCGAATTGCACCCCAATATAAAGATTGGGAGTTCCGAAGTCAGGGTTATCGGGAAAGGGCATATCATCCAAAGACAGGTTCATCTCCACGGCGGCTTCCACTGCGTCATTGGCGGTCGGAAATGTACACATGGTTTCATCCCCGACGGATTTGACCACGGTACCCTGATATTTTTCAGTTACCTCTGAAATAAGGGCTTTGCTGGCATCTATCAGTTTTTTAGCGGTACTGTCCCCCAAAGATTCATATATATGGGTGGTTCTTGCAATATCAGCAACCAGTATCGCAGTAGTATCAGTTGTTTGCGCCATCTTAAGTTAGTATCCTATTGATAAAATTTTGTATTTTAAATGGTTGAAATGAATCACACGTAAAAGGCCCGATCCGGCGGCACAGCCTATTGAAATTTGATAGATCTATTATAAAAAAAACCGCAGTTGGATGTCAATCTCGATTTCGTATTTAGACGGGAGGACAGTTAATTTTATTTACAAATTTAGTGGGTTATACGAACTGCAATAAATGGAAGGTGGCTTGCGGGTTATTGGTTATTTGTTACTGGTTACTATAATTCAATGAGATCGATCTGAGCCACATTGCTCCGTGCAGTCTGAAAGACGAAGCAGGGTCTTTTGAACTCTGACGTCAGATATTTAATGTCCTGAAACCATTGACCAATAACCAATAACCAATAACCAATAACCAATAACAAATAACTAATAACGCTGAATTCTATCTGTTCTCTGACATCTGTCTTCTGTCCTCTGTCTTCTGACCTCTGACCTCTGATCACTTACCGAACGGGCAATGCGGGTACACGCACTCCTCACAATCCATACAGAGTCCTCCGTGACCCAGAAAGGCCAGTTCGGCCTTGCCGATCTTCTCGCCGGCCAGGATTCGCGGTAGAACCAGGTCCAGCACCGTAATACGATGATACAGGCCGCAGGCCGGCACACCCAGCAAAGGAATATCATTTATGTAGGCGACCAAAAACATGGCCCCGGGTAGAACTGCCGATCCGTAATGAATCTCGGCGGCTCCGGCCTGACGAATGCCCTGGCGGGTGACATCATCCGGGTCAACGCTCATGCCGCCGCTCAGCATGAGCAAATCACAGCCGCGCTCCAAATGCGCCTGAATCGCATTTGTAATTAATTCGGCGTCGTCGGGGGCAAACGTGATGTCTTCGACCGCACAACCCAAATCGGTCGCCTTTTTAGACAATACCGGTGCGAAACGGTCTTCGATCAACCCGTGGTACACCTCGCTGCCGGTAATGACCAGGCCGACTTTGGCCTGCCGCAAGGCGTGGACCGAGAGCGTCGCCCCGTTCTGGCGAGCGATAGCCGCCGCCCGTTCGATCGGTGTGCGCTTCATGATCAGGGGAATCGCCCGGGTGGCTGCCACCTGTTGGCCTTTTTTAACCAGGGTGTGATTGTGAAGCGTGGCACACATGACCTCATCCACCATGTTAAAGGCCGCCAGAGAGGCCGTATCAACGCTGAACAGTCCGTCTCGTTCTGCTAAGAGTTTAATTTTACCTTCGCGGGGGTCATCTTCCCAGAAGATGCCTTCCCCGGCCAGTCCTTGGGCCAGCATGGCGGCGGCCTGATCTTCATGGATTTCATCTTCGGCCAGGTCGATGGCATAGACGTGGTTTTTGCCCAGTTTTTGTAGATGGCACAGGTCATCATCACAGACCGTATGACCTTTGCGAAAGGCCGCCCCTTTGAACTCACCGGGCCGAATTTCGGTAATATCGTGGGCAAGCTTGGTCCCCACCGCGTCTTTAAGCTTTACTTTCTTAAGCACGGTTAAAACTCCTTTTTTGGCATAGGGCATAGCGCATAGAATAAAGAGCGTAGAGTTCAAAAAAAACAGCCAAACCCCTATTGTCCTTTCGATTTAATTCCTATAGAGCAAGCGCACAAACATAAAATTTTCAATAAAAACAGTGTGATAAATTAAAATACTACTTGATTTTTTTTGCTATAAATACTACTAAACACTTAAATTTTAAAGCAGATTGCCCTAAAATAGGG
>Ga0209454_1000144_pt1 | contig 46636 bp, 41 predicted proteins | sample WorMetHERISLAND1_2_FD_187400 | JGI IMG/M metagenome (GOLD analysis project Ga0209454, IMG submission 187400) | Marine gutless worms symbiont microbial communities from Max Planck institute for Marine Microbiology, Germany - Olavius geniculatus... | ecosystem: Host-associated > Annelida >... | reverse complement strand
AGCACCGTGATCACCTCAAATCGGCCCCTGGAGGACTGGGGAAAGCTTTTGCGCGACAACGCCGCTTCCTCGGCCATTATCGATCGCCTCCTGCACAGAGGGCATCTTCTCCAGTTCGAAGGCAGAAACTACCGCCTCAAGGAGGCTTCCATCAGGTTGGCCGCAAACAAACGCAAACACTCTGGATGAAAAAGGAAAAACTGTTTTTGAGACATCGATATGGCAAAGCTGAGCCAATGGCCTTGGATCCCGCAAACCATAGTACGTCCAAGCAGGCAGCAGACATACTAAAACAAGCCGATTGGCAAACAATTGGAGCAATCTGCTCTTGCAGATGCCCGCCTACGCTCATAAAATCGCCTTCACCTGGTATAACAACCAGAGATATTCACGTAGGGGCGCCTCTGAACAAGTGCAATGCGGCTGAGCGCACATCTATAATGGCAATATGCACCGAAGACGGAGCAATGGGCTCAAGGAGTCGTCCGTTCCGCAAGTTAAATGCAAATGGAAACACTTTGGATGAAAAAGGAAAAAAGTATGGATCTTTTAATACAACATCTGTAAACTCATTTTGCTCTGTCGCTGGGAGGTGAGGTACTCACCTCAGGTGGGGGATTTTGACCCGGCCACAAGTGGGGGATTTTAAAGTGGCCATCGGGGCTCTGCGCCCCAGGTGGTCAACGGTCCTGGGCATGGATACGTTTACGGATACCAATTTCATAGCAACCTGACTTTCCGGAAGTAATAGGGCGGGTATGAAACCCGCCCATCAACATATGGTAATTGCAATAAATGCAGAACAGAATTATAGCACTTGCTCTTACCAAGCCGTTTTTCAAACAGCTAAATTTTTATCTAAAAAATCCCTAGTCAGCTCTGCAATGAGATCACCATCTTCTTCCAGTGCGAAGTGTCCCGTATCCAGCAGATGAAAATCGACATTCTTCAAGTCACGCCTGTACGGTTCGGCCCCTTCGGCCGGAAAAATATAGTCATTTTTTCCCCATGTTATCAGGGTTGGCGGTTGATGCTCCCGGAGATAAGCCTGCCACTCCGGGTAAAGTGGCGGATTCGAGCCATAGTCATAAAAGAGCTCCAATTGGATATCACGATTACCGGCACGTTCCAGCAGAAACTGGTCATGGATCCAATTATCAGGGGCAATTTTTTCAGGATTACGGACACCATTGGTGTATTGCCATTTTGTCGCATCAAGCGTGAGGAAGCTGTTTCTCAATGCGACTGCATTTTCCGTTGTCTTCTCGTTCCAATATGCCCTAATCGGATCCCAGAACTCTCGCAAACCCTCTTCATAGGCATTTCCATTCTGAACTATTAGAGCCTGAATTTTCTCAGGGTGCTTTACTGCAATGCGATACCCCACCGGAGCACCGTAGTCCATAACATACATCGCAAATTTATTCAGTCCGATCTTTTGAGTAAATTCATCGACTATTTCCGCAATATTGTCAAAGGTGTAGTTAAACTCGTTCACCTTGGGCATGGAACTGTTGCCAAAACCCGGGTAATCCGGCGCGACCAGGTGAAACCTGTCAGAAAGTGCCGGAATCAAATTGCGGAACATGTGAGACGAAGTCGGGAAACCATGAAGCAAAAGAATAGAAACCGTGTTTTCGGCACCGGCCTCCCGGTAAAAAATGTCAAGGTCATTTATCTTAACGGTTTTGTGTAATATATCAAAACCTCTATAGGATGGTTTAGGAACCATTGGATAACCTCCTCGGCTATATCTATAATTTCTCCGCCCTGAAATTTAGTGAATCAAGCAGTTAGAAATCTTCATTCACTTTGAAATTTGAGGAAAAGAAATCCAGATTCCCCGGACGGAGAAGTTAGTCATTTTAGTTTTTTTTACGAAAAAATATGCCCTAATTTTTTCCCGCAATGAGCCATAAGGAATATTGGAGCAACTTATGTAAATAGTAATAAGGCTGATTTGGTTGTCAACTTTGTTATAACCCACATCAAAATAGTGGTTCAGTAAATCATGGGAACGAGCTTTTTAGTATTGGCGGCATAATTAACGAATTCTTCGTCATATTTCTGCGTGAGGTATTTTTCCTCTAGGCGAATGAGTATAAATAGAAAAATAACTGCCATTAATTTATTCCAGAGAGCAAATATCCGAGTCCAGAGGGCCCGGCTTTGGTCCACCCCAGAAGGGATCTGATTGATTGCATTTACCAGCTGTGTTCAGGTGTCAGGTGTCAGCAGTCGATGTAAACCCGCAGGGTCCGAATCGCTCATGAAATGGCCTTGCTTCAGCGAGCGTTGGGTCTTCTATCTCGAGCCAAACAGCACTTAAGATTATTTTTTTACTGACACCTGACACCTGAAACCAGGATCCGAATTGACCGAAGGCAGAGCCAATTATCTCTGACCTGGCCCAGAAGACCAGGTTTTCGATGTTGGAATAAAGGCCTTCATGGTCGATTAGACTTCAATGGTCCGAATCTTGATTTCCGAGGTAAGTGTGCGATGTACCGGACAGCGAGTAGCAATTTCCAACAGCCGTTTGCGCTGGGCCTCATCAAGATCTCCCTTTAGGTGAATCTTGCTGTGGATCACGTCGAGCATCCCCTTTTTTGTTTCGCAATCTTCACAATCCTTGGCATGAATTCGTTCATGACTGAGTTGAACCTCAACGCTCTGCAGCGTTAAACCCTTTCGCTCCGCATACATGCGAAGTGTCATGGATGTTCAGGTACCCAGAGCGGCCAGCAGGTATTCATAAGGTCCCGGTCCGCGGTCGGAACCGCCTACCGACTCCGGTTCATCTGCAAGGAGTTGATGTTTTCCGGCTTCAACGGTCTGAGTGAAGCGCTCCCCAGAGACATTACGTACAACAATGTTTGAGGCCATGATGATCTCCTTTTTCTTTTTTTCTATTCTTGGTTTAATTTTTATCTCTCAATTTAGATGCAATTTCGGCGACATGCTTTCCTTGAAAACGCGCCGCATCCAGTTCGTTTTCGCTGGGCATTCGTTCTCCAGATCCCCCCGCGATCGTCGACGCACCATAAGGAGATCCGCCTGTAATTTCATCGATTCGCATCTGCCCCTGAAATGCATACGGAAGACCGACAACGACGAAACCATGATGAAACAGAGTAATGTGGAAAGACAATATGGTCGATTCCTGTCCCCCATGTTGGGTTGCACTGCTGGTAAACACACTGCCGACTTTACCGACTAAGGCTCCTTGGGCCCAGAGTTGGCCGGTAGCATCCAAGAACTGGCGCATTTGACCGCACATGTTGCCAAAGCGTGTCGGGGTCCCGAAAATGACGGCATCTGCCGAAGCGAGTTCCTCAACGGTGCAGATAGGCACATTTGTCATTGCTTTTTGGGCGTCAACAGCACCCATTTTTTCGAGCACCTCATCGGGCAGCGTTTCAGGGACCCGCCGCATGACGGCTTCGGCACCACTGACCTCTCCTACACCTTCAGCGATAGCCTCGGCCATTTTATGAACATGACCATATGTCGAATAGTAAACGATCAAAACTTTCATATTATTACCCTCCTTTTATTTGTTTTTGATAAACGTTCCTTCACGATATTCCCGGAATGCCAATTCCAATTCAGCCTGGGTATTCATGACGATTGGACCTCGCCAGGCTACCGGTTCATTCAACGGTTTTCCGGTTAACAATAAGAATCTCAGGGTCTTGTTGGCTGAACTTACCGCAACTTGCTCACCCTCGTCGAACAATACCAATGTGCCATTTTCGAGCACTTCGTCACCGGTTTTGCCTTCACCACCGATGACATAGATAAACGCCGTGTAGTCTGGATTCGTTTGATGGACAAACGTTCGGCCAGCCGGTACGGGGCAGTCGAAGTATTCCGGATCGATCACAATTTCATCCATCGGGCCTTTGGCCTCGCTAAAAGATCCGGCAATCACTTTGACCTTTATACCATCTTTTAGTTCGACTTCCGGGATCTGTTCCGCCGTGATGCCGCGGTATCGGGGTGGCATCATTTTTATTTTTCTTGAATTCTTCATCTCTACTCCTTTCTTTACCTTAGAGCTTTTCAAGGATGACTTTCTCCGGGGCTCACCGGCCGACGGGCAGGGTGAGCACCGGGATATTTTGAGCCCTGCTGGCTTCAATCTTTAGCCGTACTAAAGAATTGAGTACACCCATCGTTCGTTTTGAGGAAAGGTCGGTTTCATCAATGTAAAACCAGTATTCTTTGTAAGGGACCGCCAGGCCGGCCTGTCGGGGTTTTTCTTTTTTTACGTTGACTTGAAACAGATCTGAAAGGAGGGCGCTCGCCGACTCCGCCTCAAAAGTGGAAACTACACCGGCCTCTATATGTTCCTCTGGAATGTTAACCCCCTGAGCCAGATAAGCCATGGTACCGAGAACGGAACGCGTCGATAAAATAAGATGACTTAACCCCGGCGGAAGCTCCGCTGCCTTGATTTGCGCTCCGGGAGCATTTAGGATGCGATACGTTTGAAAATCAGGTGCTAAGTTAAGATTTTTGATGATTTTTCGCAGCTCAGGATGCTGAAAGGCATTGCGGCTAAAACGCAGCATCAGATGGCGTTCGACCTTCTTTAGCTGGTAGGTTTTTGTATCATGGCGATACACCAGTTTGTAATTATCTTCGTTGGCCTTTAGAATGTCGTCGAGAGTGACCTTTTCGGCACTAATAGGACCAGACACCTCAAGTTCTTCCTGCTCGAATGATAGCTCAACCAAACCCAGCTGCTGCAACCTTTGCAAATCTTTGACCGTTGCGGTAAATTCTCGCAAGTATGATTGATAATTTACGATCGGCGTCTCGCGGATGGTGTCGTTTCTCAGCCCATTGATACCCTCTAACGTCAATCGCAACACCCGATCGATATCCCAGCCGTAATTGATCAATAGAAAAATTACCTCAAGCTCGATAGGCGAAATGAGCTGTTGGGTAAATTCTTTTTCATTTCGCGGCGTAAAGGTAATTGTCGGTCTTTCAGAGTACCCGATTGCACCGCCAATGTTAAACAGGTTCGTCCGCTGCTCTTGATCATCGCCGACATTCGCACCAGCAGCGGCACCCAAATCCAGCGTGAATTGAGTTGAAATGGAGTTGGTGGCAAGGAATTCAGGCCCTTCATTGTATCTTAACCGTACGATATTCAATAACAATTCCTGACGTTCGGTAAATTGGATCGCATCATTATACGTCAGCCGATCGGCACGCATCATGGAAGGCCCGACGCCGCATCCCGAAAGCAGAAGCAGTACGAGCGGCAGCCAAACGACGAATGAAAACCGGATCATGGTGGTATAGGGCTTCATGTTTAGGCTCTAAGTGCTCACGCAAACGGAGATTGTCTTGTGGGTCGGGGGGGCACCGTCCCACGGGCGCCATTCCTGCGCAATCGGATGCCACAGGCTATCCGAGGTAACAGGGGCAATGCATGACCAATCGATCCGCCGTGGCTGTTTCTCAGATTTTACAAGCTTGTAAGGTTCAGGACCGGTAGCCCCCGAACTTAGCCACTGGCGACCAGGCCGGGCTGATTTCTGGAAGCGGATTTGTATCGTAATCCCTAAGGTCCCCTGAAGCATAAGTTATTTCGCCATCGACAATAGTCATTACCGACTCTATTTTACGAAGCTGATCATCGGGTACAGTGAAATAATCGCGATCCAGCACAACAAGATCAGCAAGCTTTCCGGGCTCAAGCGATCCCTTCAAGGCTGACTCGCCGGTACTCTTCGCGCCGTTGATGGTCCAGAGCCTGAGTGCTTCGCTGCGATTCAGAAGGTTATCATCCCCGTACATCTGCAAATCTCCAAGACTTTTACCGGTTGCCAGCCAGGCTAGTGATAACCAGGGATTATAGCTGGAGACTCGGGTAGCATCGGTCCCGGCGGCAACCTGCATGCCCATTTGCAGCATTTTTCGCACCGGTGGCGTCTGAGCCAGCGTCTTCATGCCGTAGCGTTTAGCAAAATCGCGGGCCTGATAGATGATGCGATTTTGTACAGCAATAATGCCATTCATTGCCATAATTCGCTCCATATTGGCCTCGCTGATCGTTTCGGCATGATCGACAATCATCAGCGGCGCTTTGGCCGGATCGCCAAATACTTCTCGGCGCACCTGCTCGTATACCGGCAATAATCGGTTGATGGACTGGTTATAGGTCATATGCTGCCGGGTCGGCCAGCCGGCATAAGCCAACTGGCGAAGGATTGGTCTTTCAACCGCTTCCGCATCCGGATCGATTTCAGGTCTGGGCATTGCAAATATTTCGTAGTCATAGGCCGCCCAACATATATTCTCACCGCCACCCACCAGTTTCAGCATGGCGTCCCCTTCACCCGGCTTATGACGTGCAGTCCAGCGCTGATAATCTGCCAGTTCCTGGCCCTTGACTTGAGCAAAGGTATACATTGACGTCCTAGTTTTGAGTTTTCCCATTTGGTGCAGCTTTTGAATCGTCCCATAAGCATCCGGGAACACCATGCCCCCGCCGCCGGCATCACTGACGCTGGTGACCCCGAAGCGATGCATCTCACGTTGATAGTGCAGGGATGAATTGATTCGATCACTATCACTGAGCCGAGGTCCACCGGTGATACTTTTATACAAGATCAGGCCGGACGGCGCTGCGACGAGTAGGCCGGTCGCTCGGCCGACACCGTCGCGGGTAATCACGCCACCAGGGTAAACCGGCGCACCAGGCGCATTTAGGCCGAGATACTCAACGGCGGCTTTGTTCAACAAGGCGTAGGCATACAAATACATGATAAATACCGGATGATCCGGTGCCACGGCATTGACTTCTTCTAGTGTCGGCATCCGCTTTTCCTTGAACTGCTCCCACGAGTATCCGCCAATCACCCGTATCCATTGATCCTTTGGGGTCCGGCGTGCTTGCTGTCGCAAGATTTCAAGCGCTTCCTCAACACTGTCGACACCATCCCAGCGCACTTCCATGTGATAGTGCATCCCCTCTCGGACAAAATGAATGTGAGAGTCATTGAGGCCGGGAATAACGGTCTTACCACCCAAATCGATAATTCTGGTAGAACTTCCCGCCAAGGAGCGGATATCGGCCGAACTGCCAATCGCAGCAATCGAATTTCCCGAAATAGCCAGGGCCTCCTTGATACTATCTGCACCATTGACGGTCGCGATTTTACCGTTCAGCAGTATGATGTCTGGCTCTGAAACAGCCGGTGTAGTGGTGCTCGAGCTAGCGGCAAAAACAAGGTTTGGCACAATACCGGAGCCAAGAGCCGCCGCCGTGGCTGCGGCTCGCTTGATGAATTGTCTTCGGCTGGTTTTCCTTTTTAGATCAGTTATATGTTGAGCTTTCATTTTCCTTTCCTTTCTTGCATCAGTTTGCAGCTTAAAGATGCGATATATGACTATGCTATAGAACGGCAGGTGTATTGACAGCTTTCTATGTGAAATTCACGAGAGACGGGTCACTTAAATTTTTGTCCGTTCTGCAATAAAATGCGAAACCAATGGTTCGGTGTTATCTATTAGAAGTGCCCGAACCTGGTCCTGAATCTCGCGATCGGATTCCGTCACACGTTCATGCTGCCGAAGGTGATCGATCCAGGAACCGACCATAAAAACCTCCAAATAACGCTCGTGAACTTCCGGATCGTTGAATAGATGCCATTGAATGGCGCCATCACGGAGTCGACTATTACGAAGTAAATGCATGAGACCGCGAAAGGTCGCTTCTTCGGAGGGATTGATCTGATATTCAATGGTAACCAGCGCTGGTCCTTTGTCATCTTCGGTTGGTATTTCAAAATTCGGTGTCGGCCAGTGAAGCGATGGAGAAAGATCGATACCTTCGGTGGAAGAAAGCGGCAACCAGCGATTGGCCAAAGTCCCGATAAATGCTGCGGCAGCGGCAATTAAAAAAACGGGTGTCATGGTTACCGCGTTTGCCAGGGCACCCCATATGATGCTGCCAATGGCCATCGCTCCGAAGAAAACAATGAGATAAACGGAAAGCACGCGCGCCCGGACCCATCCGGCAGCAACGGATTGCGCCGACACGTTCAATGCGGTAAGCATGGTAATCCACATGGCTCCGGAAATCAGCATGACGATGACCATCAACGGTACATTGCGCAGCAGCGCCAGGGCCAATAGGACCATTGCATAGATAACGGTGGCGCTGGTCGTCAGTTTATCCACGGCAATTTTTTTCCGCAGCCGGGGCAGAAAATAGGCACCGCTGACCGCCCCCAGACCCACAGCACCCAAAAGAACGCCGTAGCCGCTGGCGCCTAAGTTGAGCTCTTGTCTCGCCAGAAGGGGGAGAAGCGCCCAGAGCGCACTGGCCGGAAATACAAATAAGAAGGCACGACCGAGTACATTCTTAAATCCAGCAGCATAGCGGGCATAGCGGATTCCTGCGATCATGGCACTGAACAAGTGTTCAGGGGGAAGCGAACTGATCGGTCTTTCTCTTCGCCAGCGGTACAATACCAATATCACACCGATGAATGACAGGGCATTAAGCCCAAATGCTGCTTGAGGGCCAAGCCTGGCGACGATCAAACCACCGAGCGCCGGACCGACGGCCCGGGCGAGATTGATGCCGGCGCTGTTGAGGGCGACCGCCGAGGGTAATGCTGCACGGGGAACGATCTCGGGGACAATAGCCTGCCACGCCGGTGCGTTGAATGCCGTGCCGACACCAATGGCAAATGTGAAACCCAGCAGAAGAACAGGACCCGTTATTCCCGCGGCCGTTAACATCGCCAGACCGGCTGCGGCAACCAGCATCCACCCCTGGGTAAGCAGCAATAAGCGGCGTCGATCAAAAACATCCGCAAACGCACCGGCTGGCAGGGCCAATACGAACAGTGGCAGGCTGGTTGATGCCTGCACCATGGATACCATCAGCGGCGAGGGCGCCAGGGTGGTCATCAGCCATGCCGCCCCCACGTCGTGCATCCAGGTGGCCATATTCGAAGCAATCGCCGCAATCCAAAGCGAACGAAAGAGCGGCCTGTGCAATGGCTGCCATGGGCCGGCATCGGTTCGGGTCTGGCCGACTCTCGCATGGTTTGATTGTTTCCGGTTCAATGGCCTATTCCTCTTATGAAACTACACAAAAAAACAAGGTTTCGGGTGTCAGGTTTCAGGTGTCAGGATAAAAAGTATTACCTCCCATCCACCGGACATTTTATATGAAGCAGCAAATTACAGAAGCGTAGGGCGGGCCACCGTGCCCGTCCCGCTGCCGGCGGGATCGGCACAGTGGCCGACACTACGTTTTCATTTGAACGAAGTTTCTGACATTGATCAGACTGGCCGCTTTTTGGCCAGAGGCAACGCTCTTATGAAACTACCTTTAAAGCGAACCGCAGAATATCGAATATCGAACCGCAGAATGTCGAAGTGTGGAATCGCTTTGCTCAGTCGTTTTAAAATAGACAGAATACATTATTCGATGTTCGATGTTGGACGTTCGATGTTCGAGGTTCATTAGTTTCTATTCTCCGATCAGACTGGCCGTTTTTTTGGCCAGAGGCCTCCGCTCGTGTGAAACTAAATGAAATGACGAATGTCGAATGACGATTGACGAATGGTGGAATCGCTTCAGGCTTCGCCTTCGGCTACGACCCGACACGTCGCTCAGTCGTTTTAAAATTGACAGAATACATTATTCGATGTTCGATGTTGGGTGTTCGATGTTCGACGTTCATTAGTTTCTATTCTCCGATCAGACTGGCCGTTTTTTTGGCCAGAGGCAGCGCTCGTGTGAAACTTCAGATAAATGACTAATTAATAATGACTAATGACTAATGATGGATTCGCTTGGGGCTTCGCTCTTCGAGCCACGACCCCAAAGGTCGCTCAGCCTTTTAATAAAATAGACAGAATACCATAAATCCAAAATCCGCATTCCAAAATCTAAAATTTTGCTTTTTGAATTTTCTTTTATTGATCAGACCGGGTATCCTTTGTCCAGAGGCTGCCGCTCTTATCAGCGTATAGTTCCGGGTCCAGAGGACCCAGCTTTGGCTCACCCCAGAGGGGGATCTGAATAACTAAACTTACCTGCAGTGTTCAGGTGTCAGGTGTCAGGTGTCAGAAACAGACGTAAACCCGTTAGGTCCGAGTCGCTCATGAATTGACGTTGCTGACGCGAATGTTGGCCTTCTACTTCGCTCCAATCAGCACTCAGAATTCGCCTTTGCTGACACCTGACACCTGACACCTGAAACCTAAAACCAGATTCCGAATGATCTTATGGCAGAGGCAATTATCTTTGACTTAGCCCAGAGCACCAGGATTTCTGGATTAGACTACACGCTGCAATTACAGCCGGTTTGCCATACACGGCCGTCGGCACCCATTATCCAGTGGCTGTGGCCCGGCAGATGGTGGTGGTTGTGGTGATTGTCTGCGCCCGGCCCGGCCGTGGTGTGGCTGTTGTGATAGCCACCGTATTGCTTGACGGGTGACCAATCCGGACTGACCGGCGGCAAGTCGGGATCGTGAGCGGCGAATTCATCTCTGGCATAAACCATTTTGCCATCCACAACTGTCAACACACTTTCGATGCCGCGGATTGCGTCCTCTTCAATCGTGAAGTAGTCATTGTCGAGCACGGCAAAATCTGCCAATTGACCAACGGACAGCTCGCCCTTGGCATCATCTTCACCGCTAAACCATGCGCTGCCCTTGGTCCATAAACGCAGCGCCGCTTCGCGACTTAGCCGGTTTTCGGGGCCGTTAATGACAGTCCCGCCGACGCTTTTGCCGGTCACCAGCCACCAAAGGCACGTCCAGGGATGATAACTGGCCACCCGGGTTCCGTCGGTCCCGACGCCGATGGGAAGTCCCATTTTGAGCATGGTGCGCAATGGCGGTCGGGCCTGCACGGCCGCCTTACCGTAACGTCGAATGAAGTATTCCGCTTGGTAAGCCATGCGATGCTGGATGGCGATCCCGCCACCCAAGGCCTGAATGCGCTCAAGATTGCGCTCGCCTACGGTTTCGGCATGATCAATAAACCATCCAAGCTTGTCGATGGGATGGTCACGGTGAACCCGTTCGAAGACATCCAGAAAGCGTCCGATGGTTTCATCGTAGGTCGCGTGAATTCGCCAGGGCCAGTTGGCGTCGACCAGTTTGCGAATGATCTGCTCCAACTCGCTTTCCATGATCGGTTTGAGATCCGGCCGCGGCTGCAGAAAATTTTCGAAGTCGGCTGCGGACCAGACCAGGTTTTCACCGGCTCCGTTGACTCGCAGCATGGCATCGCCCTCCCCGGGCGTCGTCATACCCAGCCAGCGGGTATAGTCGGCCAATTCCTCACCGGGTTTTTGGGCAAACAGGCTGTAGGCCATACGCACACTCAAGTGTCCCGCTTCAGCCAGGTGCCGCACCACGGCGTAATCGTCAGGAAAATTCTGCCCGCCGCCGCCGGCATCGGACGCGCTGGTCACCCCGAAGCGATTGAGCTCGCGCATGTAATACCTCGAGGAGTTCAGCTGGTCCTCGAAGGACAGTTTTGGGGCGCGGGCGATGGTCGAATAAAGAATCAATGCGTTGGGCTCGGCAATAAACAGGCCGGTGGTATTACCCGAGGCATCCCTGGCGATGATCCCACCCGGAGGATTGGGGGTTGATTCATCCATGCCCAGTGCACGCAGGGCTGACCGGTTGAGCAACGCGCAGTCGTACAGATGCAGGAGAAAAACAGGCGTATCCGGGGCGGCCTGATTAATTTCGTCCAGGCTCGGCAAGCGACCTTCGGCGAATTGAAATTCGTTCCAGCCGCCGATAACGCGCACCCACTGGGGCGGTGGGGTACGCTCGGCCTGCGCCTTGAGCTGATCCATCGCCTGGGAGAGGGTGGGCACGCCGTCCCAACGCAGCTCAAGGTTGTAAAACAGCCCGGCACGGATGACATGCAGGTGCGAGTCGTTGAGCCCCGGGATAACACGCCGGCCATTGAGATCGATTTGCTGGGTATCCGCCGTGGTGCGGGCCAGCACATCCTCATCGGTTCCGGCGGCAACGATGCGACCGGAGGCCACGCCCAGAGCGCTGACCTCTGGCTGGCGGGAGTTGAGGGTGGTGATTTTTCCATTATAAAAAGCCAGGTCGATTGTCATGATTCGTTCCTTTTGCTTTCATTTATTGACGACATGCGGGTTTTCGGCAGCCTGCGGGGCTTTGTGCACCATGGAGTAAGCGTATTCGATGCCGTCGCCGTAAGCCCCGCCATGTTCACGAAAAATATTCATCAAGGCGTCGTAGTGCTCGCGGTTCGCCCAGTCGCGCTGGAACTCCAGCACAGTAGCAATCGCAGTCATGGGCACAGCACCCGCCTGAATGCAACGGCGGATGGCTGCATCGTGCGCAAGCTGAGAGGTCGCGCCGCAGGCGTCCTCGACAATATAAATATTGTATCCCTCGTCGATCATATTGAGCGTCGGCCAGGTGACACACACCTCGGTCCACAAACCGGCAATGATGATATTCTTTTTTCCGGTCGATTTAACCGCCTCGCGGAGGGCAGCGTCGTCCCACGAATTCATGCTGGTGCGTTCAATGGGCTGCTGATCGGGAAAGACATCCATTAACTGCGGCCAAATATAGCCGCTGAAGGATTCGGTCTCAACGGCAGTCAGAATCGCCGGCACGCCAAATTCCTTAGCTCCTTTGGCCAGCATCACGACATTGTTGACAAGCTGCTGGCGCTCGATGTTGGCGACACCGAATGTCATTTGGGGTTGATGGTCTATAAATACGACAGCCGAGTTGTCGGCGGTAATCAAGCCGCCGTCTGTGTTTGGAAGTATGGTTCCCATTGTGTTTCTCCTTTTTTTGTGTCTATTTTTTGAAATCACATCATGTTTGCGCAAAATCTATGCTGTAGCAGATTGAATCGCTGGCACTGATATCGATTAAGATAAAAAAGAAAGAGCGAAGCGATTCAACAAATATTCAATATTCAATATTCAATTCTCATTTCCCCGGTAAAGCGGGATCACCGCTGCGCGGCGACCGGCTTTGCCGGGTTGGGTTTTCGGATTCCCCAAATCGTAGGGCGGCAAAGTGTTACATCGGAGAATCGTTATAATCGTATTTTAGCTGCGGAGCAAAGCTAGCTAGGGGAGTGTGACAACTTTTTTCTAAGCACTTTTCCAGCGGCGTCCCTGTGGTTACACTAATTCCTATCAGTCTATTGGCAATCTTAGTATCTTGCGAAAATATGTTAGATTCTTGCTGTTTTCTGCCGGCTTGACTTCTTGAAAGATCTACTTATTATGTATTAGTTACGGACAGTTATAGGAATTATAGAAAATGGATGAACACCCTAATTTGATGGTGATTCAGCATGGAAGCCCAAAACGCCGAAAATCAGGGCCTCCCGAGCTGGGACACAGTGTCAAGACGGATAGTTTCAATGTCAATTACGTACCGCCTCACATTATTGATCTAAAGCTAAAAGCCACTGATAATTTCATGGTCATGCAATTAGGGCCTTCACGTGCGCTGGGAGCATTTAATTCAGACAAACTTAAACCAATGCAGCTTGGTCCGGGGTATCCGATCATCGGACGGACGGGATCCGAGTTCAATTGCAAAGCCACTAGCACGAAAGGCGTCATCGCATTCCATTTTAACGATGGCTATCTGGATGATTTGCTTGGGGCCACTAACAATGTTGACAAATTCAATTTCAATATAAGCAGGCCGAAATTCGATGATCATTTACTTCAGCTTTTCCGGCTTGCACATCGAGAATTAACAGATAACGAGCCAAATGCCCTTTATATCGAACAACTGCTGGCTGCCAGCATCATCAGAGCATTATCGGTTTACGCCGACATCAGCAAAGAAAAACATCTGAGGGTGCCATCGAACCGGCTGGAACGCGCTGAAGAATATATGCAAGCCAATTTACATAAAAATTTAAGCCTTGATGACATAGCAAAAGTGGCGGGAATGAGTCTTTTTCATTTCGCGCACTCATTCAAGGCATATTTCGGCATGCCGCCGTATAAATACCTTCAGCAACTTCGTTTGGACAAATCTATGGCGATTTTAGCGAGAGAAAAATGGTCGATTGAAAGGATATCTGAGGAACTGGGATTTTCCTCGGTCAGTAATTTCGGCTCGTTTTTTAGAAAACATACAGGTCAATCTCCAACCTCCTACCGCCAGCTATTACTCAATTAACACCGTCGATAAATTTCTTCTGAACATCTACTTCGCCGACTTCCACCAAAGTTTTGCTGCCATAAATTTTCACTGCTGAACTCTACACGACAAACTTGACCTGAAAGGCACACAGGCCAAAATGAGATCCTACTTTTTGCCTGTCTCTTCACAATTTCTAATAGTTATTCACTATCAGTCCCCCCTTGGTGATTTCCCATTGCACTTGTGGCATTATGTCTGAATTTAATGTTTGATAGCAAGATGTCATTTCTGAAAAAGCTAAATTGCATCGGTGGGATACTTTGCCGACCGGTGATTTGCTTTTTTGCCGGGAGACTTGAGTTTAGTGAAAATAGAGGTCAAGCTGACCTCGCGAAGAAAGTTGGTTTGACCGGTGAATTAGGTCGATAACCATTAATCTCAGAACAGTAGCACACCACGAAAACACCACTATCCGGTGACTATGCGAATTGAAATGGTGAAATCACCGGGTGGTGCCATTTGATAAGACGAAAGGCACGGTAATGCAAAAACGATTTGTAATAATTGTGGTTATGACAATTTTTATAATGTCAACGGGGAAAATCATTCCGACTCCTGCATTATCTATGAGTGATATTTCCATCAAGCAACAAATTGAAAAAAAGGCAGGGGAAAATGCCAATCTGAGAACCGGTAAAGTCAAGGTCGCCGTGGAGAATGGGTTTGTTGTGTTATATGGCTCGGTTGACCGCTACATTCAGAAAATGTTTTACGAAAAAATTGCCTGGAAAACCGACGGGGTTGTTGAAGTTGAAAATGAAATCCGGGTTATTCCCAGAGTTCTTCAGGCAGACGCTGCCATCGAGCGCAAGGTTAAGGAAATCGTTCAAACCTATAGTCGGTTCAAAGGTGTGAGCATCAGCGTCACTGTAAAATCCGGTGCGGTGAATGTGCTCATCACCCTGAATCATCCGGCAGATGTACTTTTTCTAAAAAACAGAGTTGCCGAAATAGATGGTGTCGTTTCCATTGATATTATGGCCAAGTTCGTTGCCTAACTTCCTGTTTTTTATCGGCTTCCTGAGCGCTGCAGTAAAGCCGTATCATGGTGTTAATGATCTGGGCATGATCTTCGCGGGTCGACTTGCCGATCACATGCTGTTTCAGGCGCGAAACAGAGCCGAAGGGATCTAAATGACCATCATGCCAATAGTAATATAATCAGTGAAATCATCAGTTTTTTTATTTGTCGGCGGTTTGAAATCCCAGGACATTCGTAGAATCGACCTAAATGAAGTCGGTCAGGTCGTCGGCCAATCTGCCCTGCGAATCGGTCAGCGGGTAAGAGATGTTCGCCAGGGACCGGATGGGCTGCCATTTTGATTTGTTTGAACCATGTCTCCGGGCATTCCGGTTTCGCCTTTGGCTTTTAGTGACCTTTACAGGCCGTGATTTTTCCAGTCAGGCTTCCTCTTTTCTTTGAAAGCACTTGCCCCTTCAGAGTGCTTGTCCCGGCGCATCAACATTGACGAAGCCATTTCCCCCTCGATGAACAGCCCCTCGGAAATCGGTCGTCCCCAGCTTCTCATGACCGTCTCTTTATCCGCACGAATCGCCCCTTGCGGAAGCTCACAAATTGCATATGCCAGTTCCATAGCCCTGTCCATCAACTTGTCCGCTGGTACTAGCTCATTAACCAAACCAATACGCAGAGCTTCTTCAGCATCGATTCGCCGACCAGTGATGATGAGCTCTAAAGCTCTGCTGAAACCGACTACCATGGGGAGGCGGACATTACCACCGTCAGCCAGAACGATGTTCCATATGGTCCTTTTTCTCATATTTGTTTTTTTTGAACTCCATTATGGCCTCCTCCGTTCTTTTTTATGATTAACGATTAAGTTTAATACGGTAAGTGCAGATGAGGCTTTCCAATGGAGCGCAGCGGAATTGGGATAGCTCCTATCTGCCTGTTGGCAAACCCTGTTGTTACTCCTCTTGCGCTGCCTGAATTGCAGCCACATCCCTGAACGACAGCTACTCGAATTCGATCGTTGCCGGTGGCTTGATGCTGATATCGTACGCCACCCTCGATGCGCCGGTGTGCGCGGCAATTTTCTTGCCTATCTCAAAGAGCGCAGCCTCGTCTATGCGGACCGGACGCGCCAGCTTCGCGGCCGCGCTCTCGACCGCCCGCATGCCGACGAGGTACCTGGTTTTCGGCGCATCGTTCGCGCAAAGCTCGAGAAGAATGCGCGGAAGCTCGAGCTTGCTCCACGCCTCGACACAGAGCGCGTTCAATTTGTCATAGTCAATATCGCCGTCGACCTTTATCCACGAGACAGGTTTGTAGATAGGGACCTCGGGGCGCGTTCCCTCTTCGGGGACGACCGTCGTCCGGCTATCCATTTTGAAGCACTCCGCGTTCGCGCCGAGAGTGCTGCGGGCCAGGTCTGACAGGACCGGATCGGGTTCCATGTTCGGATCGAGCGCCATTCCGAAGTACTGAAAGGGCGTCCGGATGCCGGTAGTTTCGTCGTAAAGGTAGGATCTACCGTGTTTCTCAGTGTAATACTTCTCAATCTCCTGCTCGATGATATCGGACGCGAGCTGGCCCGTGCGGAGCTTCTCTTCAGTGAATTCGCCGACAGTTCTGACGATTTGCGCGGGACCGGGACAGGGGATCCGGTGCGTGAATGACGGAGGGAGGTCGAGGTACTCGCCGACCTTCCTGACCTGAGGCTTCGCGAGCGACGCCAGCGGCTCGATCTTCCCAACAGAGTAATTCCAGCCGACGTTATGCTGGCTCTTGAAGCCGCCTTCGGTTTCGATAATATCCGGCGCGATCGTGCCGTCTGCGATCCAGGAGGCGCCCACCTGGTTAATATGCCTGTCTGATACTTTCCTGTAGTTGCCGATAAACGTCTTGCGTTTCTCTTCACCGTCGGAAAGCCCCACCAGTGGCGGGAGAATCTCGTCCCTCACCTCCAGGACTGTGAAATTCAGTTTGCTGAAGATCTCACGCGTGACTTCCCCCTCGGGCTTGGCATTTATGAGGCGACGGCAACCGTCTTCGATGAAGAACGCATGGAGGTCTTTGCCGACGATACGATCGAGGAGAAACGCAGCGATCGTACTGTCGACACCCCCGGACGCGGAAAGAGCGATTTTCTCGCCCGGTTTCACCAGGCTTTTCACCCAGGAAATCGCTTTCTCAACAAAGTCCGCGGGATTGAAATCTGCGGGATTTTCGGGAGTGGCGTATTTAAATCTGTGTGTCTGGATCCTATTGGCCTGAGTCGACATGTTGCCTCCTGTTTGGATGGATGGATTTGGTTGTTGTATTGTAATTCACTAAAATTTAAGAACACTGATCGCGAAGTCATCTGGAACGAACACTTTTGCCAATCAGTCCTCAGTCAATATTGGAATTATGCAACAGAACACTTTTTGAAATAGTCCGCAGAACGTCTAATGTTATAATGCATACGCAAATCCCCAGTATTTTGCAAGGGTCCAAATTGTGTAATCGTGCGTGATGATGAAATCTGGAAAAGATGAAAATTTGTTAAATGTGCTGACGCAATATGTAATCTGGGAACGCTGCAGATCGGATTAAGTAGGCTGAAATTGAATTAATTCTCTCGGGCGGTTGGTGGGATTGTTGACGATGGACAATCTGGGCGAGTTTCTGCGGATCCAAACGGCGTTGAAAGCTTCATCGGCGTAATTCCGGCAATACTGTTGGCGTCATGCGATGAGCCGGCAGATGGAAACGGGTAATCGGCAGTAATACCGGCGTAAAACTACCACTTCTGAACCGGTGCCAAATCTTGATCAGTTACTAATCTGTCTAATTGTTCACTAATCAAGACGCGGCACCTGTAAATTTCGTGGGGAAAAAACATAGGGGTCGTCTTCATTCTTCACACCATGTGGAGAATGAAGACGACCCCTATGTTTTTCAGATACCGGCTCAACCTGAGTTTTCGGCTGTCAGCATTTTGAGCAGCCTTTCATTGATGAGTTTCTCGGCTTCAGCCATGATTCTATCAATGAGTTCGGAACAGGTCGGTATATCATTGATCAGCCCGGCAACCATGCCACATGACCAAACCCCGGCATCTACATCGCCCTCCATCATCACCTTAGGATAAACTCCGACAACATCCTCAGCAATATCGGAAAAATCCAAATCTGCGCCTTTGGAAACTTCTATCTCCAAGACGCGCTCAACCGCAGGGTTCTTGAGCACCCGTTCCGTGTTGCGCAGTGGCCTCATTACAAGACGCGTATCGAGTTCGCTGGCCGCTAGGATTGCTTGCTTGACATTTTCGTGAACCGGCGCTTCCACTGTTGCGATAAATCGCGTACCCATATTGATACCGTCCGCCCCCATGGCGATGGCAGCAACGAGACTACGGGCGTCAGCCAATCCACCCGAGGCGACAAAAGGGATCTTCAGCTCATCTGCTGCCCGAGGCAGCAAAATCATGTTTGGGATGTCATCCTCACCGGGATGGCCGCCGCATTCGAAACCGTCTACGGATGCTGCATCACAGCCAATAGACTCAGCCTTCAAAGCATGACGGACCGACGTGCACTTGTGAATTACCTTCACCCCCGCTTCCTTGAGAGCAGGGAGATAAGGCTGCGGATTTCGGCCGGCAGTCTCGACGATCCTCACACCGCCCTTGATGATTGCGTCGATGTAACCCGGATAATCAGGAGAGGTAACCGTGGGCAGAAATGTCAGATTGACGCCAAAAGGCTTGTCGGTCATATCGCGGCATCGGGCGATTTCCTCTGCAAGATCTGACGGCGTTTTTTGAGTCAGGCCGGTGATGATACCCAGGCCGCCGGCGTTGGAAACCGCTGCCGCCAGTTCAGCAAAGCCGACATAGTGCATGCCGCCTTGTATGATTGGGTGTTTTATCCCCAAAAGCTCGGTAATACGTGTTCTCATCTTTTTAAACCTCCCTAACCCGGACAAGCCGGTCGCCGCGTAGCGGTGATCCCGAAATACCGGGGAATTGAAAATTGAAGATTGAAGATTGAAGATTTGTGGTTCGCCTTCGGCGGATCTATTTTATTCTGCCGCCACCGTAAAAAACAGCTAAAATCAGATTAACAGATACCCAGCTGGGACAAGCTGGTATCATTAAAACACAAAAAGTTGAATTCAATTCTAATCTTTGTAAATGTTTGTTTGTGAGTGCTTTACAAAGATGCCAACAAATGTTTTGCATAAATTGCGCAAAACTGATTTGGTAACAGTCTAACGGCAAATTGAGGGATTAATTGATAAAACCAATAAATTAAAAGAGATCGTTCGACAAAAAGAACTCACGACGGGTAGAATTCCTTCAATTCCTAAATCCCTAAATTCCTAAATTCCTGAAACCCTAAATTCCTGAATCCCTAAATTGAACCCAGGCTTATCTGCGAAAATTTGTTAAGATATGCGTCCGATACTTTTTCATTACATTTTGACGGCTTCGATGAAAAGGGGCATATATGACCAATACAGGACAATAATGGAAATTGCAAAAGGATTTCCGAAATGGCGAATATCACTAATCTCGATTGGAAATTATGGAACTAGGGCGATGTTGGCTTCGTTTACCTCTCCAAACCGATCAGCCTGGGATTCTTGTAGTCCATCTTCGTGGGCATGGTGACAATGATGCCGCCGGCGATGCTGGGCTCCTCAGGATATCTCTGGCGGTCCAGCGGTACCAACGAGCTGATCGCCGCCATCCGCATGGTTGCCGGCGTAAGAACACACATCAGCAACCGCATCGCCGAAAAACCGGCCTTCGAATTGGATACATCCACTTCTATTCTCTGGGATACAGAACGAGCTGTGTGCAAGTGAAAGCAGCAATCAGTTTTTGAGTTGCCGCCTCAATGACCTTTGACTCCCAGATTTGAGTCGTCTTTCCTGCGTGCAAACAGTTGGCGTAGCAAATAATTTTACCGGACCTTACAGTACGTATCAGGTTGCATTTCAATTCGATGGTTGTAAAACCGATGGCATGGTCAGGGAGATTGGCCATGCTGCCGTTGCCGGCGGCAGTGTCGGCAAGCGTAACAATGGTTCCAGCATGTAAATACCCATTGATCGCCAGATGTTTTTTTTCAACTTCCAGTTCCAATTCCATGCTTCCGCGTGCAACCTTCGTTACGTTCAAACCCAAAAGACCAGGAAGTTTCTCCGTTACATTTTCATTAAAATACTCGGATGTAAGATTTTCCATCTAAAACCATTTTCCAGGGCTTCTTCAAAAGCTAGATCCAACGCTTCGTCAGCAGAATGTCGATCAGATAACACACAGTTCCAGGGGAAGCAGGCGATCTAAAGCGCTAATGCCTCGGCCCGCTCTCTTGACTGTCCAGAGGGAACCACCCGGTTGGCCAGGCCCATTCTGAGCGCCTCCTCGGTGCCAGCCGGCCGACCAATCAAGATCATGTCCAAAATAAAGAAGAAACTGTCGAAAAGAGAATCTTTCATGGTAATCGAATGACCGTCTGTTTCGAACTATGTAATTTCTAAGGCCTTCTCAATTTCAAATCTCACCAAACCATTTTCGCGTAACATTCGGCCCTCCAGGGCGGCTCTGGCTCGTGCACCACCTAGCTGTCCTAAAGACCAAGCGCACATGCCGCGCACCATCTCATGAGGGCTGTTACTAAAAGATTGGATCAGCAGTGGCACATTGTCCGGATCGCCCTGATTCCCCAAAGCGCGGGCGGCGTTCATCTGCCACTTGGCCTTGTATTTAGGCGAAATATAGAAGGCCTGGGGCCATACTTTTTCTACATAGTGCTCTTGGCTCATGTTGAGCAGAGTTTGGGGCAGCAGATCCTCGACCTTGGATTCGAGATCCGGATTGGGTGGCAGGTCCTGTTGGGCCCAAGGGGTGTTGCGCGGGCAGACCTCCTGGCAGCGGTCGCAGCCATAGATCCAGGTGCCCATGGGCTCGCGCATCTCAAGGGGGGTGATGGTGTCGCCGTAATAGGTGTTGTAGGCGATACAGCGCGGCGGGTTAAGCTTGGCCGGGGAATACAGGGCACGGGTGGGGCAGGCGATCATGCAGGCATTGGCGCACCACTTCGGGCAGCCTATCTCCATACTCGGCTGGTCGGGCTCTATCTCCACATCCAGCACCAGGGGTATGATCTCCAGCCAGGACGCTCCCCGGGCAACCCGGTTGGAATAACCAATGCAATTCTTGCCAAAGTTGATCAGTCCGGCCCGGACCGCCGCCCTGCGGGCGGGTAGCGAGTTGTCAAAGTGGAAGCGGATGCCTTCGGCTTTGAGCAGGCCGAAAAATTCCATGAGCCAGCCATACTCTTGCCTTTTGGTCACCCGTTCGTCCACCAGGTAGCCCCGGCCGATGATCCCCGCCAGTTGGGGCGGCACCCGGCGGCGGTGGTAGTTTTTCAAGAGCACCATAATAGACTTGCCCCAAGGGTGTCGCTCCTGAACTCGCGCTCCGTCCACCAGGTTGAAGCGCTTGGTGATCCAGCGTCCGTAGTGCTGCTCGGGCCTGGAACGGACTTCCTCGATGTAGCCGCTGAAAGTATCGGCGGTGGTGAAACCAACGTCAACGAATCCCAGTTCCAAGGCCTTTTCGGCCAGCTGCTCCTTAATAACCATGGTCCCCAAACCTCTCCCAAAGTATAAATTTGGCCGGGGCGCCTGATTTGACCGCACCGGGCACAATCGCTACCCTAACAATATTGGCAATGGTTTTCAACTTGAATTATGCTTTCTGCGATAAGTACGAAGCTGTCTGGTTTTAACCGTTCTGCCAAAGCCTCAGCATCGTCATATTTTCTGAATTCAGTGATGCAGCAGTGACTCTGGGCATGGTACTTTCCTTTACCATTCTAGGTCCGTTTCACTTAACCAGCCGGGAAAAGGATCCGGATCATCGAAGGCCTCCAGCAGGGTTTTCGTGGGTTCCCGCTGCAGCCAGCTGTCCAGGCTGGGCGCATCACCGGAGATAGAGTAGTAGAATTCTCTCAAGGAAGTTCTTACATCTGCCTACAGCTCGGCCTCGGCGACGCCTTCCTCCTGGAAATAGAGTTGGTAAAAGAACTTGTCCCGATAGATTCTTCTCCACAAATCAATGACAGGCACGTCGATGCGGCCGCGGTAGGGTACACTCAGACCTGCAACGGCCGAGATCCTTTCGGGATGGAGCGCTGCGGTATTCCAGCAGATGGGCGCCCCCCAGTCATGGCCGACCAGGACGGCCTTTTCTTCACCGAGCGTATCGATCAGGCCAACGACGTCATTCATCAACGTCTTCATGTCGTAGGCTTCCACCTCGTGAGGTTTGTCGCTGCCGCCGTATCCGCGCACGTCCGGGGCCACGACACGGAACCCGGCAGCCGCAACCGGCTTAATCTGGTGACGCCATGAATACCAAAGCTCGGGAAAGCCGTGAACCATGACCACCAAAGGGCCGGTCCCCTCAACGGCGGCCCGGACACGTATACCGTTGGTTTCAAATTCATCCAGTTGGAATTCCTGGTGCATGCGGTTTCCTCCTTCCAGCAGTTTTCCTGGGTATGAACATTTCAGAATTAGTAAATCAATCTTCTCGACGTTCCTTGTAAATATCCATCATGGCGGTTTTGAAGTCCGGCTGGGGAACCCACTGGTTCTCCTCGTCCTTCTTATGGAGCTTGATGGCATCGAAATCACAGGTGATCACACATAAACCGCACCCGATGCAGCGGTCCAGATTGACTTGGGAGTAATCTTCTATGGTGATAGCGTCCATCTGGCAGCGAGTTTCACAGATGCCGCAGGCCGTGCACTCGTTTTCGTCAACCACGGCAAAATAATTGCTGTTGGCGTAGAGGGCCGGTTTGTCTGTTTTCCTATACGCCACCAGGGGTTTGCAGCAACAGCCGCAGCACATACACATTCCGCCCGGATTCTGGGGTGATCCGACCTGGATGACCAGCGAAGATTCCACACCCTTCTTTAAAAGGGCCAGGGCCTCTTCCTGATCGATGCGACGACCCATGCCGTTGTCCACATACAAATGAGTGGCGGCGTTAAATTGCAGACAGACTTCCATGGGGCGATCGCAGGGTTCGCCTTTCACATCGCTGATCTTGCGGCACATGCAATCCGAGACCGATATCTGCTTGGCGGATTTGATGATGGCTTCGGCGCTTTCATAGGGCATGACCTCGGAAGTGTCGGTGACGGTCTTATCGATGGGAATGGTCCGAAGCTCACGGGTTTTGCCCTTCATCCAGGTATGCTCCATTAAATAGGGATCGAAGGCTTGCAGATCCTCGACCATCTCCTTGGTAAATCGATTGAGCTGCCATTCCATGATGCCAATCATAAATGGTGCGGCCATGAACTTGTGTTCGCCGGGTTTGCCCAGGCGTAATATCTGGCCTTTCTTGGACATCTCCAGCAGCATGGCCTCGGTCCCATCTGCATCCTTGCCGATCCTTGCGGCAATATCCGCCGGGAGTTCAGGCATGGGTTTGAGTTGAATGGCCATTTCAGCTTCCTCGGGTGTGAAGATATGCTGAAGTACCTTTAGTTCCAGCCCGGTGCCCGTGTTTGTCGGAAATCGCTGCGGTAAAGTATCCAGATGTTCTGCCAGGGCCTGATAGATATCGTTCATTTTTCCCTCCTCATGTTGTTATAAAAGACCAATAATTATACTGTTTGGTATATTTTATGATAAAAAAAATCATATTCGAAGCTCGGCATTCACCAGATAAATAATTTGATCTACGTTTCGGCTCAAATAAATGGTGTTGCCGGTCGCCTTTGACAGCATTATCCCGCCTTCTATCAGTGAGACGAAAACAGAGGCGAACTGTTCAGGTTTGGCATTGGGTTCAATCTGTTTGCGTTTAATACCGTTATGAATAATCTGTGTGACGGCGTTTATCCAGCTTTCAATGGCTTCTGCCACCCGCTCCTTCAAGGGCGGATGAACATGGTCGGAATCAATGGCCGCATTCAATAAAGGACACCCGCCCTTACTGGATATTTCCTTAAACTCGTTCAGGTAAAAATTGGCAAATGCAATCAGCTTGTCGCATGCGTTTTCTTTGGAAAGAGCGACTTTCTCAATTTTTTTTGAAATTTCAGCAAAATTGAAGTCAAAGGCCGCAAGGGCAATCTCATCTTTATTATTAAAATTTCCGTAGATCGCGCCTTTGGTCATGTTGATGGCCTCGGTCAACTGTGACATGGTCGTGCCTTTATAACCATGCATGTTGAAGATCGGTGCAGATTTTTCGATAATGTAATTTCGGGTTTCTTCCGCCTTGCTCATGTTTGCATCCTTTCAGCCGGCGCAAATAATATACCGTTCGGTATTTATGGTCAAGCTTTTTTTTTAAGAAACATCCAACTGCATAATAGTTGACCTTGCATTGAGCCAATCACGATAAGCCCCGGGTCCCTTCGCGAGCAATTTCGATCGCCAGATCAACCCATTTCTGGTGATCTTTAAATCCCGTTATGAATCGCTCCGGTATCCCGCCCAGGCCTGTCTGCGCCCCGCTCAGCGCACCCGTCAGCGTGCCGCGGGCCAGGTTGTTGCCTCCCGAGTTGATCGCAGTCAGAATGGCGTCTTCAAAAGAATCCGGAAAGCGGGCGGCGATGGAGAAGGCGGCGGGCATTGCCATCATCAGCGGACAGGCCATGCCGTATACCTCAGAGACCGCTTCCGGCGGTTCGATTCGAATCCTTGGATCCTGAGCGGCCTCAATCCACCAGCCCATTCCCAGCAGGACATCCGGGAAAGGTAGATTCAGGGTCGGTTGTTCTGGGGCGAGGTTGTCCTTACGCTCCTCAGCCAATACCGCATGGGTAAAAGGCAGCTTGCCATCTTTGATCAAATCGCGCATGGCCCAACCTATCTGACCGTCTAGCGGTATGCCGCTGATCACCGCAGCGACGACGACGCCGTAGGCGGTCGACGCAGTGACAATGGATGGGTCGGCGTGGGTAAGTTTGGCGCAATCCGCACTGAGACGCCCCGCCTGCATTAAATCATTGGCGTAGCGGGCGGCAATCACCACCGCCCGTTGGGCAGCCTCGGACGTCTCGGCAAAGGAGGCAAACCCCTCGCTGCGCCACGCCATGCACTGTTTTTTGCGGGAATGCCAGATGTCACGCACGGCTTGCTCGGTGAACCGTCCGCCGGATTCCGTCCCATCCAGGGTATCCAACAGCGCATCCAGCCTGCGCGTATAGTCACTTTCCACATATTCGCCGCAATCCACGACGCTTTCGATCAGCCACTGATTGAACTGGCCGGATTGGGAGACATCTCCCAATTCCACGCCGACATGATAGCGGTTGGGGAGCACGGGCACGTAATCGGTGATCCGTCCCCCATACGCCTGTCGCATTTCGTCGAGGTCATAATACCAGTGCGGACCCACGGCCATTGCATCGCCGATCAACACCCCCATGACGGCACCGGCGGCGCGGTCCTGGGCGGGGGGCAGATTATCAGGCAGTTTGATCCCGTTTTCTGAAGAATTCATAGTTGTATACCTCCTTAATCCGGACAAGCCGGAATTGAAGATTGAAGACTGAAGATTGAAGATTTATAGCATCGCTCCGCTCTGTCTATTATATTGCAAATGATCGTTTAACTTTTATCCTTATTAAAAGTTGGCGCCAAAATTTTTATCCGTAAACGACTGCATACTATAGGTTTACAAATAAACCGAAAAATATTTTGCGCTTATTGCGCAAGACTGAATTGATAACTCTCTAGCGTTTCATAATTTCCGTATTGTAGGGTGGGCTGTGCCCACCAAAAAGCGTTGAATCTGTCTGTCGAAGGTGGGCACAGCCCACCCTACTGAGCTTGTCGAAGGTCAACCGCGATTTATTTAATAGATTCCCTGAAGTTCGATTTGGCTTAACCTGTTATTTAGGACTACCAGTGTAGCGGCGGGGTTTATCCCCGCCAAGAGCTTGGCGACTATCACTGATAAACTCACTAAGCCGATTCGTTGGTGAAAAACGGCGGTACCCGCCGTTTAGGCGGGGATAAACCCCGCCACTACATTGTCGCACAAACCCATCGACATTTGTAGTATCTTACTAGGTTTCGGGTGTCAGGGAGCCGATGCGCTAAGTCCTGACACCTGTCTAAGATCCAGTCTGTAGCGAAGCGCCGGCGGGGAACACTGAAACCTAAAACCTATTAAAAAATCAAGGTATATGGCAACATCGACAACAAATGGTGTCCGTGTTGCAGCTAAGCACTTAATTCCTGTGATAGTACTTTTCCTGTCGGCCTCATTCACGGCGCCGATCATCACACGGCTTCCAACTGATGGCGAAAGTAGGCGACGTTGGTAATCAATCCGGGCAGCAGCCATTGAAACAGTCGACACACTTGAACCACTTCATCCAGACCGGCATCGTTTTCTGCAGCCCGGCGCAGGGTGTCAGAGGAGAGATTGCCAGGGTTGGGCAGATGTGTGGCAACCAAACTGGCGATACGATCGTGGCAATCCTGACAGATGCCCTCATGCGCTTTGGTTCCCGCTTTTTCCCGCAGATCTTTCCAGGCCAGGGCAAAATAGCTCGGCCAACGGGCAAAAGCCCGGTAATCGGTGTTGACGAAGGGCAGCTGCAGGATGTTTTTAATGTCTTCGTATACAGCCTGGGTCGGTTCGTCCGCATGGTGGTATTCCATTAGCATAAACGGCACCTCAATGTCAGGTGCGTGCCGTCCCTCAAAAGGTTCGGCTTCAGTCCTACCCTGCATATCCCCAATCTCAAGCAAGTGCCTGGCAATGGTGGCAATCAGTACGTACAGTTGATTGCCGTGGGAAAACACCGTGTTCATCTGGCGGATGGCGTCAATCTCTCGCGGTGCGTATCCCGTTGTCGTGAGCGGTTCAATCACGGACGTTGGGTTTAAATCTGCAGTTCGCGATTCGACGTAGTCGCGCAAATCCATAAATGCTTCTATAAAAGGACGGCTTTGGCACAAGGGCTTCAGACCGCGCCACAGTTCCCTGAAAAAGGTCGGGTAATGGGCATATGCCATGGTGACAACGCCCATCCAGGGCACCTGGAGCACTTGTTTGGTGTCTTCGTACCACGCGGCACGCTGACCGGATGCCAGGTATTCGGGCATCGGGTGGATGGCGGGTATCGGATCAGGCCTGAGTCGATCGAGAATGTTCACAGTTTTTTCTCCTTCCGTAATTCCGTCATTAAATCACCACTTATGGTTGTGGATCCGAAAAGGTTCTACTGATCCGGTGATAATCAAACGAGAAAGAATAAATCCGAAACACGAATTTCGAAATCCGAAACAAATCACAAATTCGAATGTCCAAATTTTCAAAAACGACCAAAACAGAACGATGAAACCAGTGAATAGAACTGATCAATCCGCTCAGCGCTAGATTGCGTATTGGATCAGAACTTGTTTCTGTCATTGGGATTTCTGTCATTCGAATTTGTTTCGAGTTTCGTGCTTCGAATTTCGGATTTAATAGTTGTGTTAGCAGTCTTCGCCCCTTTCCGGGTACTTCCTGAGACCTCTTGCTCAGCGGGAAGAGCGTTGAATTGTTTCGGGCCCTCTGATTACCCGACAGCAGGAAACAGTTGATCCAGATGGGCATCGAACCGGACAAAATCGTTTTCGACATCCGGATTCTTGAGCACATCGTAACAGGCAAAGGTTTTAAGCGGCGTCATTCCGAAAAACTTGAAATTGAGATGCATCGGCCAAAACAGATCGTCCACGCCTCGTCCGCCAAAAAACTCCTGATCAGGATCGTCAAACGATTCCAAGGGCGCATTGTAGGTGATTGACAGCATATACTTCTTACCCGCCAAGGTGCCACCGGATCCGTATTGCTTCGTGGCATCCTTGCGGGTGCGGCCATCCCCGTCGCATAAACGCCCGTCCATCCCGGCGCTGTAGATCTCGTCCATGTACTTCTTGAATGTCCAGGGCACGCCCATCCAGTTGCATGGGGTCTGCAGGATCTGGACATCCGCCCAGCGGTGCTTTTCGATCTCTTTGTCAATATCGTAATCATCCAGCATCGTGGTAAGCTGGATCTCGTAACCTTTGTCTTCCAGATGAGCTTTGGCCCGTTCGACTAGCGACCGGTTCAGCCGGCCTTCAGAAAACGGCCACTGTTTATGAGCGTTGATGATAAATACGTTTTTCATTTTTTCTCCTTACAAAGTAAGTGGTTTTTCAGTTCAATGAACGTTTCTGTCTCCATTTGAATTCAGTATGCTGACGATATCCGCGGGTTCCGGCCGCCTCGTGTAATCCGGATGCACATCGACATGAATAATCGTTCCATGCCGATCCATGATAAATCGACCCGGTAAGGGCAATGTCCATGAGGGGTCTCCGTTGAACCGTTCCAGATTTATTCCGAAACTGGTGTACAGTTCCTTCAGTTGGTCAGGCAGCGTGAAGGTCAGGCCGAACTGCGAGGCAACGGCATTGCCCCGGTCGCTAAGCACGCTGAAAGACAACTGATTCTTTTTAACCACCTGCCGGGAATACTTCTCAAGCTGTGGTGATATCACCACCAGGTACGCTCTGTGGGATTCAAGGTCGGTGATGATCTCCTGCAAAGCTGCCAGCTCTGCATTGCAGTACGGTCACCATACGCCCCGATAGAAACCGACCACCAGCGGCCCCTGGCTCAGCAAATCCGCTGAGCAGACCATGTCGCCGTTGTGATCGGAAAGCGAGAATTGCGGTGCCCGATCGCCCGTCTTGAGGACGCGGTCCATGATTCCCGATTGCATCAGTTCCTCGGTTGCGTTGTGCATGGTGCTCAGATCTTCGGGCCTGCGTTTGGACTCGGACGATTTACGCATTTCATCCAGTGTGTCTTGTAGAGGCATGGGTTGTCTCCTTTCTCAACTCTGATGAATTCCTAAAAAGCCGAATTCATCATGTGTTTGGTGTTTCGTTTTTGGTGTTTTGTACGACAGTTCACCAGTCATAACTAAGCGAACTACTAAACACCAACCACTAAATATTAAACACTTCTGTATAAAGGTCTTTGCTGGACTTTTTACTAGTCTGTCAATTCTATAATATGAAATTTACAGAAATGTTCGTGCAAATGCCGTGGCGAGTTTCTTTTCACCAAATTTTTTGATACCTTCAGCACGAAAGCGTCTCCATTGACCAGGAAGATGCGCTCTGCTTTGGGGAATATACCCCGCAGTTCCTTAAGGTCCGCTTCGATTTGATCCATCGGAATACGCCGAAAGGTGACGTCCCGGTACATGTCACAGAAAGCGCATCGGTTGTGGGCGCAGCCCACGGTTTCCTGCAGGAGCGGTGTGTCCGCTTCTGGCGGCGGGCGGTAGGTTGTGCCTTCATATTGCATCGGATTTTCCTTTGTCTGAAAGTTGTATTTATTCGCAGAAAACCTGGTCCTCGGGGCCAGTCGTTGATCCCGCAGCCGGGGTTCAGAGACAGTCGGCTACGCCATCTGTCCAAGTTCTTTATGGTTTCAGGTGTCCGGTTTCAGTAAAACAAAGAATCCTGAGTTCTGAACCCGAAATGGGTTGAGGCTGAAAGTCACCAGCGGTGAAAGAAGAATCAATTTATGAGCGATTCCAATCCAGCGGGTCGACTTCGGTTGCTGACACCCGACACCCGACACCCGACACCTGAAACCTGAACACTGCTGTTATAAGCTGCGACCTCCATCACCCCTCCGGGTTGGACCAAAGCCGGGTCCTCTGGGCTATGATTCTTTGTTGACGGCTAACTCATGGTCATTAACGGTTCAGGGTTTGTGCCTTTTTCCAACCCGCTCAAAATCCTACGGAATGTATCAGTCGGTTGAGCCCCGCTGATCGAGCCGTACCCCTCGATCACGAACGTTGGTGCCGCGCTGAACCCATTCATTTTTGCCATTCTGGTAGCTTCCTGGAGACTGGGAATATAGATACCGTCCTCAAGTGCTGTACCTAATGCAACCGAATCGAGTCCCACACCTTTGGCAAGGTCCAGAATGACATCCTGATCGCCAATATCCCTACATTCGGTGAAAAACGCCCGAAAAACGGCTTCATGGTAGGCATCATATTTTCCATGTTCTTTGGCAAACTCACCGCCCTGCATCGCCATACTGGAATTGCTCATCAGCGGTTGCGGGCCGAACCGGACGCCCATCTTTTTGCCGCGCTCGTCAAGTTGCCGGAAGAAGGCTTCCGGGTTTATTCCAGGAAAATAATTTTTCCAGAGGACACCCTCCGGTGGAGTGTCGGGATGGATTTCAAATGGCAGCCATTCATCGATAATGGTAAATTCCTGTTTCAACCGGTCGACAATACCTTTGCCGATATAGCAGAAGGGTCAGATATAATCTGAGTAAATGGTAATTTTTATTGGGTTCATCCGATGCTCCTTATTGAAGTCAGTCTGATACGTAATTTAGGACGCAGATATTCGCAGATGCACGCAGACGCCGACAAATTGAGGAATTGAGAGATTGAGGAATTTTAAAGACCGATTACCTTCAATAACCAACCCCGACAAGCCGGAACGATTAGCCACGAAGGCACTAAGACACTAAGAAAAAAAACTTTTATTTGGCTTCGTGCCTTTGTGTCTTGGTGGCGAAAATATTTTGTTTGAAAAATCCTTCGCAAACATGATGGGATTTCAATAAATAGACCCTGAATTCCTGAATACCTAAATTCCTGAATCCCTAAATACCCATGTTCCTGAATCCCTAAATTGAACCCATACTTGTCTGCGAAAATCTGTGAAGATCTGCGTCCCATACTTCTTTCAATTGTCCAATACTTTCGTATTTTCTAAATGCCGCTGGCAATATGACTATGTTTCAACTTCCTTCGTAAGCCACCGGCATGTTGAGGCTAAGATTTACAGGTCGCAATCTCCCGTTGACGTTAGAACCTCATCAATTCTCACTGACACAGTCGGTGGCTTACGAAGTAAGTTGAAACGCAGTTTACATTGCCGCTAATATAGTTTATATTATGAATTAATCAAGTACCTACTTATTAGTTAGGTACTTACAAAAAAGTATGTATTGAAGAATGGAGCGAATAATGACCTACCAGTGTGATGTAAAAAAAGCAGGAGATGTGGAATTTAGATGCTACTTTCAATTGGCCATGATGGTTATCGGCGGTAAATGGAAACCCAAAGTCCTGTTTCATTTGGGGCAAAACGATGTCGTTCGTTTCGGTGCCTTGCGCCGGGCTGTTTTCGGGATATCGGAGAAGATGCTGATCCAGAGTTTGAAAGAGCTTGAAAAAGATGGTCTCGTGAATCGGAAAGTATACCGGCAGGTACCGCCAAAGGTTGAATATTCTTTGACCGAAATTGGTCAGTCGTTTGTTCCGGTGTTGAATGCCATGTTCAATTGGGGACAATCTTATGCGTCTTACCTGATCGCTCAACAAAAAAAGGGCGCTGACTATCAGATTGGCGAGGTGTTTGAGAACATCGAGGAACTTGTTCAAGTGAAAGAGAAATCTGCCGCGGTTGGATGAATGATGAAAAAGATTTCTCAAAAATCAGCTGAGACAGAAGGATAGCAGTACGATAGAGTTACATGCAATTTTATATTCCCTAAGGGCCTTTTCATACTTTCCCGTCATCCGATACGCATTGACTATCTGGTAGTAGTGCCAGCTGGGTGGAATAGGGTTGAGGCGCAGTGCATTTTTAAGTATCTGCATCGCTTCCTCTGGCCGGCCCGCATCGTTTAGAGCCATGCCCAATCCTGCACTGATATCAGCGCAATTTAGACAAAGGGTATGAGCTTTTTCCAACACAGTAACCGCCCTATCGAATTGCCCCTTCAATCTATGAATATGACCGATCAAAAAATAGGTCCGGATACATGAATCAAGCTCAGCAATCAACGAAGAATTCAAATTTTGGTTAGCCTAAAAATGTATAAAGCGTGCCTCTCTCACAGTTACGGAAGACCGCTAAAATGTCTCACCTTACATCAACAAATCTTCACTTTGTAAAATTAATTTTTTGCTTGACATCTGCTTCTTAGTCATGTATCCGTTCGATATTGTCGTAAACCATTCTATAATATAGGATGTGTGGCCATGAGAATTCAATCCCTCGAACGGGCTATCGGAATTCTAAATCTGTTCAGAAACTCCCGCAATCCGCTCGGTATTTCTGAAATGGCCGCCGCCCTTGATCTGGCCAAAACCACGGTCCACGGACTTGTCAGCACTCTTGAACAAAACGGATTCCTTCAGAAGGATGACGCTTCCCGTAAATATCGTCTTGGATTTGTTTTGTACGAACTCGGCTCCATTCAGGTGTCCCGTTTAGAAATCAATCAGCACGCTGCGATACCCCTTCAGAACCTATCCAATAAAATTAATCAAATTTGCCGTGTTGCCATATGGGATCGAGATTCAATCATGATCACGATGACCATTCAGCCCCAGGGCCACGAATCTACAGCTCGCCAGTTTGGTCCTCGACTACCCGGTTATTGCACGGCTCTTGGCAAAGCTATCCTGGCAAACTTACCCGCAACGGACCAAAGAGCTTATCTGGATACCACTGAGCTTATTGCTTATACGCCCTATACGATCGTTGACCGACAGGCACTGGAAGATAATCTGGCACGAGTCAAGGAACGCGGCTTTTCCATCAGCCGTCAGGAGGTTCTGCTTCACCAGGTCGGACTAGGGGCACCGGTTCTGACATCAGGTGCTGTCGTAGCTGGGGCCATCAGTGCGCGGTTAAATGCCGAAGATCAGGATACTGAGTTGATGAAGACCGTCGCCGAGTTGTTGATAGCAACCGCTGACCAAATTTCTCTGGAGATGGGGTATCAACCCATGGATATGACGCACAGTTTCACAAAGTAGTAAACAACAGGTGTAGATGCCATGACACGCTCAACCGACAACAAATATGCCTTTAGTCAAATTCCAATCCCGGACCGACAGGCCAAGCCCCGCACCACAGGGTTGACCATGATGATCGACTGGGGACTGCCGTTGGGATTACAGGTGGATTGTCTTGACAGCCATGGGCTCTATGTCGACGAAGCCAAAATCGCAGCCGGTATTCCACGGGTGATGCCGGCCAACCATTTGAAAAAAAAGATTGCCGCTTATTCAAAGCATGAGATTCCCTGCTTTCCGGGTGGCCTCTTTACTGAGTTGGCTATTGCCCAGGGTAATTATGAACAGTTTCTGGATGAGGCTAAAAAGCTCGGGTTCGGAGCCATAGAAGTATCAGACAATCTTTTGAAGTTAAGCGCTGGCCAAAAAAAACAAACCATCCGCCTGGCAGTAGATGGTTTTGATTTGAAAGTGATGGGTGAGGTCGGTCGCAAAGAAGGCGTTCTTTCCGGAGATGAGCTGATTGCAGATGTAGAAAATTGTCTTGAAGCCGGAGCGGCGTTAGTGCTGCTGGAAGCTCACGAGCTTTTTCATGGTGACATTCGGCAGGACGTCATTGAATCTCTAGTAAAGCGTGTACCACTGGCAAAATTGATGTTTGAATTACCGGTTGTGGTGTTGCCGGACGTTACCCGTGATTATAAGCACCGGATTTGCGCCTGGTTGGTGAAACATTTCGGAACTGAGGTCAATCTGGCCAATGTCGAATGGGACGAGGTCTACATTACCGAGATCATCCGGCGCGGTATGGCCGGCGATACTTCACACCCCCAGGGTGCCTACCGTCTGGCCGGAATAGAAACAACGGAAGATTGAGTAAAGATCTGGGCTCAGAGAACCCGGCATTGAGTTTACCCCAGAGGGGTTGAGTTTACCTTAGACTCTCAATGGAATAATGGAATGGTGGAATAATGGAATATTGGGAATCCAAAGCGGATGACGGTCTAATTTTATAAACTGATCCTTGCCATTCTTACAAAAATAGATCCCGTTGCACTAAACCCAGCTTTCCATTGTTCCAGTATTCCATCATTCCGCTCCCGCTGACAGCAGGATTGACGGCACAGCCAAATATCTCTAACCTGGCCCAGCTTCCGGCATGTAGGGCCTACAGCCCGGAGGATGTATTCAGTGAAAACAAAGGAATTACTTCAAAAACATTTGGATGGCATCGTTCTCCAATTCGGCCATCATAAGGGGCTGTCAAAGGACGAAGCAGCCTATTTTTATATCGGCCCTCCGGAAGAAGTCGCCCCGGGCGTCTGGCATTTCTATAATCTGGCCAACTCCATAACCTTTATCTGCGACGGCGGCCTGATGCAGGTCGATTGCAATATTGCATTTCGCGCCCCGGAAGTCATCGAAGCCGTGCGCGAGCGCACGGATTTGCCCTTTGACATTCTGGCGATCACCCATGGCCATGTGGACCACTGCATGGGGGCCTATTTTTATATCGAGGACAATGCCAAACGGGGGTTGCCCCGGCCCAGGCTGGTTGGTCATAGAAACCTCAGATGGCGGATCGATAAAAATAAAATGCTGGAAGGGCATCGCATCGGCACCGATAAAAAACAGTTCCAGGTTGAGTTCGACCAAACCGATTTGTTTGTCTATCCGGATTTGGAATTTGAAAATCGTATCGATATCACCGTCGGCGGTGAGGTTTTCAATATTGTTTTCGGGCACGGCCACACCGAGGACACGCTCTGGGTATACAGCCCGGCGCGTAAAGTCCTGTGCTGCGGTGATCTGTTTCAGTGGACTGCGGCCAATGTGGGCAACCCGTTTAAAATGCAGCGATTTGCGCTTGAAAATGCTCTGGCCCTGGAAGAAATGGCCGCGACTGGTGCCGAAGTGCTCTGCCCCGGCCATGGACCGGTGATTTACGGCTGCGAGGAAATTAAAACCTGCCTGCTGACAGCCGCGCGATATCTGCATTTTATCCAGGATCACGTGGTGGAATGCCTGAATAAGGGCATGATTCTGGAAGAAACCGTCAACAGCCTGCAGATGCCGGAAGAGTTGATAAACTCCAAATGGCTGCCGCCGCTGTACGGCCACCCGGTGTTTATCGCCAAAGGAATATTCAAGCGCTATGCCGGGTATTATTCCGGACATCCGGCCGATCTGTTTCCGCCGGATTATGCCGAGGTGGGCCGCGAAGTGGTAGACCTGGCCGGCGGCGCTTCCAATGTTATCAAACGCGCCGGGGCACTGCAGTCAGAGGGGCGCTTGAAGCTAGCCTGCCGGCTGGCGGAATGGCTGGTCGAGGCTGAAGCGGATAACGCTGAGGCCTGGGAACTCTACGGGCTATTGTTTAAAGAGCGGGCCGAAGCCGAGTTCAATATGCAGGCCCGCGGCGCCTGGAACCAGGCCGTACGCAGGTCTGTAGACAACCTGGAGCGTCTTGAGAACTGAACCGATAAACGAATACCGCAAGCGGATATGAGTGCTATTTTCAAGGGAGAACTGATATTCGGCGAAGAGATTATGATCGTTGATCCGGTGTAGATTTTATGCATTTACCCAGATTGCGTTTGGAAAATAGGGCGTCTTAGGAGGCAGCAATTACAAAGTTTATTGGTTTCGGGTGTCAGCCCAGCCGCCGGCAAAAAGACGTCCGGCCTAATCGATAAAAAACTTCTGAACGTTGAACATCGAACGCTCAACATCGAACGTCCAATATGGAAGACGCTGCGCTTTGTCGTTTTTATAAATTAGCAAAACCCCCAATGCTGATTTGAAAAATTTCATAGGGTGAATTGACTTAGCTCAGTTGTGTTTTAATAGACAGAATTCATTATTCGATGTTGAACGTTCAATGTTCGATGTTCGATGTTCATTAGTTTCTTTTTTCGATTCGACCGGCCGGTTGTTTGGCCGGCGGCAGCGCTGAACACTGACACCTGACACCCATGAAATATCAATGCGCGCCGTAACATCGATAATAAATTGCCTATGAGGTTTTGTTATGCGCCCAGTTGAATCACACCAACGGCATCTTGCAGATTCAAGGCTAAGTCTCAAGCATCAGCATATACCCATTAAGGAGTGAAATGATGAAGCCCAGGAATCTGTTGTTAATAATGTCTGATGAACATGATCCTCGGCATATGGGGGTTTCCGGATCTTCTGTGGTCAAAACCCCTGCAATAGATCGATTAGCTGAGAAGGGTGTCCGTTTTACTAATGCCTACACTCCGAGCCCTATCTGTGTGCCGGCACGGGCTAGTTTTGCTACTGGTCGTTATGTCCACCAAATCAGCTATTGGGATAATGCCATGGGTTACGAGGGCAGTGTCCGCAGCTGGGGACACCGCCTGCAAGACGACAGCATTCGAGTTGACGCCATCGGCAAGCTTCACTATCGTCGTGAGGATGATCCGCTTGGGTTTGATCACCAGATTAATCCAATGCATCTTCTCGACGGTATTGGCCAGGTGTGGGGATCTATCCGCGATCCTTTGCCGACTATCCCTGCTCCGAGGATGTTTAACAAGATTGGTCCGGGGGTGTCCAACTACAATCTCTATGATCGGCAATGTGCCAATAGCGCTTGTGAATGGCTAAAGCAACGCGCAAATGATCAAAAACAGGATCGACCCTGGATGCTTTACGTGGGATTTGCCGCTCCTCATTTTCCACTAGTGGTGCCGCGGGAATATTTGGCTCGTTACACGCCGGATTGTGTACCGCCGCGTAAACTCCTTCCGCGGGACGGCCATCAGCATCACCCTTGGATCGAGGCCCAGGAGCGTTTCATGTCCCAGGAAAATCTTTTTGCCGATGAAACTGAAAAAAATTTGGCTATCAGGGCCTATTTTGGACTATGCAGTTTTTTGGATTCACAAATTGGATTGATCCTCGATGCCCTTGAAGATTATGGACTGGCCGATGAAACACGTATCATTTATACGAGTGACCATGGAGATAACCTTGGCGCCCGGGGCTTGTGGGGCAAGTCCAATCTTTATGAAGAAAGCACCAAGATCCCGATGATTATCACCGGTCCGGAGGTGCCCGCCGGTCAGCTTTGCCATACACCGGTCAGTTTGGTCGACTGCTACCAAACCATTCTTCAGGGGCTCGGCGTTGACTTGCTGGACGAGGAACGCAAACTCCCCGGACGATCACTTTTTGAATGGATCGGTGTACCCGAGGACCCTGATCGCGCAGTCATCAGTGAATATCACGCCGTAGGATCAGTCTCCGGAGCCTACATGCTTCGTAAAGGCCGGTTCAAATATCACTACTATGTCGGGTTGCCTTCGGAACTTTTTGATCTTGAAGTTGATCCGGAAGAAACCACTAATCTCGCAACTGATCCAAGTTACGAGTCGATTCTGAAAAATATGGAAAGGGAACTCCGTCTATTTCTCGATCCCGAAAAAGTCGATGCAGAGGCCAAAGCAGGCCAGGCCGAACTGGTCAGGCAATTCGGCGGAAGAGAGAAGGCGCTTGGTATGGGCACAAAAGGGGCGACTCCGGCGCCAGGTCAAGGTAGTGAATAAATCCGTGGTCGTAACGAAAACGATTTTGATAGGATGCTGAAGATGAACGGTTTAAAGCCATCGAGCCGCTGTCGAACAGCGTTGTGTTCAAATACCGCCCGGCCGCGCAGCGCCATCTGGTGATGACCGCAATTGAAAAATAACCACAGAAAGGAGAACAAAAAATGTTTGACAAAAAATCATTGTTATTGATCACCATACTGAGTACAGCCCTGATCATTGGTGGATTCAACAGTTCAGCCATCGCCGAATGGCAACCATCGGGCCCCATTAAAATGATGATTGCATTCAAGGCGGGTGGCGGCGCCGATACACAGGCCCGACTGATCGCTGAAGAGCTGCAGGTCCGCCGCGGCTGGGAGATTATTCCTTCCCAGGTGACCGGTAAAGGAGGATTGAATTTAGCAAAAAAAATAAAAAAACAGCCCAACGACGGAACCGTCGTTGGGATTGTTGTTACTGAAACGCTGGGTTATAACCTCGTAGCCGCAAAAAGGTCGGGTATGCAGTTGAAAGACTTTACAACACTGACAACCACGGCTGGTTTCCAGATGGGTCTCGTGGCATTGACCGGCAAAGGTTGGAAAACGTTTCAAAATGTCATCAAGGCTGCAAAAGGCGGACAGAAAATACGTTTCGGCGTCATGTCGCCAAGATTGGCGGACATCGCCTACCTGCTCGGTAAAGCCAATGGTGTTAATTTCAATATTGTCATGGCCAAGGGCGGCAAGGGGGTTATGAATGCCCTGAATGCCGGTGATATCGATGTCGGATTTGTCGCGGGAATTCAAACCAAGGCTGTTCAGGCGGGAGATATGGTGAACCTGGCTTCGGCCCTGTCTGAACCACTGAAGCAATCTCCGGAAGCACCTTTGCTGAAAGATCTGGGCCTCGAGTTCAATTCGGATGGCTATTTCATGTTTATCGGACCTGCAGGGGTACCGGAAAATGCACGTAAAGCAATCAGCGATGCGATTGCTGAAATCGTAACCGATCCATCGACTAAAGCGGGTGGCTTTGTCAATAAAGCATTCGGCGGAGCGGCGGTCCTTAAAGGTACGGAACTGGATCAATTTATGGCGGGACAGGTAAAATCAGCTAAGGCGTTGTTAAAAGCAGCCTCTGAATAGCTGCAGGCTACACAAAATCGATTCTCAGTCCTCCGGCCTCTCCATGAGACGGAGGACTTCGGAAAGTGAAGATCCGGGCCTAGAGGACTCGACCTTGATTTCACCCCAGAGGTGTGAAATTTACCTTAGATATCGGGTGGAATGATGGAATGGTGGAATAATGGAATATTGGGTATCAAAATCGGCTGATGGTCAGATTTTAGTTTTTTTTGATCCGTTCCACTCCAATAAAAATAGATCTCATTCCGCTAAACCCATCATTCCAACACTCCATTACTCCATCATTCCGCCGCGCAGGGTCACGGCACAGTCGATTTTCTCGGACCTGGGCCAGTGTTAGATTAAAGTTGGGGAGAGGCAAACCCATGCTAAAGATAAACTTCAATTCCGATTTTAAAGTCGGACTCGGCAGCCTGGTGGCCGGTTGTCTGATTCTATTTGTCTGGATTCCTTTGGATGTCGAAACAGGACTGATCGAAAAAGTTCGCTCGCAAGTCACAATCGGTGATGCGATGGCGCCTTCCCTGGCGGCGTCGGTTTTGATTCTGGGTGGGCTTTTGTTAATTTATCAGTCGTTCCGGACCAGCGGGGGCATTGGGCTCGGCTGGAGAAATCTCAAATTTATTTTCCTGCTTCTGGCCTTGCTGGGACTGTCTATGGCCGTGATGCGATGGGCCGGTCCACTCTCTGCCCTTCTTTTTAGCGGGGATTACCGCAGCCTTCGAAATACGGTTCCGTGGAAATATATCGGATACTTTTTGGGTGGCGTTATCATGATTTTTGGCCTGATCAGCATGATGGAAGGTCGACTGCGCTGGCGCACGCTCATTATCGGTATCCTGGCTGTGCTTTTTCTGATAATTGTTTACGACCTGCCTTTTGAAAATCTGCTACTACCCCCCAATGGAGATCTCTGATGGATGCGCTGCAATATGTCTTGTCAGGGGTGCTGGCTGTATTTCAGGGACCGGCTTTATTCGATGTTTTCGGAATATCGGTTTCCATTACCCTGGTGATGGTATTTTCCGGGTTGCTGGTGGGCATTGTGGTGGGTTCCACTCCCGGTCTGGCCGGTCCCATGGCCATGGCGGTTGCGCTGCCCATCCTGATTTCCGCGTTCGGGTACCATGAAAGTGCGCTGCTGCCCGTCCTGGGTTTTCTGATCGGTGTAATGAAAGGGGCGACGGTTGGCGGTGCCGTGCCGGCCATCCTTTTTAACACACCGGGCACACCGGATGCATACATGACGACGCTTGACGGCTACCCCATGACCCAACGGGGACTGTCTGGCAAAGCGCTGCGAGTGGCGCATCTATCATCGGTCAGCGGCGACACCGTTTCGGATCTCGTTCTTTTTACCTGCGCTCCATTTCTCGCTATTCTGGTTGAGGCCTATCTGGATTTTCCCGAAAAAACAGCCTTGATTATCCTTTCGCTGTCGTTCATCGCCGCGGTCGTCGGGGATTCGGTTGCCAAAGGTCTGATCGCCATGGCTCTGGGCATGCTGGTGGCATATATCGGTACTGGAGAAGATTTCTATCCGCGCCTAACCGGAGGGGTGGAGTCGATCTCCGCGGGTTTCTCGATGGGATCGGTCATTGTAGGTGTTCTGATCATCGGTGCCGTATTCAAAAGCATGGAAGATTCGTGGATGGCAGGCGGCAGCGGGTCAAAGGTGACTATCGAACAACGCGATGACAACCGCTTGCACTGGGCGGATGTTCGAAAGCTGCTGCCATTTATACGCAATTCGGCATTGATAGGCACCATGATTGGCGCCTTACCCGGTATTGGGTCTACCCTTGCGGCGACACTGGGCTATGCCACCGGCAAGAAATTGCATGAAAGACGTAAATCCGATGAAGAGCCGGAATTTGGTGAGGGGGCACCCCAGGGCATTGCGGCCACAGAAGCGGCAAATTCAGCGGTCTCAGGCTCGAATTTAATTCCCGTTTTATCGCTCGGTATACCGGGAAACGCCGCTGCTGTCTTTCTGATTCTGGCTGCCGACAGCATTGGCGGTTTCAATCCCGGTCCCTCTGTCTTCAAATTCACCACCGCCAGTGTCAATCCGGAGCTGGTAGTCGCGTTTGGTCTGTTTACGATGATGGTTTTCGCAAATTTCCTGAATTGGACCATAGGCGGCGTCGTTATGCGCAGCATGGGCATCATGGCGCGCATCCCCAAGCATATTTTAATGCCGATTGTGCTGCTATTGACCCTGACGGCGATTTATGTGGAAGATACCAACATGGGAGCCCTGTTGTTTACCGTTGGCTTCGGTATTCTCGGATACCTGTTCCGCCGTCTTGGGATATCACCGCTACCCTTTGTGATTGCCTTCATCCTGGCGCGCAAGCTGGAGGAAACCGCCCGACAAGCGTTTGCGTCAACGGGCGGCGATGTTTGGTTTTTGTTCAGCAGTGTGACGTCAACTGTTTTCATATTGCTTACCGTAGTGGTAATCGTTGCTTTCACCCGCAAAACCAAGAAATAGATAGAATGCCACAAATCTTCAATCTTCAATCTTCAATCTTCAATTCTCCGCCTTCGGCGGATCCGGGTTGGGGCAGTCCAAATCGATTGCCCAATTTCTCAGGAGAACATTATGACTGACAGGAAAAATAGACATAACATTTTGTTCATTACTTCCGACCAACAGCGCGGGGATTGTTATGGCTTTAGGGGGCGTAATGTCTACACCCCGCATCTGGACCTCCTTGCCAGTGAGGGAACCAGTCTGGAGACCGTGATCACACCTTGTGTCGTATGCCAGCCGGCCCGAGCCTCCATCCTGACAGGCTTGTTGCCGCGAACCCATGGCGTTCACGACAATGGTATCGATCTAGATCCGGAAATCGGGGAAAAGGGGTTTGCAGGTTCTTTATCCGATGCAGGTTACCATACTGGGAAAATCGGGAAAGCTCACTTTGCAACGTATCATACCTTCGACTATACGGGCACGGTCGAAAGCATCACTGGCTCTAAAGATGTACCGGAAGGATGGCGTGGCCCCTACATGGGATTTGACCATGCAGAATTGATGGTGCTCGGTCATAACTGGTGGCTACCTGAAAAGCCGCCGGGAGGGCTTGCCTACGAGGAATGGTACTATGCGGATGGCCGTGGCGATTGGAAAAATAAATTGCTCTGGGAAAGCCACCGCGATCACAAAGAGGCGCCGCAAGTCTGGTCGTCTAAAATCCCGACGGCATGGCACAATTCATCTTGGGTGGCTGATCGTGCAATTGATTACATCAAACAGGATCGTGAAGAACCATTCTGCCTATGGGTTTCCTTCCCCGACCCGCACCACCCGTTTGATGCGCCGGAACCGTGGGCTTCCTTGCACCGTCCAGAAGAAGTCGATATTCCGGAACACCGACGTCGCAATTTTGAGGGGCGTCCGTGGTGGCATCAAGCTGCTATGGAAAGTGAAATTCCGGGTGATCATGCTGAACTTCGTCAGAAATATTCTCGTATGGCCGAAGTTTCCGACGAACACCTGCGCGAAATCACCGCCAACACATACGGTATGCTCTCTTTGATCGACCATTCTGTCGGTCGTATTCTAAGCGCTCTGGAAGAACAAGGTCTGGCTGATAATACTTATATCGTTTACACCGCTGACCATGGCGACTGGTTGGGCGATCACGGTCTGGTGCTGAAAGGTCCAATGCCATATGAAGGGCTCCTTAATGTTCGAGCTATCGTCAAAGGTCCGGACGTGCCGGCCGGTAAAGTAAGTCATGAACCTTTGTCCACCCTTGATATTGGTGCAACTTTCCTGGATTGGGCCGGTGTGGCAAGCAAGATTGAGATGCATGGCAAGTCAATGCGGGGGGTCATTTCGGGTGATGATACACGTGAGGCGGCCTTAAGTGAATGGGAATTGCTGCCGGGTCGCGTTGGGGTTGGCCTCAGCCTGAGAACCGTGCGCAGCAAAACGGCAAAACTGACTATCGATCTGAAATCCGGCGCGGGCGAGATGTATGATCTTGAGAATGATCTGCATGAATTAAACAATATTTTTGATGATCCGGCTCATGCTGCTATGCAGGAAAAACTGACATCATATCTCAATGCACGACCTGATGACATTCAGCCCAACCGAACTCCTGTCGGTATGGCCTAAGGTCGCTTATCATGACAACCTCAGCAATTGACCACTTACAGAAACAGCCTTATCAGATTATGGTCAAACCGGCAGGTGCGCGATGCAATCTGGATTGTAAATATTGTTTCTATATGGAAAAAGATAACCTTTATCCGGAAGTTAAATTGCCGCGATTGTCTGAGGATGTTTTGGAAAGCTATATTCAGCGTTATATCCAGACCCAACCGGGTAATCGGGTGACATTTCATGCCTTTGTTATTTTTCTTAGAAGGCGGGGTTTACATAAAGACAGCCGGTGACACCTTAAATCTTTTGCTCAAAAGTTTTATCTGACGAACATTGAATTGGCGTTTACCGGAAAGTATTTCTGAAATTACTCCCTGGCTTCCGATTTCAGGTAAATCTGATTGTTTCAGATCATGCTCTTCCATCAGAGTTTTCAAAGCGTCGCTTGGGCTGCCTTCAATCACCGGAATATTTTGAGTCTCATATGATTCAATAAGACTCCCCAGTGTTTCCATCAGGGAGGCCAAAGGGTGTGATTCATTTTCACCGACTTCATCAATTAAGCCATCAAGAATATCAACTAATCTGTTATATTCCTTCTGATTGTGTGGCACCGAAAATATATTTTGAATGCCAGGCCAGATTTTGGCAATTTTTTCAAGCTGGGTATTCATTTATTTCTCCTTCCAGGTTCCCCTATCATATTCCTTATGAGTAAGAACATGTCGGATATAGACCCGAGATCTATTATAATGGATCGCTGCAATCAAACGCGCCTTATTTCCTCCAATATTGAAAACCGTTAAATTACCTACTTGATCAGCACTTGGAAACGTTTGTCTTAGCTCCGCAAATGAATTAAATTTTGTATGCTTTACGATTCTATACCAGGATTCAAGAGCGGTGTTGCAATCCGGATACTTTTCAGCAAACTCAAGCAGGCGTTTTCGGGTAATAATATGCATGCCATGAATTTTATCTCATTTTGAGATATTGTCAAGGAAAAAATATCACTTCCGAATTACTGGAACATTGAACCGATTTGTCGAAGAACAGGCCGGTCCGATCGGTCCTCAATTTTATTAATGTACTTCAATATTTAATCCACAGATTTCGCAGATTACACAGATTAAAATACACCTGTTAAGGCGATAGAAAAATCTGCCGGGTTTAATTCCCCGCGATACAACAAATCTTCAATCTTCAATCTTCAATAGTCAATTCTCCGCCTCGACTCAACTGAGCTCGTCGCAGGCCGGCGGACCCGGATTGGGTATGACCGGTACCAGTAGGTTGGCGTCGTAGACACCGCCGGCGTGAAGCACGTGTCTTCCGAAATTGCCTTCCAGTGATTTTATATAGGGTGGCGATGCGACAATGTCGTGAGACGCGATGATCAACTGCAGCGTTTCGCCGGCTGAGAAGAATGTGCTGCTGGGACACATTTCAATGTCAACTGATACTACCTCACCAGGTTTCAGTTTCATTTCCGAGGTGTGTTTCAAAACCGGTAGCCATTCAGTTGACGCATCAGGATCTAACTCGCGTCTTGATACCCTGATCAGCCCCCGGGTTACTTTATCCTTTTTAAATCCCACCGAACCCATAAAATTGACGTCCCTGCCGGATTGATCCAATTTATTTACTGCAGCAAATAGAGACATGTCATCGGGGGATCGCCGGCCGGGTCCATCGGGACGCGCCTCCACCCAGAGCCGGAGTTTCATATATCCGGACAGTTCAGTGTCTTCTTTGAAGAGATTGCTGAACACGACTGTTTCATTGGTCGCCTTGTAGCTGATCTCGCCGGATTCTTCGGGTTTCTCTGTGACCAGCGTGCGGGTTGCGGTATCAAGATAGAGACGCTGGTAATTCGTGTCGGCCGGCGGCCAAGCCGATTCGTGACGCACTTCATAGATGGTGTGAAAATCAGAGCGAACCTCCAGGCGTACAGGAGGTTTGTCAATGAATCCATTTGATGTGTCCCCTTTAACGAAACAGTCAAAAAAGTCGCGGGTCAGGTTTTGTACTTCCGGACTGTAGTAGGCATCCCATTTTCCAATGCGGTGTGTATAGATCCATTTGTATTTGGATTTGGCTTTCATAAAGGCCCTGAAAGAAGCCGAGCTATGCAGAGCATGATCGGAAAAGGAGCCACAGACCAACATCGGCACCGTGATTTCCTCAATCTTAGGGGTTTTGTCCTGCCAGTATTTGTCGTAAAAAGGATGTTTTTCCAGCAGATCCATGGGCAAGCCTTCTTCTTGCTCGATGAATTCCGCCACCGGTACATTGATCGTAGGTTTTAACTCTGTCGGCCACCAGAAAGCCGTGAATCCAATATCTGGGATTCCACCGCGACACATGAGGTCATAGTACTGGGAGACGATCCCCTCCCAAGGTGAGATGCAGCACAATGATGGTGGTGGGCCACCGTATGCCTGGCAAGCCGCAACATGATACTGCGTGATAGCCAGAAAGCTGACACCGTTAAGACCGACCTTGCCGGTGCACCAAGGTTGGGAGGCTATCCATTCAATAGCTTCATAGAAACACTTAGCCTGGTGTGTACTGAATACCGACGGTTTTCCACCACTGTTGGAGTAGCCCGGCAGATTCATATTGACCACTGCATAACCGGCCGGCACCCAGAAATTGGGGTCAGGTGATTCCCAACTGGTTAATGTTGAAAAAACGGGCTTGCCGTATTGCGGTATCAGTCGATACTGTTGGGGAGGACCCCCAAAAGGTGTTTTGCCGAGAGCGGGAATCAGATGGTTATCATAAGGGTGCGCACACATGACCACCGGCATTTTCTCGTCTGCTGCAGCAGCATTCTTCGACCGAAAAACGTTGGCGGTGACTGTGAATCCTTCGCTGATGGGTATTTCTATGTCATACTCACAAAGGATGTCCGGGTCCGGTTCAGTCAGTTCGCATTGAGGTTTAAACAGCTGCCCGCTTTTAATGGCGTTTAACAGGATGGGGGCGAGTGCCTTGAACGTTGTCCGGAAATTAGAAATTTTTTTGGGCATGGCCGACCCCCTTTCGATGGTTGGTAGGTACAAATGGTGGGAGCAACCCCAATTCTGCCTATAAAAAACATTGGGGTCAAGGTTTCATTCTTCAGATATCAGATGCACTCAGGAATAAAGGAGCCTGATCGTCCTCTAAGATTTTTAGGATTTTGTGGATCTTATCAGGAAATTGAAGTCTATATGATATGGAAAAATATACCATCCAGGAGACCGACATCGGTTTGCTGCGCAAGGCCGGGGTGTCCGAAGATGATATTGCAGACAATTCCAAAATACGGGAAAAATGACATTACCCTTAACCGCTACCTGGGCTATCACCGGGAAATACAGAACCTTTTGCAATAAATAGCGCTTTTAGTGCGACATACTAACGAGAAGGATTGAAAAGCCCAATCGGAAATAGCGGGCTTTCAACATCACATTCCCAAACCGGATAAACCGGAAATATTAGCCACGAAGACATCAAGGCACAAAGAAAAAGATTTATATAAAAAACTTCGTGTCGTGGTGGCTTCGTGGCGAAAATCTTTTATTTGATAAATCCAGCGCAAACATGATGTGATTTCAAAAAATAGACACTAAGTTTTTGCCAAGACTAAGCTCGGAAAAAATGGCCCCTCGGGGCAGCCAATGCGAAGTTCATCAGATTTTGGTTTCAGGTGTCCCCGCTTCCGCTTCGCTCCAGGCGGGATCGTAGA
>Ga0209454_1000142_pt1 | contig 47167 bp, 35 predicted proteins | sample WorMetHERISLAND1_2_FD_187400 | JGI IMG/M metagenome (GOLD analysis project Ga0209454, IMG submission 187400) | Marine gutless worms symbiont microbial communities from Max Planck institute for Marine Microbiology, Germany - Olavius geniculatus... | ecosystem: Host-associated > Annelida >... | reverse complement strand
TTTTGTTCTGTAGGGTCCATGGTATACTCCCTTTTTACGTGTGCCCGAAATTGGACAGATAAAGGAGTATACACTATTTTAATTTTTTTTCTGCCGCGTAGCGGCTTCGTCCAACGAATAAGGATAAGATTGTGGTTCGCTTCGCTCTCACAATCTATCCTTATTCGTTAGCGTTACACTGGCGATTATACTCGGTGTCGTTATCGGACTGCTGAGTGGCTATTTCGGCGGAATACTCGATGCTATCTTCATGCGCATCGCCGACGTGATGTTAAGTTTTCCGACAATCCTGGTTGCACTTTTTGTTAGTGGTATTGTACGCAGTGCGCTTCCACGTGAGATGCATGAGAATGCAGCCCTGGTTGTCTTGATTTTCGCAATCGCTGTGACAACTTGGGTGCAATACGCCCGCACCGTGCGCGGCTCGACCATGGCGGAGCGCAATCGAGAATATGTTTTGGCGGCGCGCTTGGCTGGCCGGCGGTCGTTAATGATTATTTTCCGCCATGTGTTTCCGAACGTGATGGGACCAGTATTGGTGATAGCAACCATCAATCTGGCTATGGCTATCCTGATTGAGGCGACCCTCTCGTTCCTCGGAGTCGGTATGCCGCCAACCAACCCGTCTCTGGGAACGCTGATTTGTGTCGGCAACGAGTTCCTATTTTCTGGTGTGTGGTGGGTGGTAATCTTTCCTTCATTGACATTGGCTGTTCTGGTGCTGTCAGTCAACTTGCTTGGCGACTGGCTCCGAGACGCATTAAATCCGAAACTGCGTTGAAAGTGCATATATGATTAAGATCCACAGCGAAAGATCCACTCCGCTTCTGGAAGTGCACGACCTCTCGATTGCATTCGACACACGGCACGGGTTGCTAAGCGCGGTTGACAGCATCTCGTTTAGCTTGGTGTCGGGAGAAATTCTTGGAGTGGTTGGCGAGTCGGGTGCCGGAAAGTCCCTGACCGGGTCGGCAATCATTGGGCTAATAGAACCGCCTGGTCGTATTGTCGGCGGTCAGATCTTGTTTGAAGGCAATCGGATAGACAACCTGGTACGCGAGCAGATGCGCCGCATACGTGGAAAAAAGATTGGCTCGATTTTCCAGGACCCGTTAACCAGCCTGAACCCGCTTTACACCATCGGACGCCAGTTGACCGAGACGATCCAAACCCATCTCAACCTGGACCGCGCACAGGCCCGAAGTAACGCCATCGAGCTTTTGGCCGATGTTGGGATACCAGCGCCCGATAAACGGATTGACCATTACCCGCACCAGTTTTCCGGCGGCATGCGGCAGCGGGTCGTCATCGCTTTGGCGCTATGTGCCAACCCAAAGCTCGTGATCGCAGACGAGCCAACAACCGCACTCGATGTTTCGATCCAGTCCCAAATCATTGCATTACTTAAGAAACTGTGCCGCGTACACGGCACAGCAGTGATTCTAATCACGCATGATATGGGCGTGATAGCGGAAACCGTCGACCGCGTGGCAGTAATGTACTCAGGCCGGTTTGCCGAAATCGGCCCTGTCCATCAGGTTGTAAAAGAACCGCGCCATCCCTATACGCGGGGGCTAATGGGCTCAATCCCCGTGGTCGGAGCCGATGTCCCTTATCTGACACAGATTGAGGGGGCGATGCCTCGACTGAGCGACATTCCTCCGGGCTGCGCCTTCCACCCCCGGTGTCCTGAGGCAATGCCGCGGTGCTCCTCCGTCCGACCAGAACCCCGGCATATTTTTGGCTGTGATGTGGCCTGTCTGCTTTACGAGGGAGGTTACGAATGAACGAGCCGAAACCCGGGCTGGGCACGGACTCTTTGCTGTCTGTTCGCGGGCTAAAATAGTATTTCGACATCTCACCGCCATTTCTAAATAGGATAATTGAAAGAAAACCGGTTCAGCATCTCCGAGCAGTAGACGGCATAGACATTGACATTCTTCGAGGCACAACTTTTAGCCTTGTGGGCGAGTCAGGGTGCGGGAAATCGACTGTTGCTAAGTTGGTCGTTGGTCTATACCCGGTGACAGCGGGTCGGATCCTTTTCATGGGATCCGATGTAACCGACAAACCCGCCGGCCAACCGCAGGAACTGCGACGGCGGATGCAAATGATTTTCCAAGATCCTTATGCAAGCCTTAATCCGCGCTGGCGGGTTAGCGATATCATCGCCGAACCATTGCGCAGCTTTAGTCTGCGCCGGAACCGATCCGAGGAGAAACGTGAGGTTGGCCTTCTATTGGAACTCGTTGGCATGACTCCGAAGGATGGTGAAAAATACCCACACGAATTCTCAGGGGGTCAGCGACAACGGATATCGATTGCCCGGGCGATCGCTTCGAAACCAGAATTTTTGGTCTGCGATGAACCGACCTCGGCGTTGGATGTTTCGGTCCAGGCTCAAATCCTGAACTTGATGAAGAAACTGCAAAACGAATTGGGGCTGACCTATCTTTTTATTAGCCACGACCTGGCGGTGGTTTACTACATGTCGGACTGGATTGGGGTTATGTACCTTGGTCGCCAGGTGGAAGTCGGTCCAGCCCGAAGAGTCTTTGCTTATCCCCAGCACCCATATACCCGGCTTCTACTTGACACTATTCCTGACATCACCATGGCTCGACGCGATAGGGAACCCACGGGCGGTGAAGTGCCGAATCCTATTAATCCGCCGTCGGGATGCACCTTCCATCCACGCTGTCTTTTTGCCAACGAGCGCTGTCAAAGAGAGTCGCCAATTTTATTGGAAGCCTCGCAAGATGTCAGGGTCGCGTGCCACGGGATTAGTGAAAAGCGGTTACCTAGTCCTGATACTATGCCAGGGCACCTTCCTCACCAAGTCATCTCCCGTGTTAATTTGAAAAAGATTTGAAAAGAATTTTGCGACTATGAATTTTCAGCGAAGGCCAACCTCTGCTTAGCGAGCAGCTTCACCGGAGTCCTGCAGATGGCGAATAGTATTTCTTTCGCCCAGATCCTGTAGTGCACATTTCAATCACTAATGCCCGAAACCTGGTGTTGCACAGTTTTTTGATCGAATTTTCATGCCGTTTTGGCTTCGACTCTACTGATTTTGCCAACTTGCGGTTCAGCGCAATACACGATGTTTCGTATGGGGTCCCTTAGCGGGCACATCCCGGGTGTATCGAGTCGAAAGAACTTGCACTTGTCATTGAACGCAACGGTCTTTTCAACAATGTCTTCCACTTTAGATCCGGTTTTCACGGTTTTTGCTCAGCAGCTATCGTATGTCCATAAACCTTTACATTTTAGGGGGTCTTAATCACTTTGCCTTCTCTCCGCTATTCTCTGGATAATTAAAATAAGTCCCAGAACACTGACAGAGAAAAACACCAACAAGGTCGCCACAGCTGCGATGGTCGGATCAATTTCCATTTTTAATCCCTGCTACATCCGGCGCGGTAATGTTAGTGCGGTTGCGCCGCCCAGAAAAAGGGCGATTACCAATTCATCAAATGAGGTCAAAAAGGTAAAAAATCCCGCACTTAACACGCCGGTTCGTATGAACGGAAAGGTCACTTTCATAAACGTTCTGACCCGCCCGGCTCCCATGATCGCCGCCGCTTTCTCCAGTGTCGTATCGAAATTTTTCAGGGTATTTGATATAATAACAACAACAATGGGAATTGATATCACCGTATGAATCAGTACCAGACCAAACATTGTGCCAATAAGTTGCAGTTTAGCCATTAAAAAATATGATGCGAGGGCAACAATTATAAGGGGCATAATCATTGGCGACATGATAAAGGCATACAGTATGTTTTTAAATCTAAAATTTCCTCGCACGATTCCCAGGGCAGCCAGCGTGCCAAGCGTCGTTGCGGTTATGGTTACCAAAATCGCAATCTTGAAGCTCAACAGGGTTGCTCCGGTCCAATCCGATCGGCTGAAAAAGTTAGCGTACCACTGCAGTGTACCACTGCAGTGAAAAACCAGGCGGTGGGAATACAAGATATTTTGCTGAACTGAAAGATATTGGAATGATAATAAATATAGGAAGTATCAGGAATGTTATAACCATTCCACAAAAGGCGTAAAAGCTCCATTTCCACAATTTGTTTTGATGTGAGCGGCCGGTTTCCATTCCCATATTCTAGCTCCCAACCATTTTATCTATCCCAAGATAGCGGTTGTAGATTACCAGTACTATTGATGTACAAATCAGCAGCATCGTCGCCATAGCTGCGGCAAGTCCCCAATTGAGAAGCTCGTCGACCTGTATCTGTATCAATAAGGCAATTGTCGTATCTTTTGCACCACCCAGAAGGGCCGGCGTGATAAAAAAGCCCAACGCTATTATGAAAACGAGTAATCCGCCGGCGGCAACACCGGGCAAGCTCAGGGGGAAAAATACCTTCAAAAAGGCTTTCCAGGGCGGCGCTCCCATAATTAGAGCCGCATTAACCAATGTTTTATCGATACCTTTCATCACACTGAACAGAGGAAAAATCATATAGGGCAAAAGAATGTTTATCATGCCGACATAAACACCGAAGCGATTATGCATCATGGCGATGGGTGTCTCTATCACCGATAACTTCATCAGGAGTTGATTGACAATTCCGTTCCTGCCGAGCAAAACCATCCAGGCGTAGCTCCGAACGAGAATGCTGATCCAGAAGGGAACAATAATGAGAACGGTCAGGATTTGAGCGCTTCTCTGAGAAACCGTGGTAAGCAAATAGGCGATTGGATAGCCTAAAATAAAGCAAAAGATAGTTGTAAACAAAGCAATCTTAAATGTATTGAACATGGCATAATAGCAAGCAGGCATTCGGAAGAAATCAAAATAATGTATCAACGTCAAATTCGGGTCTTGAAAGCTGCGACTGATCATTTGCAGCATGGGATATGCATAAAAAATCATAAGGTATACGACCAGAGGCGCAACCAGCGCAAGTATATTGCCTTTGCGAAACAGGATCTTATAACTTTCTAAGAGCATCACATTGCCGGTCGTTTTCATTGTCGCCCTTTCATGTTGAACGATAGTCTCACCATTGCCATATTACTGCCTATACAATCAGCGCGTCTTCACATCGCCAGGCGATTGCTATCTTATGGCCGGGTGATTCGATATTTTGTCCGATATTGTGCTCCTTTACCACTATCTGCTCTCCGTTATGCATATCAACTATATAGCGGATCATCTCCCCCACATAACTTGCTTCCCAGACTGTGCCGGTGAAACAGTTTTCCTGCTCATCCTTACCTGTTGCCAGTTTTATCCTTTCAGGTCTCACAACAACATGAACTGAATCGCCTGTGGATTTATTAAGATGATTTTGAGCTTTAATCTCCATTTTTCCCCAAACTGAAACAGCGGCATTTTTTTTCTCACAATTCGATATGCGGCCTTTGATAATGTTGGCATCTCCGATAAAATCCGCCACAAAATAATTATTCGGTTTTTCATAGATTTCACGAGCAGGACCAACCTGTTCGATTTTACCGGAGTTCATCACACCGATTCGATCGGATATATTCAAAGCCTCTTCCTGATCATGGGTTACATATATCATGGTAATGCCCATTTCCTTCTGAATGCGCTTTATCTCTATCTGCATATGGTCTCTCAGCTTCTTGTCCAGGGCGCCTAGGGGTTCATCCATTAGCAGTGCCTGGGGCTTGTATACAAGTGCGCGCGCCAAGGCAATGCGCTGTTGTTGACCACCGCTGAGCTGCTTGGGGTATCGCATTTCATAACCGCTTAGTTTTACAAGAGATAACACCTCTCCGACCTGCTCTTTAATATCTTTTTCACTGACTTTTCTGGTTCTGAGGGGAAAGGCTATGTTTTCAAATACCCGCATGTGGGGGAAAAGGGCATAATTTTGAAACACCATGCCTAGATTTCGCTTATAGGGCGGTTTATAAGCGATATCCTCTCCACCCAGAATAACTTTTCCGGCAGTCGGCATTTCGAATCCGGCAACCAGGTTTAACGTCGTCGTTTTACCGGATCCACTCGGCCCTAAAAGAGTTAAAAATTCACCAGACTTGATCTCAATATCGATGCCGTCAACAGCTACGACAGAATCGAATTTTTTCACTAATTCTTTTATCTCGATGGTAGCCCCTATTCGCCCCATAATCGCAAACCTTTGTACCAATCCTGAAAACCGGTATGTTATGCTTTCCTGCCTGTAATCGGAAAATCCATTGTATTTGGTTTGACGGTCACTTTAAACAGAATCGAGCCGCAAGCCCTATTTGCAATAAGAGAATATTAAATAGGGATTGCGGCCCATGGTGATTATGTCATACTCCAGGATTGCCACTCTTTATTTAAATAGTCGAGATTACTGAATCTCTTAGTTGGATCAAGTGTTTTTGCACAGTACCAGTCCCAGTCAATAAGCACTTGTTTTTAAACTTTTCAGGAGTCGTGTTCAGTTTTGCTTTCGTTTCAGGTGTTACCACTGCAGCCGCTCTCGGATTCGACGGTCCATAGGGATAGCGTTCCGCTAAGGCGGCCTGGATCTCCGGTCGCATCGCAAACCCAACGAATTTCATGGCATTTTCAGCATTTTTGGCACCCTTTAAAACAGCATAACTGTTCTCAGACATCGTTCCCTGGTTCCATTCAATGTCGAAAGGCAATCCCTGATCGATAAGTTGTTGAATACGACCATTGTAGGCACAGGCCAGATCCACTTCCTTGTCTACCAAGAGCTGCGGAGCCGTGGCTCCGTTATCCCACCATTTGACACAATGGGGTTTTAATTTGTCATAGAAAGCCCAAACCTTCTTCAAATCAGGCGGATAAAGCTGATTCCTCGGGACGCCCATACCCATCTGGGCTTCCTCGATATGGACATGCCCGCCGCCGGAGATTCCGGGAAACGTGCGCTTGCCTGGAAAACGTTCAAAATCAACGAATTCCTGGTAAGATTTCGGATGGGTCCCATTCGGGTATTTCCCTTTATTGTAGGCCATCACATAGGAGAAAAAATAGGCAGCACAACAGATTTTCTTTTTGGCACCCTCAGGGATTGCCTCCAAATCTTCTTTATCAAAATAACTATAATCTAATTCTTCAAAATAATTGAAGCCTATGATAACCGCCTCCTGGTAGCTGATAAGGGCAATATCCCATTCCACGTTATTACTATCGACCTGGGCTTTAACCTTGGCCATACTCGGCGTCCCGGTATCAATCACCTTGATGCCCGATTCCTTTTCAAATGGCTGGAAGATTGTTTCTCGCATAGCATCCTGAAATCCGCCCCCCCATCCGCACACGACGACTTGCCCTGAACCTTTGATGGACCTTGCCGCTCTCGCAGGAGAAGCTTTAAGCAGCGAACCACCGCCGACTAAAGACCCGATAACGCCGGTGGCACCGATTCCCATCCTTGCGCTATTCTTTATGAATTCCCGCCGGTTTACTTTTGTATTCAGAAGCGTCGATTGTTTTAATTCTTTTTTGCTGTCGTTTTCTGCTTTTTTCATTTTTGTTCTCCTCCCTTCACGATCGGTCTATTACCATAGTAATAACCTCAGTTTTCTGCTTTCCCATAGCCGTTGTTGTTACCAATCACCTCCTTTCAATAATACGTTTAGTTGAGGGGGTGGTGAGTTTCTCCGTAATTATCCACACTATCATATCATCGCCAGGCGCCGTCTGACGCGGTGTCCGTCCGGGGTATGCGCTCGCCCCAGCCGTAACAAATTCGTAGCGGACTGCGTACACGCCCCTATCCCCTGCGCTGGATCCAGAAAGGCAGAGACGACTATCGTCACCGTGCAGACTGTCTTCTCGGGCTGGCACGGATCTATTCGACGCGGGATAGCTGCCGTACCCAAGTTGCGCGGCCATATTGTTGCGGCTGGGGCGAGCGCATACCCCGGACGGACAGAGCAGGAAATGTAAAACTCCCCGACACCTCATTTAGTTTGCTCATTTTTTCCATGAGGGATATGAAAAGGGTGATAGTTCATTTGCACTTCTCCCATTCCAATCCCGGTCTTTGACTGTTTCCCACATATCTTCAGCACATTGCTGCAAATTGTTACACGCCGTCCCTTCATCGATTCCTTGTATTTTTCCATCGCTTAAAACCATAACTCCTCCGACCATGACTTCGGCAATATCAGAGGAGTCGGTACAGTAAATAATATTGCGTATGGGATCCCGCATGGGGGTCATCTGGGGAGAATCCAGATCAAAGAACACCAGATCGGCCTTGGCTCCCGGGCAGATTCTACCAAGGTCATCGCGGCCGAGTGCCCGGGCGCCCCCTAAGGTAGCGGCATCAAATATGTGCGCTGCGGTCGTGGTTAATGGGTTTTTGGCGCTTATCTTGCCGAGGATGAGGGCGTACCGCATTTCCTGCAGCATGTTCTGCGGGCATGTATCGGTTCCAATGCTCATGTTTACGCCCGCCCTTCGATATTTTTCAAAGGATTCCATCATATACCCTATTCTTGCGAAAACCCATGGGCAATGGGCTACCGATACATTATAGCGCGAAAGCAGCATGAGGTCGTCGTCTCCCGGATACGCTGTTCGGCTATGCCCGGAAATGAAAATACAATGCCCGATTATTAAATCGTCTCCCAGAAGATCCACACTTTCCAGAAAACGGATAGGCGTCATGCCGTATCTTCTCAAAACCTCCTGGAATTCAACAATGGACTCAGATGCATGAATTTGCACCCTCATCCCTGTTTGTTCTGCAGTACGACGCACCTCTTTGAGGAGTTCAGGTGTACAGCCCCCAATCCATTCTGGTCCCAGCAGGGGCGTTATTCTTCCATCATATTTCTCGGTGCAGACAGCGCCAAAATCAGCAGCCTTTTCAAGAAGATCGAACCCCTCCCCCGGCTGAGGCTTGAAAACCGTGCTGCTCCCGTCTTCTGTCAGCCATGGACCGGAATAGATAGAAGGTGCGACAAACCCTCGCAACCCGACAGAATGAATTATTTCCGAAATCAGCCTCGGCCGTCCCGTCCCGGGGATTGTAACTGTTGTAACGCCCGACCTGATTAATTCCCATAAGGAAAGCGTTGCAGAAGCGGAAACGGATTCCTCCGAGCTATAGGATAAGGCCTGAGTTAACGTATCGAAAAGATTGGACATATAAAATTGCGGATTGGCAACATCTTCAATGAAGCTTTTTGAGAGAGGAGAGCCGTCCATATGAACATGGGTATTTATGAAACCAGGAGTCACGATTCGATTCCTTGCGTCGACCCAGGAATCTACATTACCCTCATAAGCCTGTCCCACAAAAATAATCTCATCGCCCTGGATGATAATAACGCCGTCTTCTAAGATACAGTGATTATTTTCGTTGAACGCCACTATGTATTTTGCATTTATCCCTTTTGTCTGATCCGATTTCATTCTTAATCCACCTGTGAAAAATCGCTGAAATATAAGCTATACAGCCGGCTTTTATTGATCATCATCAGCTATTTGATATCGATATTCCCCCAGATTGACCGGGCGGGCGGGACTCACACGAACACTCTATTTTGAGGCAGTCAGCTACAGGGCCCAACCCATCGGTTTATTCCCACATCTTGATTTGCCGTCCGAAAATACATCGAGCGATAATAGGGCTCCAGTTGGGATGCCCATCTGCGAATCTCAGTCATTTGTTGATGAAATTCTCCCGCTAATTCCCTTGCCTCCGCTTTTATTGCTTCTTCATCAACAGTGCAGACATGCCCATTTTCAACGACAACAGATCCCCTGACCATGGTCAGCACGACAGACGAGCCGTTTTCACAGTACACAAGTTGGCGCTGCAGATCATTTAAGGGTGTAAAGGCCAGGCTATTCAGGTCTACCAGAATCAGATCTGCATCGTATCCCGGGGCTATTTGCCCGATTCTATCTTTCTGTCTTATGGAACGGGCGCCACCGCGAGTGAGCGCATGGAGAATCTCCGTTGCATTCGGCCAATTGCGAAAATCAGGATCCGTAATGTTGTGAATCAAACCGGCGACTTTGGCTGCAGTCCACAAATTCAGCGTATCATCCGCGTTGGCTTCATCGGTTCCCAGGCACACTGGAATTCCATGATCCCGAAGGCGTCGAAAGGGCATGACGCCACTTCCGAGTTTCAGATTGCAAACCGGGTTATGGGCAACCGAGCAGCCTGATTCCCTCATTACTTCCATATCCGAGTCATCAACCCAAATGGCATGCACAACAACGACCCTCTCATCAAGAAAACCGAGATCATTGACATAATGAACCAATGATTTTTTGTATTTCTCGATGCCTAATACACGCTGTAGCTTTGTCTCGAGAATATGGATCTGAAAAGGGATATCATACTTGCGGCTGAGTTCTGAAAGACCTCCAAAATAGTCAACTTCCACTCTCTGTGGCGCTGAGCAGGAAACAGAGGCCGATATCCTTCCGTCACATTTCCCATGCCAACGATCGATATAATCCTGATAGACAGCAAGCAATTCCCCGGACGGCATGATGTCTGCCAATTCCATGTCGTGTTTGACTGATTCGGGCAATAATTCGGAGAGGAACGGATACTTCTCAAATTCAACGACGTTGGGCTGGTCAAGCGTGACCGCCGCACGAATTCCGCTGTCGACATAAGCCTGCAGGAGGCTGTCGATTCTTTCTTGTGAAGGCACGGGGACAAAATAGGCATCATCATGAACAGAGGTGATACCCAATTTCAACATTTCAATGGCGCCGAGCACCGTTCCGATATATAGCAGTCGCGACGAGAGCGGATTTTCACTTAGAGGCGGCACTTCATACAGCATAAAAATTTCCAACGGGAAATTTTCCAAAGCTCCCTTCATGAAATTACCGGGTGAATGCAGATGCCCATTGATCAGTCCCGGCATAGCCAGAAGACCTTCGGCCTCAATGACTCTAAGTTCTCTTCCATCCTCAGGCATGGACAACTCATTGCCGACAGCCGCTATTTTCGATCCTTCGACAAGGATGTCAGCACGTTGATGTTCCGTTTCATTGTCATCAATTGTGAGAATTCGGGCTTTTTTTATTAAAATGGTCATTAAATGAATTTCAAAAAGGATTAATGGGTTAGGTTACGGTATTTTGTACACTTTTGATATTTAACTAGAATGATTGTCGAAAATGTTTCAAATTACGCTGCCTACATTAGTTGCTTATACTGCTTAGGCACTCTTCAAGTATGGCAAGTCCTCGTTCCAATTGTTCATCAGTGATTACCAACGGCATCAGGGTCCTGATTACATTGCCAAAACTGCCACAGGAAATAAGTGCCAGTCCTTTCGCGTAGCAGCGACTTACAAGTTCTTTGGTCTCTTCGGTAGCCGGTTCTTTGGTCTCCCGGTCTCGGACCAGTTCCAGCGCCAGCATGGGGCCTAATCCTCTGACCTCCCCAATGATCTCAAAACGATTTTGGAACGCCTGGAAGCGCGGCAAGATTATTTTTCCCAGTTCTTCTGCTCTGTGAAGTAAATTATCTTTAAAAAGAATTTCTAACACCGCCAAGGCCGCGCGGCAGGATACCGGATTCCCGCTGAAAGTTCCTCCTAATCCGCCCACGTGCGGTTTATTCATTAGCTCTTCGCGCCCGATTACAGCGCTCAAGGGCATCCCCCCGGCAAGGCTCTTTGCCAAGGTTATGATGTCCGGCTCGATGCCCCAGTGCGCTATGGCAAACAGGGTTCCTGTTCTGCCCATGCCTGTTTGAACTTCATCCACTATGAGGGGGATCTCATACTTCTTGCAAATGCGATGAAGCTTTGAAAAGTATTCTGGTGGAGGAGTGACGAATCCACCCTCCCCCTGAATCGGTTCGGCGATGACAGCAGCTGTAGATTCTGCTGCTACATGCGAAACAAAAAAGTTTTCAAGATATTCTGCGCAGGTCACCCCGCAGGAAGGATACTTGAGGCCGAAAGAACAACGGTAACAGTAGGCAGACGGCATCCTGTAAACCTCAGGTGCAAAGGGGCCAAAGCCGAACTTATAAGGCTTGATTTTGCTGGTCAGGCTCATGGACAGAAGCGTTCGGCCGTGGAACGCATTCTCAAAACATATAATTGCCGGTCGTTTCGTAGCGTACCGGGCAATTTTCACAGCATTCTCCACAGCTTCGGCACCGCTGTTCGCAAACATGGTCATCTTGGCAAAATCACCGGGGGAATTTTGATTAAGTTGTTGAGCTAATTCCAAATAGGGATCATACATAACGACATGGAAGCACGCATGTATATACTTTTCAGCCTGATCCTTTATGGCCGCAACAACTTTTGGGTGACAGTGCCCGACGTTGTTGACTCCGATTCCGCCAACAAAATCGATGATTTCACGGCCATGAATATCGATCATGACCGCACCCCGTGTTTCCTTGATAAATCCCGCAAAAGTGTTGAAAGGTCCTTGGGGTATGTTGCTGTCCCGGGTGGCGATCAATTTTTCCGCTGTTCTCTGTTCACTTATCACTGGCTGTCTCCCACCTATGGTCAGGTCGAATCTTTGGCAGGTGGTTTCGGGTTAATGCCAACAATATTCACGAATCCCGCCTCAAATAATTTTAAGGTTGCCTCCCTCATGTTGTCTGAAGAAAGAAATACAAGTATCCAGTTCGGAGATTGCTCAGCAATAACTTCGGTTTCGAAAGGGATAAAACCCGCCTGGTTCAATACTTTATTGATTTCCTCGATCCCGCCATCACCTTCATCAGTTTCTATAAATATTGTGACTTTTGAAGGATGAGGTTTCAAGTTTGCTGCATATTTAATGAAATCATTCAAGGTGATTCAAGGCTATTGCATCAATCGGTGTTTATAGAATAAATCCTTGGGCGGTTTAACTATTCTCGATAATTTATCGAGCAAGTTATATACCAACAAGGAGATTTCTGTTGAAGCATATGAAATATTTGGATAAATTTAACTACAAGGGGTATGGAAGGTGGGAGGGAAGATGATGCATATTTGCATCGTTTTTTTCTTCTTTATTAGCAAAACAAGGAAAATAGTTATATATTTAATATATTATATCCTCATTGCAATTTCGCATCATGATGCAAAACTACATTACCGGTTATACCATATTTTTTAGCCTTTCTTGCAAGGGTTGATTGGTTTATACCCAAAGGACCGGCAGCTTTTCTCTGGCTCCCAAATTGATTCAAGGCCTTCGCAATCCACTCTTTTTCAAGCTTCTCGATTGCAGTATGCAGATCCCAGCCATCCTGGTTGGGCGTAGGAATATACTTATCCAAGACCTCTTTCACATGAGCGGGCAGATCCTCTTTACCAATGAGAGGGTGGGGACTGAGTACTACCAGTTGCTCGACCAAGTTTGCCAGTTCTCTAATATTTCCGGGAAATGAATATTGGCACAGACAATCCAGGGCTCTCCGTTGGATCTTAATCTCGGTGGAGCATTTTTGGTTGTATATTTTTAAAAAATGATGGATCAGGTAGGGAATGGCCTCCTTTCTATCGCGCAATGGCGGAATCTTTAGCGGAATGACATTTAAGCGGAAGAATAGATCCCTTCTAAATGTGCCTTGTGTCACCATTTCATCCAATTTTCGATTGGTTGCCGCAATTATCCGTGTGTCGATTTTTTTAGAAATCGTTGCTCCAACGGGAACGATCTCGTTTCCCTCGATAAACCTCAGCAGTTTTACCTGCGTTGATGTAGGAAGTTCACCAATTTCATCTAGAAAAAGCGTTCCCCCTTCGGCGATTTCAAAACGGCCCACTTTCCCTTCGGTTCTGGCCCCTGTAAAGGCGCCTTTCTCATACCCGAACAACTCAGATTCTATCAACTGCTCGGGAATGGCGCTGCAATCGACTCGAATAAAAGGGCCGTCGTTTCGTCCGGAAGCCTTGTGTATCATGCTGGCCATCAAGCTTTTACCGACACCGGACTCCCCTTGAATCAAGACAATTGAATCTACACTTGCAGCTTTCATGGCGGTGGTAAAAACCCGCTGCATTGATTCTGTCTTGATGACCAAACCGGAAAACATTTCCTTTTGACTATGATAATGCCATAGTTCATCGCTATATTCTTTGCTAAGACGGCGGGATTTGTCCAATTCGGACTTTAGTGAATTTAATGCACTTAAATCTCTGTCATTGACGACAACCAGAATTATTTTGCCGTTCTCGTCGAATATCGGATTTCCGGTCACAAGAGCCTGTTTCCCACTTTTAAGTTTTTGAATCATTGTGACGGCCGTCCCGGTCTTGAGAACCCCCAAGGTAACAGATCTGTCAATCAATCCTTCGTTGACGAGGTCCTGCATCTTTCTATTAATCACCTGCTCGGCCTTTATCTGGTTCATTCTTTCCGAAGCCTTGTTTATTCGAATTACTCGTGCTTAGCCGTCACAAATCCAAATACCATCAAATGAGGAATCTATTATGGCATCAAGCTGATTTTCTAGAACTTGTTTCGAAAATCCGTCATGATAATTTGATTTTGAATTATTGCTATTTTCCATGCCTTGAATCTCCGACTCGGTCAAATGAAAAAAATGAGCCTGCAACTCCTATCAAACGGCTTCGAAATGGATCTATGTTTATTGAATATGTGAAATGAAAGGATTTTGCAAGAGTTTGAACTTTAGGTTGCATCAGGCAAGGTAACCAAATCTGGTTTGCGTCCAACTATAGATATGGCTCAAGCGTCCGGACCGGTATGCCCTTCTGGCAGAGAAAAGCCCCATTGTTGTGATGGGGGCTATTATACGGACAGGTTGGTGGCACAACCAACAGAGTTCAGGACTTCAGCTGCAGGATGGCCCCCACGTAACTTTTTCTTATTTTCGATTTATGAAACTACCTTCTCCCTCTATCTGTCCTGCTCGAAAGGCTCCACTGATACCGGATCCGTATAGTAGGGAAGTTTGTCAATCCTGGGTCGGTAGCTGCCGTCGCTGATGCACTTGCGGACATGACTGGCGATATCTTCCATCTTGGCGAACCAGACATCGCCTTTACTCTTCATATATTCGATTAACTCCAGTACTTTGCGCCAGCGGGCCAGCCTGCCCGTTGCAAAGGGATGCCAGACACTGACCCAGAGCCCACCGGATTCGTACTGCGCATCAAACTCATCCCGGAACACATCAATGCCCAGTGTTGCAGATTTAATGGGCATCATATAATCAAGGTCCATGGACTGCACAAATTGGGGCCAGTCGTCCAAACCCCAGTGGCTCGGCAGTTCGATCAGGGCCCCTTTGCCGGTCTTGAGTACATAGGGCACATCATCACCCATCAACGACGCATCATAGCTGAATCCCTCCTCGACCAGCAGGTCTGCTGAATGGTCCGAAAAATTGTAAAGAGGCGCCCGCCATCCCCGCGGTCGCTGGCCGGTTATGTTTTCGATTATTTGGATTCCACGTTTTATCCAGTAGTGTTGCTCCGCCCGGCTTTCGGTAACTGGATTTTCATGCAAAAACCCGTGATGCGCAACTTCATGGCCGCCGTCAACCAATTCCTTTACTACAGAGGGATAATTTTCGATACACCATGCAGGAACGAAAAATGTTTGTTGAATATTCAGTTGCTTGTAAGTATCAAGTATGCGAGGCACACCCACCTCGGGGCCATAGCGCAGCATCGATATCGCAGATACCCTGCTGATTGAGTCGGCCGGATGCTCGAGGTGGACGAGGCTGTCGGTGTCCATGTCAAACGTGAAGGCCACAGCGCATTTGGCGCCATCCGGCCAGGGTACCGGGTTTCTAATCATATTCCGCCTCCTGTTTCTTCTACAGGATCGTCACCCAATCGCCAAGACCGCTGGTGATGAGTCGGATTTAGGCGATTGGTACCGGACAGGGTCAATTTTGCTGTTCACAACGCTTTAACAATTGGGAAAGACGGTGGGGCAACCTCCTCCAGGCTTTTTCCGGGCCAATTCTCACTCAGAAGCTTGGCAAGATCCCGTTCTGTTATCCGCTTTGCATCCTCGAATATCTCATGTTCGTCCACCCGGGATAGATGCCTTCCTTCGAGGATCGTTGTACCATCCACAATCACCATTTCAACATCCCGGCCACTGGCGCAGTTCACTAAGGCACGAATAGGATCCAGATAAGGCCCGATTGCAATTTGATCCATGTTGACACTCACGATGTCCGCCTTGGCACCAGGCGCAAGCCGTCCTAAATCGTCGCGCCCAAGGGCTTGTGCGGCATTGATAGTGGCAGCCTCGAAAACTGCTTTCGATGATGCAGATGCAAAATCTCCATCAAGGACACGGCCTATATAGGCAGCATGGCGCATCTCAGAGATAATGTCCATTGGATAGGTGTCTGTGCCCAACACCATGTTGATTCCAGCATCTTGGTAACGCTGAAATGAGTGAAGTGCCAATCCTCGCCGACCAAAGACGGTTGGACAGTGCGCAACGCTTGCGCCTGATTTTGAAATCAGTTCCAAATCACGCCCATGTGGATATACCGACCATGGATGCACACTAGTAAAAAGTGCATGGCCGAGAATTGCTCTTGGTCCTAACCAATCTGCTTCAGCCAGGTACTCGACCAAACTCATTTTATTCCGACGCAGACATTCATGATGATCGAATAGTGCCTCGGCGCAATGGGTTTGCATCCGGACATCCAATGATTCTGCAGCGCTCGCAGATTCCCGCAGCAGATTCAGTGAGCAACAAAGATCGATGACCGGAAACAGCATTCCTTGAACCCGTCCATCTGCTGCACCGGCATTTTCTTGAATGAATTTGACGGCAGTCTCCAATTGATCGAAACCATCCTTTTCATTGGGGACGAAAATTATCCGACCACCCCTGTCGTACTGCATGGTTTCGGAGCCGAACCCAGGCGAAAGGTAAGCTCTGAAACCAACCTCATCCACAATATCGACAAACCTCCGAGTATTGCTCCCCACTATATCTACAGTGGCGCCGATATTGCCGATTTCAACGATTGTGGTCGAGCCCGCTTTAACCATTTCACAGAATGCGAATTTTGATCCGAGCAGGTAATCTTCATCACTGACCTCGATACTGGATTTCACATCAACCCCGTGAGTAGGAAGAAATGACAAAATTGCTGAGTTGAACAGATCCGTCCGACCAGCATCAGCCGCCACCAGTTCTCCGGTATGAACGGCTGCATGACTATGCATGTTTATCAAGCCAGGGATGATTACCTGCCCCTTACCTTCGACACATCGGTCAACCGGCTCGGGAAAATCGTGGTTTTGGCCAATCCATAGGATTCGATCACCTTGATAAACTACGGCGCCGTCTTGAATCAATACATGGGACTTGCCGTTAAAGCCGACAACCCAATCTCCCTTAATCATCGTTTTCTTCTCTTCTGATGCTCGCGTCTCTTTTTTCATTTTGTTCATTTCTCTCGAGGGTCGGTCATCATAAATTGATAGGCAACAGGGGTTATAATATCAAAATCGACACGAAGTCAAATAGATGGAATAAAATACTGCTGTTTAATCATGATCAATTGACTTTATCATTATAGCTGAAATAGTGCAGAATCTGATCAATATAGAGAAAATTTACGCCTTTTGTGTTCAAACATATTCATTTTGAAGCTACTTGGTTTGTTACCTACAGCGTGCCTGAAGATAAAGTTCTGAGAGGCTGAATTTGTATTTGATATTTAGTCGAATCTCAACGACGTTGACCTCAACCACGCCAGCCTGATCATGGCAAAACGGTTTGTGATTTGATTTAAGCTGGTATTTCATTTTAGATAAATGGGGCGAGGATGGCGAGAGAGATATAAATATTCAAAATTTATACAGAAATAAGGGTTTATGGAAATTTCCATAAACCCTTTATTTTGTGGTGCCCGAGGCCAGAATCGAACTGGCACGGAGTATAACTCCGAGGGATTTTAAGTCCCTTGCGTCTACCTATTCCGCCACCCGGGCATTGTCCATTTTACTGGTTCTTCTGATACCTGAATGTCGGCAGGATTTCAAGCAAAAAGAAGCCAGCCCGGGACTGCCTACACCCATGATGCGGCTGGGCACGAGTCAGTGTCCAGCCGCAGATAGTAGATTTTGGTTCAGGGCAAGGCCTGAGCGATTTTGTCGCCGCAGGCATAGTGGGCTATTTCGAGGACGGCAAAAAAGCGAAAACGCCGCCCTGGGCCAAAAGATGCTGTTTGCGGTTGGGCACTAATTCGTGCCCATCCGCAGATAGTAGATTTTGGTTCAGGGCAAGGCCTGAGCGATTTTGCCGCCGCAGGCATAGTGAGCTATTTCGAGGACGGCAAAAAAGCGAAAACGCCGCCCTGGGCCAAAAGATGCTGTTTGCGGTTGGGCACTAATTCGGGAATTCAAAGCCCTGTTCATTGAAGACTTCTAAACAGGCGTCCACAACAACGGGGTCGTAAAGAACTCCTCTGTGACGGATGATTTCGTCCAGGGCCCGTTCCATGCCCATGGAGGGGCGGTAAGGCCGGTGGGAGGCCATCGTCTCCACCACATCACAGACGCCGATGATACGCGCTTCAATGGAAATGCTGTCTCCGGATAGTCCCTGAGGATAGCCCGAACCGTTCATCCTTTCATGATGCTGGAAAATGATATCGGCGATGGGCCAGGGAAATTCGATGCCTTTCAGGATGTCATAGCCGGCCTGGGCATGGGCCTGCATCAGGCTGATTTCAATTTCGGTCAACTGAATCGGTTTGGCCAATATTTCAGCCGGCAGCGCAATTTTGCCGATATCGTGAATAAACGCTGCCAGGTAGGCTCCCTCTATCTGGTCCTCAGGCAATCCAATCTTTTTGGCAACGGCCTTGGTCAACGCGGCGACCCGCATCTGGTGCCCTGAGGTGTAGGGATCGCGCTTTTCGACGGTCATGGAGATGGCCAGGATGGTTGCGTCCATCACCTTTTTAAGATTCTGAAAGCTTTGTTCCAGCTCTGCCTGTATCTGCTTGCGGTTTTCGATTTCCATTTTGAGCCGCTTATTGGATTGCACCAGCTCGGCGGTTCTCTTTTCAACCAGGGTTTCCAATTCGGAATGCAGTTCCAGCAGCTGTCTCTCGGCCTGCCACTTGGTGCTCAGCGCGGTGGAGAATTGAATGATCTCCTTTGGGTGAAAGGGCTTTTGCAGGTATAGCGATTCGTCGGAAAAATAGGCCACCGGCGCTTCGCCGCCGGTGTTGGTGGTGCGGTACCCGGTTACCACGATAATATTAATTCTGGGGTCCAGCCTATGGATTTCCTGAGCAGTCCATTGACCATCCGGTCCCGGAGGCATGTTCAAATCCAGGAACGCGACCGCAAAGGGAGTGTCGGTTTTGAGCGAGTCTGCAACCCTGTCCACGGCTTCGTCTCCCTGGGTGCAGCAGATGACCTCGAAGACCGGCATTGTTGACTGCGGATAGGCCGGACTCAGAATCATACGGTACAGGTCAAGGATGTTGGTGTCGTCGTCGACCGCCAGGATACGAAAATGTTTGTTGGTGGGTTTTTCCATGCAATGAGAATCCAGCGATACAGGTGAAGGCAGCGCTCAGGTTATCAATATTTTCTGTAATTATAGGACGATTCGTTGATTGGTGCAAGCTATTCCGATAAAATTTTCAGCCCCGGAAAACCTTGTCATTCCGCCTGTCATTTGCTAAAAGGTTTCCATGAAAAATTCGGCTAACGGCCCCGACTTGATACTGGCCTCACAATCACCCCGTCGACGATATCTTCTATCCCAGGCAGGACTTAAATTTTCCGTCATCCCCAGCCGCTTTGACGAGAGCTCGGTGTCGCCGATGGCACCGGATGCCTATGTCGGATGTCTGGCTGAGAAAAAAGCCGCCGATGTTGCCGGGCAATATCCCGATCACTGGGTCATCGGCGCCGACACCATCGTGTATGTCGACGATACCATCCTGGGCAAACCCCGTTCACGGTCGGAGGCGCGCACCATGCTCAACACCTTGAGCGACCGAACCCACCAGGTGATTACGGGCTACTGTGTTTGCCGCCACAGAACCGGACGGCTCTTTTCGGAAACGGTCCGAACCGAGGTTCGTTTTAAAAAACTGACCCAAAGCGAAATTGACTGGTACATCAATTCCGATGAGCCCTATGACAAAGCCGGTGCATACGCCATTCAAGGCCTGGGCTCATTTCTTGTCAAGAGCATCAAGGGGTCTTATACTAATGTCGTCGGTTTGCCGATTTGCGAGGTAATGGATTTTTTGATCAGGGAAAACATCATAGAATTGGAGCTGTGAAGCTCCGCCGAACATTTAATTGCAAGGGCCCTTATTAAAAAAAAGCGTTTTTTCTCACGAGCACCGCCTCCGGCAAAAGGACAGCCGGTCTGATCGGAAAAGAAACTGCTTATTTTCACGCAAAGACGCCAAGGCGCCAAGATAAAACATAACATTCGTTGTTTCCTTTGCGTCTTTGCGGCTTTGCGTGAGATAGATTTTTCGTAGGTTAATATAAGATCAACAGGATCAGCTGGATTTCATCTTGTTTTACTACTTGCTCCCCGGAGCAAAATCTTCAATCATCAATCTACATTCTTCATTGGAAATGTGAGGGCAATCGAATTGAAAGATCGGATTGAAAGTGTTTTGGAGCGAATCAGGCAAGCCGCGATTGCGTCCAACCGGCAGCCGGAAGACATTCGTCTGGTGGCCGTCAGCAAAACCATGCCGGCTGATGCGGTCGTCGAGGCCGCCGCAGCCGGATTGGCGGATTTTGGCGAGAACTACATCCAGGAGGCCAGAGAAAAGACCGCCAGCCTGGCGAGATATCCGCTGACCTGGCATTTTATCGGCCATTTGCAGTCCAACAAAGCCAAATATGCCGTCCGGATGTTTGATCTCATCCATTCGGTGGATTCGTTTAAACTGGCCGGTGAATTGGACAAATACGCCAAAAAAATCGGCAAGCGCCAGGCAGTTTTAATTCAGGTCAATGTCGCCCGAGAGGACAGCAAATCCGGTGTCTACGTCGAGGATACGCTGACGCTGCTACGGCAGATCGGCGAACTTGGAAACCTGTCCGTCAGGGGACTGATGACCATGCCGCCCTACTTCAATGCGCCTGAGAAAGTTCGGCCGTATTTTGCAGCCCTCAGAGAGCTTCGCGATCGTATCACCAAAGAGAATTTGCCCGATATCTGCATGGAAGAACTGTCCATGGGTATGACCGGCGATTTTGAAGCCGCCATCCAGGAAGGGGCTACTATTGTGCGTGTCGGCACCGCCATATTCGGAGATAGACAATGAAAGTTCTGGTCCACATATGCTGCGCCCCCTGCAGTATTTATCCGCTCAAAACCATGAAGTCGGGGGGGGTTGACGTCATGGGCTTCTTTTACCGTCACAATATCCACCCCTATTCCGAGTGCCTCAAAAGACAGGAGGTCGTGGAAGGTTATGCCCGGCAGATAGACATGCGCTTGATCATTCAGGAAGGCTATGACCTGGAAGGATTCGTTCAAAACGTGGTTTACCGGGAAAAGGACCGCTGCAGCTATTGCTACCATGACCGCCTGCGAACTACCGCCCTCCTGGCCAAACGCGGCAAATTTGACTATTTTTCCTCCACCCTGCTGTACAGCAGATTTCAAAATCACGACCTGCTGAAATTGCTGGGAGAATCGATCGCCAAAGCCACCGGCGTACCGTTTTTTTACGAAGATTTCCGTTCCGGCTGGAAAGAGGGAGTCCAAACCTCCAAAAACCTGGGCATGTATCGTCAGCAATACTGCGGCTGCATCTACAGCGAGAAGGAAAGATTCTACAAACCGGGCTAGATGATCGATCCGACCGATGCCCTGTCAGGTCGCATTACTCATTACGACCAAATATTTTGTGTTTAGGATGTAGTGTTTGGTCTGCAGAAAATCCATTCAGCCGCCGCTAAACAATAGACACCAAACACTAAATACGGCTTTCAAACTTATTATGTTCGGAAATTTCATATACTTTATCCTTGTCTTGCTCATCTATCTGACGTACCAGCCATCCGATGAAACCTATTTTACAGCCCTGGATTCCGTTACCCTTTTTGGGGGGCTGACGTTTCTTTTCGCTGTTTTTACCCGGCTGCAATTTCGCATGATCGAAAAGCGCATCCTGCAAGGACGCTATCTCAGGATCGACCATCACTTCAGCTCGATCCTCCTGCGGCAGAGCATCGTGGCGATCGTTTTATTCGCCGTAGACATTTACGTATTGAATCTTCCCGCCTTCCTGGACGACACCCCTCCCTTCAAAACCATACCGACCCTGCTGGCCCTGTTGTTTCTGGTGTTGTTTGTGGGTTACCTGGCCATAGTTTGGACATACGCTTACGATTCTTATCAGCATCTGTACAGCGCAGACATCTCCAGAAAGACCTACGTGTTTTCCAATATCTCCTTTTCGGTTCCGGTGCTGCTGCCCTGGCTTTGTCTGTCGGGGATTGCCGACATTATTCGGGTGCTGCCGTTTGAGGCACCCAAGCGCTTTTTGTCCACCACAGAAGGCGAGATCAGCTATTTTCTTTTTTTTCTGCTGGCTGTAGCGATCCTGGGACCGCTTCTTATCCAGAAGTTCTGGCGCTGCAGACCGCTCGAAAACGGATACTACCGAACCCGCATCGAAAGCCTGTGCCGGCGGGCAGGGCTTGCCTATGCCGATATCCTCTATTGGCCCATATTCGGCGGCAAGATGATCACCGCCGGAGTGATGGGGCTGGTGAAAAAATTTCGCTACATTCTGGTGACCAACTCGCTGCTGCAGCTGCTCGAGCCGGAGGAAATCGATGCCGTCATCGCCCACGAAATCGGCCATGTCAAGAAAAAACATCTGCTGTTCTATCTGGGCTTTTTTGTGGGGTATATGCTGCTTTACATTGTCGCTTATATCGTTTTCGATGTACTCATTTCTGTATTCCTTTACGCCGATCCAGTCTACCGGCTGATCGGCCAAACCGGCATCAGCCATAAAGCCGTTAAAACGAGTTTAGAAAATGTGGTTATCATCGGCATCTTTCTGGTCTATTTTCGCTTTATTTTTGGCTTTTTCATGCGCAACTTCGAACGCCAAGCCGACACATATGTGTATGCCCTGTTTGACAGCGGCAAGCCGCTGATCGCCACCCTCGAAAAGATCGCCGCCACCAGCGGTCAATCAGCGGACAAGCCCAACTGGCATCATTTCAGCATCCGGCAACGGGTTGATTATTTGAAAAAATGCGAAGCGGATAAATCCTGGATCGCCCGCCATGATTCCAAGATTAAAAAGGGCTTCGGCATTTATCTGGGATGTCTGCTGCTGCTCTGTGCGTTGGGATATCAGCTGACTATCGGCGCCGTAGGAGAGCGGCTGCGGGGCCATTTTTTGGAGAAGGCTATTTTAACGCAGATCGATGAGGGTTCCGAGAACCCGAATCTATACCGACAGCTGGGAAACATTTACTACAACCAGAAAAATTGGCCGCGCGTTCGTGAGGCCTGGGAAACCGCTTTGGCGCTCGAGCCGGACAATGCCGAAGTGCTCAACAACCTGGCCTGGCTTTATGCCACCTGCGAAGATGAGCGCTATCTGGATCCCGAACGCGCCCTGGCTCTGGCAACGCTGGCCGTCAGGCTCGCCAAGCTTCCCCACATCTGGGACACTCTGGCCGAAAGCTACTATGTCAACGGCATGTATAGCCAGGCGGTGGATGCCGCCCGCAACGCCCTGGCGTCGGGCGGGAAAGATCGAAGCTATTATCAGAAGCAGCTGGACAGATTCCGAAATGCAGCCGGGATGTGAGGAGTACATAGAAAAGAGAACCGCAGAACCCGCAAACAGCGAACCGCAGAACCGAAGAATAATGAACCGCAGAATGTCGAAGGGTGGCTTCGCTTCGCTCAATCCTTTTAAAAAAAAACTCCGATATGCAGAAAGATGGTATCGCTCCCGGTCTTCGTCATCACCTGCACGAAGTATGCTTTTTCATTTTTTTATAAAATCGATAGAATTCATTCCTTCGATATTCGACATTCGAAATTCTGCGGTTCTCTTTTTCCTGGTACTGCGATTTCCCCCTTCCCTGGTCCTCGCGAGACCAAACGGCTATCGAATACACACCTTGCGCACCTGGCGCAGGTCCAGGTAACCGTTGAATACTTTTTCGATTCCGTCCTGTTTTAGGGTGCGCATGCCATCCTCTATGGCCTGGGTTCTAACGGCGCTAATTGTGGCCTTATTCTGGATCAGCAGTTTGATCTCATCGGTGCCCGTCAGCAGCTCGTGCAGGGCCATGCGGCCGCGCAAACCGGAACCGGAGCAGTTGTCGCAGCCGACCGGTTTGTTCAGCCTCAATTCATCGTTTAGGGGAATATTGACGTCATCGTTGAAGTGATCCAGCCCGTACTCCCTTGTCAGTGAAGTGTATTCTTCCCGGGAGGGCGGATAGGACAAACGGCATTTTAGGCACAGAGTCCGGGCCAGGCGCTGGGCCAGAACACACAGGATCGCATCGGCAAAATTAAATGGATCCATTCCCATATCCAGCAGCCGGCTTACGCTCTCCGGAGCGCTGTTGGTATGCAGGGTCGATAAAACCAGATGCCCGGTAAGAGAAGCCTGAATGCCGATCGATGTCGTCTCCTTGTCGCGCATTTCGCCTACCATAATGACATCCGGATCGGCCCTCAGAAACGAACGCATGCAAGCGGCAAAATCCAATCCTATATAGGGCTTGACCTGAACCTGACGTAGTCCTTTTTGAGTGATTTCTACAGGATCTTCAGCAGTCCAGATTTTGGTTTTGGTCCGGTTGAGGTATTTGAGGGCACTATGAAGGGTGGTGGTTTTTCCGGATCCGGTGGGACCGCAGACAAATATGAGCCCGTAAGGCTGGGAAATTGCCTCCACGAAATTGTTGTAGTTCTTTTCGGTGAAACCGATTTGATCCAGCGGCAGCGGCTCGCTGCTGTCCAGGATCCGCAGGACAACATCTTCCATGCCGCCCTGGGTCGGCAGGGTTGCAGCCCGCAACTCGATATTCTTGCCGCCGAATTTATGAAACTTAATGGTGCCGTCCTGGGGCTTGCGGCGCTCGGCGATATCCAAATCAGCCATAATTTTGATTCGCGATACGACGGCGCTGCGATAGTTGAAGGGGATGGTCTGGTAAATTGCGCAGTCTCCGTCGATTCGGACCCTGACCCGGGTGTTTTCTTTGCCGGGAAAGGGTTCGATATGAATATCGGAGGCGCCTCTGGCATAGGCATCCAGAATGATTTTATTCACCAACTTAACGACGGCGTTGTCTTCTTCATGCACGGCGCTTTCGGCAACTTCAATCTCGTTGCTTTCTTCCCGCATCTTGGACAGAATCTCTTCGATATCTGCCAGCTGTTTCTCATCCTGGGAAAAAAACTTGATGATTTTAAGTATATCCTGTTTCAGGGCCACACAAAGTTTGATTTGTTTGCCGGGAAACAGGGCCTTGAATTCTCCAACCCGCTGATGATCGTGGGGATTGTAGATGGCTATAACGATTTGATTGTCTTCCTGACGCAACGGGACCCAGAAGTGATTGCGCATAAATGGTATTTTCAGGCCGGCCAGCAGTTCACCCGGTATCGGAAGGTTCTGGTTGAACTCGACTGCCTCGACTTCGTAGAAGTGGCTCAGAGACGCCAGCACATCTTTTTTGGCGATCTTGAAATCGGAAGTTAATATGGATTCGATGGCCAGGTTCTTCATCCTGGCCTGAACGATGGCTTTCTCCAGTTCATCACGGGTCAACAGATGATTCTCCAGCAGGAAGCTGAATTTACCGGCGGCATAACGTTTGGCGACCCTTTTGAGGGTATGCAACGCGATACCCAAAATGTCGCTGACTTCTTTGAGTGAGCGTTCATCGGCTTTTTCAAAGGCAGGCCCGACTTTGCGGTTTATCAGTTGGATGACGCCCAGCAACTTCTTCCTGAAGGTGATCGGATGGGCCAGAACCTGCCGGGTGATAAAACCGGTTTGCAGGTCCCAGCGGTCATCGAATCTCAGCTCAGGGTCGATGGCGGCCAACTCCTGCGTGTCATAGGCATCCCTTACATTGATGATTCGGCTTTCAAGGGCACACCAGCCGGCAATGCTTTTGGGGGATATGGGTATGCGGATCTCCTCGATATCGTCGGCCGACTTGAATCGCGATACCAGCTCGCGTTTGCGGTCCTCGACGACAAAGACGGTGACCCGGTCGGCTTCGAATAGGGAGGTGATGTCATCTTTGACATCGATTAAGATCTCATCGGTATTGTTGGCGACATTTATGCGATTGCAGATGGCCTGCAGGCGGGTGCGGTACTCCAACTCGGAGGCAAGATTCTGTATTTGTCGATCTTTGCCGGTCAAATCCCTAGGGGCGGCAGCCATGGCGATTTCTCCAAAGGTCAATAATGCTTTAACCACGAATTCATAAGCAATCCACGAAAAGCAGCATGGACTTCAATTGTGTGTTGGAGAAATCGATTGCGGATCTGGGATTTGGGATTGCGGATTTGAATGTTGAATAGGATCTGATCTTAAGTCAACCAATCCGAAATCTGCAATCCGCAATCCAAAATACTATCACTCCAATCCACCATGATAACAATCTTTTGCTTTGAAGTTTATGAATCTTTTAGTTTTTTAAGGTTGGCGTATATCTTTTTCGCCCCCCCCAGGATCAATAAAAATCCGAGCAGGTAAAAACAGAAATAAATAAATCCGATAATGGAGGCAAACGTTTCAATAGTTTTGATCTGGGGCATAACTTGGGGAATCCGAAAAAACACGCCTACCCCGGCGAGAACCAGCAGAGCGCCCCAAATCAGTTGAAAATGAATCTTGTTTTTTTCCACCTATTAACCTAAGCCGATCCGCCGAAGGCGGAGAAATTAAAAAAGGATCCATCACGAAAACACGAAAACTGGAAAGCACGAAAATATTCCTTATTCTTTGCTTTTGTGCTTTCGTCGTTTCGTGCTTTCGTGATTAAATATTTACTAATAAATAGTATAAAATTCAACAACTTAGTTTAAATCAAACTTTTTGTTTATCCATAATTCTTCAACCTGCAATCGAAAATCATCAATCCGAAAGGCTTCCCTTGAACTCGGCCTTGCGTTTTTCGACAAAAGCGGCCGTGCCTTCTTTGGCGTCGGGACTGGCGAAACTGACGGCAAAGGCGTCGATTTCAATGCTGCAGCCGGTAGAGAGGTCTACGTCCATGCCACGGTTGACCGCCTGCTTGGCTTCTCTCAGAGAGACCTTGCCTTTGGACGCGATGACACCCGCTGTCTGCATGACTTCCTCGATGAGTTTTTCCGGCGCAACCACCTTGTTGACCAATCCGATCTGGAGGGCTTCGGTGGCGGAAATCATTTTGCCGGTAAAAATCAGCTCTTTGGCCATATTGGTGCCGATCAGGCGCGGCAGGCGCTGGGTACCGCCGAAACCGGGAATTACGCCTAGATTTATTTCAGGTTGGCCGAATTTGGCGTTCTCCGAGGCGTAGATAAAGTCGCAGGCAATGGCGATTTCGGTGCCGCCGCCCAGGGCAAATCCGTTTACCGCTGCGATGACGGCAATCGGGAGCCGCTGCAGTTTGTCAATGATAGCGTGGCCGGCGGCGGCAAAGTTCTTGGCCGACAGCGAATTAAAGGTCGCCAGCTCGGTGATGTCCGCACCGGCAACAAATGACTTGTCCCCTGCCCCGGTCAGCACCAAGGCGCGGATATCCTCGTCGGCAGAAATTTCGTCCAGGGCCTGCGACAATTCATCCAGCAGCGCGCCGTTCAGGGCGTTGAGCGCTTTGGGGCGGTTAAAGGTGATGGTGGCAATGCCTTCACTGACTTCAAAGATAATGTTTTCGTACGCCATTTTAGCCTCCGTAAGTCTGAGATAAGGATTTGCGGGAAAAATTCCCTAATGGATAGAAGATAGCGCGGCGTTTGTCAAATCGAAATGGTTGTATTGCAGGATTTCGAAAGCGCAGGTGTACAAATTGATGGCGTCCAGAACCAACCTCACGCAAAGGCGCCAAGCCGCAAAGTCCTAAAGATATCCCTTTGCGTCTTGGCGCCTTTGCGTGAGAATTAAAGAAGATGCCGCTCCGGCTCAACTCTTCTCGCCGGATGCCGCCAGATAGATGGCCGATAGGATGAACAGCCCGCCGATGACTTTGGTCCAGGTCAGGCCCTCGTCGAATAGGAGGTAGGCCATTATGGTGCTGCCGATGGGCTCGCCCAGCAAGGCCACGGCGACAACGCCGGTGCTGAACCATTTCAGGGCCCAGTTGTAGCTGCTGTGGCCGATGATTTGAGACACGATGGCCATGGCCCAGAAAGCGGCGACGGTTTGGGGGGCGTATCCGCCGGGCGGCAATTGCAGTGCAATCACGGCCAGCCAGAGAAATACGGCGGCGCTGCCGTAGCAGATGGCAACGTAGGCAAGCAGTGAGAGTCGGCGCCGCAGATTACGTCCGAAAAGAAGGTAGATCGCCCCACAAAGCGCCCCGATAACCGCCAGAAAATCGCCGAGCAACGCCTGGCCGCCCGTGGCGAAATCCCCCAGCCCGATGACGCCCCCGCCGATGACGCTGACAATAATACTGACAATCACGGCCCTGTTGAGACGATCCCTGGTGATCAAGGGGGTCAGCAGGCCTACCCAGAGGGGCATCGTATTGACCAGGACGACGCTGTTGGCAATGGCCGTGTAGTCGAGGGAGGATATCCAGCTTGCGAAGTGCAGGGCCAGGAAAAACCCGGCCAGCAGCGCAGGTTTGATGTCGCGCCAGGATAATTTGCGCAGTTCATCCCCGGCTTTCCAGACGGCCAAAGGTACCAATATCAGGGATGCCAACCCCACCCGGTAAGCGGCGGTGACCAGAGCCGGTGCATCGGCCAAGCGTGCAAATATCGAACCGGTGGATACGCCGAGGACACCCAGAATCAAGATGATGAAAGGGTTGATGGGGGGGGCGGAGACTTCTTGATCAGTGGTCATAAGTGCATCAGACTGGAGTATTGATGTAACAGCTTGCCGCAAAGAAAAAGCGAGCCGCAGAACCGCAGAATGTCGAATGTCGAATTTCGAATTTCGAAGGAATGAATTCTGTCGATTTTATAGAAAAAACTTAGCGAGCATGCTTCGCTCGGGTAGTAACGAAGACGGAAGGCGATTCAGTCCTTTCGTATTTTGGAATTTGATTTAAATTGACAGAGCGCAGCGATGCCACACTTCGATATTCGTGATTCGATATTCGACATTCTCTTTTTCAGTATTATCCTCCGCTGGACATTTCCACAGGCCAGTTCAGCCGTGCCGTCGGGGTAATCTCCTTGATGTATTTTTTAATTCCCAACACGATGGCCTCGCACAGGCGCTGCTGGTAGCGGGGATTTATCAACCGCTTGCATTCCCTGGGGTTGCTGATAAAGGACGTTTCTACCAGGATGGCCGGCATTTGGGCACCGAGCAGCACGTAAAACGGGGCCTGTTTGACCCCTTTGTCTTTTACGCGGCTGTAGCGTTTGTTCTTCAAATGGCGCACCACCGCACCCTGTACGTTGCTTGCCAGCCGGCTGGATTCGTTGATTTTGGCGTTTTGCATCAAATCAAACAGAATGCTTTGGAGGTCGCTGATGTTTTTGGTTGAGGTCGCATTTTCCATAGCGGCCACCCGGATGGCTTCGTCGTCTGTGGCCAGGTTCAGGAAATAGGTTTCGATGCCGTAAGCCCGGCGATCCCGGTGAGAGTTGGTGTGAATGGATATGAACAGATCGGCGTTCTTCGTATTGGCGATGGCGGTGCGCTCTTCCAGAGTCAGAAAACGATCACTGTTGCGGGTTAGGAACACCTCGGCCCCCAATTCCTGCCGGGCGATGGGCGCGAGCTTGCGGGCGATTTGAAGGGCGACATCTTTTTCATGCACACCCTTCAGATATCCCGGTGCACCGTAGTCCCTGCCACCATGGCCCGGGTCGATGACAATCGTCCTGACGCCGAGAGCCAGCTGTTTGGCCAGTGCACTGGTGGGAAGTTTGCCGTTCTTCTTTATGGTGACGGATGGCGGCGGGGGCCGGGAGGCAACCGGTCTGTCAGCAGCGGTGCCCCACACATCGATAACGATTCGAAACGGATCCTTCAAAGAGAATATCTTATAGGTTTTAAATGATTTGATATCGACCACTACCCTGACCGAATCGCTGGTGTACTGCCCGGCGCGGGCATCGGTCAGCAGATCGTCATTGATCGGGATGCTTTTTTGGATATTGGGCCCCAAGCGGCTGTTTTTCAGGTCGACGTAAAGGCGCGGTGGTTTGTTTCTGGAGGGGTCTTTTTTAAGCAGGTGATAGTTATAGGCGGTTTCCCGGCTGGCATCGATAACGACCCGTGTGTAGTTATTGTTCGACCAGGAGCGCAGGTTGTCGACGGTCCCCGGCTTGTCGGCAGCTACAGCGGCGGTGCCGATTGGTTTCCCGGCGTCTTTTTTGCCGGGTTTGGCAACCTCGATACTCTGGCTGGAGGAACTGTCCTTGACCCATTGGGGCATCGAATCAATGAGCAGCGAAGCCTTGACCTTGTAGCGACTGTCGGGAAACCCGGCGACGACCTTGGCATACATGGTGTGGGCTGCCCGCAAGTCCGACCTGCGTTTAGATATCCGGTAAAGATCGGCGTAGAGTTTGCCGGCCATAAACAAATTGGCGGCAGCGCGATCGCCGTCCGGATTCTGGCGGTAATTGGAATAATACTTCTCGATGCATTTCTCCCAGTTGTGGCGTTTGGTCTGCTTGCGCGGGTTTTGCTGCAAACTGTTATAGCAGGCGTCCGCCTCCAGATAGCGATCCTGATCGGATGTCGTGCTTTTCGAAGGTCTTTTCGCTTTTTTGGCTACAGCGGATGGCGACAATTCCCGGATCTCGGCTGCCGCTTTGGCGCGATATCTGCTTTTGGGAAATCGTTTTACGATTCTCTCGAAATGATCGAGCGCCTCCTGCCGGTCGGACTTTCTCCCCGACCACTTCGCCAGCTCGTTGTACAGCCGGCCGGCTTGATAAAGGCCGGCCGCAGCCCAGGGGCCGGCGGAATCCAACCGGTAGACGGTTTGAAATTTTTCGATACAGCCCAGCCAGTTGTGGCGGAACTTCATTTTGGCGCTGGATTGCCGCAGACTTCTGGAGCAGGATTCAGCTTCAATATAAGCCTGCTTGGGGGTTTTAGCTTCGCAAACCTTACCGCCAAGGCCGGCGACGGCGATGCAGATGGCCAGGCTCAGGCATATGTGGATTTTTTTTTGAGACATGCTTGTCGAAAAAAAATCAATGTGTTGTGTCGGCAGACGATCAGGTTTTGAGTTTCGCCTGGAGTTCGTTTAAAAAATTGAGGGCCTCCAGCGGCGTCATTCTGGAGATATCCGCCTGGGTTATTTCCTTGATGAGCTGATTTTCCGCCCCCTCAAAAAGGTTCAGCTGCACCGGGCCCTTGGCAGTGGATTTGCCGCTGCCGATCATGACGGGTGATCCACTTGGATTGTAATCTCCCTGCTCGATTTTGTAAAGAATCCTTTTGGCGCGATTGATTACCGCTGCCGGGATCCCGGCCAGGCGTGCGACCTGAATGCCGTAGCTGCGGTTGGTTCCGCCCTGAACCAGCTTTCTTAAAAAGATAATCTCATCATTCCACTCTTTTACCGCTATATTCAGGTTTTTTACCCTGAAATGGGTCTGTGCCAGCTCGGTCAATTCGTGATAGTGAGTTGCAAACAGGGTTTTGACCCCCTTGCCGCTGTTTAGATCGTGCAGATACTCGGCCACCGCCCAGGCGATGCTCAGGCCGTCGAAGGTACTCGTGCCCCGTCCGATCTCATCCATAACCACCAGGCTCCGGCCGGTGGCATTGTTCAGAATATTGGCGGTTTCCTGCATTTCCACCATGAATGTGCTTTGCCCCTGTGAAAGGTTGTCAAGGGCGCCGACACGTGTGAAAATCCTGTCCGTCAGGCCAATTTTAGCCCGGGCCGCCGGAACGAAAGCTCCCATATGGGCCATGATCACAGCCAGGGCTATCTGGCGCAGGACGGTCGACTTGCCGGCCATGTTCGGTCCGGTAATGATCAGCACCTGATTCTCCTGGTTATCCATGTGCAGGGTGTTGGGCACGAACCGTTCGGCGGTTATCATTTTTTCGATTACCGGATGGCGGCCGTCCTCGATCAGGATGCTCCCGTCGGTCGTCATTTCGGGGCGGCAGTAATCGTTCTGAGCGGCTGTCTCGGCCAGGTTGGTCAACGCGTCGACCCTGGCCAGAAAACGGGCGGCCTGCTGTATGCGGGGATTATTTTCGACCACCGCCGCCCGGATTTCGCCGAACAGCTCGTATTCGAGCGTAGACCGCTGGTCTTCGGCGCCCAATATTTTCATCTCGAAAGTCTTGAGCTGATCGGTGATATAGCGTTCGGCGTTGACAAGGGTTTGTTTGCGAACATAGTGGACCGGAACGGATTCTGCACGGCTTTTGGGGATTTCGATGTAGTATCCGAATACCTTGTTGAAGCGGACCTTCAGGGTGTTTATTCCGGTGCGCTCCCTTTCGTCGACCTCCAGCTGCGCCAGCCAGCCTTTGGCGTCCCGGCTGATCCGCACCAATTCGTCCAGTTCCGGGTTGTAGCCGCTTTTAATCAGGCCCCCTTCATTAATCACGGGCGGCGCATCTTCCCGGATGGCCCGATCGATAAGAGCGGCCAATTCCTGAAGATGCTCGCTGCGGGCCGGCGGCGCGAACAGCTCGCTTTGGAGCTCAGCCAGCAGGATCTCCAGCCCCGGGAGCATTTGCAGCGAACGCTTCAGGGCCGTCAGGTCCCTTGCATTGGCATGTCCCATGACGATTTTGTTGCCGATTCTCTCGATGTCGGCAATTGACCTCAGGGCCTCGCGGATGTTCCGGCGGCGTTGGATGTCTTCCTTGGCTTCGCCCACGGCGGCGTGCCGGCAAGCGATTTTTTCCAGATCCATCAGGGGATAGCGCATCCACTGCGCCAGCAGCCGGGCCCCCATGGCGGTAACGGTGCGGTCGAGGACCCCCAGCAGGGTCGCCCGGCGCGATCCGCCGGTCAAACTGCTCGACAGTTCCAGATTCCGCCAGCTCAATTCGTCGACCATCAGATAGCTGTCCAGGCGGTGGTTTTCGATTCTCGTCAGGTGTTCGAGCTTCTGCTTTTGGGTTTCGCGAACATAGTATACGACGGCACCGGCGGCGCAGATGCCGGCCTTCATGTGCTGGCACCCAAAACCATCTAAAGACACGGTTTTAAATTGATCGGTCAGTCGCTCGTACCCGGCCCGGTAGTCGAAAGCCCGATCTTCCAGGTAGGATGTAGGTTTGCCGTCCAGTGCTTGGGCGGCGGCTGACAGAGCCGGATCGGATTTGGCGGACTGCGGCAGCAGGATTTCACTGGGGGAGATGCGCTGAATTTCTTCAAAAATGGCCTGGAAATTTTCGGATTCTGCCACGCGAAAGGTTCCGGTGGAAATATCCACAAAGGCGATACCGCTCTGTCCGGCTTTGTGCACTAGGGCCAAAACATAGTTGTTGGAGCGTTCGTCCAGCAGTTCGTTTTCGATTATCATCCCGGGAGTGATGACGCGGACCACATCCCTTTTGACCAGACCCTTGGCCTTGGCCGGATCTTCAATCTGGTCGCATACCGCCACCTTGTAGCCGTTGTCGATCAGGCGGGCGATGTAACCCTGGGCCGCACGGTGGGGGACACCGCACATGGGAACGGGGGACTCGTCATTTTTATTGCGGGAAGTTAAGGTGATCTCGAGTACGCGGGAGGCGGTTTGGGCGTCTTCAAAAAACATCTCATAAAAATCGCCCATGCGGTAGAAAAGAATCGTATCGGGATACTGTTCCTTGATCGTCAGGTACTGCTTAATCATCGGGGTGGATGCAGGAGGGCTCATGAATCGTTTGGGGAACTCAAGACGCTATTCTGAAATGCTTGAATATTTGTAAATGAATTTCGTTTAGGCTCGCAAAAGGTAACGCAGCCGGAGCGACAGACGCAACTAGGGAGGTTTCATCATTCCTCCTCGTGGGAGATTCATTCTCATATAACCCGCTAAACGGGATTGAGCAGCGCTGCGACCGGCGTAAAAAACAAAGCGACACTTTATACCTTGAATTTTAACTATTTGACATTTATGCTTATTTTTCCTTTGATTTCTCCTCGACAGAATCATCGCTCTTATCGGCCGTCTTCTTGGGGGCAAAAGCGCTTGGAGATTCGTCTGAATTGCTAAGCGATGCACCGGAACTGGTGTTTTGGGTCTTGTTGATCGTGCTGAGGTCCAGTACGGTTGTTTTGTCTCCCACAGGCGCCCGCTGGCCCTTGAGAGCATCAATTTCACGCTTCAATTCGGTTATTACCGAGCCGTGACCGTCGGCAGTGGCGGTTAGCTTCTTGATCGTCCGGCCGGCCTTAAAGCGGGCGGAGATGTTGAACAGGTAGGCGATAATGACCCCGGCGAGAAAAAAGGCTATAAACGTGACGGCAATGGGCAAATCCGGTGTCTGATATTCTTCGATGACCCCGAGGTTAATGCGCAGCGTTTGATGGGTCATGAAGAACGTCTGGTTTTGAAAAATCAACAACGCTATCATGCCGATGATTATCGCCCAGATGAACAGGGTGGATTTTTTCATGCAATTTCTCCATTAGTTTTGTTTGGTTAGTCTCTCTATACGGCCGATGATGTTTATAGATTTTCCCGGTCCAGGTCGTCAAAATGCGGCTTTAAGTTCCGATAGGTGGCCTGGATGTGCTCGGGAATTACGCGCACATCTGCGAAAACGGTCAAGGCGTTAGTGTCGCCGAACCATCTGGGAACAATATGAAAGTGCAGGTGCTCTTCGACGCCGGCTCCGGCGACTTTGCCCAGGTTCAATCCGACGTTAAAACCCTCGGGATTCATAACCTGTTTTAAGATTTGCACCGACCGGTCCACCGTGGTCAGAAGTTCGCCCTTCTCATTTTTGCTGAGTTCGTCCAGGCCGGACAGATGCTTGATCGGGGCGACCAGGAGATGACCGTTGATATACGGGAATTTATTCATAACCACCAGGGTTTCCGCGCCCCGGTAAAGGGTCAGATCATTGCTGTGGGAAATTGCCTCGCAGAAAATACATCGTTCCTGCTTTTCCGCCAGAATGTACTCCATCCGCCACGGTGCCCACATCGTTTTCACGCTGGTGATACCTCTAATTCAAATGGTCGCAGCCAAAAAATTGGGGGTTCTGATTGGCTACGAGCCCTGCGTCTTCGAATCTTGAACCCCTTATCGTATACAAAGGATCTACCTGCTTTAACAGGCAGTTGGCATTCTCAGTGCTAACTTACGCTGTTTGGAATTAAAACTCAACCTTTTTTTAGCTCTTAAACATGGCAAGCTAATTGTAATTGCAGTATAAAATAATTCCGGCATAACACCACCACTTCCAGTGGTGGTGTTATGCCGGAATTATGTTCTAAATTTGAACAACTTCCAGGTCCCCCCACATTCCGATCTTGTTGCCCATTATCGCCACAACCCCGCGCAAACCCGTCATCCTCCTGCCGGCTTCAATCGCCCCTTCAATGTCCGCCGCAATTCCGATGCGGTTGCCGATGGCCGTGGCGGCAGCGTCGGCAATCGCGCAGGAATCGGCGACGACACAAACGGCGTCTGCCTTCCCAAGGCTGAGAGAGTGACCGATGGTACCCGATGATGTGCAGACGGCCTCCGGTTTGGAGGCGCCCTGCATGCGAATCCCGATGCGTAAACTCAGCGGGGATGCTCCGGCAAATATGGCAATCGTTGCGGGCGAATGGGTCTTTAAAAAGACGTCTCCCCCGTTTTCGACAATGACCTGGTCGGTCAGTCCCAGCAGGCCGTGGCCCACCCGTCCGGCAATAGCCCCGGCGACCGCCGCCATCGGACCGACCCCCGCATTGTGAGCGGCTTTAACCATATTCTCGATAATGGTCGGAGCCGGTTGATTGAGCTGCCAGGGAATCAGGGCTTCGCCAAAGCCGGGATTTGAGCTGATGAAATTTTCGACATATCCGCGGTGTTCCAGCACAAGTTCTCTGGCAGCCTCTTCCAGGTTGGCGGGCGTATACACCATCAGGTCGGTTTCCTTTACCGTCACCCGATATGGAATCAGATCCGGAGAATTAATCAGGTTACGGTAGGTGCGTTCTTGGTACATCTCTTAGTCTTTCCAAATGTCAAAAATCACAAATAACAAGCACCAAAAATCAAACAAATTCCAATGACCGAAATTCAAAATTCAAAACCTGCGGACTTTGAAACAAAAAAATTCCGTTTATGAAATATCGAAACATTCTCAGTCTACATTTATCCGTTTTGGTCATTGTTAATTGGAATTTGAGATTTATTTGTAATTTGATATTTGTTTTTTGTGATTTAGAGCGTTGTATATCTTCGCATTGAGTTAGCGAGATCAGCTCGGATTCAAGCAACTATATAGAATCGATTTCCGGTCTCATCTCCTCCGGACATTGGTCCAGAAAATACTGGTCGGTCATGCCGGAGATAAAATCCCTGACGATTTCGGCCGGCCGGTGGTCCTGCATGTATTCATCGGCCATGCCCTTCATAAACTGTCGGAAGATCACGGAGGATTCGCGCTGCCGGCTAATATCGTCGAGATAGGTTTCAAAAAGATATTCAAACAGCCTTTCGATGCGCCGGGTGTGTCTTTTGATCCTGGAATTCAGATAGATGCGTTCCAGGTTGAATAGTTTTAGCTGCCGCAGCGCTGCGGATATTTCGGGGCTGAAGGCCAGATATGGTTTCTGATAGCTGCTGCGGATAATGTCGGTCACCAGATTGAATACGATAGTGCCGTTGGTGTTGCCGAGCAAACTCACGCTTTCAGCCGGCAGCTCTTCGCGGCGAATCAACCCCAGACGAATGGCGTCCTCGATGTCACGGCCGATGTAGCTGACCGTATCGGCCATCCGTACAAGGCATCCTTCGAGGGTCATGGGGATCAGGGCCGTCTGCGGGTCGGATTTTTTGGCCGCAATCTCGGCATCCAGGTTCTCAAAGCTCTTTCCGGTTGCCGGCAGCAAGCGTTCATTGTGTATTTCACCATCATGGCACAGGATGCCGTCCAACGTCTGCAGGCAAAGGTTCCAGCCCCGACCCTTGCGCTCGACTTTTTCCAGAAATTGAATGCTTTGCAAATTATGTTGAAAATAGCCGATCCCGTTTTGGTGACATAAAACCGACAGAAAGCGCTCTCCATCGTGTCCGAAGGGGGTGTGGCCGATATCATGCCCGAGGGCGATGGCTTCGAGCAAATCTTCATTCAAGCCCAAAAACCGTCCGATGGTGCGGGCAACCTTGGAGACCAGCTGCACGTGGAGAACCCGGTGGGTGATGTGGTCGTTTTTGACCAGGTAGAACACCTGGGTTTTATCGATGTAGCGGGTATAGGCCAATGAATGCAGTATGCGGTCGGCATCCACCGAAAACGCCTGCCGGTAACCGGCTTGCAACCGGATTTCAGGCATCCGGCGGATGCCCATGGTGTTGCGGGTCGCCAGGGGGTTCAGGGATTCGGTTTCGAACCGGTCCAGCAACGCCTTGAGCTCAAGCAGCTGCCTGTCGGTTTCATATTTCTTCATTGGCGATCATGTCTCCCAGCAAACTAATATAATCGATACCCGCCTGCCGGAAACCTTCTTTGCCGTATTTCATATTGGCTTCCAGCACGTAATATCTGCCGTCATGACGACTGATGTCAATGCCCACATCGTCCCAGCGGCAGGCACAGGCGACGTGACGGGCCAGATCCAACGCCTCGTCGGGCACCGGATCCAGCTTTATGGTCCCACCTACAGCCACGTTGGTGCGAAAGTCGTCCGGGGGTGCCAGGCGCCAGTAGGCATGGACGATGCGGTTTCCGATGATGACGATCCGGATATCCCGATCAACCGGCAGATATTCCTGGATATAGGCGATATCGGCAAGCTGCAGGTAGGCTTCGAGATCGCCGGCATGCTGAATCAGAAATACCCCGCGCCCCATGGCGGAGCCCCGGGGGATTTTGCCGACAAAAGGATATGTGAAATAGTCGGCAATGGCTTTCTTCTGGCGTTTCCCATAGAATACGCGGGTGCGCGGGTGGGCGATGTTCAGAAGTCCGAAAAGAGCGGTTTGTTTAATCTTGTCCTGTCCGTACTTGTAGCACTGGTAACTGGGAAAGGTGGGCTTGCCCATGGTGTCGAACAATTCGGCATAAAATGCCGACGGATAGTAAATCTTGCGGGCTTTGCGGATTAATTCCACCTCCCAGGCCCGGTAATCGGAAAAATTAGGCCGCACCCCCAGGGTGATGATATGCTTGCAGTCCTTCAACCGCGCTTCCAGGGCAACGGCACCGGGCCGATTGTTCATAATCACACCTTTTTCTAGTGTCCTGTCCTAACAAATCTCAAATATTTTGGGAACACAACACTACGCTTCAACTAAAGATCTGGTTGATCCGCTCCATGCTTCTTTCCGCATGACTCCCCTGCCAGTAGATGCGTCCGCACCGATTGCATGTATTAAAGGAACCATGGGTTTGCCAAATATAGTCCGGTACCCGGCCGAAAACGCGCTCTTTTTCGATGTCGACGATGGGAAGATTGCAGGCAACGCATCTTGAGAACGGTTGCACGTCGGCCCGGCTGATGCCGATTTCATCGACCACCTGTTTGAGCTGATCGACGGGATTATTGGAGGTTATGAAAATGGTGCGATAGGCGTCGATTTTTTTTTGGATTTTCCGTGTGCGGGTCAGCAGTATGCGATCGTCCTTCAGGCTTTTGATAAAGGTTCGGTTTGAAATATCCGATTCAAAAACGGTATCATACCCGAGGATACGCAGCCATTTTGCCAGGGCTCCCAGCGCTCTGTCTGCTGCAAATCTCAGTTTCATTGAATTCGAGGGATCATTTTGGAAATTATCTGATTTGGAATTCATCCCTGATTGGATACCAACTTATGATGACAAGAAACTGAAAATTCCAAAAAACAAGCACCAAATTACAAATAAACCCCAAATTCCAATATTCAATTCCCAAAATTTGATGGTCGTATAATTGGTCCAGCTACCTGCCGTAATCGTCAACTCGATCGGGTCGAGCCGTAAGTCGGCGATTAACCCTTGTCCAGACTGACGGTCAGGTGTTGCCTAACATGTTATCTGCATTCCTCCTGATCGCAAGCATGTTTTGAATTTCGGATTTCGGTCATTGTTATTTGTTTGGGTTTTGTTATTTGGGATTTGTGATTTTTTGGTTACCCAAAGGAACATATTTGTTAACGGCACTTGGACTATCGTCCTGCTTGATCCTGCTAAGTCCTCCTCCGCAACTTCTCGTAAGCTTCCTGGATCTCCTTAAAGCGCTTTTCCGCCAGCGTCCTGAATTCGTCGCCAAGATGCGCCACCTTGTCGGGATGATATTTGCCGGCCAGCCGGCGGTAGGCTTGCTTTATATCCTCTTGAGAGGCCCCCGGTGCGACACCGAGAATCTTAAATGGATCGTCTGCACGCGAATACCCCCCGGATTCCCCCTCGCCGGAAAATCGACGATCATGGCCTGTTTCAGCGCCGTCTCGATTTGACGTACCCCCCCGGGGGCGGTGGTATTTTTGAAAAGCGTCTCGCTTCTTTTTTTGAGTATACAGGTATCGCCCCAAAAAACCCCAGATTACAAGGTCGTCAGGCCATCCCCAGCCGACAAGGAAATCCGGCAGAATATCGTAGGGATTTAAGAAATAAATCAGGGCCAGTATGATAAGTATGATTTTCCACATAATTCGATCGCGCACCAACCTGACGACACTATAGATTAAAGTCGCGCTCTGGTCAACGCCGGGCAGAGCCCGGTGTCGCGTTGGCGTATCAATCGGAATCTGGACCTGCCCCCAAAATGCAGCTAAAGTTCCTGACATTTTTTCCGATTTATAGAACCGCAGGATCTAAGCTTTCGCGAACGGTGCCCGACCGAAAAGCGCATATTGATGCTAATTAACTGTATATTAATCAAATATTAACAGATGAAACCTATTTTTAAGCTCGTTGCGATACTGGCCCTGATAACCGTTGGGGGCACGGCTGCATGGATTCAATTTACCAAAGAGCATGTGTTGGTCTTGGATGACGGCACTGTATATACGGTCGACAATATCTGGGAGTCGGGCGAATCAATTATTTATGAAATCGACGATGAGCTGTTCGTAGTGGCTCGCGACAAGGTGCAGAGCTATGGAGAACGCGGGTTCAACGATTCGATCCCAGGGCTTGATTCGGCGCCTGAAGACGGTTCCGAGAGTTACGCATCTGAGGACGATGGCCTGGGATCCAAAATCAACGGATTTTTAAAATCCAACAATGTCTCCGGCAAGCTCAGTTCGACCCAATACATATACCTGTTGGGTCTGCTGCTTTTCCTGTTGACCCTTTTGGTCGCCGGGCGTCTTCCCAAAAAGAAAACGGCACCGGTGGCCCAAAAAACGGATGATCAGCCTCCTGCTGAAATCATCGAGGAGGTCTCCCCCCGAAATCAAATCGTCTCCTTTTTTTTGAGCATCTTCAAGCATCAAATCGATGCCCCCTTGAGTGCTGCGGTGGAATACCAGAAGCTGGATATTAAGAGCGGCGGTCCCAACGAAATCTATGAACTGCGCGTCAGAAAAGGGGCAGACTGGACCAAGCGGCGCATGACCATCGGCCCACTGGGAGAGGATAGCGGCAGCAAAAGCCAGTGCTTTTATGTGATCTACGATGTGCACATGGTCATCAAAATACCGGCCAAACCCATCACCGACTTCGAACATTACATCATCAGCATCGAAAAAGAAGCGCACATCGTCAACAAGCTCATTCCCAAGGAGTGCATCGTTCCCAAAGTGTCCGTTGTCATGGGCATGATTCACAGTATTCCCACGAATGACAGCCTAACGGCGGATCAACTTGAAAAGAAATACATCGAGTGGCTGCGCCATTCGCCGGACTACCAGGAATACCTGAAAATCAACAGCACCTTCGTTTATGTGATGGACCTGTCCAAGTACTATTTCCTGGGCCATATCCTGGATGAGCTGCATGACATCAAGGACTTGATCACCCGTGAAATCTCCGAAAATGCCGCGATTATCTGGGATGCGACCAAATTCAGAGGGCGCTACGGAACGGATAACGACGCCCTTTTTGAAGTTCGAGACCTGTACAACGCGTGTGCGGCTGACATCCGCCAGTTGGCGGATACATCCGGCATTACAACGACTGTTTCCGATTACCAGATCCAGTCCTGGTTTACCTCTCATCTGACGGGCACTGAGGCATCGTCCAATGCCGGCGGTTATCCGGAGCGGTTCATCGAGGCGGTGAATGATCTCATCGCTGAAGCCGTCCATGATAATTCGGGTACGATCGAGGTTTACCGCAGAATGGTCGGAGAACACGTTTATATGTCGTCTTTCGAACAGAACAGGGTTCAGATGGGTGCCATATCTACCAATCTGCTCGATATCCTGGCCTGGTTCCAGCAAAAACGGGTGGCCATGCGCGATCTTAAACCGGACAACTTGTTCGTTGCCGGTGACAACCAGAAATACCCGTTGTTTCTGCGATCGGCTTCGGATTTTTCGCTCGGTATCATCGATGTCGAAACGGCGGTGGATTTCGAGAAATCCAAATATCTCAAGATCGCCCAGCCTTTGCTGGGAGGCACGCCGTTTTATGCCACTCCGTCCCATTTTCTGAAAAACAACGTCATCGCCGACAGTTTCGGCAACCTGGGCACCATCCTGCACCTCCAGGACTGGCATGCCATCATGGTTATGATTTACAAGGTAATTACCGGCGAGCTTTTGTTTGATCAAACTGCCAAGCTTTTCACCAGCCTGCGCAATATCATGGTCCAGGCCAACAACACCGAAGAAAATCGACGGGATGATATCGTCGCCGAGACCAGCCGGATGTTCTGGCACAGCGCCGCGGCTGAATTTAAGGTCAAGACAGATGCAGCCGCCCCTTTGCTCAAAGCCGTTGTGCTTATTTTTCCTGATTTGGTCCAGGAAATGTTCGCCCGGATATTGGAAAAAGAAAGAAAATCCGTCGCCGCGGCAATCAAAGAGTGTGTCCAGACCCAGAGAATATTCGAAAAAGATCAGGTTCGCGCGGTGCTGCTCAATGCCTCCCACGCAAAGACCTGCCAGTTCAGGACAGATTTGGAGAACAAGGCCCGCAAGTCCGGCAGATCGGCGGAGTCAAGAAAAGAGGCGATCATTTTCTTAAACAAACTCATCGATCTCAAGGCAAGGTTCGGACAGCATCACCACATGCAGAAATTATTAGCCCGACGCGAAGCCCAGGTGTGCGCCTACGACGTTCTGACCTTCATGTTCAATGTGGTGTTGAACAATATGTATAAATCCCATTGGCCCCCGCTCTTCGGTGAAACAGTCGTCGCCTGGGACCAGCCAGTCCAGGAAACTGTTTTTGAAGAATCCCCCTATTAGCGCTGCCTCTGCCTGAGGCGATCCCATCCTTCTACACTTGTCCGCCTCGGACGGGTTCGTTATTCGATACTTGTCCATCTCTGGTGGATTCCTCGGTTCTGCATTTCGATTTTGAAGTGTCATACGAGCGGCGTCCGCCGGCCGCCAGCGTCCAGTCTGTTCAAGTAAGAAACTATATGTTTTCAGGCAACGAAGCCAAAACGCCAAGATAATTTATATTATCAGTTATTTCCTTTGCGTCTTTGCGCCTTGGCGTGAGATAATTAATATTGAAGTTTCACATAAAAACAACCCGCCCCCTTTTTATTGACACTCTACCGCAGCCGTTGTATTTAGGCTTGAAGCATCAATCTTCGATGCAGGTCCTATATCTATCAAACCAACTCCGAGTGGCATCCATGCAATCCGTCTTCAAAGCCTTGTGCGCCGTTTTGCTGGCCCTTAGTATAATGATAGCGTTCGGTGAGCGGCGTGCAATGGCCGGGGATGTCCGCCAACCGGTCTGGGCTGGCCGTTTCTACCCGGCCGATCCCGTTGAGTTGGTTCAAGTCATTGATCGACTCACACGCGAATCCCGAAAAACCGGGATCCGCCTGCCGTCCGGCAGACCGTTGCGGGCCCTCATATTACCCCATGCGGGCTATGTATATTCGGGCTGGACGGCGGCCCATGCCTCTCTGGTGCTAAGGAAAAGCCGGTTTTCAAAGGTCATTCTGCTGGGACCCGACCATTCCGGCAGATTCGATAAGGGCGCCATTTGCAGCGTCAGCGTTTACCAAACCCCGCTGGGAAACATCAACCTCCATCCGGACGTGGCCAAACTGCGCCGGCAAGCCGAACTTTTTCAATCTCTGCCGGTCTCATTGGACAGGGAGCACTCTCTGGAGGTGATTTTGCCATTTCTACAAGGTTATTTGGGCGGTTTTGAGCTTGTACCGGTCGTTGTCGGCCGCCACGCACACACCTTCCTGGCAGAAGCGCTCAATCCGCTGCTGGACGAGGACAGCCTGCTGGTTGTCAGCTCCGATCTCTCCCATTTCCTGACCTATCCCGAAGCGGTGGCCGTCGACCGACAGACTATCGCCGCCATTTTACGCCTGGATTCAAGCGCACTGACCAGCCGACGCAACCGGGCCTGCGGACTGGGTCCTATTCTCATTTTAGTGCAAATCGCCCGGCGGCATCACTGGCAGCCGGTGCTGCTGCACTATGCCAACAGTGGTGATACCGCCGGCAGCAGCTCCCGTGTTGTGGGGTATGCCGCTATTGCCTTTTTTGGAGATCAACCGATGCAAAACACCGACGCTTCACCGGCGCAGATCAGCGCCGCGCAGGGCCAGATCCTGGTTAAACTCGCCCGCCGCACGATCAAGGACAAACTGGACCGGGAGACACCCGAACCCGATTCGGAGGCGCTGTCCCGAGCAAGGAAGGACAAGGACTTCCAAACCCAGGCCGGCACTTTTGTCACTCTCAAAATCAATGGCAGACTGCGGGGCTGTATCGGCAGTCTGACATCCACCCAATCGGTCTGGGACAGCATCAAACGCAACGCTGTCAATGCCGCTTTCCACGATCCCCGCTTCTCGCCGCTGACACGGGAAGAGCTGGATCAAACTGAAATCGAAGTCAGCCTGCTGACCGAGCCCCGACCCCTGGCCCATAGCGGCGGGAGTGACCTGACCCGCAAACTGCGGGTTAACGTTGACGGTGTGATCATCCGTCAGGGACACGACAGTGCCACTTTTTTACCCCAGGTATGGGAGCAGCTGCCCCGGCCCGAAGCCTTTCTTTCCCATCTGTGCACCAAAGCCGGCCTGCCGTCCGATGCCTGGCAAAATCCCGAACTGGAAGTTCTGACATATCAGGTCCAGTATTTTGAAGAAGAATGACGATCGCGCCATAATCCGGGTGGTTGTCGCCACCGGAATATCTTCCGTCGTTATCCAGCTGCTGACCATCCGTGAATTCCTGACCCAGTTCCAAGGCAACGAGATCGTTATTGCGCTCATATTTTTCAACTGGTTGATTCTGGGGGGACTGGGAACCCTGCTGGCCCGTGGGGCTGCCCGTCGCCTGCTGCCGGCCACCGCAAGCCGTCTGGCCTGGATGTCGCTGCTGCTGGGCGCTCTTGCCGTGCTGCAGATCATGGCGATCCGGCAGCTGCGCGACGTCGTTTTTATCCACGGCAGTTCGGTCGGTTTCTACCCGACGTGGCTGTTTTCCTTTGCGGCCGTGGCCCCATACTGCCTGCTGCTCGGTTTTGTGTTGCCCTACAGCCTTTTTGTGCTGCGCGCCGGTAATGCCCACTACCCCGGAGCCCGTATATACATCACCGACAACATCGGTGATGTATCCGGCGGTGCCCTGTTCGCCTTCGCCCTGGTACATCTGGTCAGTCCCCTGCAGGCCGTGCTGCTGTCGCATTTACCGCTGCTGGGTGCGGTCTACCTCCTGTTTCCCGTCCCGTCCCGCAAGCGCCCGGCCGTGTTGCTGGCCCTGGGCCTGCTGGTTGCCGGAATGGCTGCCGCGGTGTTCCTGGAAAAACAATCCCTGGCGCCTGCGGAAGGCCGTTTGGTCTATTATCGGGAAACACGCTACGGCCGCATCACCGTCCACCAGGACCGGGATCAGCACACGCTTTTCGAAGACGGTGTGCCGGTGATCAGCAGCCATAACCTGAGCCTGGCGGAGGAAACCATTCACTATCCCCTCTCCCAGCTCGATCGGGCCGAGCACATCCTGCTGGTGTCTGCCCGGGGCGGTCTGATGGCGGAGTTAAAGAAATACCGCAGCCAAAAGATCGACTACGTGGAGCTTGATCCGGCCGTCACCGAGGTTCAATTCAAATTCGGCCTGGTCGAGACCATCCCCGGGCTGAATGTCATCCATCAGGATGGTCGCGCCTACCTGGCCCAAACGAGCCGGATTTACGATGCCATCATCGTTAACTTGCCCGAACCGGCCACCTTCCAGGTCAACCGTTTTTACACCGACCGGTTTTTTGCCCTGGCCAAAGCGCGTCTTGCGCCCCGGGGAATATTAAGCTTTTCCATGCAGGGCTACGACAATTTCCTGGCCGAAGCCCAGCGCCAGAAGCTGTCGTCGCTTTACAACACCGTCAGACCACATTTTAAAAACGTTTTGCTGCTGCCGGGGCAAAAGGTGTTTTTCCTGTGCAGTGACCAACCTCTGACCGACGATATCCCTGAAGCCCTGGCCCGCAAGAATATCATCACCGACTATGTCAGCGGTTTTTTTTATGGCGACCTGACACCGGAGAGGATCGCCTATTTGAACCAGCGCCTGGATCCCGCCACCCCGGTCAATGTCGATGCCGCCCCCTATCTGATGCGCCTGATGTTTAACCAGTGGTTTGCCAAATTTCAGACTTCACCCGTCGTTTTTTTCATGGCACTGGCGGTAGTCGCGGCCATTTACCTGATGTGGATTTCCAGAGAAGAGTTTGTTCTATTTTCCACCGGCTGCCTGACCATGGGGTGTGAAATCCTGGTCATTTTTGCATTTCAGATCTATTTCGGTTATATTTACCTGCAAATTGGGATCATCGTTACGGTCTTTCTGGCCGGCCTGCTGCCCGGGGCCTGGCTGGGTCAAAAGCTGAAACGGCCGGTCCGGCAGATTCTGATGCTGACCGATGGTCTGCTGATCGCTTTGCTGGCGCTGTTTATCATGGCCGTCACTGGTTTTGCCGACCGCCTGGCGGTTCCGGTCTATTTGCTGTTCGGCTTTACCGTTTCCCTGGTATGCGGTTTCCAATTCCCGGTGGCCTTGCATCTCAAGGGGTCCGGCAATGCTGCCGCAGCCCGCACCTTCTCGGCCGATCTGACCGGCGCGGCCTGCGGTACGCTGGCCACCAGCGTCGTGCTGATCCCCTATGTCGGCCTTTTGTGGACCGCCGCCGCCCTGATCGGACTAAAATCGATTAGCTTGATATTAATCGGCACTGACGGGGGGAGATCTGAGGAATAATAGATTTGCTGGACGCAAGGACGCGGCATTCGGCCTCCGGCTTTCGGTTTTCGGCGCACGAGGCACCTAAGAAACGAAATGGTATGAGGTCTAAGGTATAGGGTATAGGGCCTGTGGCAGAGGGCATGGCGCATAGCTCATGGCAGACCAGGAAGGTGAGAAGTTGAGAAGGTAGGAGACGGTGTTCGGCGCGCGAGGCGGACATCTGTCATTTGTTATTCTGTCGTCTGTTTTCTGTTCTCTGCCTGCCCTGAGAAGCCTGAAAGGCGAAGCAGGGTCATCTGTTGATGATGTGTCATCCCGCTCTTGGGGGGGGATAAACCAAAAGGTGTAGGGTATAGGGTATAAGTTTTGGACCATACAAGCAAACCGCAGAACCGCAGAATTTCGAATGTCGAATATCGAAGAGTGGTCTCGCTTCCGCTCGGTCCGTTTCATAGAATCGGTACGGAACAACTTCGATCCATAAAGTAGCGGCGGGGTTTACAGTTTGTCCCGCAGCCACCAGGGTTTTATATTTTAGATTTACGATCCAAATGAGTCGATTTGATCGCCAGTTCTTTGAAAAATTATCTAAACCGGCACAGTCTGATGTATTTGTCAGCGTTGTGG
>Ga0209454_1000140_pt1 | contig 47972 bp, 40 predicted proteins | sample WorMetHERISLAND1_2_FD_187400 | JGI IMG/M metagenome (GOLD analysis project Ga0209454, IMG submission 187400) | Marine gutless worms symbiont microbial communities from Max Planck institute for Marine Microbiology, Germany - Olavius geniculatus... | ecosystem: Host-associated > Annelida >... | reverse complement strand
ATGCGCACAGGGAGGCCTTTTTTGTTAACTTCGCGTAAATCAGGCCTCCACAAGCGCATCTTGCTTTAAGTGACCAATTGATAGGCGTCCACAGCGATTTTATTAAACTTCACTTAACATTTGAGTTATCTGTGCCAGGGTTTCTTCGGCCACCGCCGATGACGTCACTATCTCCCGGCCGGCCTGCCGGGTCGCTTCGAGGACCACGGCTGCCTTTTCCTGGAAATAGGGATTTGTCAGCGCCGAGGACATGGTGCGATAGATTTCCGCCACCAGTGTATTTTCGTGAGCACTGTCGCGGCCGAATAAAAAATTAGCCCAGGATGAAAGCAGGTCAAAAACCGAATTTTCCGGAAACCCGGCCACGGATAACATCACCACTTTGGGGACCTGGGACCGCAGCGGATGATAGGTTCGGCTGTCAGTTGAAAGAAAAAACGGTTCCAGCGCCGGAAGGGTCCGCTCTATAAAGGCTTTCATTTCGGAGTTTACCGTGTAGTGGTAAAGCGGCGAAGCATAAATTACCAGATCGGATTCCAGCCATTTAGGAAATAACTCGCGGCTCATGTCATCCTTATGGATGCACGTTCCCGGAGTTTTGGTCCAGCAGCTGAAGCATCCGGCGCATGGTTTTATTTTTTTTTTACTCAACGATACCTCATCCACCTCGGCACCGGCGGCACGCATACCTTCCACCAGGGCGCTCAACATAATTCCGGTTGTGCTCTCTCCGGTTTCTCTCGGACTTGAATTAAGGGCCAAAACTTTCATAATCCCTCCTTTTGTTTGGGTCAAAGGTTCGAAGTTCACCGTTTCAGAGCAAGTTTACCCACAGACATTTATCCGTCGCGACACTTGGGCGATGAAACGCCAAAAAAAAGCGATCAAATGCCGATACGGGGGATGAAAAATTGCGGGAGGTTTAGTAATCTACCGGCGCTATAAAATTCAAATGCACCTCCGGCGGATCATTCAACATTCTTTATTCGATATAGTCACATATCATACTGTTTTACTTGGTTTTATTACAAATCTTCAGTTGACACGCCCCGTTATTTCTGTAAATATTCCGACACTGTAGCCTGACACCCGAAATCCAAAACCCGAAACCCGTAACCCGTAACCCGCAACCCGTAACCCGAAACCCGTAACCCGAAACCCGTAACCCGCAACCCGTAACCCGTAACCCGCAACCCGTAACCCGTAACCCGAAACCCGTAACCCGCAACCCGTAACCCGAAACCCGACACCTGAAACCTCTGATTTTATAATGCCAGATTCCACATCCTACAAACCGGATTGGCTTTCGCGCCTGCTTACCTTGACCCTGCAGGGACCGCTGCCAATGTTGCTGCTGCTGGCCGCCCTGGTGGGGGGGATCGTGGCATTGATGATCACCCCCCGGGAGGAAGAGCCCCAGATCATTGTCCCCATGGCCGATGTGCTGGTGGCCGCGCCCGGACTCAGTGCCCGGCAGGTCGAGCGACAAATCGCCACGCCGCTTGAAAAACTGCTCTATCAAATCGACGGGATTGAATACGTGTATTCGCAGTCCCGGGCGGAACACTGCGTGGTGACGGTTCGATTTTTTGTGGGAGAGGATCGGGTCGCTTCGCTGGTGAAAATCTACAACAAGCTGTATTCCGAAACCGATAAGATTCCCCAAGCCGTTGAAGCCTGGGTGGTCAAGCCGATTGAGATCGACGACGTGCCGATTGTGGTGGCGGCTTTATGGAGCAGCAATCCCGAGTTGACCGGTGACCACGAGCTTCGGCGCTTGGCCGAGGAAATCGAACATGATCTGCAGTCCATTAAAAACACAAACCGACTGACGGTTACCGGCGGACGCCCGCGGCAGATTCGGGTGGAGTTGGATCCCAACGCCCTGGCGGCCCGGCGCACCGCGCCTCTGGAGGTAGCCTGGGCTTTCGATGTCTCCAATAAGCTGCTGCCGGCCGGTGAAGTTCAGATCAATGACCGGAACCTGGTGATCGAGGCCGGGGAATTTATCCGCAGCGCCAAAGACCTTGAAAAACTGGTCATCAGTGTCGTGGATGGTGTCCCCGTCTACCTGGCGGATGTGGCCCGTGTGATTGACGGTCCGGCCGAACCGACCAGCTACACCTGGATTGGATTTGGTCCGGCCTCCGATCTTGGGCGGGATTTTCCGGATAACTATCCGGCGGTGACCATTGCCGTTGCCAAGAAAAAAGGCGCCAACGCGGTGTGGGTGGCCGATGAAGTGGAGGACTACTTCGCCAAGCTCAAACACGACATCTTTCCGCCGGAAGTCAACTACCGCATTATCCGAAATTACGGCAAGACCGCCGACGACAAGATCAATAATCTGGTTACCAGCCTGCTGGCGGCGGTGCTGACCGTAACGGTATTTATCGGAATCTTTTTAGGGTGGCGGGCCGCTTTGGTAGTGGGTCTGGCTGTTCCGATCTGCTACGGCATCACCCTGGGCCTTGATTTTTTTGCCGGCTACACCATCAACCGGGTGACCCTGTTTGCCCTGATCCTGGCTCTGGGTCTATTGGTTGACGATCCCATCACGGGCGTGGACAATATAGAACGTTATCTGCGCACCGGTAGGCAGCCGCGCCGCCGCAGCGTCATCATGGCGATTCGCGAAATTCGCGGGGCCTTGATCATGTCGACGATCGCTATCATTATTTCCTTTGCACCTTTGCGGTTTATTACCGGAATGATGGGACCTTATATGGCGCCGATGGCCTTTAACGTCCCGGTGAGTGTAACCGTCAGCACGCTCGTGGCGTTTCTGGTCACCCCCTGGCTGGCCTACAAGCTGCTCAAACCGGTGCCCGAACCCGCCGGCTACAGCATCACCGGCACCGGTCTTTATCGGGTTTACGCCGCCTTGCTGAGGCCGCTGCTCCACACCCGGCGGCGTTCCTGGGCATTCTTAATGATGGTGGCCTTGCTGTTTTTGATTTCGATCGTGTTTCCCGCCCTGCGTCTGGTGCCGCTCAAGCTGCTGCCCTATGACAACAAGGATGAATTCCAGGTGGTCGTGGATATGCCCGAAGGCACTACCCTGGAACGAACCCAGGGGGTGGTTGCGGCCTTAAGTGCCTATTTGAAGTCGGTGCCCGAGGTGCGAGATTATGCCGCTTTTGTGGGCGAACCGTCTCCCATGGATTTTAATGGAATGGTTCGGCATTATTTCTTGCGCCAAGGTGCCCACTATGCCGATATCCGCGTCACCCTGGCCGAGCGTCAACGTCGATCCCAGCAGTCCCATGCAATTTTACTGCGCATCCGAAGGGATCTTGAAGCAATTGCCGAAGGCTTCGACGCCCGCCTGAAACTGGTTGAAGTGCCACCGGGCCCGCCGGTGATTTCGACCATCACGGTTGAACTTTACGGCGGTAAGGCGACCCCCTACAGGGCGTTGCAGCAGGCGGCCGGGGTGCTCGAAGACCGTCTGCGCCGCGAACCGCTGGTGGTGGATGTCGATACATCCGTTGAAGCGGATCAACAGAAGATAATTTTTGTGCCGGACAAGGAAAAGGCGGCCTTATCGGGTATCGGAACCGAGGATATCGCTCGCACCGTCATGCTGGCCAACCGCGGGCTGGTTGCGGGCCACATGCAAATCCCAAGCGAAGTCAATCCGCTGCCCGTAATACTGAGACTGCCCTTCGATTTGCGCAGTTCGCCGAATGCCCTGGCCAACCTGCACGTCAAAGGCCGTCCGGGAATCACCAAAATTCGTGATAAATCGGGTCTGATAGATGCCCCCCAACCCATGGTTCCACTGGCCGAACTTGGCCGAGTGCAATACACTACCCGGGATAAGGTTATTCACCATAAAAATCTGCGGCGCGTAGTTTATGTTTTTGCGGATATCGCAGGAAGACCTCCGGCGGAAGTCGTGCTGGATGTGGCCAGCGACATGAATCGTGAGCCGGGAGATGGTCAACCCGTGGCTCTGGAAAGGCGTACCTACCTCAGCCCGGGCGGCCGCCAGGCCTGGACCCTGCCCGATGATATCCAGGCGGTCTGGAACGGGGAGGGTGAATGGGAAATCACCCTGCGGGTATTTCGTGATTTGGGGATCGCATTCGCAGTCGCATTGCTGGGCATCTTCATTGTGCTGCGCATCCAAACCGGTCTGACGGTGCTGACCGTTATCATTATGCTGGCCATACCGCTTTCCATGATCGGCATCATGCCGGGATTCTGGCTGCTGAATCAAATCGGCCAGCGCCTGGTGGACGGGTTCCCCAACCCAACCCTTTTTACGGCAACGGCCATGATCGGTATGATCGCCCTGGCCGGCATCGTGGTTCGCAATTCGCTGATCCTGGTTGAATTTGTTCACCTGGCGCTCAAGGAAGGCAAAGGGCTGCATGACGCACTTTTGCAGGCGGGCGCGGTGCGCATGCGGCCGATTTTTCTGACAGCCGGTACGACCTTGCTGGGTAATCTGGTAATTACCTTGGATCCGATTTTCAGCGGTTTGGCCTGGGCGATAATTTTCGGCATTGCCGCCTCAACCGTTTTTACCTTGTTCGTGATACCGGTGCTTTACAGCCTGGTCTATGCCGGCCAGCCGGGTCACGGTCTTCCGGCGGAGAGGGAAATCGAATCATGAAAGTCGCATTTAAAATTTTGGGAATATTCCTGGCTTTGGCGCTGCTGGGTGGGGTGATGGCCTACCTGGCGGGTTTTTTTGAAGAAAAAATTCCGCTTGACTTCAGTCAAGTGGTGCCGCAGGCCGACGCAGCTGAAGCTATTACGGTTGAGATCGTCAGCGAGCCGTTGATCGAGCGGGCGGCCGGCACCTTGCGGGCCAAGGTGGAGACGGTGATATCGCCCCTGATTTCCGCCACGATATCGTCCATCGCAGTCTGGGCCGGCGACGAGGTCCGGCCCGGGGAAGTGTTGGTTAACCTCGATGCCCGGGAACTAAAAGCCCGGGTCGATCAGGCCCATCAGGCGGTTGTCAGCGCCCAGGCCATCCTGAACCGGACCGAAAAGGAAGCCAAACGGGTGCAGCGGATTTTTAAAGCCGACCCGGGCGCCATTTCCAAAGCCGAACGTGACCGAATTCAGACCGCTCTGAGCACCGGCCGGGCGCAGCTTGTGAGTGCCAAACGGTTCGAAGACGAGGCCAAAACCGCTCTCAGCCACAGCCAACTGACTTCGCCGATTGCCGGCCGCATTGTAGAGCGATATGCGGATCCCGGCGACACGGCCCGCCCGGGCGTCCCCGTGCTGCGGCTGTACAATCCCGCCACCCTGCGACTGGAAACCAGCGTGCGGGAATCTGTGGCTTCCAAACTAAAAGAAAATCAAAAGCTTATTGCCGAGATTGACGCTTTGGACAGACGCTACGAGGGTATGGTGGATGAAATTGTACCGTCCGCCGATCCCGGTTCGCGGACCTTTCTGGTCAAGGTCAGTCTGACCGGTGACGCGGGCTTGTACCCGGGCATGTTCGGCCGGCTGTTAATTCCCATCGGACAAATCGAGAAGATCTACATTCCGACAGCGGCCGTGACCCGGGTGGGCCAGTTGGATTTTATCATTGTGAAAACAGAGCAGGGTGCCGTGCGCCGCTATGTGCGTCTGGGACAGCGTAAACCCGACGGGCGCATCGAGGTCGTCAGTGGCCTGAAAGCTGGAGAAAAGGTGTTGGTTTCCAAAAGATGACCAAGGATTTCGAAATTTAATCAAGCATTCTGCAAATTCTACTGAACTAAGACACTTGAAGAAAATTACAAGCACCAAAATACAAATCTCAAACAAATTACAATATTCAAATTCAAAATCCCAAACAACAGATCAGCCTATCTGCCCTGGGTTATCATCTCAGGGTGATTAGGATTTTCGAAGTAATGAGATTTGGCGGAGTCGACTGTTTCGGTCATTGGTTATTGGAATTTGAGATTTATTTGTAATTTGGTGCTTGGGATTTGGGATTTTATTATCACATTAGAATGTTCCCCTGCCATCGATTCCAAGCAAATAGGCGCACGAAATTATAGCGTTGTTTATTTTAGATCCTGAAATAGTAATCGATTATCGCCCGGGCCATTTCCGTTGATCGGGTACCCAGTATTTTGCCGTGCACGCCCAGGACACCTACCGCAATTCCCTTGTTGCCGTCCGGCGCCGACGCAAACGCCGCGATCCAATCATATTTGAAGCGATCCAGCCTGTCATTGATGGTGCCGGTTTTTGCTCCCAACTCAAAGGCCCTGAAACGTTTCTTGCGGCGCAATTTGCGAAAGACACTGCGACTGGTGCCGGACCGGGCTGCAAACTTCATCAGATATGTTAAATCAGCAGCGGCCTTGCCGGTGATCGGCCGGTTCCAAACCGTGGCATCGGCGTGATACAGGACCTGATCGTCACTATCCTGAATGGTATCGACCAGCCACGGCAGCGGCATCCGGCCTTCGTTGGCGGCGGCAGCGGCCAGCAGCGTGGCGTGCAGTGGTGATATCAGCGTTCTTTTATTAAATCCGGAGGCTATTTCTGCCAGTCCGAATTCATCAGCCGGCACGGCAATATGACTCACAGCCAGAGGCAGGTCAAATGGAATCGAACGATTGAACGCGAATTTTTCGGCATATTCCGTTAGCACCTGCTGTCCCAATACGTGAATCCCAAGCTTGCCGAATACGGAATTATTGGAAAGCGCGAACGCTTTGCGCAGGGTGGTTTCCGTGGTCCAACGGTCTTTTTTTTGTTTCAGTTGGGATTTGTAAAGCGTGTGCCTTCGCCCGCGGAAATAAAGGGCGGTGTCAGGTGTAAAACCTGATTTTTCGAGCGCTGCCGCGGCAGCCACGATTTTAAATAGGCTGGCCGCCGGAAAATCCGCTTTTAGATTCAGATTGGTCCGGACGCCGTTTGAATCATGGTCCGCCATGGCAATCACACGACCGTCCCTGGAGTTGAGTACCACCACCGCCGACTGCAGCGTGCGGGATCTTTTTAATAGCCGTTGAATGTAATTTTGAAGCTTGGGGTCGATCGTGGTCCGGATCGTATACTGGTTGCCGTTTTTTTGACAAACCAGCACTTCGTTTAATTGAGCCGAATCCCGGGCAATCTCATCCAGCAATTCAGGAATTTCATCACGGGAAATTTCCGGCGGTTGGGCAGCGAGATCTCCTTCAGGCGGTGCCGGTGGCTTTTGACCGGCTTGATGCCAACGATCCGAAAGCCACAAACCTGCCCAGACGAAGGCCAGCAGCACGATCACGGCAGCCAGGGCGATTAAAATCAATACGGGAAGTTTTCTTAAAGTTCGCTTCAGCCGGTCGGATCTTTGAAGCTCAAACTGGTATTTGCGCCATTTGGCAGGGGTCGAAGGTGTATATTTCATCGCGGGCTAAGTCATTGGATCTCCACTTTTTGGATGAAATATAGTGAGATAGATATACTCTGTCAAATAAAAATTGGTTTGTCCCGAGTCAACCACAAAATTTTCGTAGATTACTTTGAAATCAAACATTTGTTTTCCACTGCTTTGTTTCCCGGTAAATTAATTAAATTTTAGGAAAATATTGATTTGACCCGAGCTGGCAATTCTTTTATTATCGGCAAAATATTTTTAGCTGAACGTTTGCAATACCGGCTTCAGCGTCTTATCATAGCATATTCCGACTTCTCTGCGCGCTGGCGGCGCCAACGGCAACATTGCAATCCGTTAAAATCCACCGGCGGCATTGTCTAATGGCAATCACAGCAGTCTGAGGCTGAAAACCACGCTATACGCAGATCTTTATTATCAGGAGCAAAGGTTAGAAACGCGCATGTATTCTACCGATATTAAAACCTGTGCCCGCCAGATCGTCAAAGAGTCTCTGAACCGGATTTTGGCCGGTACCTATGATGTTCCGTCCTTTGAGGAAATGAAATTGTTCCTGGAACAAAACTTTGATCATGCATTTGATGATTATCTGGTCACCCAGAAAATTAAACGCTCTCACCCTGAGTGGAGCAATGATCAGGTCATTGAAGAGTTGGATCGGCAAAAGAGGCACTATGAAAATGAACTGCGGGTCAACTTGAGGATAGCGGCCTTGAATACGATTGAGGAGATTGAAAATTTAATCATTAGTTTAAACAACCACATCCGGGAATGGAAGGTGATGAATCTTTGATAGATCAATAAAAAAAGCTCAAGTTAATAGTGAAATGTGCCGATAGACTAGCTGAATACTTTTCCATAAGGGTTTCAGGGAGGCAAAATGCACCAGGTAGTGAAAAAATTCTTCTTATTAGTCTGCCTACTGGTTGCCGCATTTTTCGCTAATTTTTTTGGGTATCTTTCAATTCCCTGGCTGGATATAGATTTATTCCCGGCCTATGGCGACGCTGCTAAAGCATCGGACCAGGCTATGAGACAAGCACTGGATTTCGATGAAGCGAAAATATCCGACTGAATTTACTGGGTGCCTGAAAAAGCGTACGCTTTTACCCACTTTACCCGCCGGTTCAGTGGCGCCTTGACAATAAAAGTCTGCGGGACATTTGGCAACAAAGGCGCTTTTTGGCCCTCGGGCTGCATTCCGATTCGTTTCCAGTCCGTGTTCACGGAATTTTTATCCTCGTCGAGCCATTCCACCGCGACGACCACGTTCGATACGGACCTGAATCCTTGACTGCGTACGCATCCTTTACAGTACATATACTTCTTGTCGGCGAATACCTCGATGTTCTCCACACAAAGTACCGGACGTGATTCCATTCTGCCCGGGTTGTTCTGCAGCGTCGAGTGCCGAGCCGGCCGCCGTTCGGGCTTGCCTTGATTCAGCCAGGCGCGGTCATCTGCTCCCCAATGCCAGCTTGCCTTTTGATTCTGGACCATATTCGAAAAGGAACGACTCAGGGCATTTAACTTCATTTTTCACCTCCCGGGTTAAGGGTGACGGCAAGGATGCTCATAATCGCCTGACGAGATCAATCATCTTGTACCCCAGCTATTGATATCGCAATGAACATGCCAGAATGCAGAAAAGTTTGCCTAAAAAATAATCAATAGCATAACCTATCAATATTTATTATTTTTTTGCTATTTTCGGCGGCGGGTATCACCGGATGCGCTGGGTTGTCGGCGGTGAAGATGCCAATTCGGTTTACATCCGCAATCTGGGCAAAGGACTACAGGCAAGTATTTAAAAGCCGTCCCGCGCGCAATTGAAATTGTCACCTGAGTGACAACTTGATTGACATTTGGAAGGTGGTTTTATGCTGCTATCCTAACTTACTTTTAGAAAAAGTCAGTATTTATGAACACGATTAATGTCAATATGTGGAAAATTGAGGGATTTCTGAATTCCTAAATCCCTCAATTCCTAAATTCCTGTATCCCTGAATCCTTAACTGGAAGTCTTTGATCTTTTGATACAAATCGGATATGGCATTGGTGTGTTTTTCATATTGAGATTTTTCAATAGCATCTTGCAATCTTAAAATTGCCTTTTTATTCATTGCAGGTTTATATTTTATGATCGAAAGGAGGTCGTCATGATCCAGTCATCTTTTAAGCAGAACCGATCGGTATTTTTTCGAGTGCTCAGCGATGATCAAATTTGGGAAATTAAACGAGCTGCCTTTGACATCCTGGAAAAGACGGGTGCTAAAATTATGCATAAAGAGGCACGTCAATTGCTTGAATCAGCCGGGGCCATTGTTAAGGACGAGGTGGTGAAAATCCCCGAATATGTAGTTCAGGAATGTATCCGGACCGCGCCCAAAGGCATCACTATCTTTGACAGGAATAAAAAGCGTGCTCTGGAGGTGGAAGGACGCAAAAGCTATTACGGTACATCGACGGCCAGTCCCAATACGAGAGATGCACTGACCGGTGAGATTCATGAAACCCGGGTCGAGGATATCGCGCGCGGAGCTAAAGTGGCAGACGCGCTGCCGAACATCGATTGGGTGATGCCCATGGGATCCAGCCAGGATGTTCCCGCTTTTGCGGCGGATCTGCATGAATTCGAGGCGGTGGTCAAAAATACGACGAAACCTCTGGTGTTTATCGGCTATTCCCGCAGAGGGTTTGAGCTGGTCTATGAAATGGCAGCCGCTGTTGCGGGCGGTATCGAGGAATTAAGGGCATATCCCTTTTTAATTGCTTATCCGGAGCCGATCACGCCGCTGGTTTTTCCGCCTGAAGTGGTGGATCGGATGTTTATCGCGGCCGATTTATGTATGCCGCAGATTCCCGGGCCCACCCAGCAGTTAGGGGCCACCGCGCCCGTCACCCTGGCCGGGGCCCTTGCGCTCGCAATCGCTGAAGGTTTATTAAGTTTAACGCTGGTGCAACTTCGTCGACCCGGTGCGCCGTGTTTCCTCGGATCCAATGTATCCGGCTTTGATATGGCCACTACAACGCTCAGCATTGCTTCGCCGGAAATGAGTCTGGGTCTATCAGCCCAGGCTGAGATAGCCCAATCATTCGGGCTGCCTTCGTGGGGACTGGCCGGGTCCACCGATTCAAAGGTCCTCGATGCCCAGGCCGGAATTGAAAGTGCTTTTTCTATCCTGGCCCAGGGCCTGGGCGGATTGAATTTAATTCATGACGTCGGCTACATGAACGGCGGAATGATTTGTTCGGCTGAAATGCTGGTGCTTGGCGATGAGGTCGTGGGCATGGCCAAGCGCTTCATCCGGGGTATAGAGGTAACGCCCGCTACCCTGGCAAGGGGTGTTATCCAAAAAGTCGGGCCGGGCGGGAATTTTCTCCAGGAAGAGCACACGTTTCGTCACTTCCGCCGGGAACTGTGGATGCCAAACCTGTTGAACCGTCAGCCTTATGGCGTCTGGCAGGAGGAAGGATCCAAGGATATGGAGATGCGCGTGCAGGAAAAGGTTAAAGGGATCCTGGATACCCATAAACCCGAAGCGCTGCCGGATGCCACGTTATCGGCCCTTGATAAATTGAAACTTGAGGGTGAAAAAGAGTTGATTGACTTGTATGCGGGGTAGCCTATGGGGGGATTACCCACTGAATTTCATCAAATGACGAATGACGAATGTCGAATGACGAATGATGGAATCGCTTCGCTCAGTCGTTTTAAAATAGACCGTTCGACAAAGGACTCACGACCGGCAGAATACATTATTCGATGTTCGATGTTGGAGGTTCGATGTTCGATTTTCATTAGTTTCTTTTCTTTGATCAGACTAGCCGTTTTTTGACCAGAGGCCGCGCTCTTATGAAACATGAAATGACGAATGACGGTTGACGAATGTCGAATTGAGGTATTCTTTCTTTTTTTTTGCAAAGAACAGAGCGAAGCGATTCCACACTTCGACATTCGGTATTCGAAATTCTGCAGTTCTGCGGTGCGCTTTTGAAATACATGAAGTTTGATGAATTCCTAAAAAGTCGAATTCATCATGTGTTTGGTGTTTCGTGTTTGGTATTTTGTAAAACACTTCGCACGTTATATCAAGACGTTATGCCACCAAACACTAAACACTAAACACCAAACAACAAATACTAAACACCAAATACAAAATACTCTCCTTCAATTGCTGACACCTGACACCCGACACCTGAAACCTGCAGGCAATAGTTGACACCTTCATCATCCCTGCGGGGTTGACCAAAGCCGGTTAAGATCCATTGAAATGCTGAAACGGTCCTATTTTTGCAGTTCAACAGGATTGCGCAAGGTTCCTATACCTTCGACCGAGACTTCAACGGTATCTCCGGGCATAAGGAAGACCGGTGGTTTACGCGTGAATCCCACACCGCTGGGAGTCCCGGTGAGAATCACGGTGCCGGGCAGCAGGGTGGCGCCGCTTGAAAGGTAGGAAATCAACTCGGCAACCGGGAAAATCATATCGGACGTGTTGGCATCCTGCATCACCTGTCCATTGAGAACGCAGGTCAAGCGCAGGTTCTGAGGATCTTCGAGTTCATCAGGCGTCACCAACTCCGGTCCCAGCGGACAAAATGTGTCAAAGCTCTTGCCCCGCACCCATTGTCCCGCGCCTCGTTTTCCCTGCCAGCGCCGGGCGGAGACATCGTTGGCCGCCGTGTATCCAAGCACATAATGCAAGGCTTCGGCCGTGTCAACGTCTTTGGCCGCTCGGCCGATAACCACGGCCAGCTCCGTCTCATAGTCCACCTCCGGCGGTTCCATACATGACGGGTGCAGCAGGATTGGATCGGCGGGATTCGTAACCGAGGCCGGATTTTTCATGAAAACCACCGGATATCTGGGAGTTTCCATGCCGGTCTCCCGAGCATGCTCATGATAATTCAGCCCAATGCCGAACACGGCCGGCGGCACCACGGGCGACAGCAGTTTTTTGACCCTGCCGGACTTTCCGCCGGCTTCCAGTCCGGTGAACAAATCCCCATCCAGCAGATCGACCGTGTCATTTGTCAGGTTACTGCCGTAACAAATTTGATCCTTGTCATCGATAAATCTTACGATACGCATTGATTATCCTTCCTTTCAGGTCCACTTCTTGGGGAAATCCAATATTGAGCAAATCGGTAAACTCGGGTGAGCGTCAGCTCGAATGCAGGACTTTGAGTTTGGCAGCGATCAACTGGTCATGGGACAGGCGCAGGAGGTTTTTAAGCTTATTCATGAGGTAGTGTTCGTAACGGTCCATCTTGCCGTCAACAAAAACCATGTGCCACAGGGTTTCGATGATCTCGATTTTTTCGTCAACCGAATAGTTCTCATTAATCAGCCTGGCGAACTGCCAGAGGTCGACGCTTTCCTGCAGTTCCTTGTCGGCCTCTGCCAGCAGCGCGTCGGCATGTTCCGGGGATAGATCGTATTTTTCTCTTAAAATAGAAAGAATCGTGTCGACTTCTGCCTGGGTAAACTTTTCATCGATGCGCGCCATTTCAACAAAAAGGGCACAGGTCGCAACCCGCACATCGTGCTTTGAGTCCGGCTTATCCGTTTGGGATACTTGAGCATTCGATTTGTTAAAAAAGCGTTTTAATGAATCCAGCATTTTTCAACCTCCCTTCGAGAAGGGTATACGGCAGTGCGGCTTTTTTGTCAATCTTTGCATAGGAGGTTAGTTTTCCCGGCGAATCCTTTTGCTGGAGACCTATTTCCTTGACGGTGATGTTTCGACAAAAAGATCTTTCCAGTTGATCAACCGGATCGAAATCTCACCAAATCTCCCGCCCTAAGGCGATTTCAACTGAATTTTTAAACTCATCCGAGATATCGATCTCAATTTTTTCCATGGATATTCCAGCCTCATCGGCGGTATCGCGCACGGCGGCAAGTACCAGCCGGATATCATCATCCGTGACTTCGGCAGGGGGCCTGAGGTGTTGATCGCCGTCTTCGCCCGGATCGCTTATCGGTGCCAGGATCTCGGCGGCGGTTTCCCAGCCGATTCGGTCGTCGGCGATGCCCCGTGCCATTCGATTGAGATTTAAATTGGCCTCGGTCTTCTCATCACTGGTTAAGCCGGATGGGGAGACATAACTTTCTTCGAACTGGATGACGAGCCCAATGGGAATGACCGGGCTGCGGCCCATGCTTTCGAGGATCAATCCGAGTTCTGCAAATGAGATCTCACCGTTCAGGTAGCCGGTTTTGATTTGATCGATTATTTCTGAAATTTCCGTTTTTTCCTCTTGCGGGAGGTCCGTAGATTCTATTACCGCATGCATACCGGCCGCAATGCCGTGGGCCAGCCAGGTCTGATAATTGCCGGCGACATAGACACCGATTGCCACAAAAATTAAAATGACTGCGATGATGACCACCAAACATCCGGTGGCAATTCCGGCCTGGCGCTCCCCAGGCGTGTTTTTTACGCCGTATTGATTCGGTAAGCTTGGATTCTGTTTCATAATGGTTGCCATTGGTTAGTCGTTCAGCCATTTTGGGATGGCAGCTGTCTATGGTATCGGCAGATTTATTGAATTAGTTAATCCGTCATGATAGTATTTCAATAAATGGATACTGAGTCCGGTAAATTGTTGTTTGACGGTGAGTTTAAGGATCGCTCTTATATACGAACGGGAGAGGACGGAATGAATCACAGAGCTGCTGATGAAGGCGGCTTCGTCAGTTGCTGCCTATTGCGCAGGCTGCGGCTGATGGTTGACCAGGACCATACCGATACTTACTAGAACCAGGGCTATCAACAGCTTGGGGCTAATCGTCTCCCCCAGAATCAATATGCCGCTGTAGAGCACCCCAAAAACAGGTGTGAAAAAAGAAAAGGCATGCAATAAACTCACCGGGTAGCGCGAAACCAGTACAAACCAGACCAGGTAGCTGAGAAAGGCCACGATAACGCATTGGTAGAACAACGAGAAAACCAATGTTGCAGAAACACTCCAGATAAAAGCGTCCTCCAAAACGACGCTGATGATCAGCAAAAACGGGGCTGAAAAAAACAACTGGTAGAAAAGAATCTGCAATGGTTGCGTATGCCGGACCAGGTACTTTTTGATGTATACGGTGGTTGCGCCCCACGCTGCACCAGCCAAGAGAAATAGGATGTCGCCTGGTAAGGCCTCGAAAGAAAAGGAGCCGACATCTTTCATAAACAATACCACCACACCGCAGAATGCCGCCAGCAAACCTCCGGCCTTCCAGACATTCAAGCGATCATCGGTCAGGAAAAAATGGGCGCCTAAGGCGGCGCAAAAAGGGGCGATGTATAGCAACACATATCCGCGGGAGGCCAGGGTGTATTTTAGACCAACAAAAATCAGACCAAACTCGGATCCGAAAAGAATTCCGGCCACAATCCCGTGCCCCAAAACTGCCGCCGAGGGGAAGACCTGAATCCGGCGGACTTTCATCCAGGCATAAAGACACAAACTGGCGACCACCGAACGCAGGCCGGCCATAAAAATTGGCGCCATTTCACGTGAGGCAATTTTGACAAAAGCCATGTTGCTGCCCCAAATCATGGTGATGACTAAAAGCAGGGCGATGGGCTGCCATTGGAGTTGGGTCCGATACATTTAGCGGTCCTTTGCAGTTATTGCGCAAGTGGGCGGGGAATGGGAATGACTTTTGACAGAGCCGCGCGGGATGAAGCTTTCAGCGAATCAGGCCCTTTAAATGTCTGGATGACACGCAAGGCCTCATGGGCATCGGTAAGACGCCTGCCAAACCGTTTAAAGCTGACTTTATTGAGTTGGGCCGGATCCATGATTTCTACCATGTGACGGGTGCCGAACGCTCGTCTGCCGATATACGGCACGAGATTAGATAGGACCTTGAACAAATAGCGATGCTGTGCCGTGGGCAGCCCGTCGACAATCCGATTGCAGTTAAACTGGTAACAAACCGGCGGTCTGCCGGCGGACAGGACGCAGCCCGTTGGCGCCAGCCACCCGTGTTCTTCACTAAATGCGCCTTCAGGCCGGGTTTTGGCACTAATTCGTTTCAAAAAAGGACTGTCGATATTTTCGCGACAAAATTCCGGACGGCAGCAAACACCCTGACAATCTGCGCAATGGGGCGCACAAACATCCGCGATTTGCTGCCTGACGGCAATTTCGAAATCGGTATAACTTTTTAAGATTTTGGAGAGATGCGTTGCCATGCAATTCAATTATAGTCCTTACTCGGATCGGAACCACCCGGCAGGGAAGCGTCCTGGTTTGGGGTGTCTTATCTGGATAAGCAACTAAAAATTATCATGCATGGCCGCGCTTCGTCAAGAGAATTGGAAGGCGCGTCAGGGTTCCGTTATTTAAGGAGATAAATAACTAATATTGCGAAAATTACCTGCCTAACAAAAATCATGAAAATTCCAAGCATCAAATATCAAATCTCAAACAAATCCCAATGATCCAATTTCAAAAATCCAAACAAAGGATCCGTCTGCCATTGCGCCCAATGGCATCATCCCCAGTTCACCGGATTTTACGTTGTGGTGAGCTTTAATTTTGGCGCATGCTTTGGTCATTGAATATTGAAATTTGAGATTTTTTTGTATTGTAAAATTTTATTTCGTCGCGGAAAACCTGGTCCTCTGGGCCAGGTCAGAGACGGCCGGCTCTGCCGTGAATCCTGCTGCACGCGGGAACGGAATGCTGGAATATTGGAATGTTGGAATGCTGGGTTTAGTGGAATGGTACCCATTCATTTATGAGGATGGCCCGGATCAGTTCATAAAATCAGAGCGCCATCCGCTTTCGATTCCCAATATTCCATGGTTCCACCATTCCATTATTCCATTCGGAGTCTAAGGTAAACTCCGCCCCTCTGGGGTGAATTCAAAGCCCGGTCCTCTGGGCTCGGATTCTTTACTAATGCAACTGGTTTAGAATTTACTTTGACGCCATCGATTGGCTAGGGTGCCGTAAATTTTACCGTCCCGGTAAAAGTCTGCCTGCTATCAGCCCTGGTAGATTTGATCGACGATGTCGGCCATTGTGCAGTCGATGCCGTTTAGGCTTAACAGCTTGACGATTTCAGGCATTTGTTCGCTGCGATCGATTTTGACTTTCAGATAATCCCCATTTTTATCTACAGAGAAATCTTTTCCCACTAGAACCCGGTGCGTCTGATCCAGGTTGGCAACCAGCAGCCCCAGGACGGAATAATCCTCCATATAGAAATTCGGTAAATCGTCGTTGGATAAACACAGCGTCAGGTCCCTGCCTCGCTGCAATACGGGTAATACTCCCATGACACATTCCTTTTGATCAATTTGATCCGTTAGAATAACTTTCAATTCGATATTCTTTTGGAATCATAAATTTGTCCGACCAGTTTTTCAAACCAATCCGGTTTTTCCCACAGCACATATATCATGATTATCGCTGTGATGGGGACCGGTATAACCGTGTCGATGACAGCAAATAGAATCAGGTAGCATAGTATTTTAGTGCTTGGTTTCATAATCCGTCCACATGTTAAAGGCTTCATATTTCCGATTAAAAATATTGGCCCGCAGCCGCTGCGCTAAAACCTAAAAAAACCGGCACCTTTGCGGAAAACCATCCCGGTTGCGGTTTATCCGGGATTCTATATATTTAATTGAACCTAGCCACCGTTTGGAATAATTCAAGGTCTCGCATACCGATTATTCCCTGGGTTGAATTCGGATCAAGATGCTTTCGTTGCATATTGCAATTGCAATTAGCAAAATGCACAACATAGTAATCAGTCGAATTTTATAACCGCCTTTTTACCATAGATGTAAGTTGCTGGATTTCATAATGATATTAAAAATTTTTCGAAAAACTTATCAATGGAATACTATTTGCTTCCTTATAATGTCAAATTTAGCTTGTCGCCCAATCTAACATAATACTAAAAACCACGTGACGGTCAAAAACCTCCAATGGTTATACTTTGAAAGAGATTTTGCGGTGACAGCTTGATGGTTCTCGGGTGCGCGTGATGATTCAGGTAAACGGCATCGCGGGAACCATATTTACCGTTTACCGGCAAGGGTAATTGTTAACTTGGTTAATTTCTCTGCTAAACGCAACATCAACCGGCAAGGGCAATTGGTAACTTAGTTAATTTTTCTGCTAAACCCAATATCAACCGGCAAGGGCAATTGTTAACTTGGTTAATTTCTCTGCTAAACTCAACAACAATCGGCAAGGGTAAACGTTAACTTGGTTAATTTCTCTACGAAACGCAACATTAACCGGCAAGAGTAACTGGCAACCTGGTTAATTTTTCAACTAAATTGACGAAAAGGGGTGGTTCTTTGGAGCCATCCCTTTTTTATTGTAATTGATTGTCGAATCGTTATGCGGCGGATTAATTGGTGGGTGAAGCGGCCGGGATGGATGGGGTCCCGCCTAGAAACTTCATTTTCACGGAACCGATTGCAATAATATCTTCATCGCTGAGGATGGTCGATTTTCGAATGGTTTGCTTGTTGACCTTTGGTTTGCTTATGCCACCAACATAACATAAGTGAAATCCATCGGGCAATTTGCTGATTGTGACTGACGTCTGTGCCATAAACAGCCCTTTGATGACTATATCGGAGGCCGGATGTTTGCCGATAGTGGTAAATTTCCGGGTGAGATTTATTTCTCCCTTGCCTCCGGCCAGGTACTGCAGCGTGCCATGCAGTTCCTTTTTGATATTGGTAGGCCCCATGGGTAATTCAGGTTTCTTCTCCTTAACCTGCTTGCGGCTGGGGGGCGAATCCCAGAATCCGGCAACATTATTTATACTTCGGGTCGGATTGCTTTTTCTTATCTTGCTGCGATACTGGCTCGTATCCAATATCAGGGTGCCTTCCAACTTTTTCCGTTCTTCGCTGGGTATATCTTCCAATTCGGTATATTCGAAAACGATCAGATGTTCTCCGACATTAATGGTATCACCGTGTTTGAGCCAGTGTGAGTTGATGAGTTGTTCATTGACAAACGAACCGTTTTTGCTCTGCAGATCGAATACGACAAAGCCATCCCCCACCGAGTCTATCTTGGCGTGATGTCCTGAAACAGCCATATCATCGATGATGACATTGTTTTTCTCGCGCCGGCCGATTGTCAATGAAACACCCTTTTGAAGTTGATAATCGCCAAGTATTTTATCCTTCGACCTGATGGTTATATGGGGCATATTATTGCTTTCCGTACGGTTGGAAATTTCCTCTGGTTTATCTAATTTATGATCATCGGCATTTTCACTATAAAACTTTAGCCATATTATTTGTAATATTGATGGATTAAACCAGTTTGTCTAGCCCGGACAAGCCGGAATTGAAAATTGAAGGTTGAATATTTGTGGTTCGCCTCGATTCGACTGAGCTCGTCACAGGTCGGCGGATCTATTTTATTCTGCAGACACCGTCTAATCAGCTAAAATCAGGTAAAAAGATACCCAGCCGAGACAAGCCGGTGAAATTGCTATTTTATCCAACTAAAAGAAAAACCCCATTTCGCGCTGCGGGAAATGGGGTGTCTTAAATCAGCAGATGAGTATCTTTTTTGATGTATGTTCCCCGCCGAGGCGGGGTTTTCGGATTTCGAATTTTGTAAGCCTCACCTGCCTCTCACCGGATCGGTAGAACCTTTTTCGGGTCCACCATTAGAAATGGCGGTTTAATGTCGGAACTATTCTGCTGCAGCCTGCAGAGTCTCCAGCACCTTAGCGGGGTGATCCGCCGCCTTGGCAACCTTGCGCCAGTGTTTTCTGACTTTGCCGTCGGTGCCGACCCATACGGTGGAGCGGATAACACCCATGGTGACTTTGCCGTACATCTTCTTTTCGCCGAAAGCCTCATACTTGGCCATCAGCTTTTTGCCGGGATCGCACAGCAAAGGAAACGGGATCTTGAATTTTTCGATAAATTTTTGGTGAGATGCCTCGTTATCAGGGGAAATTCCCAATATCACTGTATCTAACTTTTGGAATTCGCCATACATGTCACGGAATCCCTCGGCCTCCTTCGTTCACCCGGGGGTGTCGTCTTTGGGATAAAAGTAGATGATAACGTTTCTGCCTTTGAAATCCTTCAGTGCAACTTTATTCCCATTGGCGTCGGGCAGAGTAAACGCCGGCGCGGCCTTGCCTTCCTCGATTGGCATAATAACCTCCTGGCTTCTTCATAGAAGCGGCTGCTGGTTGCCACGAAAATAAATGTTTTCGTTTATGTGGCAAAGTTGATATCAATGAAACAATAACTATACTTACGAACTGTGGCAAGCGCTATACCGAATTTTTTGGCAGACTGCAGTCATCATCACCGTCCCTAAAACAATCTGGTTTTCGGATGGACACTTGTGGAGACAATATCGATGGATCTCAGACAGGCCCTTGAGAATAAATTGGCAGAGCTCGAGGCTAAAATTCGGGAAACGGAAAAACGGCTGCCCGCCCATTCAGTGAAACCGCAGATCATGACGGAGCTTTTTGAACTGGAAGACGAATATGAAGCCGTGTCAAACCAGTTAAAGGCACTGAAAGCCAAGCAAAGGGCCTCAGCGACTGATGATCGATTAAAAAGAACGGAATAATTTAAATGGCTAATCCCGCCAAAACACGGGAATCACTCGAGACGGTATTAAACGGGGTCTGGAAGATGCTGCAACGGGGCGTAGACCGTTACAATGACCCCTTCCACTGCCCGGTTTTGGGAACCTCGGGTGAAGACGGCAGCCGTATGCGAACGGTTATCCTGCGGCAGTTCGATTCAGTCGAGCGCCGCTTGACCTGTCACACGGATTCCCGGGCGGCTAAAGTGCGGGAAATTTCGCGTTGCGCCGATATCGCATGGCTTTTTTATCATCCAAAAAAGAAAGTGCAAATTAGAATTTCAGGGCCGGCGACCCTGCACACGGCCGACGACTTTGCCGACCAACAATGGGCGGCGGCCAAAGCCACCAGCCGCCTCAATTATTGTACCGCGGAGCCTCCCGGTTCAGTGATTGGGCAGCCCGGATCGGGGCTGCCTGATTTCTTGCTCAATAAGGCGCCGACGCTTTTGAATACCGAGCCCGGCCGCAAAAATTTTATGGTGATCGTTGGTCGAATTGAATCAATGGATTGGCTGCAGTTAAGCATTCTGGGAAACCGGCGGGCCCGGTTTGAATGGACCCCCACCGGGCTGACGGCCAACTGGCTGATACCGTAACCCGGACAAGCCGGTCGCCGCGCAGCGGTGATCCCGCTATAACGGGGAAATGACGAATGACGAATGACGAATGACTAATGACGAATTGTGGTATCGCTTCAGGCTTCGCCTTCGGCTACGACCCGACACGTCGCTCTATCTATCATATTACAATCGATCATTTAACTTTTAGCCTTATTAAAAAGTTGACTTCAAAATTTATCTTCGTAAGCGCCTGTATACCGGAGGTTTAAAATGAAACTGAAAAATATTTTGCGTTTTTTGCGCAAAACTGAATTGATAACTGTCTAATAGACCTGGATTGAATTATTGGCTGAGTATTGTACATCAGTTGACGATTGAAAGTGACTACCAATTTAAAATTTTTATTTCTGGAGCCATTTTTCGGAGGATCGCACCGCGAATTCGCCGAAGGGTTGGTTTCCAATTCGCGGCATCGCATCGATCTCGTGACGCTGCCCGCCCGTTTCTGGAAGTGGCGCATGCGGGGGGCTGCCCTTTATTTTGTTAAAAAGGTTCGCGAACTCGACAATTACCATGGCCTGATCACCACTGACCTGATGAGCCTTTCAGACTTAAAATCGCTGTCTAAAGGTCTCTGTCCGCCGGCCCTGGTGTATTTTCACGAGAACCAGTTCACCTACCCCCTGGCGCCCGGCGAACGCATGGACTATCAATTCGGCTTTACGGATATCACCACCGCCCTTGCGGCCGAGCGGGTTATTTTCAATTCCCGGACCCACCGTGACGCATTTTTCAAGGCCCTGCCCAAGTTTATAAAAATGATGCCCGAATACCGACCGGGCTGGGTTCTGGATGAGATCCGGTCCAAAGCGGGAGTCCTGTACCCCGGATGCCGTTTCCCGGCCGGGGAGCCATCGCCCCGGGAATTTGATATTGAAATGCCGCCCCTGATTATTTGGAATCATCGCTGGGAATTTGATAAAGACCCGGATGAATTTTTCCAGGCCCTGGATGAGGTGCTGGCGGCCGGGGCCGAATTTCGTCTGGCACTTCTCGGAGAAAATTCCCGTATCGTTCCCAAGACGTTTATCAGTGCGCGCCGGCGATATGGCGAGCGCATCGTGCAGTATGGATATGTGGAATCGCGCCGGCAATACCTTGAATGGCTTTCACAGGGTGCCATCGTCGTCAGCACCTCCCAGCAGGAAAACTTCGGCATCTCTGTGGTTGAAGCCATTCGCTGCGGCTGCCTGCCGCTGCTGCCGGCAAGGTTGGCTTACCCGGAAATAATCGCGGACCGCCATCATTCCGAGGTGTTATACCACGACCGTCGTGATTTGGTTGCAAAACTAGTGGACCGGATTACGAATGGTTCCGACTATCTTGATCTTCGCCTGGCCCTATCGCGAGAGATGGGCCGCTTTGCCTGGGACAATACGATCGATCAATATGACCATGAGTTGGTTGCACTCGCAACTTGACTTGGCTGGAACCATACCTATGTTACCTGTTCAGCATCTGACACATAGTTGCAGACCCCAGCATTGCCGAAGGCACTGCTGACTGGGCAAATTGTCCCAGCGATGGTCGCTGATTGAAAACCGGGTGTCAGATATCAATTCTAACTTAAGGAGTCCGATGTGGAAAAAGTTGAAAATGGTTTATACGTCAGCGTAGACTACAGGGGAACGCTGCAAAATGGTGAGGTTTTCGACAGTAGTCAAGGGGGCCAGCCCCTTGAAGTGCAAATAGGAGTCGGGCAATTAATAGCGGGGTTTGAACGAGAACTGATGGGAATGGCGCTAAACGATAAGAAAAAGTTCACCCTGAGTCCGGAAGATGCTTACGGTCAGAGGGATGAAGGTCAGACCCGCGACTTCGACCGGTCAGACTTTCCCCCGGAATTGGAACCCCAGGTGGGCATGACGATAGCGCTTCAAACTCCGGAAGGGCGCCAGCTGCCGGCCCAGATTACTTACCTCGACGAGGAGAAATTGTCAGTGGACCTGAATCACCCGCTGGCCGGTGAGTCTCTGACCTTTGAAATAGAAGTAGTGGGTATCAGCAGCACCCCGACCCAGACACAGGCCGGGTGCGGCTGCGGCTGCAGTTGCTCTTCGGGCAGCTGCTAAATTTTCCGCCTGCGGCGGAAAATTTAATTAATGCTTCGCATATTTTTTTCACGATTGAAAATTGCGGTTTAAATATTAGTTGTCAGAGCGAAGCGATACCACAAATCCGAAATCCAAAATCTAAAATCCAAAATTCGCAATTAGATACAAGCTGGGGATAACGTAATTTTATTATGGCATTTCTGGTAACTGTTGATCGCACCAGGTCAGGGAATAGCTGCAACACCAAAAAGATAGGGGTGCAGATGCAATACAATGCCGAATGCAACTACCCCGACTACCAGCAGCAGAATATCACGGTAAAAGGGGAGTTTTACCGTGCTTTTATCCGCACCGCGCCGGCTTGACGACCACATGTCAAACAGGGCGAAGGACCCAAAACCGCCAAATAATATAATCGCTGCCACATCTCCATTGACCAGCAGGTGAGAAAACGCCCACAATGCAATGCCCGTCAGAAACGGATGCCGCATGAAGCGTTTCAGATTGGTCGGCATATAGGCCGCCGGCAATAATGTCAAGGCGATCAGCATAAAAACCGGCGTTAGATGATATACCCAATCAGGTGCATCCCAGACATTCACCTCGACCGCCCTGCTTTTGCCGATAATGATCAGGACTAAGCCGATCATCGCCGCACTGGAGTATCCAATTGTGTAATAGGTTTGGCCTCTCCACCCGATCAGTTTCCGCCTCAGGTTCACGAAGGACGGGATTAAGTGGACCGCCATAAAAATAGCCATTCCAAGTATCAACAGCAGCATAAATCACCTTTTCAATCGGACTGCATGACGGTCCGAATTTTTGCGCTCTCATGCCAGGCACCGAACAGGTTGCATCCGATAACCACGGCCGTTCCCGCTATAACGGATATTGCGGGAAAGTCGTGCCAGATTATCCAGCCCATTATGGTAGCCCAAACGATTGACGTATACGTATACGGTGCCAGCAAGGAGGCTTCGGCAAACCGGTAGGCCGATGTTTTGGCCACCTGCTGAATCGCGGCAAAGAAGCCGATGCCGATAATCCAGGGCAATAAATCCAACTTCGGGGCCGAACCGTAAAGGATGGTATAGGGTCCTGAAACCAAAACCCCTATCAACAGAAAATAAAAAACGGTGGTTAAGGCTTCATCAGTGCGTCCCAGGTTACGCAGGGCAACATTGACCAGGGCTGAGCACAATGCTGCCAGCAGGGCGATCAGCGCAGCCGGGTTTGACAACATGTCCCCGGAAGGTTTTGCAATCAGGAGAATACCGGCGAAACCGACCAATACTGCTGTCCAGCGGGATCGATCCACTTTTTCTTTGAGCATTATCGGTGACAACAGCGTCACGAACAGGGGCGCTGCAAATAGCAGTGCGGTAGCATCGGCCATGGGTAAAGCCGCATATGCCCAAAACACAAATCCAACGGCCAGGTTGCCGACAATCGCCCGGTATAGATGGGTGCGGAATCGATTGGTTTTAAAAATTGACTTGGGCCGGGTCAGCATCATGTAAGGGACCAGCAGGCCCAGGGCGATCACGCCCCGATAAAAAATCATTTCGATCGGATCGTGGGCCGTGCTGCCCATCTTGGCACAGGTGTTCATCAACACGATGCAGAGCGTGGCGGCCAGTATAAGAATAACACCTTTATATATTTTCATCGGCGGGGTGCTAGTACTCGATTAACGGCGCCTGCTTCAAAGACTGGTCGCTGGATGCAGGTGCCATGCCCGGAGCCTCGGGAGCTTCGTTTTCCAGTGACTCCTGATTGAGTGCGGCGGCCAGCGGAAGGTAGTACATCGCAAGCTTATATTCTACGGGTGATTCTCTTAATTTTAATTTGATGACCACATTCGCGTCTTTCCAGCGATGCACCGTCAACCGGGTCGCGGTGTTCCGTGTGGTTTTGGGCTCACCATGTTTTTTTCTGAATTGACGCTCCAGGTGCGAGAATTGGTCCGGCGATCGCAGCCTGATGAAAACGGCGAAAAATTGATCGCTGTAAAAGCCGTAATAAACGGCGGGAACCGGTTGATTGGCAGTCTCATATTGCATATTGGAATTCAGGTAATAGGCCGCTTGTTTCATCTCCTTGACCCGGGTGAGATTTTTATATTCGGAGATGGAACTGCCCCATTGCATGCCGTGGATGCCTTGCTGGATGTCAATAGCGGCAGCCGCTGAATTTAGTACCACAACGAGACCAGCTGCCATTAGGATCTTTAGATAATTCATCGCAATACTCCTTCCTTGATAGGCGCTTAGCGGCACCATATCGACAATTTGTTGTCGATGTTAACCGAGTCACTGTATTTTAAAAGTGACAAATGATCTAAAATTCAAAATGACTAAAATGATCTAAAATTTTGGAATTCTATCATTTTAAATCGACCGTTCGACAAAAGAATCACGACAGGCAGTATACCTTAATTTTAGTCATTTTAGGCAATTTAGTCATTTTAGTCATTTGTCAGTTATACCTGCGCTGTTATACTGACCTGTATGGGCCACTTTTGCGAGCCAAGTCTCGGGAAAAGCTCAGTCACTAAAAGTGGCAAAGCCCTGCCGAATAAAGGCCTAGATCGAGAGATAGATGAAAATATACTGTCCCCGATTAATGTTCATTACCAAGTCCCCGCCTCGCGACTCAGCATAGGTCATCCAGGCCGGTATGTCACCGGGACCGCATTCCATTTTCGGATAGGATTCGCCGGTGTTGCCCTGGAACCAGGACAGCAGCATGGGATCCAGGCTAAGCTCTTTGGCCCGTTGCCGGGCTATATCTTTGGCCTCCTCAAATTCCAGGTTCGGATTGTCTGTTTCAATATTGACGTGATTGCCGGGATAGTCTTTAATATTGGATTTTATTAGTTCCATAGCCGTAAAGATAAGAACGCCGGTCACTGAGTCAACATGCTTGAAATTATGCTTCAACCTCAATGAAAAAAGTTGAAAATAGATCTACAATGCTTTAGCTTTACCATATGCTACCGGTAAATATTCCGTGTTCAAAGCGGTAATATCTGTGGCGAGACGCTAAATGTCTATCCATGAACACCCAAGGAGGTCCAATATGAGTGAACGCAAAATAACCAAATCCGAGCAAAGCTGCATTAGCGGTTGCATCACAAAGCACTGGGGAACTCCCTCAAATGAGGACGATGCCGAAAAACGTGACCGCGATTATGAGCAATGCCTGTCCGATTGTCAGATATGCGGCTAGGTACCAAAATTTTTTAAACAACATCCAAGGCGGCCCGGCCGCCTTTTTATTTAGTTGCAATCCGCGTTCAACCGTTTTACCTACCTTTGTCCTTTTGCGTTGTCGACGCCCGCATGTGTCAGATCCAAGCCGAGCCTAAACTCCGGCGAGCCATTCCACCCCAGCTATTTAAACGATTAGATTGACGAATTCAACATTATCTAATTATAATAGCGATAAGGACCAAGTCTAGTGACGACGGAATGGGATTGCGCTCACCACCGGCTGTTATGTGAAATGGATCTCATACTGATCTGAGGCCTCAATATGACACCAAAGCAAGATCAACCAGCGGATGATAGTATCCGCTTTCTGAAGCGATCGGAAATTTTCGAATCATTGAACGCGTCGCAGCTCAGGACTGTTCTCGAGCGGGGCGTCATCCAATCTTATCCCAGGCCGGACGGAATTTTATTTCAGGTGGGAGATCCGGCAGATGCGCTTTACGTCGTAAAAGCCGGCGTGGTTGAAATCTGTCGGGTGCGGGCTGAAGGGGAGGCGCCGGCCGTTGTGGCATATTTTGGAGAGGGCGACACCATCGGTGAGATGGCCATCTCCACGGGCTCACCCCGCGGATCCCTGGCTCGGGTCCCACAGAAGGCAGAGGTCTTCAAACTTCCTAAAACGGCTTTTGAAGCTTCAATGCGGGAGATCCCGGGTTTAGCGAGCAGCCTGCTGAATATCATGTCCGGGCGTCTGGAGGATCGCCTGCGTAAACGACGCCTGGCCGCACGCTCCCAGCAGCTTTCCGGCGATCTGCAATATTTCGATCTTGCTACGGTGATTCAGGCGTTGGCCGGTGCCGGCAGATCAGGTACCCTTGCAATTTACAGTTCATCCGGCGAGGTATTTGCCTCGGTATACTTTGATCAGGGTCGCATCCGCTATGCCAGCCTGGGAACGCTTAAAGGAAAGCAGGCCGTGTACCAGATATTCCTGTCACCAACCCAGGAATCATTTGTGTTTCGCGGGGGTCCGGTGCCGGCCGAATTCACGGACGAAGAAAAGATCGTCGTCTCCACTGCCGGGCTCCTGATGGAGAGCGTCCATTTACAGGACGAGCTGCGAGACCTGAAAACCGGGTTATTCGATGACCAACGCCAGTTTGAAATCATCATGCCAAGTTTGGCTTGGGACGACCCGGAAACCATGGCTCTGGCCCGTCATATCTATGATTGCCTTCGAAATAAGCATACCATTGACCAGATTGTTCAACGAATTCCCTACAACGAAGCCTCGATCTTCATGGTATTTTCGGAAATGCTGAAGAAGGGAATGATTGCGTGACGTCACGCTATTTCTGCGGGTACAATATCGTCGCGGCCGGATTCACCATTCAGGCCGTTTGTATCGGGGCAATTTTAGCGAGCGCGGTCTCGGAATAAGCCTGGTATCTTTAGGCCCTTAGCAGGTTTTTTCTGACAACATGTTGTAAGTTACTGAAGGTGTCAGGTGTCAGTGTTCAGGTTTCAGGACTTAACACCTCGGTTCCCTGACACCCGAAACCTGACACCTGAAACTTAAAACTAAAGAACTGCGCTATTGCTGCCCCACGGGGGCCACTTTTTCCAATCGCGTATAGGAAAAAGTCTAATTACTTATATATGCCGTTACCCATACTATGAACTCAATCCCATATTATTCTGCCGATTATTTCACATTTTATTTCTAATTTTAAATCGTAGAATTAATATAACTATCTGAAATAAATTATATAATTTAATTTGCTGCTTCTCTGGCACAGGCCTTGTATATCCGTGGCATTGAATCGCCGGAGGTGTTGCATGACCAACCAGGAGAGACTTGCCCTTGCTGACAGGGTGCAGAAGTGTGTTCAACAAAAACTTATTCAGTTTCGGATAATGTGCAGAAAAGAACAGATCGAAAGAGAATATTCCCCAACCAAGGATCATAAACCGGGTCGCGATGCCCGCAAAAAATCTTAGAAGTTGCGTTCCTGTCTGATTTTCTCGTAGCTTTCATGAATTTCACGAAATCGGTTCGACGCGAAATCGATAAACTCTTCCGGCAATCCTTTGGCGATAATCGTATCGGGATGAAATTCTTTCACAAGTTTTTTGTAGCTGGTTTTGATTTCTTCGTTGGAGGATGAGGGGCTGCAGTTTAACACTTTGTAATATTTATCGGTATCCTTGAAGTAGACGGCCTTGATATCTTCAAATTGCCGGTCACTGACCTTAAAAATATTCTTAATTTCCTTCAGGGCCGTTTCTTCAGCCGGATGGAATTTGCCGTCCGCCGCAGCGATCTGGAAAAGCAGGTCTAAGAATGACAAAAGCAATGTCGGCTGCGCTCCCACAGCCTGGTACAGTTGATTTGCAAAATCTGCTATCGTATAGTGAGATTCTTTGGCTTCGTTGAAAATTTGCCGCGCAAATTGTTTTTCCCTGTCGGCCATGGGCAAGCCGTTGATGAAACCGTCAACTACCGCAATCTCTTCCCGGGTCACCAAACCGTCGATTTTGGAGAGTTTGCCCAGGATTGAAAACAGACTGATGAAATAAGTGGCCTGGGTTTGTTCGGCCTGCTGCAGTTGGGGTCCCCGGGTGGATTCGATATAGGGGCCGGCGTCGTCAATCCGCTTGTCTACCAGAAGGTGGCCCAAGGCCGCGCCGGCAATAGCGCCCAACGGTCCGCCTAAAAAAAGCCCCAATGTTCCAAACGTGATTTTTCCGAACCAGCCCATGTGCCTTCTCCTTTACGATAGGTGTGTGCGTTAATTGATCAACTGATTTCTGCCGGCAATTTTATATTTCACTGAGGATAGAATTGTAAAATCAATCTATCATCCAATCCGGCGAATCCGGTCGCCGCGTCGCGGTGATCCCGCTATACCGGGGAAATGAAGATTGAAAATTGAATATTTATGGTTTCGCTTCAGGCTTGGGGCTTCGCTCTTCGAGCTACGACCCCACACGTCGCCTCCGGCTACGACCCGACAGGTCGCTCTGTCATATTAAAATTAACCAATAGAGCCAATTAAATATTCAATCTGAATGTTACAAAAATTCTGCGCAAAAATGATATGATTTCAAATTTAGACACTAATTGCGTTGTTCGCAATTAGGTTATTATGTCATTAAAAAAATTCGATCAAGCACTAACCAATTTTTTTTTTAATCTATATCCGGCAGAAAGGAAATATTAAAGTTTGCAAGAAATAACAGAAAATTCATGATATTGAATTATTGGAGTGTTGGAGTACCGGGGACTTAAAGGAGACATCTAATCTTAAAACAATACTCCAATACTCCAGTACTCCGAGATTTCAAAATTATTTGAAAATCCACGGATTCATAACTTTTTTTGGGATTATAGAACCGTTTTTAAAGCCTGCCTGCGAATCGCTCGGCACTGAGAATAATTAACGATGCCCATACGACAACCCAAATTGTACATGGCCCCGATGAAGGGGTTTACCGACCACCTGTTCAGAAATGTATTTGCCGACCATTTCGGCGGTTTTGACCTGGCTATTGCACCGTTCATTGCCAGTAAAAGAGACAACAAAATCAAAAAAAAATACGTCGAAGATGTACTGCCCGAAAACAATACGCGTCAACCGGTCGTACCCCAAATTCTGAGCAAAACGGCCCGGGAATTCATTTTCCTTGCGAATTACCTTTATGAGCTGGGCTACCGCACTGTTAACTGGAACCTGGGGTGTCCTTACCCGGCCGTGGCTGATAAGTTGCGCGGCAGCGGCATGTTGCCGCATACCGCAATGATCCGGGGGTTTCTCGATGATGTTATCCGCGGCCTCAAGGGGAGGCTTTCCATCAAGCTCCGTTTGGGGTGGAGCAGCCTCGATGACATCTTCCGGTTGATTCCGGTGCTGAACCAATATCCTTTGGATGAGCTGATCATTCATCCCCGCACCGGCGTCCAGCGCTATGATGGAGATATCGACCTGGAGGCATTTGAACAGTGTCTTGCCGCAATCCAGCTTCCGGTGGTCTACAATGGCGACATTAGAACGCCGGAAGCTTTTAAAACTCTGGCCTGGCGATTTGATGGGGTAAACCGGTGGATGATCGGCCGCTGGTTTCTGGCCAATCCGTTTCTACCCCGGATTATTAAAGCGGGCCGCGATGACATCCGTGACAAAATCACATTGATGAAGCGATTCCATGAAGCCCTGTTTTGGGCCTATAGCGGGGCGTTGGATGGTCCACACCGGGTAATGAACAAGATGAAAGGGCTGTGGCGCTATTTAGGCTTGTTATTTAAAGACTGTGATGCTAGCATCCTGAGGATCAAAAAAACGACTCACCCCGCCCAATATCTGGAGCAGGCAAATCTGTTTTTTGAGAAGGAAGCACAGCTGCGGTGAGTTGCTATCTTGTTCCCTAAACTGCGCTCCAGAAGAATGGCACCACAGGGTCGGAAATAGAGCAGTTCATTGGTTTCAGGTGTCAGGTTTCAGGTGTCAGGGAACAGAGGACAGATGACAGAGGACAGACCCCTGCCCCCTGCGCTCCTCATGCGAAACTATATAGGAATGACGAATGACGAATGTCGATTGACGAATGGTGGAATCGCTCGGGGCTTCGCTCTTCGAGCTACGACCCCACAGATCGCTCAGTCGTTTTAAAATGGACACAATACCTTAAATCCAAAATCCGCATTCCAAAATCCAAAATTTGCTTTTTGAAGTTTCTTTTCTTTGATCAGACTGGACGCCTGCGGCCAGCGGCCTCCGCTCTTATGAAACTATAGCATAATCAAAACCAATCAGAGATAAGTTAAAGGTTTGTGGGAGTGGCCTCTGGCCACGATTACCCACCTGGGTAATCGCGGTTGAAAACCGCTCCCACCATCTATGAGCCCACAATTTGCGGATTGAGTTTCTTTTTCGACTAGACCGGCCGCTTTTTTCCGGCGACTGAACTGACACCCGAAACCTGACACCCGAAACCTGACACCTGAAACCTCTTCGATCATGATTCATTTGAATTCAGCCATACCGCCACGCGGTCTTCCCGTGGAAGCGGTTCTCGAGGATGTGCAAAAAGCGCTGGCCGAAAATACTGCGGCTGTGCTTCAGGCCCCGCCCGGGGCGGGCAAGACAACCCGCGTCCCACTGCATCTGTTGAATGCCCCCTGGCTTGAGGGACGCAAGATCGTCATGCTGGCGCCACGTCGCCTGGCCGCGCGGGCGGCGGCCGGCCACATGGCCGGCATCCTGCAGGAGAGGGTGGGGCAGACGGTCGGCTACCGGGTGCGGCTGGATAGCCGTGTCGGTACGGCAACCCGCATCGAGGTGGTTACCGAGGGAGTGCTGACGCGTATGCTGCAAGGTGATCCATCTCTGGCGGGGATCGGGCTGGTGATATTTGACGAGTTTCACGAGCGCAGCCTGGATGCTGATCTTGGATTGGCCCTGTGTCTCGATATGCAGGGTGTGCTGAATGAGGACCTGCGGCTGCTGATCATGTCCGCCACCATCGAGACCTCGGCGATTGCGGCCCTGTTGAACGATGCGCCGGTGATCACCTGCCGGGGGCGGTCTTTTCCGGTCGAAACCCGTTATCTGGGGCGGTATACACCCGATTTCTCCGGTGAAGCCGTCGGGGCCGCCGTATTAGCCGCTGCCCGCAAAGAGACGGGCAGCTTACTGGTATTTTTGCCCGGTGCCGCTGAAATCCGACAGGTGGCGCATTTGCTGGAGAAAGCCGAGCTGGGCCCGGATTGGATCATCGCGCCCCTTTTTGGAAACCTGCCGCGCAGAGAGCAGGACCGGGCCATTCAACCGGCGCCTGAAGGCAAGCGCAAAATCGTGCTGGCAACCGCCATCGCCGAAACCAGTTTGACCATCGAGGGTATCCGGGTGGTGGTGGACAGCGGTTTGCAGCGGGTGCCGCGTTTTGAAATGCGCAGCGGTATGACCCGGCTGGTCACGCTACCCGTATCCAGGGCCTCGGCGGATCAGCGGCGGGGCCGGGCAGGGCGACTCGGTCCGGGGATCTGCCTGCGACTTTGGTCTCATCACATGCATCACACCCTGCCCGCCGCTCACAAACCCGAGATCCTGGAAGCCGACCTGGCCGGACCGGCTCTGGAACTGGCCATTTGGGGCGAGAATGATCCCGGTCGCTTGCGCTGGCTTGATCCCCCTGCCGCCGGTGCATTTGAAAATGCCTGCCGGCTGCTGCAGTCCCTGGGCGCGTTGGACGAGAACGGCCGAGTCAGCGAGCACGGCCGCCGGATGGCGGCCCTTTCGACACATCCTCGGCTGGCCCATATGCTACTGGAAGCTGACAGCATTGGACAGGGGAAAGTTGCGTGTGATCTCGCGGCGTTGATCAGTGAACGGGATGTGCTTCGCTTCGATCTCGGCCGAACCGATGCCGATATGCAAATCCGGCTGGATTTAGTTCAGGCGGCCCGCCGTAAACGCTCCCTGACCTATCCGGAAGCCACGGTCGACCGTTCGGCTGTCCGCCGGGTAGTGCGGGCGGCTGATCATTTGCTTCGTCGACTGGGCGCCGGTGCCGGCAAGAGTGAAACTGCCTCCCTTGGCCGGCTGTTGGCCTGGGCTTATCCGGACCGAATCGCCCGACGGCGTCCGACCGGCAAGGGAACCTTTCTGTTGGCCAATGGCCGCGGTGCGGTAATTGATCCGCTCGAGCCGCTGGCGTGCGAGGACTTCTTGGTTGCAGTCGATCTGGACGGTAATCGGCGCAACGCTCGTATTTACCGGGCGGCCGCCTGCTGTGCGGCGATGCTCATGGAACAGTTTGCCGAACGGGTTCGGTGGGTGGAAACAGTGGCCTGGGACCCGGAGCGCCAGGCCGTTGCCGCACGGCGAGATCTAAAGCTGGACGCGTTGACATTGCAATCTGAAAAATTGGCAGCACCCGACCCGCAAAAACTCTTGCAGGCAATGCTTGAAGGCATTCGGCAGCAAGGGCTTGATTGCCTGCCGTGGACCCGGGACCTCCGGCGATGGCAGCATCGCTTATGCTTCCTGGGCCGGCTGGAAGGGGATCGGCAGGCGTGGCCCGATGTTTCGGATGACGGCCTGTTAGAAGACCTGAAGCAGTGGCTGGGGCCCTATTTAACCGGCGTCACCCGGCTGCGTGACCTGGCTCGCATCGAACTCAAGAAGGCGCTGTTCAGCATGTTGTCCTACCAGCAGCGCCAGCTGCTGGACCAACTGGCCCCGACTCATCTGACGGTGCCCAGCGGCTCACGCATTCCGATTGATTATTCTGCCGATGTGCCCGTGTTGGCCGTGAGGCTGCAGGAAATGTTCGGTCTTACCGAAACTCCGACCGTGGCCGGCGGGCGTCAACGGCTGCTGATTCATCTGCTTTCACCGGCCGCCCGTCCGGTCCAGATTACCCAGGATCTTGCCGGATTTTGGCAGACCGGCTACCCGGAAGTCAAAAAAGAGCTGAAAGGACGCTATCCCAAGCACTATTGGCCCGAAGATCCGCTCAAGGCACAGGCTACTGCGCGGGTGCGGCCCAAGCCCGATAAGCCGGGATAGAAGATTTAGATGTCCTCTTTTGAAACTACTTTAAATGACGAATGACGAATGTCGATTGAAGAATGGAGGAATCGCTTAGGGCTTCGCTCTTCGAGCTACGACCCCACAAGTCGCTCAGTCGTTTTTAAATAGACAGAATACATTATTCGATGTTCGATGTTGGACGTTCGATGTTCAACGTTCATTAGTTTTTTTTCTTTGATCAGACCGGCTGTCCTTTAGCCGGAGGCAATACTCTTATGAAACCTCATGTAAATATAAAAGCGAACCGCAGAATATCGAACAAGAAATGTCGAATGATGAAGTGTGGAATCGCTTAGGGCTTCGCTCTTCGAGCTACGATCCCACAAGTCGCTCAATCGTTTTAAAAAGACAGATTACATTATTCGATGTTCGATGTTGGACGTTCGATGTTCGACGTTCATCAGTTTCTTTTCTTTGATCAGACTGGCCGTTTTTTTGGCCAGAGGCAGCGCTCGTGAGAAACTACATTGGAATGTCGAATGTCGAATGTCGATTGACGAATGCTGGAATCGCTTCGCTCAGTCAATATTAAAATGGACAGAATACCTTAAATCCAAAATCCGCATTCCAAAATCCAAAATTTGCTTTCTGAAGTTTCTTTCTCGATCTAGCTCAACACTTCGCGGTTAGCAGCAGGGCTGACACCTGAAACCTTCGTTTCCTTGCATCACATCGTCAAAAAACAAACCGATAATGGTCTAAAGATGACTGTTGGAGCTTGCAATTAACTCTATTGCCACTCAACCTGCGGCACCACCTGCACGCCGGCAGCCACCATTTGACGCACGGCCGATGCGACGCCTGAAATGCCGCCATATGATGGCGAGGGCATAAAGTTGCGCAGACGTGCGCCGCACATACTCAAATCAATCAAAATCCTCAGATCCTGGTTTTTGAAATAAGCGGCGGCCTCTATCGCCGATACCCTCACGCAGCTGTTCAGCGTACAACCGCCCAAAACCAGTGTATCAATGCCCCGTGCGATGCAACGCGCTGTCCATTCTCTGAAGCCATTGAAGGGCGGAAACAAGACGCTGTTGCCGGGCTTGATAAAGTAAAGCTGCTGCCGGTGGATAATGTCGGTCAGGCTGTCATCCCAGCCGTAGCTGCCGGGCGGAAACGGGCAGCGCGTGAACATGACCTCCATCCGTCCATAGAGCCGCTGCAAAGAGTCGGCGCAGGCATTAAAGGCGTTTACAATCGGTGCCACGTCCTGGGCGGCTCCATCACCAATCGACTGCATCCATGAACCTTTGGTGAAAGAGCGTTGCGGATCGATAATCAGCAGGGCTGCACTGGCGGGGTCTATCGAACATACATCAAATGCATTGCACAACTGCCGATAGTCTTCGGCAACAGCCTGGCCGGCGTATTGGTTTAATAGGGTAAGAAGGTCATTTCCAGATATGCGATCCCGGGGCTGACGCGGTCTGCAGTGCGAAGCGTTGTCCGGGGCCGGCGGGCGGGGTGGAGCAGTTTCAGATGGCGGTCTTTCGAAAAAGTGCGGCGACTTCAGCAGCACCTCACCATAAGGTCCCATGGGATCATTTTTTACCTGCTGCATTATACCGGTGAATTCGTTGCGGGGAATCGGCGCCTTGACCGCCAGAAGATCGAGCAATGCCAGAATCGGTGCCTCGTGCCAGTGCCAGCCTAAGCGTTTTGCTGCCGCGTGGAGTTCCTGTCTTGAAAGGTTGCCGTCCTGGTTCAGATCAAGCACATCGAATAGCGCGTTAGCCGACGTGTTGTATGAATCGTGCATAGAGACCATTCCAACCTGGAATCATATAAAATTTCTGCATTCGCACCGAATCGAATCATGACAATCAATGAATCGATGTACCCACAAATATGGTTCTATCGAAGACAAACTAACGCAGAACAAAAAGAAAATAATATATAGTTCCTGAATTCTAATTGCGAGATTTGAACTGATAGCCGCCTCCGCTGCAATCACTATCAATGCGATCAAAAAACGCCTAAAAATTCAGGAACTATTCCATGTCAAACTCTTTAAAGTCGAACCAATAGCCGGTTTTGCTCATGTAGTCCAACTCGAACTGGACGGCATTGATGTGATTGTTTTCAATCTCGAGAAAGCGCCCAAACAGTTCCCGTCCTTCGGTCCCCGTTTCATCGACCATCTTTTGGTAGAAATCGCTGGTTTCGATTTCCGCCTTCAGCGCCTTGCTCAGCATCTGCTTTTTGATCCCATAAAATTCTTTTGCCACCAGGGATTCGATTTTAGCAGTCTCCTGGTCGATGGCGGCCCGGGACGGAATGGCGGATTCGAGTTGGACCGGATCGATCTTGCCGGTATCTGTTAACTGGGCCAGGGTATGCTGCAGGTAATCGATGTGATTCTGTTCGTCGTTGCCCAGGGCGCCGAATATCCGTTTGCCGGCCTCGTCGTCCACAGCGGCTTCGGCCTCCTGATAGATGTCGCGAATCTTAATCTCAAATTCAATCGCCGTCTTGATGGCTTCTTCGAGGGTCATGATTATTCTCCTTATTTTATCCCGGCGGATGCCTGAGTGGTGGTACTAAAATCAATTGATAACATAATATTAAAATTCAGGATAATCAACATAAGGTGTTGGTCGTCGGATTTATTGTGTCGCCGACAACTTGCTATTTCACACCGCCGAGGGTGCAGCAATCGGCGACGCCGCAATTCTGTTGGGACGGGGAGCGGAATGATGGCATTCTGGAAAGTTGGAATGTCGAAGATCCGCCTGCGGAGGACTGGGTTTAGTGGTATTTGATCTATTTTTGTAAAGATAGCACGGATCGGTTTTAAAATCAGACCATCATTCGTTTTCGATTCCCAATATTCCATAATTCCACTACTCCATTATTCCATTGGGAGTTTTGGGGAAAATCACCCCTCTGGGCTGATTTCAAAGTCGGGCCCACCGGTCCCGGATTTATAACTTTATCCTGCGATCCGAAAAATCCTTTTCATTTTGTCAAAAATCTTCTACAAAAGTATGAATTTCGGTTCTTTAGAAAAAGCAAGTGTGGGAGCGGCTTGCAGCCGCGAATTAAAATGATCGCGGATGCAAGCCGCCCTACAGAAGTTATTGTATGGTAACTTGAGCTTTTCAGATGCTCGGATCATACATTAATCCACCGGACCTCTCAATTTGCATTTTTAGTCAGTTCAAAAAAGAGACGGACTATTACCTGAAAAGGACGGTGTTTCAGAGTGGATTAATTGGAGGACAACATGGCAATCATTTCGCCTTACGATGAACAAAATCCGGATCAATGGAAGCAGCAAATCGATGCAATCTTGCAAAGTGTTCATGATGATGCTCTTAAAGCCATAGTAACCGGCGTACTGAATCTTCATGAACTCGAACATACCGGAGCGTGGAAAAAGTTAGGCCGGCGCATTGATTATTCGAACTCGACCTTCGAAGTCTATCTTCATCACCATACAACCTGGTCTTTAAAAGATTTCCGGTTTCTCGAAGAGGCAGTCTTCAAGCACTTTGATGAGCTCAAAAGAAATGGTTTGGAAAGTGTGCTGAAAAGACTGAAACGGTTAAAAAACGAACCCAATCCGTTGGCGGAGCGCAGAAAAAAGCGGCGTTAATGCAGGCTGATGCCAACCTGTATGAACCGGAAAGAATTGCCACAAAGGTACATTGACACTAAGAAAAAATCTATCGTAGGGTGGGCTGTGCCCACCAAATATCGCTGATTTCATCTGCTGAAATGTGGGAAGAGCCCTCCCTACATCAACAGTGCATGAGTCAACCACGGGTGCGATCCAGCGATCGATCCTCCCATTCTAATTTATCCCTGCATTTGTAAGGAGAGAGGAATATTTACAGCATTATTTTGAAACTGTTTAGTGAAGGTCCTTTTCTTGTAGATGATCTTTTACTTAGCCAGAAGTGAGCCATGAGCCCTTGTGTCAAATATTGTAAAACTTTGTAAACAATTGTGAAAATTTATAATATTTGTTGACTAGATCCTGGAATTCTGCTTGATTGCAATCAACTAATATATTAGTCTCGTCGCCGGAATTGCAGTCGGGAGGCACGAATTCTATAATCACTCAATTATGGCGGATTAACATATCAACAGATTAACAATATAAATCTAATAAATTTTTCCTTAACCCAATTTGGATCTTGTGTTTGATTGCAGCAACTCAATTTTAAAAATATGTCAAAATAGCGACAGGCTGGAGGTGTTGGTTTTAAGCCGCAAATTTTATGCGAATTAACTGATCAACTATACAACGATATCTAAAGCAATGAATAAAGCTCTTATACGGTTCAGGAAAAAAGGGATCTCAGTTCTGTGAGATCCCTTTTTTTAGTTTCGTTTTCATAAAATAGGGCGTTGCGCATCAATAATCGGCCGTTTTGCACTTGTAGGTCGGTTTGAGCCATTTTCACATTAAGTCGGGTATCGTTTCACTCAATCCAACTTGCACTTGACCAGTTCTATCGTTCAATGAGAAACCCGAGATTGACCGATTTTAAGTCCAAGCGCTCAAATATTGATGAATCTGTTTGAAACCTTGAAAAAAGGTGATTGGCTGCTAAAGAAGACCTTTTCCTATCATCAATAAACACAACTATTTGGCTGATTAATGCCGCATTACCAAACGGTCAAAAATATTTGCTTAGAGGGCCAATTACAGAGGTAAAAGATTTTCTTTTAAACAGGACCCAGGACAGGGCAGTGACCAAGGAGGAAAAGATGATTGTTAAAAAAAGAGCTGAAATTATCTGCATGATACTTGTGGTGTTATTTGTTCTTGTTAGCAGCGTTCTGGCAGAAGGCGAGTGGACCACAGACGGAGGCAATAATATTTATAACACTAATACTGGAAATGTCGGCATCGGCACGACGAATCCTAAGCAAAAGTTTCATATTCATGGAGATGGCTCTAAACTGAGATTAGGGGCGGATGCCTCAGGAACTAATTTTGACAATGAGATAGAATTCGCAGAGCAAACAGACGCTGATGGAGTTATGACCGCGGGATTTAGAATCTTCAATCACGCAGCATCAAATGAATATCTTGGAATTCACGCTATTGCTACAACAGATTTAGGGGGTATTGATATTCACAGGGATACCGGCAACGTCGGCATCGGAACGACGGATCCGGATACAAAGCTAGAAGTGAATGGAAGAATCTTAGGTACAGGCAGTAATTCTGCAACAATGTACTTGCGGGCGAATGATGAAGCAGTTGACTCAAAGGTTTGGGGTATTCGATCCGATCAAGGGAACTTCTATATTGGAAATGCTACCGATGCCTATATCGGTTGGACAGAAAAGGTCACAGTATTGAGGAACGGCAACATCGGTATCGGGACGACTAGTCCGAAATCTGTTTTAGATGTATCTCTATCGGGGGCGGGGACTACGGGCTATGGTGATATTGCAAAGTTTCAGCGAACAAATACAGGCGAACCGGATTTACTATTAGGATCTTTGGGAGGAGCTGGAAATCCTTACATTTCATTTGTCACTGATGGGAGTATTGGTTTTGTTACTGGCTCACCCAATATTGACACAAGTGATGCAAGAACAGATAGCAAGATGGTAATAAAAAACACAGGCAACGTCGGCATCGGAACGACGAACCCTATTGATAAATTACATATAACAGATCGGGCGATTTTAGGTGACGAAGGAGGAAATCTTATTCATACTCCAACTGATGGAGTAAATAAATTATTTTTAGTAGATGATACAGCTCCTTCAGTTGGTTCAGGAACAACATTGACAATGGGGGGGAGATATTTTTCTGGTAATAATAACCAACTAGCGTTTGCATCAATTGGCGGATTTAAAGAGAGTGCTGTCGATGCAGCAATCGCTGGTTATATGGCATTTTTCACAGACGGCGATGATGGTAACCTCGAAAGAATGAGAATCACAAGCACAGGCGACGTCGGCATCGGAACGATGAGTCCGGATACAAAACTTGAAGTGAATGGAAGAATCTTAGGAACAGGCAGTAACTCTGCAACAATGTACTTGCGGGCGAATGATGAAGCAGTTGATTCAAAGGTTTGGGGTATTCGATCCGATCAGGGAAACTTTTATATTGGTAATGCTACCGATGCCTATATCGGTTGGGCAGAAAAGGTCACAGTATTGAATAACGGCAACGTCGGCATCGGACAAACCGATCCCCAATCCAAGCTGGCCGTGAACGGAACTGTTAAAGCCAAAGAAATCAAGGTGACCGATGTCGGGTGGTCTGATTTTGTGTTTGATGAGGACTATGACCTTGCGACCTTGGATGAGGTGGAGTCTTTTATTCGTGAAAACAAACACCTGCCGGATATTCCTTCGGCCAAAGAAATGGAGCAAAAAGGTATTGCGGTCTCTGAGATGCTGGCAAAGCAAATGCAAAAAATTGAGGAATTGACGCTTTATGTTATTGATTTGAAGAACGAAAATAAAAGCCTAAAGGAAGACCTTAAAGCCAAAATAGCCGATCAGGATAGACAAATGATAATGCTAAAGCGCCTGCAGGCTCGTATTGCAGCATTGGAGGGCAAAAATTAGTTCTATAACGATTTGCCGCCGAACTTAAATGAACCCTTTCACAGAACCTTCGCACGGTTAGGTGAATTCCCCCGGGAGCGGGATGCAAACTCAAGCGAGTCATTTTGAACTCGACGTAAGAACCCTTAGTACAAAGGACAACATCATGAAATACGGCACAATTTTGTATGTGATTTATTTCCTATTAACCAGCCTTTTTGTTACAGGCCTGGCGTCAGCAGCAGATGTCTATGTGGAAACACCGCCGAACAGTGGCCCATACACCGCCGATGGCAACATTATCGCACAGAATAATTGCACGGTGACTGCGGACAAAATCGTTCTGTTTACCGCATCCGGCACAATCTCGCTTAAACCCGGATTTCACGCCCATTCCGGCAGCCGTTTCAGGGCCATTATCGGAAATTACGATTATCTGACCGACACCACGGACGACGACGCAGACAGCATGCCTGACTGGTGGGAGCTGGTGCTGTTTGACGGGTTGGGTCAAAGACGTTATGACGACTATGACGGTGACGGCGCACCGGACTACTATGAATACAAACTGGGCTCGGATCCCACAGATGCAATCAGCCGGGTAAGTGGCATATTTTATGAGTATGATGCGCTGGGGAGGGTTGAGGCAATAATCCGTATACCTGAACCATAAAGCTATATTTATGGATTTAATGCATAAGAGTTTTTCAATTCAATTATGTTCAAATGAACGGCACATGAGGTATTTGGTTAAAGTTTTTTGCAATAACTTGGAATATGTTTATTTGATTGCCGGAGGTGTTAAATGGGGTCTGTCAGCAATGGCATAAAAATTGTTGGAATCTTGTTCCTGGCGTGTCTCCTTTTTAACTTTATCCCCTCAACTGCCGGGTTAAGCTTGGCCGATATGTCGGCACCAGGTATAAGCGAAAACATCGGCATCGGATTATCAGTTCCAGTGGTGGCAAATTCTCAATTTACCGGTGCCGCCAATGTCAGCGTTCCCATTTTGGTTCCTCTTGGAAGAAATGGTATCGCCCCTAAGCTTGCGCTGACTTACAACAGTTTTCAAAAAAACGGTTGGATTGGCGTTGGCTGGAACCTCGATCTGGGATCCATCCAAAGATCCAAAAAATTCGGGGTTTGCTACAACTGTGATGAATATGTGGCCAATGTAAACGGGTCATCGTCAGAGCTGGTACCAAGAATCGACTGGGGACTCAATTATTACGGCGGCAAAGTCGAAGGGGCATTTTCCAAATATTATAAAAATCCGTCGGGCGGCTGGGAAGTCTATGCCAAGGACGGGACCAAATATTTTTTCGGCACCAGCTCATCTTCCAGACAACAAAACACTCATGGAATTTATAAATGGTGCCTGGATAGGGTCGAGGATTCCAACGGCAATTTTATGACCATTGCCTATTTAAGTGACCAGAGTCAAATCTATCTTGATGAGATCCGCTACACTGGCAATGGAAGCCTGGGACCGTCGAATTACATAAAGTTTCACCTGATGGACCGGGACCCCCAAGATGCCCCTTTGATGTATGATACCAACTCAGAAGTAATCACGGCCAAGCTGCTGAGAACCATTGATGTTAAAGCTGGCGGTGACCGGGTGTGCGCCTATACATTTGATTATTCCTTTAGTACTGATTCTTATCGGTCGAGACTATCCGCGATCCACCACTACGGCAGTAACAGCCAGCTGGCTTCGGATGGGTCAGTGGTTAGCGGAACTACTTTGCCGAGCACCGATTTTACCTGGTTTAATGGTGGCGATGGCACCTACACCTACCGGTCGAGTCTGAGCAGTACCGGTCAAAGTGTTCTATTTGCGGATATCAATGGTGACGGGCTGGCAGACCTTATCAAGCATGCTTCCGGTTGGGTATATACGTATCTTGCCATCGGAGACGGACAATTCGATACCAATTTCACCGCTACAGGGGGCTTCGGGCATTATGTACGGTTGGCCGATGTCAGCGGCGACGGTCGAGCTGATCTGGTAAAGCATGAAAACGATGGATGGGTGTGGACGTATCTATCCAATGGAGACGGAAGCTTTGCAAGTCCAGTGGCAACGGGTGGATCAGGCGGCAACGGGGCCGGTTTTTTGAATTTAGCCGACCTGGACGCGGACGGAGATGCCGATCTCATCAAGCATGATTCTGATGGATGGGTTTATACCTTTTTATCTAATGGCGATGGCAGCTATGAGGGGCAAAGGACATCGGGGGGATTGGGCGGCAATGGGCCGGGTAGAGTCATGTTTGCCGATGTCAATGGTGACGGGCGTGCGGATATGATCACGCTGGGCACCGGGGGATGGGTCTACACATATCTTTCCAATGGGAACGGATATTTTACCTATGCCGGCGCCACCGGGGGGTACGGTCACAGCGATCCGGGCTATGTGCATTTTGCCGATGTCAATGGTGACGGGCGTGCAGACCTGGTCAAGCACGAAAACGATGGGATGGTATTTACCTCCATCTCAAAAGGCGACGGCACCTATACCGATCAAATCGCCACCGGCGGTTGGGGAGGCAATGGTCAGGGGTATGTCGGACTTGCCGATGTCAATGGTGACGGGCGCGCCGATCTGGTTAAACGCGATTCGGAGGGTTGGGTCTTTACCTTTCTTTCAAATGGCAGCGGAACCTATAACTATCATTCGACGACCGGTGGATCCGGTGGTAATGGACCGGGTCTGGTTCAATTTGCAGATATTAACGGCGACGGCCGCGCCGATTTGATCAAGCTTGACCCGTTAGGTGCTGCATACACGTTTCTTTCAAACGGTGACGGTCCGGCCGACCATCTTCAAACGGCCACATCATCTGCCGGTACGATCACGACCATCGCTTACGCCAGATCCTCCCAATATATAAACCACCTTCTCCCATTTATCATACATCCAGTCTCGGCGATCACCACCGACGATGGCTTTGGCAATCAATCCAAGACAACATTTGACTATTACGGCGGGTTTTACAAATTCCAAGCAAGGGAGTTCAGGGGATTTGAAAGCGTCACTCAAACAAATCCCAACAATACAACGGCTACAACTTGGTTTTTCCAGGATGATGAACTTAAAGGCCGACAAATCAAAGTCGAGTCCTGGGAATACGAAGGCGGTCCGCGGATCAGTGCAACGGATTTTACATGGATAGCCGCGGCTATCGGCAGTGCGAGCAAATTCGTCTATTTGGACAATAAAAATTCCAAGGTGTATGAAAACAATCTGCTGTCTTTCGAAATGCAGGTTGACACCAACTATATCTATGACAGCAGCGGCCTTTACCTATTGGACAATAGCAAAAGTACTGTCATCAGCGGCGGCCAGGGCGAGGACGTCACGACTTCCTACCAGTACAACAATTACGGCGGTTGGCTGTGGCGCAAGACCCAGCAGACCGTCATCGGAAGCATCAGCGGCAAAGTGCGGGAATCCTATTACACCTATGACGTCAACGGCAACTTGATCGAAGAGGAGCACTGGAATAACAATCTGGACGATCCGACCAACCCAGTCATAAAAATGAAATATGATGATTATGGGAACCAGACGGAATCCTGGGATGCGAAAAGCAGTCATTTGTATCCGAATAATCCCTCAGTCGAAATTCAATATGATCCGGAGACGCATACCTACCCCGTAAGGGTTATGAATGCACTAAACCATGTCGCGGAATATGGTTATAATTACCGGTATGGCAAAGTCGATTATGAAATCGATCCCAACGGCATTTACACACGGTATGACTACGATGAATTCGGGCGGTTAAAGCATACGAGAGTTACGAATGCGGATGAGACTGAATTGTATGCTCAGACAGACGTTGACTACCATGATGATGTCTTTCCCCGAACTGTGGTCACTAGTGTTATGGAAAATGACTCCGGATCCACCATCGATGCTTACGAATACTTTGATGGACTGGGACGAAGTGTCCAAACAATCAGTTTTGGTGAGAATGGGAAACCAATTGTTACGAAGAGTCGCTATGATGCTATGGGGCGGGTGGAACAATCCTGGGGGCCGTTTTTCAGCACCTTCATTGGCTATCACAGCGAATCCGATATACCGGATAACGTGCCTTATATGAAAACGGATTATGATCTGCGCAGCCGGCCAGAAAGGATTGAATCACCGTTGGGTGAAGATGTGGATTCGGCGACTATAGCCGTGACCACCTTTAGCTACAGTGGTTTGTCCACCACGATAACCGACCCGGACGGCGGTAAAAAGACCGAGATAAAGGATTATCTGGGCCGTGTTGTAAAGGTTACCGAGTACAGCGATGCTGGTGAGCTGTATACCCACTATGATTACAATGCGGCCGGGGATTTACTGAAAGTTACCAATGCGTTGGGCAAGGAAACTAATATCAAACATGACAGTCTTGGCAGAAAATACCGTATGAGCGATCCGGATATGGATCCGATTCTGAATACAGATACAGAGGAAGGTGACTGGAAATACACCTACGATGCCAATGGCAACCTGATAACCCAAACCGATGCCAAAGAACAGACTATCACCTTTGAATACGATGCGCTAAACCGGATAAAAAAGAAGCGCTATTCCACATCAGATCCTGAAGTCAACTACACCTATGATGAAGCATCTGTCCAAAACGGTATCGGCAGGTTGTATAAAATCGAAAACGCCAACGCTTCCACTACCATGGATGCCTATGACGAAATGGGCCGGGAGTTGAGTGTTACCCGACGCATCACCGGCGCTCCGCTAACGGCTTACACAACGACTTACAGTTATGATTTATCCGGCAAGGTTACGAGCATGACCTACCCCGGCACGACCCCCTACCAGGTAAACTATGATTATCATCAAGGGAGTGGCTTGCTGCATTTGGTGACGGGGATAACCGATTTTACCGAGTATGCCGAATTGACCAGCTACGAGCCGACCGGAAAGATTGGTAACATATATCACGGTAATCAGACCGAAACTGTTTATTCCTATGATGCTAAATCCACCCGATTGCTGGAGATGCAGACAACCAATCCAGTTATGGCAGATGTGCAACATCGGACCTACCGGTATACACCGGCCGGCAATATTAAATCCATTGTCAAAACCAGCGGATCACAGAGCATCACCTATAGCTATGAATATGACAAACTGCATAGACTGATTGGTGAGACCAATACAGGAGGGGATGACGATTTTGACCCGTCGATGCTAATCAAAACGTATGACGACAGCGCGCCGATTCATGCAGTCAAGTCCGTCACTTTTAACGGATCAAGCACCCCTTATGATTATGAATATGATGGTAATGGGAATATGACCACGAGTTGGGATTTTACCGACCCGTCCCATCCCGTTGAAAGGACTATCGAGTACAATGCCGATAACATGCCGGTTCAAATCACACACCTCAGAGACGGTAACGATGTCAGGGTAGATTTGACTTATGACGGCGAGGGTGTGCGGGTTAAGAAAACAATTGGAGGCAGCAACTCGATTTTTTATATCGGTGACCACTTCGAGGTTGCCGGCGGCGAAGAAATAAAGTATATTTTTGCTGGTAACTTGCGGATTGCCAAGGTGACTGCGGTGGAAAAGCTGTTTTATCACAAGGATCATCTAGGCAGCACCATCGCTATTACGAACTTTTCTGATGGTTCAGGAGCCGAAACCGCCGAATACCTTCCGTTTGGGCTGTTTCGAAAACATAGTGAAACGGAGGTGACAAACTATAAATTTAGTGACCAGGAACATGATGACGAAGTCGGGCTGTATAACTATAACGCCAGGCTCTATGATACAGCCATTGGGATTTTCATCAGTCCGGATAGTATTGTACCCGACCCTTATGATCCTCAGACGCTGAATCGGTATGCCTATTGCCGGAATAATCCCCTAATCTATGTTGATCCCAGTGGGCATGATTTTGGTTTGAGTATTCTTATTGGCGCAGCCATTGGAGCTGCGGCAGGAGGAGCAAGTGCGGCAATAAATGATGGGGACGTTCTACAAGGGATGTTGATGGGGGCAGTTACTGGCGCTATAACGGGTGGAATTTTTTATGGTGCTGGTGAAATCATTGCATCGTATGGCCCTATGTTTGAATTTTCGGGGGCAGCGCATGGACTAACAGCGATAGAGCAGGCCGGGATACACGTTGGTGCTGGAGCTATTTCAGGTGGAATAAACAGTGCAATAACAGGTAGTGATATTGGGGCGGGTATTCTATCTGGTGCATTGTCAGGTGGTGTGAGTGGTTATTATGGAAGTAGCTGGAGTGCCGGACGAGTATTGGTAGAAGGAGCGGTAGGTGGCACTGTTGCCGAGCTAAAAGGGGGTAAATTTGCAAATGGTGCCGCTTTGTCTGTAGGTCACGCTTTGCTTTCATATACAAGTTATGCTGCAAGGAAATATGAACTCAATAATACTCCGGCCGGTTCAGTAGGGAATAGTCCGGGGGTTTTTGATCTTCCTGGTAAAATAGCAGGGCAACGACCAGAAGTGGGTGGTGGACTACAGCCTTTGACTGGTGCTATTATTTTAGGGGGAAATCAGGGAGGACCAGGTTTTAATAGATTTTTCGGATTGACCATAAATTACAAACCAGGGAGTTTTTGGGATGTCGTTAATGAATCTTTTGCTGGAATACATGATTTTCTGAATGGGAGGGTTTTTGGAATGTACAACAATCAGGGATATTATATCGGTGGAATGTTAGGCCGAAGTGCTGATAGCTATATAAGTATGTTTAATGTAATCGTGACAAGTCCTTTTGCTGCAGCAACTTTAACTCCTTCGTATCTAATAAAATGATAAAAGTAACAGGGTTTGCAGTATCATCAATATGTGTTTTTCTTGTAATAGGATGCGCTAGCGTCCAGGATAGAATTTATTTTGTTCCAATCCCTAAAAGAGGCTGGAAACATGTAATAGCAGAGCCAAAAGTTGAATTCTATAAGTACGAATCATCAAATAAAAAAATATACGTATGGCCTGTGCTATATGCCTATGATGTTCGATATCAAATAATTTTTGGCATACCGACTCCTTCAGAAGATCATCCCCAACACAGGGGGAAATATATTGATGCCATATACTATAAATATGGAAAAAAATATCATAGCCAAAATATTATAGCTATAAGTGTTAATTATTTGGGCTTTTCCGATATGATTGCACCTGTTCCATATATTTTGCTCGAAAATTCAGAAGAATATAAGCCAATTGACAAGAAGTATTATGACAGATCTGATGTTGGTTATGGGGAAGAGCATATATATTTTTATGATGTAGATCTATCTAATGTTGATAATTTCAAGCTAAATTTTAGAAGTGAATCAAAAAATTTCTCATTTTCTATACTAGAACTCAAAAAAATTGCTACATCTGATACTTATTGGGATGGTCCGATACAGTAGAGAAGACTATATGCACTTAATGCGAAACTATTTAGTTGTTCTTTTCACAAATATCTAAAGACATAAAAGCCGTGTGTATATAGGTGACGTTGTTGACTGAGTCAACTTTTTAGAGTTAAATGAATGGTCTTAAATAACGGTGAATTTGAAGGCAGTTGGAAAGGCATAGATCTGACTGCCTTTTTGTTTTAATCGCCCTTGTAAAATCGATTCCATCCTTATTCCAGGCGGCGGGTGGGTATAAGATCAGATCCGCCGCTTACCTTGTTGTTGAGTTTGCGTCCCCGATAATCGGGATCTTAGGTCTATTTTATAATTTAGTAGTCTAAGACTGGCGTGATAAATGACCGTTTACATAATGGCGATTTTATCGGACGGCATTTTTTACCTTCTTGCCGGAGGCTTTTTTAAAATAGATAAAAAATTCTGTACGATAAACTCGGGTTTGGGATTTGTAAGTTAACGAATCGGCGCTAAGCCGCACCAGCGCAGCATTTGCTTGAATGAATGAAATTCAGCGTGTGCCTACCCGATTTTTTGGGTTTCGCTTAGATTTTCGACGG
>Ga0209454_1000139_pt1 | contig 48053 bp, 40 predicted proteins | sample WorMetHERISLAND1_2_FD_187400 | JGI IMG/M metagenome (GOLD analysis project Ga0209454, IMG submission 187400) | Marine gutless worms symbiont microbial communities from Max Planck institute for Marine Microbiology, Germany - Olavius geniculatus... | ecosystem: Host-associated > Annelida >... | reverse complement strand
GTAGGGTCCATGGTATACTCCCTTTTTACGTGTGCCCGAAATTGGACAGATAAAGGAGTATACACTATTTTAATTTTTTTTCTGCCGCGTAGCGGCTTCGTCCAACAACTGGTTCAACTACATCACACCGCGGGTGGGATACGATCCGGCCCTGTATGGCGCCGACATCACGGATCGGGGTGGGCAGCGGGTCGGCCTGTGGTATTCGGTTTCCGACTGGCGGCGCCTGGGTACGGCCAGCGTCGGCGAAAACAATCAGATTTCCGTCACGCGCCCGTCCATCTAGCGCGGTGGGAAGGGCTTAAATGGTGAACGAAACAGATCGGCCCTCGGGCTGCAGGGCCTTGAAATCATCGCCGCCGATCTTAGGTTTCTTATTATCGTCCCCAGCTAAATTCCTAAAGGAGGTTCCATGCGGCATTTTGGTTTAAATATTGAAAAGATGGGAAAAGCCGTCATCGTCGCGGCACTATTTCTGCTGGTCACTCAACTCACCCTGATCGGTTGCGCCGCCGTTCCCGAGAGAGCTTCGGGCATCCGATCCAGCCAGGAGGCCACCGACATCTGGCATTCCTATCAAATCCTGCCCAACTACAAATATTACTACTCCGGCTCGGACTCCCGGCCCAGCTACATCATCGGCATCGATGACCGCTACCAGCTCACCTCCAAGCTATGGAAGCCCGTCGACCTGACCCCCGAGGTGCTCAACAACTGGATCAACTACGGACGGCCGCGGGTGGGATACAGTCCGGAGCTCTATGGCGCTGATATTACGGATCTGGAGGGCAACCGGATCGGCCTGTGGTATTCGGTGCGTGACTGGCGCCTTCTGGGGACTGCCAGTGTCAACGACAGGAACCAGGTTTCCGTTACCCGGCCGGCCGTTTCGACCGGGCGGATGAAGCGTAAAAATTCCGCTAAGAATCCCTGATTGAGCGCAAAACGCTCAATTGGGCCTTAATCCGCCGCAGGCGGATTTGTTAATCGTTATTAGAATTCAGTAGCAGCCTTGAAAATAGAAGCCGTTAAAGCCATAAACATCGAAGTGTCCGCTAAATGCAATGCCGCCTGCCCTTTCTGCAGCCGCCGGCAGAAAATCCGGCCCTATCCGGGCCAGCTGATTACCCTGGCGGACTTCAAACTGCTGCCCGCCTCCCTGATCGCCCGGCTGCGGCGGCTGACGTTCGGCGGAAATTTCGGGGATCTGTGCTGCAACCCGGATATGGTGGAAATAGCCGCCTATATCCGGCAGGTCAATCCGGACATCATCCTGGAAGGCGACACCAACGGCTCCCACGGCGATCCCGGCTGGTGGCAGGCCTTGGGCGCCAGTTTTCACAAAGGCGCCATGGTGTTTGCTTTGGACGGCCTTGAAGATACCCATCACCTGCACCGCCGGCGCACGGATTTTCATAAAATCATTCGCAACATCAAGGCTTTCATTGCCGGCGGCGGGACTGCGCAGTGGCAGTTTATCGTCTTTAAGCACAACGAACATCAGCTGCAGGCGGCCGAAGATCTGGCCCGGGAAATCGGCTGCCGGCGGTTTTATGCCTTCGCCTCGAGGGATTTCAATACGGATCTGCAGCCGCCCGAAATCCTCGACTTCCGCATCAAACGCGATGTGTTCTCCGGCCGCCGCAAAAAACTGAATAGCGCCGACCGGCGGGCCCACTGCCGTCCCCTGGCCGACGGGACGCTTTACATTGCCGCAGACGGCAGCGTGCACCCCTGCTGCTATGCCCACCTGATGCACATCACCGCCCACAACAAAAAGTTTGATTTCATCGGACCGCTGGTGGAAGCGTATCAGGATAGGATCAACTTCAAAACCCGCCCCCTGGCCGACATCCTGCAAGGGTCGTATTTTAGCGAAATCTTCAAGCATGCCGGAGACAATGCCTATTGCCAGATCAAGTGCAACCGGTACCGTAAAGAAACCCGCCGCCAGCTCGTTTTGCGCGACCGTTTTTTCGATTGATGACGACGGTTGTCAGAAATATGTTACCGCTTGACTTCATTGTCGGTGGTCTTAAGTTTCAAGTATGTCGTTTGGTCGCCAACCAAAGGAGGGTGCATGAAATCACCGACTCGGTACATCAACAATAATACCAGCATAGCCGGCGGTGCTGTCTTTATTGTGATCTTCGTTCTGACCCTTTTGGCTGCAGCTCCCGCCGCCGCCAAAAAACCTTCCGGCATCACATCCAGCCAGGAGGCCACCGATATCTGGCATTCATATGAGATTCAGTCCAACTATAAATACTACTACTCCGGCCCCGACTCCCAGCCCAACTACATTATCGGCATCGATGACCGCTACCGGCTCACCTCCGGTCTGTGGAAGCCCGTCGATCTGACACCCGGGAAGCTGGAAGGCTGGATCAACTACAGACGTCCGCGGGTGGGATACAGTCCGCGTCTTTATGGGGCCGAGATAACCGATAAGGACGGCCGGCGGATCGGCCTGTGGTATTCAGTGCGCGATTGGCGGCTGCTGGGCACAGCCACCGTCAGAGAGAACAATCAGGTTGTCGTCACACGGCCGGCCGTGGGGACCGCGCGCAGGGAAGAATCGTTTTTCTGCGCCTACTGACAAGCGGTCATGAAACATGATGTTTAGAAATATCGCCAAATCAGCAAGAACCCCCGCTGGCTGCATGACTATGCTGCTGATTGTGGCAGGCTTGCTGAGCGCTTGTGCCGCCACCGCCAAAAACCCGGGGGTCGCTTCCAGCCGCGGGGCCACCGCGATCTGGCACGCCTACGAGATCCTGCCTGACCACAATTACTACTACTCCGGGCCGGATGACCGGCCCTTTTATATAATCGCCATCGACAACCGCTACCGGCTGCAATCCGGACTCTGGAAACCCGTCGACCTGACACCGGAGCGCCTCGAGCACTGGATCAACATACCGCCGCGGGTGGGCTACGATCCGCACCCCTTTGGCGCCTACATCACCGGGCCGGACGGCGAGCGGCTCGGCCTGTGGTATTCGGTCCGCGACTGGACGATACTGGGAAAGGCGTCCCTCGGTGACAATAACCGGGTAACCGTCACCATTCCGTCTACCGAGAGGCCGAATAAGAGTTTGTTTTTCCTTCCGAAAGACGAATGAAGACCGCAGTCAGAGGATGGGATCATGATTTTCGGGTCAGCCCGTTTGCCGGAAGTGTTCAAGTTTCAGGTGTCGGGTGTCGTGAAATGAACCCGGCCGGCTGTCCCGCAAGCGCCCATGTAAAGGAGGATCCATGAAGCTTTATGCGAACCATAAAAGGATGATGATAAAAGCCGCTATTATCTCGACACTGGTTTTGGCAGTTGTGCAAGGCCCCTGGAGCGGTTGGGCGGCTGCCGCCTCAAAAAAATCTTCGGGTGTCACCGCCAGCCAGGCTGCTACCGACATCTGGCATTCCTACGAGGTTTGGCCCAACTATAGATACTACTACTCCGGTTCAGACTCCCGGCCCAACTACATTATCGGCATTGATGACCGCTACCAGCTCACCTCCAAACTCTGGAAGCCCGTCGATCTGACGCCCGAGATGCTCAAAAACTGGATCAATTTCACCCGCCCGCGGGTGGGCTACAGCCCGCGCCTATACGGCGCCGATATTACCGATTCCAAGGGCCGGCGGGTCGGTCTGTGGTACTCGGTGCGTGACTGGCGGCTGTTGGGGAGCGCCACTGTCGATGAAAAATACCAGATTTCCGTCACAAGGCCGACCCGGTCGACTGGGCGGATTAAAGGAAAACATTCCACCAAATATTAAAGGAGGATTGATGAAGCGCCTGCCTCAAAATCGAAAGAAAATCGGAATAGCGGTCCTCGCAACGCTGCTAATTCTGGCAGCAGCCCTGAGCACCTTGAGCGGGTGCGCCGCCACCGCCGCCCGCAAGCCCTCCGGGATCGTCTCCAGCCAGGCGGCCACCGACATCTGGCATGCCTTCGAGATCCTGCCCAACTACAAATACTACTACTCCGGCCCCAATGCCCGCCCCTTTTACATCATCGGTATCGACGACCGCTACCGGCTCACCTCCAAGCTCTGGAAACCCGTCGACCTGACCCCGGAGCAGCTCGAACGCTGGATCAACATCCCCCCGCGGGTGGGCTACAGCCCGAGCCTATACGGGGCTGAGATCACGGATTCGAGCGCTCAGCGCATCGGCCTGTGGTATTCAGTGCGCGACTGGCGCCTTCTGGGCTCGGCCAGCGTCGCGGCTGACAACCAGGTCACCGTCACCATTCCGGTACCGGTAGACGATCGCAAACGCAAGAATAATTTGGATTTTGACTAGCAGATAAACCCTCCCAAAGCGGATAAACCTCAGGAAGGATTATCCGCCATGGCAGATTTAACATCCGGCAGGTCCTGATACACGATGGTGCTTTTACCTTCGCTGAATGCGCCTTTGGTCTTGACCACTACGGCGAACACCAATTCATCCTGCCCGTCCTGGTCGAGATCCCCCAGGGCGTAGTCACAGATAAATTTGGACACCGGCTGGGTGCGCCAGGCGGGCATGAAACTCAATCCATTCCAGGTCAGGAATTCAATGTGACCTGATCGAAAGAATTTGGTGCGGGGCAACACCCGCGCCGCTTCCGTATTTTTCACGGCGATCACGTAGGGAGTCTTGCCGCCGCCAGACGGCACCACGGTAATCCGGGTCGGCAGGTAATATTTGTCCAAATCATGCTGATCGGTCCCCTGATCGGGGATTTCAAGATAGATGGCGGTGGAACCGAAGCTCTCGGCGCTTTGCCATTCCTCGCTGCCGCTGCGGTCCGTCACCCGCAGGTAATCCTTGAGGGTAAAAGAAAGCACCTTTTCCTTGCCGTTGTCGTCGACATCGCCGATGGCAAAGTTGTACAGGTTGGTCCGCCGGGGCAGCTGCAGGCTTTCCTCCTCCACGTAGGCCCCGCCGCGCCAGACAAGCTCGGAAACCGGACCAGTGAAGATCTCATTGTCACCCTCGGTATTGGTCAATCTCCCCTGCCGCTGCCCCACCAGAACGGGGCCGCGGTGGGGCAGGTGGTGGACACGGAAAAAACGGGGGTCCTTTTCGACTATCTTGGTAAACTGTTGGCCATCCCATTCCACCACCATGGAGATGACCCGGGTGCGCGTGGGCGGAAAAGTGTATCCAATGGGCCGTTTTATGTTTATCGGCCGGTTGGAGATGAATATTTCGGCCCGGCCGTTGTCGTTGATGTCGGCCACGTCAACGCTGAGAAAGGTATTGAACTTGCCCTCCTCCAGGGTGCCCAAATGGATTAACCGCCCCCGCCGGAACTGAAAGGCCTGTAGACGATGGTTGTCGATCACCACCAGATCGGTCCGCCCGTCGCCGTTGATATCCCCCATGGCCAGCCCCCGCAGCTGGGCCTTGAATTGGCGGCCGATACGCCAGGCGCCGGCCGTCCTGACGCCCGGCTGCACTCCGAAGGAGGAAGGCTGCTCCATGACGTCCGTCTGCATCAGCTTCTCGGAATGCATCCGCTGCGTGTCCTGGACGTCCTGGTCTTGTGCTTTGGCAGCCGGCTGGCCGGCCCCTGGTTTGCGGGCGACAGCGTCTTTGCCGGCCGCGCCTTTACCGAACACATCTTCGTTGACCCGGGCGCAGAAAAGATCAATGTGCTCGATGACCGCCCCCTGGGTTTTGCCCACTTCGTTGACGGCCACGACCGGCTCGATTTGGTCGATGGCCAGCAGCTTGATATCGGTGCTGATGGAATCCCCCAGCATCACCAGGCTGCCGAGCACGACATAATCGGCCCCAAGCTGCCTGGCCAGCGCCACGGCACTGTTGCTGGACGTCACCGCTTCACCGTAAGCTTCAACGGCTTGCCGGGTTTCCTCCCGGCCGATGATGACCGTTTTGCCCGGTTGATTCAAGCGGGAGGACAGCATGCTGCGGATGCCGGCCTGCAAGAAACTCAGATCCTTCTCGGCATGGATGGTAAGCGGCAGCACCAGCACCCTCCGGGCTTTGGTCGCCGCCTCACCACCGCCAAACAGGAATAGGACGATCACGACCAGGATCAGTCCGCGTAGTTTTTTAAATGGAATAAGGTAGATATCAACCATTGGTTTTTCCATATTAATGGGTTAACGATCTTGAGGGACATCCTGCCAAACCCAGTATTCCAACGCGCCAGTATTTTATTGGTCCAGGGCCCATAGGCACAAAAAAACAAAATATCCCGAACCAGATCCCGAACACCGGGTCTTCGATGTTGGAACAAACATCGGCCTGGTGGCATACATTTCTCAACTTGGCTAAATTCCCTAAACGTGCCGCAACGGCGGCTCCGAAACCGCATTTGCGGACACGATGGCTGCGGGAGCCTGTAAGCTTATCCACGTATGGTTTTTATTGTCAAGATATTTCTCCGGCAATCCTTTACAGCCTCTATCCGGGATGCCAAATGCCATCCTAATCCGTCGAGGACAACCGCAAGAGCCATTGCCGGCGCACGACATAAAGAAAACAGCCGAATACGCGAAAATAGTTCGAATTTTCAAACTTTCGTGTTTTTGTGATCAAAGATCTTTAACCAAATCGATAAAAAAAAGCCCCGCCGAAAGGCGGGGCTTTGGTCATGCTTGGGTTGCTGCAATCAAAGACTGCAGCAGGTTTCAGCTTCTTAGAAGTCGATCTTGAAGCGGTGATAGGCACGGACGAATCCGTCGGGGCTGTCGTCAACCACACCGGTTCTGCCCTGGAAGTTGTCTGCGCCGCCGTCGTCATCCAGGCTGATCTTACCGAAGGCCGCAGCCACGGTGTAGGTCACAGCATCGGTAATCTTGTAGTCCAGACCGGCGTTGATTTCGTAGCCGTCGGCATCTTTCCAGAAGTTCTTGGTGCCGTCGTGGTTCTCGTCGGCATTGGAGCCCCACCACAGGGCAGAGCCGTTGATCGAGAACTGCTCGGAAATCGCCAGGCTGCCGTAGAGTTGAAGCATGCTGACACCGGCGTAGCCGTTGTTGATACCGCCACCGATGGCGGTCCAGTCGGCACCGAAGATGGTGGGCGTAAAGTCCGCGCCCATGTCGAATCCGGATCCGACATCGTCATCCCAGCTGCCGTAGGCACCCAACAGGCCGACCTTGCCGGCGCCGATGTTCCACCAACCGTTGGCATAGAGGCCCCAGCGTTTGAAATCGTCGGGCAATGCAGCCTTGTCTGTCTGATCGGGATCGGTAGGATCAAAGGTTGAACCTTTATCCTGGTCGGTGCTCAGATAGTTGAACTCGGCTTCGAAACCCAGATCGCCAAAAGTGGCGTCGGTGCCGAGGAAAAACCGGAACGTATCGTTGCCGTCACCGCCCAGGTCGAGGATGTCGGCGCTGTTGTCGACATAGCCGATCAGGGGGTAGATGTTGAAATTTCCCGCCTTGGCGACCATGGCCAGGTAGTAGCCGGTGTTGTCGTCTTTTTCGGCATCTTCAGTCGTGGTGTTTTTACGGCCCTGATCGTCGTTTTTCTCATAGATACCGATGACCGGACCGATCTGGGTGGGCTGGGTGTATTTGACCCGGTAGCGGCCGTCGCCGTTGTCGCCAAAACCGGTCATCCAGGCCCCACCGGTCATCAGACCGGTTTCCAGGACTCCGCCGTAATCGAAGGTGTGGGAGCCGAAGACCCGCTTGAACTCGATGTTGTCGTCCGGATCGCTCGTGTTCAGGTCTCTGCCGTCGGTGTTGCCCGTCAGCCAGTCCTCATCATGGATTTCGAAGTTGACGATGACCCGGGTCTTGTCGGTCACCAGGATGCGGCTGGTGATGTCGAGTTCATGGTCGAAGTAAAAATAATCGGCGGTGTCGCTGCCCGACAGGCCGTTGGTATTGTCGATGTAGCTGCCGCGGGCATAGTACATGCCTTTGAAGTCGATTTCCGCTGCAACGGCAAAGCCGGCCGTCAACAGCACGCACAGAAGTGCTAACATAAATTTCTTCATCTGTTCTTCTCCTTAACGAATTAAAGTAGGTTAAATTTGCCTAATAATTTGTGTTTTGCCCTGTAATTTCGCTGACTTTCACCTCCTTTCCGGGCGAAAATCCACCAGCATCAGCAGTTTGGGGCCCCATGCCCCGCCTAATAGCCTAATATTAGTCATCTTTTCTCATGCTGATGCCGGCAATTCTGTGCATCATAGAATGGAAACAGCCTAAAGTCAAGATTTTTTTAGTTTTTTTGATAGATTTTTGGGGACGGATAAACACGCATGATACGAAACGTTTTGCATCGTTTTTCTATGCCCGGGCCACAGCGCGGCAACACCGTCAAAAAATCGACTGGATGCGTATAAATGACCCGGCAGTGCCCCTGAAACCGGCGGCAGGACTTACTGCGCCGACCCGGGTATATGGGCGTAGGCCTCGGCCGGCACCGGTTCAATAACGTCGGAGTCCGGCCGGCGCCAGTAAAATCCGAGGGCGGTGGTTCCCTTGCGCTGAAAAAATTCCACTTTCAGCACATACCAGCCCGGCTGGGTGATTTCGGCAATGGTTTGTTTGGAATACTGGTTGCCGCGGGCGTGCCATTCCGGGTCATCGATCACGAGTTGATCATCAAGGTAGATGCGCAGCCCGTCGTTGGAAAGCGCGAACAAGGTGTAGGACCCGCTTTTATCAAAACGCAGCATTCCCTTCATTCGCATGGCGACGCCGCGGTTCTGGCCGCTGCCGAAGACCTCTTTGCGGCCGAACTCGTGGTTCAGATACAGGATCGGCTCGCCCGGGGTTCCCTCGTTGTTGGGCAGTTTGCCGTTTGTCAGGGGATTCAGGTGGCGGTGGAAATAATTATAAAAATAGGCCACCGCCACCCCGGGGGTCAATGCGGTATCGGCCGGCTGCGGATCGAGCGGGGAAAGCCCGTCAAAAACCAGAGCAGGCTCCTGCAGCCGCGTTCTGTCACCCACAGGCCAGTCCGCGGGCAGGACAACCCGGGGCAGCGGTACGCTTTGTTTTGGCGTTTCGGCCGGTTGGGATCCGGCACAACCAATTAGGAAAGAAACACTCAGGATCAGCGCCGCCAGCAAGCCGGCGCTTCCAATCAACAGACCCTGTTTAACTTGATCATTTTTCATTGCCTCGTCCTTTCTGTACTTTTATAAATCCCTAACATGAAACTACCTTAAAAAGCGAACCGCAGAACCGCAGAATGTCGAATAACGAATTTTGAAGGATGGAATTGCTTCAGGCTTCGCCTACGGCTACGTCCCGACAGATCGCTCAAGCTTTTTTTAACAGACAGAATGCCTTACTTCGACATTCGACATTCGACATTCACTATTCGATATTCGCTTTTTGAAATTTTCTTTCTCCATCAAACCGGTTGTCCCCAGACCAACGACCGCCCTCCTATGAAAACTCATTCGATGGTTTCACCGGGGGCGAAAATTCTGAAAAATTGCCGCATGATGAAGCGGACCGTTGCTTTGTTGACGTGAAAATTTTCCTTGCCGTCGGCCAGCCAGATGTTGCCGCAGATGGGCTGATAGATGGTCGCCATCTCAAAGGCCGGAAAATAAAACACATTGTCATGGCGCCCGACAAATTCATCCGCCGCCGCCCGCAGGGTCGACTTGGAGTTGGCGCTGGCGCTGATGACATCGAGATCCCGACGGAAGGTGGCCCACAGGTGCACCGGCGACACTGTCACCACAAGCTTGCAGCTGGGATTGTGCCGCGCCATAATCGTGTGTATTTTCTCAAGGTTTTCCAGGTTTTGAGTATAGCGGCTCACCCGGAAGCGATAGCGGTTCATGTCGCCGCCCTCGTTGACGAACGGCCCGGACGGCAGGCAGATGACCGATCCGTCGACGGAATCCTGCCAGATCTCGGTCAGGCCCAGGGTCAGGATCAGGACTTCAGCCCGCTCAAGGGCACGGCGCGAGCAGATGATATGGCGGGCAAAGTCCTGTTCGGCCTCATCGATGGCGTCGTAGAGAATAATCCGACGATAGGGGTCCTGCACTTTTCCGGTTTGGGGCGACACCCACCAGCGCAGATCGGGGGACCAGTCCTCGAAAGTATATTCGAAGATCTGACGCATCGAAAAGGTATTGTAGGTGCGTTCCCAGGCGGCGCTGGCATGCACGGCCGCCGGGTGATGGGTTTCTTCCGTGATGTAGCCGAAGTTGAAGTGAAGCAGTTTGCGCCTGATTTCGCGCGCAAAACACGAGCCCATCGAGGCGATCGGCGTGGTGCGGGTGATCTGCAATCCGGGCTGCTCCGGGAAGCGGTAAGTCCCGTCAGGCGGTGGATTTTTATAGGATCCCGGCCACACCTGCCAATCCTCAAATCGGTGCACCGGGTGAACGTCTGATCGAGCCATCATTAGCTCCTTTTCGATAAGATCGGCCGTTTTTCAGGCCGGAGGCGGCGCTTATATGAAACTACATCAAAAGCGAACCGCAGAACCGCAGAATATCGGCTGTTGAATTTCGAAGGATGGAATCGCTCCGCTCAAGCCTTTTTCAAATTAAAATAGTATACCTTACTTCGATCCGCCTCCGGCGGAACATTGGTTATTCGACATTCGATATTTATCCGCCTCCGGTGGATTCGCTTTTTCAAAGTTTCTTTTCTGATCAAAACGGCTGTACTGTTGCCGGAGATCGCCCTCGCATGACACGTCGCCTGCGCGGATTAATGAAAATATATTTGTATTTAGCTTTTGTCGCCGTTGCATGGCTTATAGCATCGTGCTCGATCAAAGTAAAGAATCCGGGTCCAGAACGTCCTGCCAATAATAGATCTCATAACACTAAACCCATTATTCCAACATTGCGGTATTCCAATATTGCACTTGTTTCATATACTGTGTAGCCAATACCCACTGACATGGCCAGGCGGACCGCGTTTCCAGCGTCGGAATGAAAACCCTCGACGATTATATTTCCCGAAATTTTCATTTGTGATACAAATGGTTGGAAGATGGGACTAAAAGGCGCACAACCCAAAATACGCGAAAGGTCAACCCATTGCATGAGTTTTGAATCCGCCACAATGTCCAGAGAGAAATTGGAAACCGCCATCGCCCAGGCCAGACGATACCCCCACAAACATATCCACAAAGGGGATCTGGTCATTTCACCGGCAGTGTACCGCACCCCGGGCCGGGAGACGAATCTGGTCATCAGTCCCTTTGCCATTCTGGACTGTACCGGGTCCATCCGCATCGGTCCCTGGTGCAATATCGGTCCACGGACCCGCATTTACACCCACGACACGATTCACTATGGAACCCGGCCCCTGGGACTGCTGGAAGAAGAGCTCGGCGTTTTGTGGCAGGACAAGTATATCGGGGCGGACGTCTGGATTCACGACGGTGCCATCGTGCTTTACCAGGTGACCCACATCCCCGACGGCGTCGTTCTGGGGGCCGGATCGGTGCTCACCAAAAATCCCGGGCCTTACGAAATCTGGGCCGGCGTGCCGGCCGCCAGGATTGCCACACGTCGGGATATGGACATCGAGCAAATAAAGCAGATCGTCAATCAAAATAGGTTCAGGCTGTCGGATCTCGACCGATAGGGATTCTGGTGAATAGGAAGCGTTTTTGGCCGATCAAGCATAAACGATAGCTGTGATTACCCTAGCGGCAATTGTTCCGGTGTCAGGTGTCGGCCGTCGGGTGTCGGCATCCGGCTTGGACCCCAGGTGTCGGTGTCGCCAATCAGTGGCACTTGCTACCGGCGGTGCTGGTGCTCAGCTGCAACCGTATCTGTGCGTAGAATTCGGTATTATCTGATACCTAAAACCCAAAACCTGACACCCGAAACCTCGTCCGGACTAGACTTACGGCGGCGCCGCTCGTCTCCCTTCTGCAACCTAGGACAGGCTATAATATTCGCCCAAACCCTCTATACAATCCGCTTGAACAATTTTTCAAGATCCCGGGTGTCCCAGTGAATCCAGGTGGGACGCCCGTGAGGACAGTGGGAGAGGTTTTGACAGCCGTCGAGTTGAGCCAGCAGGCTCTCGATCTGGGTTTGAGAAAGGGACTGGTTGGCACGGATGGCTGCGTGACAGGCCAAGACCATGCGGGATTCATCCAGTAAATCATCCAATCCTGAAGCAGCTCCGGTTTGCGCTATTTTTTCAACAATTTCGATCAGAACCGGTTTGATCTCACGTCCGGCCAGCAGAGCCGGCACGGCCTTGACAACAAACGTGTTGCCGCCAAAAGGTTCGATTTCCAGGCCGAGTTCACCTAACTGTGCAATCAGCTTTTCGAGCACACCGGCTTCCCGGTATCCCAGCTCGACGGTTTCCGGCACCAGAAGCCTCTGGGCAGACTTGCGGGCGTCCGCGGCGCGGCGGCTGAACTGCTCGAAAAGAACGCGCTCGTGGGCCGCATGCTGGTCGATCAGAATCAGCCCCTGCTCCGACTCACATACAATGTAGGTGTTGCGGAACTGACCGATGACGCGCATGTCGCTGAATCGCCGATTTCCCCAGATGGGATGCTGCGGGCTACTCGATGCTCGACTCTCGATACTCGATGCTCGATACCGGACAGCGACGGTTTTCTCTGCATCCAACTTACCGAAACTTATCCCTCTTTTCCCGATTTCCGGTCCTTGATTTCCGCCTTCCGCCTTCCGCATTCCGAATTCACTGTGGACTGCCTCCGAAATCCGTCCCTGTATCCTAAATTTATCAGTCGCGGAAGATCGGGTGTTACCCCATCCCGGCCGGTCCTTTTCATAGAGCGTCTGGGCAACGGCGCGCCGAACGGCTTCATGGACATTTTTCTGATGCGCAAAGCGGACCTCGTTTTTGGTGGGGTGTACATTGACATCGACCGCATCGGGGGGCACGGTGATGAAAATAACGGCCACCGGAAACTGTCCTTTGACCAAACGCTGGGAGTAGCCGTCAAACAGTGCATGCTGCACGATCCTGTCGCGCACAAACCGCCCGTTGACATAGATATATATGCCCCGGGAAGTTCGGCGTGAAGCGCGCGGTGATGAAATCCAGCCGGAAATGCCAACTGTCTCACTGCGAAGCTCGACGTCATACAGCCTGTTTTGCAGGTCGCTTCCCAAAACATCGACGACCCGGGCAAATTTATCCGAGGACGGCGACCAGTTCTTAACACGCTTGTCGTTATGGGTCAGGCGGAATTGTACCTCCGGATTGCCCAGGGCTATTCTGGCCACCATGTCGGCGATGTGCCCCATTTCCGTGCCGATGGTTTTTAGGAATTTTCGCCGGGCCGGGGTGTTAAAAAAAAGCTGCCGTACCGTGACCATGGTGCCGACAGGAGCGCCGACGGCAGACACGTTTTTTATTTTGCCGCCTTCTACCACGATCTCGGTTCCGCTGTCGGCCGTTGCCGCCCGGGTCGTCAGATTAAATCGGGAAACCGCGGCAATGCTCGGCAGGGCCTCGCCCCTGAAACCCAGAGTATTGATCGAAAAAAGATCCTGATCCTTGAAAATTTTGCTGGTGGCATACCGCTCGAGGGCCAGCAGGGCATCATCATGTGCCATGCCGGTGCCGTTGTCGGACACCCGTATGAGGGATCGCCCGCCTTTTGCGACATCGACCGCCACACGGGTGCCGCCGGCATCAAGGGCATTTTCGACCAGTTCCTTGACCACCGATGCAGGCCGCTCCACCACCTCGCCGGCGGCTATTTTGTTGGAGAGGATTTCGGGCAAAATTTTTATTTTTGACATTTGATTGCGTATTGCCGGCTTTGCAGCCATTGTGTTAATAGGTTGATGATAATGGTCCGCATAAAAAAATTTTGGAAAACTACTACTTCCTGAAAAAATTAACCAGATACTCCGCATCAGCCGGTGAAAGATCAAATTTCAGGCTGGCTTCTTCGATCAGTTTAATCAGCGCTTTATCATCGCCGAATGTTCGCTCATCCGAAATCCACTTGACTGCTTTGCGCAAATTTTCCCCTTCGGGCTGAACTGTCGCCATTGTCATTTGCCTTTGTTTTAAATTTGGTTGGATGGTTGGTCAGACTTCGACCGTCGTGTCCCTGCGTGGTGAAACAAATAATCACAGTCTCGGCTTTTTTTTATGAAATTCCGTGGCCTGCTCGAAACCGTAGGCCACGTTGAGAATTGTCGCTTCGGCGAAATGATTGCCCATGATCTGCAGTCCAATGGGCAGGCTGTCATCGGAGAATCCGCAGGGAACAGACATACCGGGAATGCCGGCCAGGTTGGCCGATAACGTAAACACATCGGACAAATACATCGTCAGCGGATCGTCTGTTTTTTCGCCGATCCTGAAGGCGGCGGTCGGCGCCACCGGACATACTACGACATCGCAGGTGTCAAAGGCCTTTTTGAAATCCTCCATGATAAGGGTGCGCACTTGGGAGGCCTTGCCGTAGTAGGCATCGTAATACCCGGCGGACAGACAATAAGTGCCGATGATGATGCGCCGCTGGACCTCGGTGCCGAAACCCTTGGATCGCGTGCTGCGGTACATGCTCATCAAACCGGTGGCGTCCTGGTGGCGAAAACCGTATTTGACACCGTCATAGCGGGCGAGGTTGGAACTGGCCTCGGAAGGTGCGATAACATAATAGGCGGCCACCGCATATTCGCTGTGGGGCAATGAGATTTCCACCCGCTTGGCGCCCAGCCCTTCCAGCACACCGACAGCATTATCGATTGCAGCTGCAACGGCAGGATCCAGTCCTTCGGTTACACTGAATTCCTTCGGTATACCGATGGTTGTCCCCCTCAAGTCTCCGTTCAGGGATGCGGCGTAATTCGGGACATCCCTGGGTACCGAAGTGGAATCGCGAGGGTCGTAACCGGAAACGGCGTTCAGCAAATGGGCACAATCGGTCACATTTTTGGCCAGCGGGCCGATCTGGTCCAGCGACGAGGCAAAGGCCACCAAACCGTAGCGGGAAACCCGCCCGTAGGTCGGCTTCAGACCCGCAACACCGCAGTGGGAAGCCGGCTGGCGGATCGATCCGCCCGTATCCGAGCCCAGCGCCCCCAGGCACATATCGGCAGCCACTGCAGCCGCAGAACCGCCGCTCGACCCTCCTGGTATGCGGGTGGCGTCCCAGGGGTTGCGCGTAACTTTGAGGCCCGAATTTTCTGTGGACGATCCCATGGCAAACTCATCCATGTTGAGTTTGCCGACGATCACGGCACCGGTCTCTTTCAATTTGCGAATCACGGTGGCATCGTAGGGCGGCCGGAATTCCTGGAGAATTCTAGATCCGCAGGTCGTCGGAAAATCACGGGTACACATGAGATCCTTTATCCCCAAAGGGATCCCGGTCAGCGGTGCACAATCGCCCCGCGCAATCGCTTCATCCGCCTGCGCGGCCTGCCGCATGGCGACATCCGCGGAAAGGCAAAGATACGCGTCGATCTTGCTTTCAACCGCATCAATGCGGTCGAACACCGCCCGGGTCAATTCCCGGGAGGTTATCTCCTTGTTTTTCAAAAGCCGGTGAGCGGCATCAATGGTTAGTTCGTGCAACTTCATAAATCATTACCTTTGATTGAGTCACTATAAAAACGCTGATTCAGGCCGTACACGGCATGGCGCAAAACGCAGAGCGTGATGATCGGTTAGCCTGCCATATATCAACGCTGTGGGCTATGCGTCTACCCCACCACTTTCGGAACGACAAAACTGCCGTCTTCCTCTTGCGGCGCATTGGCCAGTACCTTTTCACGGTCAAGATGTTCTATTTGCTCATCGTCGCGAAAGGCGTTGGTCAAGAAAATCGCGTGGGAAGTCGGGCGGACGCTTTCGGTGTCAACCTCATTGAGTTTGTCGACGTAATCCAAAATGGTGCTGATCTGATCGGCAAACCTATCCAGCGACGCCTCCTCAAGATCCAGCCGGGCCAAATCTGCAACATACAAAACTTCTTTTTGGGTTATTTTCACAGGTTTTGTCTCCAATACGCTCTTTACCGGCAGATTCACATATTTAAATACCTTCGGTTTGCCTCGCAAAATGGTATGAGGTATAAGGTGTAAGGCATATGGTAAAGGAAACAATCAGAATATAAGCAGATCTAACCCCTTTTTACCTTAACCTTAGACCCTGTACCCTACACCACTTGTCAACGCTATAAAGCTTGTCGATTATTAATTGTGGCCTCCGCCTGAGACGCCATGCGTCTTTGGCCTACTGTACAACGACGATCGGTTTCATCCCGGCCTTGACCAGTTTCTGCTTCATGGCCAGGGCCTCTGCTTTGCTTTTGTATCGACCGACCCTGACCCGAAACCAGATGCCTTTGCCCTGGACCTTACTGATAATGCGGTAGGCGGGGTGCCCCTTTTTTTTGAGTTGCGCCACCAGGCGATCGGCGTCTTGGGCGGCTTTTAGGGCTGCCACCTGGACGGTGTATGTTTTTGAAGATTGTTGTCGATCCGCGCTTTTGGAAGCAACCGGTTTTTTGGGCGCCTTTTTCGCGGATCCGGCTGCCTCGCTGCTCGCCTTTTGGGTAATGCTTTTTTTTAGAGCCCCCTGTCCGGTTGTCTTCGATGCTTTCTCAGCGGGCGCGGGGTCGGCTTTTTTGAGGGCCGCCCGGGGCGGTTTTTTTTGATCAATTTTGGTATCGTCGCGGTCTTCCGGGAGAGCCTCATAGAAGTCCAGCTTGGTTTTATCCTTTACAGTTCCAGGTTCACCCCGGTCCAACGCCTTGGGCTCACCCAAAAATCCCGGCCGGGAAAATTCCAGTTTGGTCTGAAGACCGTCGATTTCGAAATTGACCGGCGCGGTACCCCTGCCCACCAAAAGGCCGATGATAAACATCCAGGCGCAAAGTATAAAAATGACACCCAACCAGCCGGCAATGGCCCTGCGGCTCAGGACAAGAAACGGCTTTTTGGATAAAGGCACTTTTTTATTTTTTTTCATCCCACCCGGCCCGCATATATTGAAAGGCAACAACTTCAATAATGGCTTTTGAATACCAAGTCAAGCTGGATTCGCCCCATACCGGTGATGCGTCAAGACAGATTCTAACCTATTTGAATCAGTTTTACAAAACCATAAGATCCCACATCCGCGGCACCGCATGGCAGATAGAGCGCGTCGTTGAAGGTTGAAATCCGGAGTTGGGGCAGCATCAGATTCAATTCGAGTTTTGTAAACTACAATCAAAACTCAAGACTAGGGGTGTGTGATCCGCTGGCGATGGATGAAATTCTTGATTGCCCGGGCGCACTCAACCGGTTTTCCCATCGGCACGAAATGGCCGGCTCCGGGGATAATCGCCAGTTCAAAATCGGGAATCAGATCCCCCAGACGCCTGGCGGCATCCGCCCGGAAAGCGCCGGAGTGCTCTCCCCGAACCGCCAGCACCGGGCAGGAGATCTTGCGCGCGTATGACCATACATCCAGGGGGACGGATTCAAAAATCTGGGCCTCGTGCTCCGGGTCGCATTTGAGGACCGCCGTTTGCGGGTCCTTTTCGAGCAGTCCGCATTCCAGGTAGGCCTCCACGAAATCTTTTGACCAGTATTTGAAAATACCCCGGCCGGAGGCAAATCGTTTCAGGGCCTCCTGCTTCCCCTGAAAAATTTTCCTTCTGCGCCGTGCAATTTTTGCCAACGGAATGATACCTGCCAAGCCGAACCATCGCATCACCGCCATGGCCCAAAGGATTCGCCGGGGCAAAAGGGTCGGATCGACCAAAATCAAGCAGGAAAATAGGTGCGGGTATTTGGCGGCCGCTATGTAGGTCGTCACCGCGCCCAGTGAATGACCCATCCCGATTATGGGCGGCGACATGGCCGTTTCTATCAGCGCTTTCAAATCCTCGGCGAATATATCCCAGTGGCGAATCCGGCGACTGCTGGGAAGCTGTGAACTGCCGTGACCGCGAATATCGCTGGCCATTACGTGAAGGTCACCGGTCAGGTGTTTGACAAAAGGGGAATAGGTGCCGGCGCAAAATCCGTTGGCGTGCAGCAGATGGGTTTGATACCCGCTGCCGCCCCAATCGAGGTAGTGGATTTTACCGTCGGGAATATCGATGAAATTTTCAATCGGTTCGTTGTATTCGGGTGCATTCATAACAGACTGAAAGTATATGCCCTTATTCGTGGTTGTCAAAAAAATGCTGCACCTTGACTCCCAACCCATCGGTATTCAGGTAGTTGTTAGAGGTAAACTTATATGAAACTTCATTAAGTTAAAAAGCAAACCGCAGAACCGCAGAATGTCGAATAACGAATTTCGAAGGATGGAATCGCTGCGCTCAAACTTTTTATATAATAGACAGAATGCATTATTCGATGTTCGATGTTGGATGTTCGATGTTCATTAGTTTCTTCCCTCGATCAGACGGGATGCTTGCGGCCAGCGGCCGCGCTAATGTGAAACTACCGCAATATCCTTTGCCTCGCGCCAAGCCACTAAGCTCGCAAAAGAAATAATTAGTATAAAAATAATCTTGGCGCCTTGGCGCCTTGGCGCGCAAATGATCAGGCCCTTTTGCGATCAGACCGGCTTCCTTCTGCAGAAGGCCGGACTTGTATGGAGCCTGTTTTACGCCGGGGTTTGCTTGCGCTGGACCCCATCACTCGACATGCTCCTGCAAAACGGCGCCCCGAATCTGCCGCCGTCGCCCATTAATCCAGCTTTGATACTCTTTGGTTGAGGCTGCCTGCAGTCCAAGCCGGCCCAGTTCCGGTAAAATACTGGCAGTGGTTCGTCGGGCATCGGCAATATCCAGGGTGTTTTGGGCGACCCCGGCCAGACCAAAGCCCGGTGGAACCAGCGATGTGACCACATTGGCGCCGGCCGTCAGCCTGCTATGCAACCCGCGCAAACCGTCAACATCCAGGCTGGCCGGGATCAATCGGTCCGGAAAAGCCAGACGCAATACGGCGATCGTCAGGATCTCCCGGTAAGGATCGGGCTTCTTCCACGCCTGCATGGGGGTGCCTTTCTGGGGAATGAAGGTCATGGCCCTCACCTGGGATGCTTTGAGAAGGCGCATGACTTCGATGGATTCGGCCATATCGTCGGCTGATTCCCCAACACCGCAGAGCAGACCCTCCTCGATCAACAGCCCCAATTTGCCGGCCCCTTCCTTGGCCTGCAATCGCGCTGTATAGCTTTGCCCGGGTCGCAGCCGCCTAAACAAGTCCCGATTATGGGTTTCCTGGTAGCAGGCGTACCAGCTGACCCCGGCCTGCGCGAATGCGCCTAAAACATGCTGCGGAACAACTCCGGGAGAAACCATCACAGGCAAGCCCGTCGCCCGGCGAGTCGCCCTGACAATGCGGCCAAAGGGCTCGGGATCCTGGCCTTGAAAATAAAGCGGGTCTTCGCCCAGGGTCAGGTCGATTAAATGCACGCCGGATTCAGCCAGGCGTTGCCCGGCCTGGATGATTTCAGATTCCTCGCGTCGGTAGCGAACCGGCTGCTGATTGGTTGTGCGATAATAGCAAAAGCTGCACTGATTGCGACAGAAGGTGCTGATATAGATGAAGCCGTAGAAAAAAATTCTGTCGCCGAAATAGCGTGATCTCAACGCACGGGCGGCCTTGAAAACAACATCCATATGGGCTTTTTGCTTGAGGTTCAGCAAAAAAGCAATCTCGCCCCTGTCGAGGCGCTGCTCTTGTGCGGCCTTTTCCAGAACCGTGTCCAGGTTATGTTTTAAGTTGCCTGTTGCCATGCGATCAGATCTTCAATGGTAAAAAAAATGGCGGGAGGTCCCGGTGTCGCACCGAGCTGCGTGAATTTAGAGTCCACGCGATCTCATTTCGATCCACCCCCCGCAGCTGTAAGACCACTTTTAGAGCGTTTGTCATGTTTTAAAAAGCCACTGTCCGCGATGCGCGGCAAGTTCTTCGGTTAGAAAATCTGACAAACGGAACATATATATGACAATCGGTATAGTTACTCGATCCGTTTCACGGATGTCAAGCCCGGCGATGCCGGGGTAAAACAAAAAAATGGGCCGTACTGGTCATCAGGGCCCCGGGCCGTGATGGTTGTCCTCTTTTCGGGTTCTTAAAAAGAAAGGGTTAGAGAAAACAATATGTTCTCTAACCCTTTGGAGTTGCTGGTAGGCACGGGCAGATTTGAACTGCCGACTTCTACCGTGTCAGGGTAGCGCTCTCCCCCTGAGCTACGTGCCTACAAGTGTTTTCAAAATCTCAGATTTTTTTGTGCTTGCTTAGCACCGCTTGATTTCCGTGTCAAGGCCTTTTCGATCCCCCCAAGAATATCGCCAAATCAGTTGCACCAATCACGGGCGGACAAATGTTACCCCATGAAAAACCGCTAAAACGCCAAGGGTTCTACAATTTCTAGGCGACTTGGCGTCTTAGCGCGAGAATCAAATCCTTTTGGCAGCGCATCATGAATCCAAACAGACATTCAGAAGCGTGACTCATTGCGCGGCACCCCGCCTTGCAACGCGGTTGTGCCTACCCTGGCATGAGCTCGACCCCCAGATTCTCGGGTGTAACTTCGTAGATATTGATGCCGAACGATTTGAAATTCTGCTGCATCAATGCCGCGGCCAGGTCCTGGGATTTTCCGATATATTCAACCAGCAAGGTAGCCTCGTTGGGCTTGATCTGTTTGACGCGAATACCTTCGACCCCCGAGATGGTGTTCAGGGCCTTGCGAAATCTGACATAATGGGCCAACTGGTTGGTGCCGAGAATGACCACTTCCAAAACCGAAGGTCGGCCGGCTTCTCTCTGCCAGGCGATAATCAACTCCTCGGCAAGGGCAGGTCCTGTCATGGCACCGGCATCCGTCAACGCGTCCTGGCCGCCGACGTCGTCATCTTCGCTGACGGCAACCGACGTGCGGGTTAAATTTACGATCGGTTCGGCGGAATCCGAACGCAATGCCCGCAGCGCGATTGTCCCGTTAAACGATCTCATGGCAGAGCCCATGATGTTTGTCGACGGGGCGGCCGTTGCGGTACCCACGACGATGACATCGGCATCGAGGGCCGCACCGAGTTCGGCCGCCTCCTGGTCCGTCAAATCAGGTTTGTTCAGATCGTCCCAGTTCAACACGATGCGGTTGCGGGCATCCCAGTAGTCGACGATTGCAAATCCGGCTTCCTGGAGACGTTCGGCCATTACTGCTTCGGCATGTGAAATAAAATCGGTGCCATCGGGGCCCCACCAATACATGGGGGTTTCCTGCCACAGATTCTGTTCGGTGATGAGAAATAAAACACTGGGCAGTGTTGTTGTGGCCTTTATGATCCCTGCTTCGGTCAACTGGCTGGATATGTTTTCGCCGGACACAGTGGCTTGAACCACAACCCGGTAGGATCTGTCCTGACCGGCTTCGGTCAGCACCTTATACCCCTGGATAAATGTACTCGTCTGATCGAACAACAGCTCGTTAAGCCGCGAAAAATTATCCACCAGCGACTCTTCTTCCAACAGCTCCTGAGTCATTAACGCCACGGCGGTTACCAGACCGTCGGCAATCGCTTTTTCCCGGGCGGCGGTGACATTGCCGCCATGCATGGTGGCGGTGCCCACCACGACAAAGGTTTTGGTTGTGGCGGTCTCCTCAGTCTGCCCAATGCAGGGCACACCGGGCAAAACCAGCATTAGGGCAAGGCCGAAAGACACCAGCGCACGGCCACCAGACCGATTCAAAATCGTCCGCATGTTTCTCAGCTCCTGTGTATGGTCATAAGTTAATAGGTGCAACTATCCAATAAAGTAAAATACGCGCAGAATCAAGAGTCAAGAAAAATAATATGCCATTTCAGGGCTTGAAACCCGTCTCCCAGGCTGCGGGCCCCGGGCGCTAGGCCCCATGCACGCTGCCTCTATACCCGGCGCATGAGGGCATAATCCGCAATATCAAGCATGGTATCTTTGGTTGGGGAGGACTCAAATACAGACAGGGCCGCTTTGGCCGCATCGATGTAGGCGGCAGCCTTTTTGCGGGTGTAATCGATGCCGCCGTATTTGACCAGTAGGCCTATCAGGATTTTAAAGTCTTCGGTGGCAAAGTCTTCGTTTTGGATGATCGCGACCATTAGATCCCGGTCGGTGGATTGGGCCTGTTTCAAGGCATAAATCACCGGCAGGGTCAGCTTGCCTTCCCTGAGATCGGCCCCCACCTCTTTGCCGAAATCAGATGTCTGCAGCGTATAATCAAACAAATCGTCGGCCATTTGAAAGGCAATCCCCAAATTGTACCCGTAATCCGCCAGGGCCTTCTCTGTTTCGGGCGGCGCATCGGCAATGATGGCGCTCACCCGACAGGCGGCTTCGAACAGCACGGCGGTTTTGCGACGGATAACCACCATGTATTCATCTTCGCTCAACCTGATATCGCCTTTGCGCATCAGCTGATGCACCTCACCCTGGGACATGTTCTCGGTGAGTTCGGCCAGGACCTGCACGACCCTGAGCCGGCCGGTGCCGGCCGAGATCGAAAGCGCCCGCGCCAGCAGGTAGTCTCCGACCAGAACGGTGATCGAATTGCCCCAAGTCGCATGGGCCACTTGTTTGCCGCGGCGCAAGACGGCTTCGTCCACGAGGTCGTCGTGCAGCAGGGTGGCGGTGTGCAGATATTCCAGAGCCGTCGAGAATGTTTTGTCGTAGTCGCCGGTGTAACCGCATACCCTGGCCGCAAGCACCATCAACAAGGGACGTAAACGCTTGCCGCCGCTGAACAGGATGTGACCGGCCACATCGGAAACCAGATCCAGGTAGGGATTTAAGTTATCGGAAAGTGCTCTTTCGATATCGTCCAGGTCAGATTCAACCGCAGAAAGGATCTTCTGCTTGAGATCGCTCATATAGCCTCTCCCATCAGATCATACTCCATCGCATCCGTCACTCGCATATCAGCAAAGCTTCCGATTTTCAATCCAAAAGGCATCTTGGCCGCATTGATGTATGCTATGCCATCCACTTCCGGGGCCTGAAAATTGGTACGTCCGGCAAAAAGATGGTTGTCCAGGGACTCTTCCACCAGGACTTTGACGGCCTGGCCGATGTATTTGCGGTTGTTCTCGGAGGAGATGCCTGACTGCGTCGACATAAGCTGATGATACCGGTCGGTGGCCAACTGCTTGGGGACGTGGTCGGACAAATGGTGTGAGGCCAGATCTTCGGCGTCCGAGTAGATAAAGACGCCAAGGTGATCGAAACGCACATCTTCCACAAATTGCATGAGCGCGTCAAAATCGGCATGGGTTTCGCCGGGGAAACCGACGATGACGGTCGTTCTCAGCGCGGCATCCGGAACCCTGCCGCGTATTCGATCAAACAGATCGTAAAGGTCGTCTTTGGCGTAGCGGCGACCCATCTTTTTTAGAATAGCGGGGCTGACATGCTGGATGGGAATGTCGAAATAGGAGCACAGGTGGCTGTGTGAGGCCAGGGATTCGATAAAGGAGTTTTCGATGCTTTCCGGGTGTCCGTACAACACCCTGAACCAGGGTGGTGCCGCCCGGCTGCCATCCTCGATCCGGATGCCGGCCAGGCTTTCCATAAGCTGGCTGAGGTTGGTGCGCTCCGACAAATCATTGCCGTAGGCAGTGGTATCCTGGGCCACCAGCACTAGTTCATTGACCCCGCCGGAGATCAGCGTGGTAGCCTCGGCCACAATTTCCTGGGGCAGGCGGCTCTTCTGCTTGCCGCGCAGTTTGGGAATGATGCAATAGGTGCATGCCTTGCTGCAGCCTTCGGCAATCTTGAGATAGGCCACGTGGGGCGAGGTTAGATCCCGGGGGGCGTCCTGGGTCTGCAACTGCACCAGATCCGGATCCGGCAGCACGCACTGGTGCGAATACTGCGGCCCCCGGGCGGCCTTGGCGATCTGATCGAAAGCACCGGTTCCCAGAATAACATCGGCTTCCGGCAATGACTTTATTATTTGTTCACGGTAACGTTCGGGAAGACACCCGGTGACCACCAGACGCCGGCAGACACCCTCTTTTTTGTATTCGGCCAACTCCAGGATAACGTCGATAGACTCCTGGGCAGCATCCTCGATGAAGCTGCACGTGTTGACCACAATTGTTTCAGCCTCTTCGGGATCATCGGTGATTTTCCAGCCGGCTTTTCTCAGCCGCCCGGTCATGATTTCGCTGTCGACCTGATTCCTGGCACAACCCAGGCTTTCCAGATATAGTTTCATGATTTCGTAGTTTTAAGCACTTGCCGGCAATAAGGTGCGCGATTCGCCCCTTATCGTTGCTGCCGCCGGGAACACTATTCGGTTTTTCGGAATCTTGTTAGAAGCGCTCTACATGCAAAGTTTGGACATCGATTGCTCTGGAAAAAAATAAGGAAGGTGCCCGGCAATGTCAATGCGGCCGGCCGGCGATGGTGGTGGAAACCAGGGCTGAAAATGCCCGCCTGAAAACCCGTTTCGGGTGTCGCAGCAGACGCAGCAAGCATTCTTGCGGGTTAGGAATGCCGCGACGGCGGCGCTGACAAAGGCCAGGGTCATGTGGAACGGCAAAATACAGATGGTGTAGTATCCTGTATGTGATTTACAAAATTCGAATTAATTTGAAGATGATCCAACTTCAGAATTCAACTTATAAAATCCCAAATTGCAAATCACAAATCACAAACAAAAACCAAATCACAATATTCAAATCCCAAACCGATCTTCGAATATAGTAAATAAGGTGTATCGGATACATTGAATAAATTCTGTCCGGCCCTCATGGGAGCTGTATTGTTCCAGAAACCGGACCTGGCAAATGTGGTTGTTTTGGTCATTGAAAATTGGAATTTGGATATTGTTTGCTATTTGTTTTTTGGTGCTTGGGATTTATCCAATTCAAGTGCGCTGCTTGGTTTAAAACCCATTTTAGCTTTCAACATATATTTCTGGGGTACAACACTAGGACTGGCTTGGCGACTCGAGCAGGGCGGCGGCCCTGTCGATCAGGTCGGCCCCGGTTTCCTCCTTGTCGAAGGTCAGTTCCGCCAGGCCGAAGGCCAAGTTTACAGGCCTGCCGCCGGTTTCAAGCCGACTTTTTTCCGAAATTCGAACTAACCGGTCACACAGGCGCCTGGCACCCTCGATCGCAACTTGTGGCAGCAGCAGCGCAATCGTCTTGGCTCCATAGCGGCCAAGGGTATCCCAGCCCCTTATTTCCTGCGCAAAAGACTGTCCCAGGGACCTTATGACCCGGTCGGCGGCCGGCTGAGCGGGATCGCCCTCTATGTCCAGCTGCATCAGACACAGCGACAGGTTCGTCTGTTGACTGTGTGAACGCACGATCTCGACATCCAGAGCTTTCAAAAAATCATCCTGGTGCACATCCCGGTAAAATTTTCCTGCATTTTTATCTCGGCAAAGCATTCGGTCAACGATTCGAGCCTGTCGCAAACAATGCCCATGAGATTCAGGAAAAATTTGTGGGCTGTCGGCGGGTACAGCCACTGCAGCCGTTTTATCATCTTCCAGTTGATTTTCAACAGCTCAACCGGAGAGGTGGCGACCACCGTGGCCGAACGACGGGCGGAACGCAAAAATCCCATCTCCCCTAAAACGTCTCCTTTTTTCAGCTGGTTGATCAATACACCGTTTTCTGGCCGACTGTCGTTTGGCACGCCTGCCCCCGGATCGAAGACGTCTACGGTGCCGGAGATAATGGTGAACATTGAATTGCTGGAATCCCCTTTGTAAAACAGGATCTCGCCGGCGTCGATCTTGGTGAGTGACCCGGCCATGAGAATGTAGTGAACCTGGGTACGCGACAATCCGTTGAAAAGCGGAATTCCCATCCGCGGCTCCTTGCCGAGCTTCAAGCGCACCAGATCCCAGAGGGTCACCAGCTCGACGTGCCGAATCAATGAGGGCAGCAAAATCAGATCCCCGACCAGGGCCGACAAGGACGTGATCACCATCATAACGCCGAATATGACCGTCGGTTTGAAGCTCGAAAACAGCAGAACGGAAAAACCTACGCAGATGGTAATCGTCGTAAAGGCGATCGGGCGTCCCACATGGTGCAAAGTGTCCCGGATGGCCCGCTCGTCATCCAGGTCCTTTCTGAACTCGCGGTTGTATCGCGTGAGATAATGGATGGTGTCGTCCACCGCCAACCCGATGGCGATGCTGGCAATCAGGCTGGTGACAATCGAAAGTTCGATTCCGAGCCAGCCCATGATCCCGAAATTGATGACAATCGGGAAAAGATTGGGAATGATGGCGATCAGGCCGACCTTGCTCGACAGAAACAGGAGGAACATGATCCCGAATACCAGAATCATGGTGATGGACAAGCTCTTGATTTGCCCGATGGTCAGCTGATGACTGCTGGCGGCGATCACAATGCCCAGACCGGTAACTTCCCAGTTCAAATCTTTGGAAAAATGTTCTTCGGCGAAGGCCAGGGTGCGTTCCCGGATTTGAAGAAACTCATGCGAGCTCGAAATGTGGGTCAGTAACAGAATGTTGGCCGCCGATAAATCGGCATTCATAAAGCGCGTCAGCATGTCTTCGCCCAGGATGGTGGTATAATTGTTCATCAGCAGGCGCAGTTCGAATCCCTCCTCGGGCAGGGCGTAGTAGCGCGGCTCGAAGCGGTTGAGGACGTAGTTGACCAGTTTCAGGTAGTCGGCATAGGACAGGGTTTTGTCGACACCGGGCAGCGTCACCAGAAACTCCTGCAGTCGGGCGATATCCGCCAGATGCTGCGGATCCTCGAAATAGTCGGCTTCCCCCCGCCCCATAACGATATTGATGGGAAAGCTGCCGGACAAGGTTTGGTAAATATCGCTGAAGTTTTCTTTTACCGGTGTTCCATCCCTTAGATACCCGACCGGATTGGTTTCAACCCGGATGCGAAAAATCCCGACGATGCATATCAGCACCACCACCCCGATAACCGGCAATACGATCTTTTGGTGGTTGAGGTCCAGATCGGCGATTTTTTCGATAAAGCGGTTGAAGACGGGGGACGCGTTACGGCGCTTTGCGGGCCCTTTGACAGGCACCCGGATATAGGTCAAAGCCGCCGGTAGAAATGTCAGTACGATAATCAGAATGCTGATTATGCCGAAACAGGAGAATACGGCGAACTCCTGAATGGCGGAAATCCGGTTGACCAGCAGCGATCCCAGACCGACGGCGGTGGTCAACACCGCCAGGCTGGTGGGCAGGGCGATGTGGGCATAGGTCTGGGTGACCGCTTCGGCCGGTGAGGCCGCCGTTTGCTGGCAGGTCAGATACTCGGAAACGATGTGCAGGCAATAGGCCGTGCCCACGGCAACCAGAAAAACCGGGACGATCATCGTCAGCATCGACAGCGGAATGTGAAGGTAGGTCATGAAACCGAATGTCCAGACCAGGGCAAGCCCGACGGATGCGAGCGGCAATAGAATATAGGCCGCTTTGCGAAACAAAAACAGCAGAATAACGGCAATCAGCAGGAACGTCAGGGGCGGAAGGCGGAAAAAGTCTTTTTGGGTAAAATTGACCAGGGCCTCCGATACGAGGGGCATACCGATCTGATAAAGACTCAAATCTGTGGGACTGTCGGCAAGCATCTGCCGCAGTCGGCGGATGACATTGTCAGGATCGGCGTCATTTTCAAGCACCACCGTCAGAGCAGTCGTTTTGCCGTCGGCCGAGATTAAGTTTCTCTGAAATAAACCCACCGGCGAGACAACGGCTGAGAATTTTTCCAGGCTCCAATCCCCGGAAAGGTCAACCGCCTGCTTAATACCCGGAAGGCTGATAACGCGTCGGACGCCGTCGATGGCCGCGGCGGTCTCGGCAAGCTGTTCGACTTTGCGGAAGGTGACGGCATCGAACACATTCTCGCATTTGACGACCACCCGGATAATCTCATCGGAGCCGAATATATTTTTGAAGGACTCGTATTGAGTGGTTTCGGACAGATCCTCGATCTGGAGGTCATAGATGGAAGTTTTAAAAGAAAGGTACGGCAGCTTCCAGGCAAATAAAACAGTGATCGCCGCGATCGCCAAAATGACAATCAGCGGCCGGGTGACGATGCGCTCGAAAATTTGCCTTAACAATTGTCGCATGCAAACCTCGCTGGTTAATTTTTAGATTGAAGGCGGGATGATGTCAACTGCAATGTCGCCCCGAGGTCTGTCACTCCCGGATTCGATCGCAAGGCCCCGGGCGTTATCCGCTGCCGGCTCCAGTTTGATTTTTGGCCGGCCGCTGAGTCAGGGTATTTTCTCAAAGCCCCCTGAATAGTAATCTGTCAGCCTGCCGTCGATCCGCTCAACCACAATCAGGCCTTCGACACCATCGAGCCGTTCGATCAGTGCCATACCCCGGGCCGCACCCATGACCATCACCGCGGTTGCAAGACCATCTGCCATCGCGCACGTGTCGGTGATAATGGAGACGCTCACCACCCCGTTTGAAACCGGATAACCGGTTCTCGGATCTATCACGTGGGAATAGCGCACGCCTTCGATTTCGAAAAAATTGCGATAATCCCCGCTGGTGGCAAATCCCTGATCGTGCAGCGCGACAACCTTGTAGACCTCGTCAGAAGCGGCATCCGGACGGGGCCGATTGATCCCGATGCGCCAGGGCCGGCCGCCCACACGACTGCCGGCGGCATAGATTTCGCCGCCGATTTCAACCAGAAAGTTTTCCAATCCTTTGCCGCGCAGCAGGGCGGCCACCTGATCAACGCCGTAGCCTTTGGCGATGGCAGACAGATCAACGGTGACGGCCGCCCTTTTTTTCACCAGATAACCGGAATCCAGAACATCAATATGCGCAAACCCGATGTCCGCCATGCGCGCGGCGATCTCGCCGGCGAGGGGGATGTTGTCACGACGGCCGCCGCGGCCGAAACCCCACAAGTCCACCAGGGGGTTGACGGTACCGTCCCAGGCCCCGCCGGAGAGCCGGTGAATCTTCTGCCCGGTGCGCATCACCTTTAAGAAGTCTTTGGAAATCTCGAATTCCAAACCGGCCTTTCCAATGCGGTTGAAGCGGCTGATCTCGCTGTCCTTCCGGTAGGTGGACATGCTGTGGTTGATTTCCTCCAGGCGCCCGTCGATTTCAGCTTTCAGTCCCGAGACGGTTTGAGAAGAGCCGGCTACCAACTTGACCTGATAGGTCGTCCCCATCGTACGCCCCCGGATCAGGTATTCGCGCTTAGCCTCGCCGGCAGAAATCAGCAGGGTCAAAACCACTGCAATAGCAATAATTGGAATGTACTTTCTCATATTGTTGCATTCGGCTTGCGCCTTGCCCTATTCAGCAGATGCGGGGCAGTTGCTCCCCCGCCAGCATATCCACAATCCGGCTGCCGCCGATGCGGGTTTCCATCACGACCCTGCCCGGGTGTTCGGAGACCACCTCGCCGATGACAGCGGCATCTCTGCCGAATGGATTCCGGCGTACAGTGGAAAGAACCTCATCGGAGTCTGCTTCGGCAACAAATGCCAGCAGCTTGCCTTCATTGGCCAGGTACAGCGGGTCGAATCCCAAAAGCTCGCAGATCGCGGCCACTTCCTTGTGCAGCGGAATCTGCTCTTCGAATATCCGGATGCCCGCTGCTGATTTTTCGGCAATTTCATTCAAGGCGGTGCCCACCCCGCCCCGGGTGGGATCCCTTAATACATGGATGGCGTTGCTGACGGCAAACATCTGGTCGACCATATGGTTTAATGGTGCCGTATCGCTGGTGACGCCGCTGTCAAACGAAAGGCCCTCTCGCTGGGTCAATACGGTAATGCCGTGATCGGCAATGGTGCCGCTTAAGATGATCCGGTCGCCGGGCCGGGCCCTGTGACTGGCAACTTCTACACCCGGCGGTATCAGGCCAAGCCCTGAGGTGTTGATAAATATTTTGTCGACGGCGCCTTTGGGCACAACCTTGGTGTCCCCGGTCACCACGCTGACCCCTGCCCGGCCGGCGGCCCTGCCCATTTCGCCCACAATCGTTTCGAGATCCCTGACGGGAAATCCCTCTTCGATAATCAGGCCGACGCTTAAGTACAGCGGCTGGCCGCCGCACATCGCAACATCGTTGACGGTTCCGTTGATGGCCAGATCACCGATATTGCCGCCGGGGAAAAAAATGGGATCCACGGTATATGAGTCGGTTGAAAATGCAATCCGCTGGCCGTCGAATTCCAAGATGGCGCCGTCATTGAGCTGGGCCAAAATGGGATTGTCAAACGCCGGCAGCATCATGGCGGCGGTCAAATTATGAGAGACCTTGCCCCCGCTGCCGTGATCAAGCAATATCTTGTCGTATTTCATATCGATTTTCCGCTTTCCGGTCTTTGGCTTGCAGTGGAGTAACAAGGATGGCTTTCGGCATTCGGCATTCGGCTTTCGGCGCACGGGCTGAACCCCGTTTATCGGCCATCTGTCCTCTGTCCACCGTCATCTGACTTCCGTCATCCGTCTTCCGTCATCTGTCCTCTGTCTTCTGTCGTCCGTCCTCTGTCTTCTGTCTTCAGTCATCCGTCTTCTGTTTCCCGTCATCCGTCATCGGCCAGATGATATTTATAATAGGCCGCGCAGGTACCCTCGGTGGACACCATGCAGGGGCCCACCGGGTCGGTCGGTGTGCAAACCGTCTTAAATAGCGGGCACTCCGGCGGTGTCGCGGTGCCGGTCAATATTTGTCCGCAGGCACAGCCTTTGGGCTCCACGGATTCGTGGACCTCGATATCGAAAATCCTGCCCGCGTCATGGCGCTCGTATTTTGAACGGATTTTCAGGCCGCTTTGCGGAATCATGCCAATGGCGCGCCAGCAGGCATCGGCCGGCTCGAAAACATCTGCCAGCATCTGCTGGGCCTTGATATTGCCCTCATATGTTACTGCACGCCGGTAGGCATTTTCCAGTCTCGGTCGCCCGCTTTCGATCTGATCGACGAGCATGCTGACAGCCTGCAGGATGTCGGCCGGTTCGAAGCCGGCGATCACCGCAGGGATTCGATGATGGTCGCAAAAGGGGATATAGGCCTTTTCACCGATGATCACCGACACGTGCCCGGGCAGGATAAAACCGTCGATCTTTACAATATCTGCGGCCATCAGGGCTTCCAGGGCCGGCGGTACGAGTTTATGGGCGGATATGACTGTAAAGTTTGCCAACTTCATTTGATCCGCGCTATAAATCGCCGCCGCTATGGTGGGTGCGGTGGTTTCAAAGCCGACACCGAGAAAAACGACTTTTTTGTCCGGGTTCTGTTTGGCGATTTCAAGGGCGTCGAAAGTTGAATAGACCACCCGGATATCTCGGCCCTCGGCCCTTTGTTTCTGCAGCGAAGAGGTGGTGCCGGGCACTCGCATCAGATCGCCGAAAGTGGTGACAATGACCCCTGGCTGGCGGGACAATTCGATAAAGGTGTCGATTTCTGTTTGATCGGTTACGCACACCGGACAACCCGGCCCCGACAGCAGTGATATGGCCGGTGGCAGAATCGTGCGGATACCGCTGCGAAAAATCGAAACGGTGTGAGTCCCGCAAACCTCCATCAGGCGAATGTCGCGGGAACTGGTTCGCTTGATTTTTTCCACCAGGGATTTGGAGAGTTTCGAATCCCGGTACTCTTCGATATGTTTTAAAGCCATCAGGCAGTCCTCTGCAGTTGATTTGTTGTTCGCGGTTAATCGTTAGGTAATCGCCGTTATCGCTGCGCCATGCGATGTGCATGGCGCAAAGGGCATAGCGCATGGCGCGGAGGGCCTAGTGTTCTGTTCGCTACATTTGTTGCGCAATGCGTATTTTGCTTTGCTCAACTCGCCGCTGCACGGATTTATGATCGAACATGTAGCCTCTGTTTTCTGATCTTCACGCTTTGCTCTATGCGCCATGCGCTTTGCCCCATGCGCTCTGCCCTCTGCCGCCACCGCCAATATTAGTTTTTCAGCAATAGCATACTGTTAGACACCGCTTCGCGCAGCGGCCACAACCGCCTGCCCCAATGCGATGCCCCCATCGTTGGTGGGAACCTGCAGATGGCTGTAAACGGTGAATTTTCTCTCTTCCAGGGCTGCAGTTAGACCGGTCAACAGGATCGCGTTCTGGAAAACACCGCCGCTTAGAACCACCCGATCCAATCCCCGCTCCTTGCCGATGATGACACACAACTCGGCAAACAACTCAATCAAGGTCCGGTGAAAGCGGGCACTGATTTCACCGATCGGTTTGCCGTGGACAATATCGTCGACGACGCCCCGGATAATCGGCGCTGTGAGGATCCGGTAGACGCCGTCATGATCCCAGCCATAGTCGTAGCAGCCGTCGACGCCGTTATGTGCCCGCATTTCCAGCTCCATGGCGGCCTGGCCCTCAAAATTGACCCGGCGGCGTATCCCGCAGGCGGCCGCGACCCCGTCAAACAGCCGGCCCAGGCTCGAGGTCAGCGGCGAGTTTATACTTTTGGATATCATTTCACCGACGACGGTTAGCTTTTGATCCTCGATCCCCGCTAAGAACGGCAGGTTCAGATTGCGATAATCGTCGCCGAAGGCTCCCAGCAGATAGCTGACTGCCATCCGCCAGGGTTCTTTGATGGCCGCCGCACTCCCCGGCATGGGGACATAGGCCACGTGGCCGATGCGTTCGAATTCGTTTGCCCGGACCGTCAAAATCTCACTGCCCCAGACGGCCCCGTCGGTTCCGTAGCCGGTTCCGTCAAACGCCAAACCGATGACGTCGCCTTCCAGCTTGTGCTCGGCCATGCAGCTGACAATGTGGGCATGGTGGTGCTGAATCTGGACGGTGGGATCCATCCGCAGCTCCAGCGCATAGCGGGTGCTCAGATAATCCGGATGCATATCACAGGCGATGATTTCAGGATTGATGTCGAGTATACGTTTTAGGTGGGCCACGGTCAGCTGAAAAAATTCATAGGTCGGCAAATTTTCCAGATCCCCGATGTGCTGGCTCAAAAAGGCCTTCTCCTGCCGGGTCAGGCAGATCGTGTTCTTCAGCTCGGCGCCGCAGGCCAGAACCGCCGGGAGTTCTTTGCCGAGAAATAGCGGGATGGGCACAAAGCCCCGTGAGCGCCTCAAAAAGCGCCTGCCTCCGGCGGCATGCCGCACGATGGAGTCGTCGCTGCGCAGATAGATATCGCGGTTGTGAATCAAAAAATAATCGGCGATAGCGGACAGCCGGGTGAAGGCATCGTCGTTGTCGATGGCAATGGGTTCTTCGCTCAAATTTCCGCTGGTCATCACCAGGGCGTCAAAACCATTGGCGAGCAGCAGATAGTGCAGCGGTGTGTAGGGCAGCATGACCCCGAAGTACTTGTTGCCGGGGGCAACCGCCTCTGAAACGGCGCTGGGAATTCTTTTTTTCAGCAGCACGATAGGGCGCTGGATGGCGGCCAGCAGCTTTTCTTCGTCGGACCCCACCCGGGCATAGCGGCCGATCGCGTCGAAGTCATAGGACATGATCGCAAAGGGCTTTTCCTCGCGCAGCTTGCGGCGGCGCAATCGCTGGACGGCATCGGTGTTGACGGCATCGACCGCCAGATGATAGCCGCCCAGACCTTTGATGGCCAGGATAAACCCTGCTTTCAACAATTCGGCGGCTTTCTGAACGGCCCCTGCGGGCGGGGCAATGTGATTGCGCCGGCTGTCATACAGGTCGATCTGCGGACCGCAGTCCGCGCAGGCATTGGGCTGGGCGTGAAAGCGGCGGTTGACCGGGTCGTCGTACTCGGACTGGCACTGTGGGCACATTTCAAAATGCCGCATGGAAGTTTTGGGCCGGTCGTAGGGAATGTCATCGATGATGGTGTAGCGCGGCCCGCAATTGGTGCAGTTGATAAACGGATAGTGATAACGGCGGTCATCGGGGTCCAGCATCTCGCCCAGACAGTCGTCACAGATCGAGACATCGGGCGAAATCAGGGTAGACATTTTGGCCTGGCCCTTGCTTTTGACAATGGCAAAATCGACGTGATCGGCGACGGCGGCGGCGGTGCTCGAAATCTCGACAATGTGGGCCAGCGGTGGACTTTCCTCGGCCAATTCCTTTTCAAAGGCGTTCACGCTTTCCGGAGAGCCTTCGATGTGAATGAATACGCCCGAAGAGGTATTGGCCACCTCTCCTTTCAGGCTGAATTTATCGGCAAGCTGAAAAACAAAAGGTCGAAAGCCGACGCCCTGAACAATGCCGTTGACTCTCAACCGTTTGGCAACACGATGATCGGTCATGACAAAAGTGAGTGAGAAGCCCTCAAATAGGCGCTATTGGTTATTGGTTAATCGTTATTTGAATTGGGCCGTCGAGCTGAATCTATATCTCGATTACTAGGCAAATATAAAAATGGATTTAATTCCTTCTATTCGATTAACTAATAACGAATAACGGATAACTTCCACGGGGTCTAGCCGGTCCCCCCTCCCTCGTACAGTGCCGCTGCCTCCTTCAGAAATTGCAGCGTTTCCAGAGCGGCGGCTTCGTCAAGCTTTTGGATCGCGAAACCGGCGTGAACGATCACATAGTCGCCGACCCCGGCGTCCTCGAGCAACAGCAGACTGGCTTCCCTTTGAACGCCATCGACGTCGATGGTGGCCATGTTGTTTTCAATGCGGGTTATTTTGGATGGGATTGCAAGACACATTCTCCGATTTTCCTTTCCTATAGGACACACCCAGACGTTCGAGCTCGGCCAATACCATCTCTATCACCGGATCGACCCGTGCCTGAACGACGGGTGTTAAATCCAGGCTCTGGGAGTCGATGTCCTGGGGCTCGACTCCGATGATCACCGTTTGGGGCACATGATCGAGGGCCTGACACAAGGTCAGGGCCTCCAGAAAATCAACCTGGTGCAATGAGTTTTTGGCCCGGATTCTGGCGGGGATGGCATCGCCGTCCAGGCGGTACAAATCTCCCGGTTTTCCCCTGTTGCGGATCGCATCCACCACGATCAGGTGCTTCGGCTTGGAAATCACTCCCAGCAGGTTGATTCCCAGAACGCCGCCGTCGACCAGGAGCACATTTTCCGGAAATTCATAATGCTTTTCCATCTTTTCAACCACCCGCACCCCGAAGCCCTCATCGCTGTACAATATACAGCCGATGCCCAAAACCATAATCTCGGTGGCATATTGCTCGTCGAACGGATTTCTGTCTTCTGGATTCACGATTTTCAAGTTCCCCCTAGTTTTTCGGTCCTATGAACACGAAATTTACACCAAAGCAAGCCGGATAGTCAACCTAGATCCGGGATGAACGTAAATTGAAGATCGAAGACTGAAGATTGAAGATTGAAGATTTATGAATGTCGCTTGGCTCCGTCATTTATATTATGGTTTTTATATAGTTGATTCGCCGAAGGTGAACCTTAAATATTTAATATTCAATCGAAAATACTCAATTCATTCAGATGATCGATGCCCAAAAAAAAGACAGCCTCCCGCAAGCACGGAAGGCTGTCTGGTTTTGTTTGGTATTACAGTGCCTTAACTTTATATACCTGGTTGGAGTCCGGATCGATGACGTGAACCCCGCAGGCAATACAGGGATCAAACGAATGCACCGTTCGCAGTACCTCCAGCGGTTTTTTGGGATCGGCAATCGGTGTTCCGATAAGGGCTTCTTCCACCGGCCCCAGTTTGTTGTTGGCATCCCGCGGTCCCAGGTTCCAGGTCGACGGCACCACATACTGATAATTCTTGATCTTTTTGTCTTCGATCTGGATCCAGTGGCCCAGCGAACCCCGGGGAACGTCGTTGAGACCGACGCCCATGGCGCTGTCCGGCATCTCGTAGGGCTCATAGGTTTTGGTATCGCCGCCCTTGATATTTGCCACCAGCTCGTTGACCCAGGTCTGAACGCGCTGGCCGATGGCCAGGGATTCAATCCCCCTGGCGGCGGTGCGGCCCAGGGTCGAAAATAAGGCCGCGGCCGGTACATTCAGTGTCTTCAGGACACTGTCGACGATCGGCTTGATGTCCTCGTGTCCTTTGGCATAGGCTACCAGCACCCGCGTCAGCGGTCCGACCTCACAGGGCTCTCCCTCATAGCGCGGTGCTTTAAACCATGAATACTTGCCGTCACCGGGTTTATATTTCGGGTCTTCCTGCAGCGGTCTGGTCTCGCCCTTGTAAGGATGCTGAGCAGCCCCGTCTTCGTACCAGGCCCGGGTGACGTCCTCGGAAACCTTGTCCTGACTGGCCATTTTGACGCCGCCCAGATTGCGTTTCATGATAACGCCCCGGGGCATGTAGAGACTCTCAGGTTCATTATCGGTTTCCGGGAATTCCCCCCAGGCCAGGAAGTTGCTGGTTCCGCCGATGGCGCCCCAATCCTTGTAGAAAGAGGCCACCGCCAGCAGGTCCGGGATGTAGACGTTTTTGATGAAATCCTGGGTTTCCTTGGTGATGTATAAGAATTCGGCAATGCGGCCCGGGGTCAGGTCTCTGACACAGGTCACGCCGCCGACTACCAGGGATTGCGGATGCGGATTTTTGCCGCCGAAAATGGCGTGCATCCTGGCGGCCTTGGCCTGCAGGCGCAGGGCCTCGATGTAGTGCGCCGATGCCATCAGGTTGGCTTCCGGCGGAAGGTTGTAAGCCGAATGGCCCCAGTAGGCGTTGGCGAACGGCCCGAGCTGGCCGCTGTCCACGAAGGTCTGCAGCCGCTGCTGAACATTGTTAAAATAAACCGCACCGCCCCAGGGGGCGTTGCTGACATTGTCCGCCAGGGCGGCGGTTTTTTTGGGATCCGCCTTGAGTGCGCTGACAATGTCCACCCAATCCAGCGCATGCAGGTGATAGAAATGGACGATATGGTCATGCTGAAACTGTGCGCCCATCAGAAGATTTCGAATGAGTCTGGCGTTTTTGGGAATCTTGACGCCCACCGCATCGTCGACTGCCCTCACCGAGGACAGAGCATGGGTGTACGTTCAGACCCCGCAGGAGCGCTGCACAAAGTGGTGGGCGTCCCGGGGATCGCGTCCTTGTAAAATCAGCTCAATGCCCCGGAACATCGAACCTGAGCTCCAGGCATTGACAACCTTGCCTCCCGACACCTCGACTTCGATCCTGAGGTGCCCTTCAATTCTGGTAATCGGGTCTATCGTGATTCTTTTAGCCATATGGTCTCCTCCCTGTATTAGGCAAAAGGATTTTTATTCCAAGATTGTGACATCCTAAAGTTCTTCATAAAACGGCGTGAATTTGTCCCAGAACTCCGGCTCACTGCACCCAATGCAGGGATGACCGGCCTGAACCGGCCAGCTGGTGCCGGCATTGAATTTGGCAATCGGGCAGTTGTTGTAAGTTTCCGGGCCCCGGCAGCCGACCTTGTACAGACAGTAGCCTTCAGCCGCTTCTTCGGAACCGAATTCTTCCACGAATTCATCATTTTCAAAATGGGATCTTCGCGGACATTGATCATGGATGGATTTTCCATAGGCAAACAGGGGACGGCCCAGATCGTCTAAGGCCGGAAGTTTGCCGAGGAGGAGATAATTGACGACGGTACCCACAAAATTGACGGGGTTCGGCGGGCATCCGGCGATATTGACCGTTTTGAGTCCCAGGGCTTCACCGACACTCACGTAGCCACCCGGATTGGGCGCAGCCGCCTGAATATTGCCGAATGATGAACACGAACCGATGCAGATAACACCGGCTGCCTTGGTGCAAACCTCTTTGCCGATATCCAGAAATGTACGGCCGCCGATTTTTCCCCATCCGCCGTTAAACTTGGTGGCGATGGCGCCCTCGACGACACAGATAAACTTGCCGTCGTATTTCTTGACGGCGGCGTGCAGCTGGTCTTCGGCCTGCTGACCGGCAGCCGCCATGATGGTTTCGTGATACTCCACCGAAAGAATCTCGAGAACCAGTTCATCGACGAAGGGGTACTGCGATCTCAAAATAGCCTCCGAGCAGCCGGTACATTCGGCGAAGTGCAGCCAGATCACCGGCGGACGCTGGGCCGGTGCGGCAAACACTTCCGCCACCTTGGGAACAAATGAAGACGAGAGTCCCATGGTTGCCGTGAGGAACGTACAGAACTTCATGAAGTCCCGGCGGGAGACTCCCTTGCTCTCCATTCTCTCATAAAATTGTTTTTCTTGGTCCATTTGCACCTCCTTTGAGCAATTTAGAATCTAAAGCCCTAGCCTCTATCGTCCTGCTGTTTCGGCAATTTATATACAACAAGACCTATTCATTGGGCGGCAGCATAATTTTGCTGCGCCAACAAAATCATCTAACCCATTGAAGTCTACGCAATAATTGTTACAAATGGAAACGGGTGCATATAGCGGTAGTACCCCTGCAAAAATTACAGCACCCTTAAAAAACTAAATGATATTTACTTTATTAGGCTAGTTGGGCTGATAAGTCAACCCAAATTATCGCTGCAAGGTCCTAATTGCCGTCATCGGCCTCGCTGAAATCATCACCGGCGACCTTGAGGGGTGATTCGATTTTTTTGAGATCAACTTTATCCTCATAGGTCTCCTGGTAGTCGTCCTCCAGCATTTCTTCCAGTTCCGACGAGTCATCCCCAAGCTGTTGGGTTATTTCGGCAGCCGCGCGATTCTTCTCCAGCAAGTTGACATCGTCAAAAAACAGCTCTAACGTATCCCGATCCTTTGACTTGTAAAGCTCGGCGACAGCGGAGGCAATTTGTTCGGCATAGATTTCCGGCGGGTATAGATTGTTGGTTCTCAAGGCGGTTATCAGCGTTTCGGTTCCGGACGCAATAGCGGATTTCAAGATTTTGTATTCGTAGGTCTCTTCGCACAGCAGCGACAGCATTTCTTTATTCAGCTCGGCAAACTCCTGGATTTTAATCCGTTTGTTTTCCCTGTCGTTGATAATCAAATATTTTTGTTTCATGGCGATTACCCCTTTGATTTAAAGCACTTTTGAGCTTTTGAAACCATAAAATTCAGGCCCTGTCAACTCCCAAATGGCCTAAAAACACCGCCTGTGATTAATTATTTTGGGCAGGGTCGCGGGGTGATGAAAATGTTTGGGAAATTTAAAAATGGAGGTATTGGAATGATGCATTGTCGGGCATCCGCAACCTTCTGGCTGGGGGAGAAACAACATATTGAAATAATGCATTATAATAAGTTTCAGATTTTTCGGCAATGATGGCCCAAAATAAAATAAACAATTGACCAATTTGAGATGAAATGATAGATATACGGGTTGCAACGTGGAGGGATGGCTGAGTGGTCGAAAGCGGCGGTCTTGAAAACCGTTGAGGGTTACACCTCCGTGGGTTCGAATCCTACTCCCTCCGCCAACAAAATTGCTCCGCAATTTTATATATAAAAATTTTGAAAAAATTTTTGGAGAGATGGCCGAGCTGGCTGAAGGCGCTCGCCTGCTAAGCGAGTAAGGGGGGAAACTTCCTTCGAGGGTTCGAATCCCTCTCTCTCCGCCATAATGAAAAGAAAAAGCCGGTTTCCGCATGGCGAAAACCGGCTTTTTCTTGACTGCCCCGGCGGCCTGGCCCTTCAGGCGCCGGCCGAATCGCTCAGCCACAGATATTGATAGGGCGCAGTCTCCAGGTACTCCCCACTGATTCGTTCCCCCCCGATCAAATCGACGACGGAATCGCCGATGCCCAGTTTCGCCAGGGAAACCGGGCCCGGCCGAGAAGAGACATTGGTTATGGCCCAGATAACCTGTTCGGCGCAAAAGCGTTTAATCCCAAAAATTTGAGGACCCAGATCGATAATTTCGAACCCGGCGTTGGGGTGAAAGGCTTTTTGCTGTTTGCGTATTTTGATGAGCTCGAGATACGGGTAAAACACCCGGGAGCGAAAGGACTCGGGATTTTTCAAATCTGCAAGGATATTTTCGGCCTGCAGCTTTTCGCGGTTGACCGTCCGGGCCCGGCCGGTTTGCGCAACCCCTTCAACCCAGTTGCGGGATCCCAGCAGACTGTGGATGTAGGTGGCCGGAACCCCCGGCAGGGCATATTGAATCGCCTGGGAAGCCAGAAACTTGCCGGCCCGGGTTGCGGACCTGTCGGTCAGGATGGCGTCCACGTAGGTGATGTTCAATTCGTAGGGACTCTCGGACCCGTCGGAATTTTGTTTGTAGGAAACCCGGCCCCCGTTGGCTTTGACGATTTCGATGAGTTCCTCGAGCTCGGCGGTTTCCAGAATGCCCTCCAGGGGACGCACGCCAATGCCGTCGTGGGAAGCGGTGAAGTTGAAAAACGTGTTGGTATCAGACTCCAGATGAAGGCCCCGGGCCCATTGCGACAGGACGGAGGCATCTTCTTTGACGAAGGTGTAGAACAGCAGCGGCGGCAGGGTAAAATTATAGACCATCTGGGCCTCATCGCGGCCGTCCCCGAAATAGCCGATATTTTCATCATGGGGCACATTGGTCTCGGTAATGATGCGAACGTCCGGGGCAACCACGTCCAGCACGGCCCTAAACAGCTTGACCACATTATGGGTTTGCGGCAGGTGAATGCAGGTGGTTCCGATCTGCTTCCATAGATAGGCGATCGCATCCAGCCTCAGAATGGCGGCGCCCTGAGCGACGTAAAACAAAAGGACCTCGATCATTTTTGCCAGCACATCCAGGCTTTTGAAATTAAAATCAATTTGATCGGCACTGAAAGTCGTCCACAGGTGAACCTTGCGCCCGTCTTCTTTATCGTAAGCCGATAAAAGCGGCAGAGACCTGGGACGCGTGACCATCGACAAATCGGCGGCGGGATCGGTCTCGATGGCAAAATCGGCAAAACCGTCCCGGCCCTCCAGATAGTTTTTAAACCACCGGCCCCGGGATGAAAAGTGGTTGACCACATAGTCAAACATCAGCTCAAAGTCCTGCCCGATGGACCCAACCTCATCCCAGGTGCCCAGCGCCGGATCGATCTGGAAAAAATCCATAACCGAAAACCCGTCATCGGACGAATAGGGGAAAAAAGGCAAAAAGTGGATACTTGAAACCGCGCCTTTCAAATACGCATTGGCAAATCCGTGCAGGGTCGCCAGGGGCGCCTCACCTTCCCGGTTGAGGCTGTCGCCGTAAGTAATCAAAACCACATCTTTCTCGGAAAAATACCCGTCCCTCTTACGCCTTTGGACCGCAAATTTTTCGAGCAAGGGAAGCATTTTGCAAAAGGCTTGCTTGCCCAGGTCCTCGCCGTAAATCTCTACCAACAAGCGTTTGATGGCCTCGATGCCTTCCATCAGTTCACCTTTTTTGTGCTGAAGGTTTATATTTTATCGGTCCTATGACCAAACATTAGGCCGATCTTCCATGACCTTGTGATTTTATAATAATTTCAGAGAGGTGAAGTATTGATGTGCTGGCGTAATGGAATGAGGACCGCAGCGCCGGCCACCTGATTGCAACACTCCAATACTCCATCACCCCAGTATTCCATGATCGATAGATTCTCGATATTCCTTAATATTGCTTATAGTTCCGTGTTTTATGAACCGCCGATCTCGAATACGCTCGGGGTGTAGTCGGGCGGCGGTTCAAATCCCAGAAGCGTCAGGCAGGTCGCCGCCAGATTGCTGATTCCCGGCTCTTCAAGGTCCGCCAGCTTTAGGGTTATCGTACCGCTGGATTCGTACACATAGACGAAGACCGGATTGAGCGAGTGCGCTGTTCGAATTTTGGGTTCACCGGTTTGCTCGTCATAAATTATTTCGCCGGTTTTACGATCGCACTCATACATGTCGTCCGAGTTGCCGTGATCGGCCGTCACAACTAAAATCCCGCCGGCCTTTTTTACGGCTGCCAGCAGCCGCGCCACACACAGATCGACGGCCTCGACCGCAATCTCGACGGCCGCAGGCACGCCGGTGTGTCCGACCATGTCGCCGTTGGCATAATTGAGCCGGATAAAATCGTATCGCCCGCTGTTGATGGCTTCGACCACGGTGTCGGTTATCTCGGCCGCTTTCATCCAGGGGCGTTGCTCGAAGGGAACGGTGTCGGACGGGATCTCGACGTAGTCCTCCAGGTCGTCGTCGAACTTGCCGGACCGGTTGCCGTTGAAAAAATAGGTCACGTGACCGAATTTTTGGGTTTCGCTGATGGCCAGCTGCCTGACGCCGGCCTTGACGAGGTACTCCCCGACGGTGCGGTTGATGCCGGGCGGATTGACCAGGTATTTTTTAGGGATCAGCGCATCACCGTCGTATTGCATCATGCCGGCAAATTTTACATTGGGCTTTGGACCCCGGGGGAATTTGTCGAAATCATCATCCTCGAAAGCCATACTGATCTCGATGGCCCGGTCCCCGCGGAAGTTGAAAAGAATGACGCTGTCATGGTCTTTTATCGGTCCCAGGGGGGCGGCGTCCCGGGCGATCACAAACGGGGGCAGGTCCTGGTCGATGGCGCCCGGATTCTCACGGCGCAGCGTTTCGATCGCCTCCCGGGCCGAGCCGAAGCTGCGGCCCTGGCCCAGGACATGGGTTTGCCAACCCCGTTCGACCATGCCCCAGTTGGCCTGGTAGCGGTCCATGGTGATCTGCATGCGCCCGCCGCCGGAGGCAATCGCGTAGTCGGTCTCGTTATCCCGATTGAGCCCGCTTAAAAATTCCTCGAGCCGATCGACGTAATCCAGGGCGGAGGTCGGCGGTACATCGCGCCCGTCCAGCAGAATATGAACGCAAGCGGTGGCCACACCTTCGTTTTTGGCTTCTGCCAGAAGGGCCTCCAGGTGGGTGATATGGCTGTGAACGTTGCCGTCCGAGAAAAGGCCGATAAAATGCAGCCTGGATTGGTGGCCGGTGACGTTGGCGATCAATTCCCGCCAGACGGCGCCTTCATAAAGCACGCGGCTCTCGATGGATTCTTTTACCAGCCGAGCGCCCTGGGCAAACACGCGGCCGCAGCCGATGGCGTTGTGACCGATCTCGCTGTTGCCCATATCTGCATCCGAGGGCATGCCCACTGCTGTGCCATGGGCTTTTAGTTTGGCCGCCGGTACTTTTTGGGCCAGCCAGTCCAGTGTCGGCGTGCTGGCACGGTTGACCAGATCGCCTTGAGCACAGGTTCCGATACCGATCCCGTCTAAAATCGCCAGAACAACCGGGCCCCGGGGACCCTTGAACTTGCCGGCCGTTTTCAGCGCTTCCATTTAAACCCCTGTTATGCGTGAATTTGTGAATAATTACCTGAGCGTATGAACAGCTTGGGGCGCAGGGCCAAACCTGCTTGACCGCAAATCTTAAAATGCAAACACCTTCAGCGGCATCTGTTTGGGGGGCGTCCTGCCTCCCCGCTCCAGGATGAGCCGTTTTACAAAGACTAACTATGATTCCAAAATTGTCAAAAACCACGGTGGTTTGGCCACTGCACCCTCGCAGCCGATGGAATTAACGGGTTCATTTTACCAACTGCCTGATTTTCTGGGGATAACTTTCAGGGAAAACCCAAACCGCATCGTCTTGGTTCCATCTCAAACCGCGCTGCAGCGGCCCGGCGCCGTGCTTCAAGGTCAGCAGAAGGTCGGTACTCACCCAGGGACTTTTTACAAAATAGCCGTGTCCGTTGCCTGAAGCGACATTTTCAGCGGCGGCAACATCAATAAGGGTGGTTTTTCCAAATTCCTTCAAATGTTGCAGATCTTCGGGTGTGAGCCCGAGTTCACCGGGAGCGCCCAGGCGTGGCCATCCAAAGAATCTTAAAGCCCATTTAAGCGCCGTATCGTTGGCATTGGTGTAGATAGTAATTGCGGTGGCGACATCATTAAATCCATCCCTGTACCTGGCAGTAAAGAGCATCGTGTCGATGTCCGGTGCCGCAAAAATCACTTCACCGATCCTCAAGCGCTCCCTTATCTCGGATGCGGGAATTTGCGAGGCGCTCAGCCTCAGCTCATGCAGTGCCTGGCTGACGATTCGCGCCCCGGCACTGTAGCAGAGAATGTGAATGTTATCGACATCGGTCTTTTCCAGCAGATACATCAAGAGCAACCTGAAATGCTGAGCGGTAAAAGCGGCCGTTTCCGTGTCAGAAAAATAATCCCGCAACCGCTGACGTGAAGGCCAGGAATAGGCGATGAATGCCCCGTTATAACCCAGGTAGTGCCACAATTCGGCGGCCACCAGAACCGGGTAGGTAAAATCGACTTTGAATCCCGGAACAAAGATATAAATCGTTCTGGTTTTCGATCGGGACAGGCGGGTTTTAAGGCGCTCGAGGAATCGGTCTTTTGCATCGCTTTCTGCCTGCAGGGATTCTTCGAGCAATTTGGAAGCGGCTCCAAGTTCGTGCAGCATTTCGATCCGGTCAATTTGAATGGGAACCGATTGGGTGCGCTCGCGCGTTACGCTGGCTTTTTTTATCTCCTGCCAGTCCATCTCCTGCGACCCAAAGTGGACTTCGGCCGTCCCGAGATAAAGACTCATGCTCCGGTCGTTTCCATAAAACAACGGATGTAACAAAGCCACATCCGTCGGTTGGCGGTCTGTGGCATAGAACACTTCTATGGCAGGAGGCGTGATGTCATCCGGAAGTTCGTCATAAAGCCTGGTGACGCCGTCTTCGAAAATAAGCGGTGTCGACATGAGCACGGCTTTTTGGAGAACAGCCGGCCGATTGTAAAAGACCAGTGCACCGATAAGTATGATGACAACTGCGGGAATCCATATCTTCTTTGGCGGGTATCTCATCTGATCGCTCCCCGGAGCATGACCACGCACCGAGCTGGATGTTAACGGCCGCACCTGTTTATAATCAATACTGCCCAGTTTGTACCAAAGCGGTTTTCGTCGATCAAGCCACCACCTATGAATCTGTCCTGTCGGTGTGGTGCTTTATGGTTTCTATCATGCGCTTTTCGATGTAGGGGAAAAAGGGATTATACCGCAGACGCATGAAATGATTAAGGGAAACCCGCAACACTCCTCTTTCTCCGCGGGGTTCCAAACTTCCCAGGGTCATCGCCGATTCGGGCGACGAACCGGTGATTCTCCCATAAATCAAATCATCCGCAGGAAAGGGAACGGCGACATGGGATAGCGAAAAAACGCCCCCCGGCCACTGCAGGCCAAGGGGGACCTCGACTGCGCCGCTGGACGCCGCCTGGCGGTTTCGGGCGATGACTTCCGAGGAATTATCGCTTGCGTTGGTTACGATCGTCAGATCGTAAGGCAACCGGTCTTTGGCCGCCAGCTGTTCAAGGATGCGGTGGTGGCCTGATTTTATAAAAGATTTGATGGCCGCTGAGCGGTTGATGTCGAAAAGCACCAACGCGTGGTTGCCGGGCTCCAGGTTGTTGTAAAAAACCTCGGTGACCGCACTGGTGCGAACCGTCCCGTCCACGATGGATTGAAAGGTAAGCGAGGGCGGAAGGCGTGTCAGCTTACTTTCCCTTTTCATGGCTTGGATTTGCCTTTGAACGGCTCTGGTGAGCCGGTAGGTCTGCGTCCCCGCGTTTTTCGGAAAGGAAACATACTTATAGGGATCGTATTCCGTTTCGATCGCCGTCCATTTGAATTTTTCGAAAAAGGGAATAAAACTGAGAAACTTGTGCCAGTCGGCAAACATGGCCAGGCGGGTGACACCCACTGCGGGTGAAAACATCACCAGCTGGTCGGGCACAGCCGCGCCGGAATCGTCAATGGCATCCAGGGTGTATTTCAGCGCCAGGGCGGCCCCATTTGAATAACCCACCATAAAAAATGGTTTCCGACCGCCCGTCCGATGAATGACCTGGCGGACAGCGATGTGAACGGCAGCCAGCCAATCCTGCCACCGGGCCGCATCGATACCGGCCGGTATGGTTCCGTGTTCCGGCAGTCGCAGACCCAGCACATAGATATCCTGTGAGACCAGTATTTCGGCAGCCTTTCTCAAACTATAGGGGGAATCCGTTAATCCATGCAGGAGAAGCGCGCCGCCTTTAATGTCTGAAGGTATCAGTTCATAGGAACGATTCCAGTTGCGGGTAAAGGTCTGCGGGTTATGCGACCCGTTCGGCAGATACCGGCTCAATTGGTTATCTACCGTATCGGGCGTATTTTCGACCACCTCTCGCTTCAGTTCCTCAAAAAGCCGTTCTTCGATTTCAAGGTAGGTCTGAAAGGTGATATCGCCGTCACCCTCGTCGGCAACAAACTCCGATTTCAATTCCAAAGTGTGCCACGGCTCCAGCTCCGGCATCCGACGGGCGTCCAGAGCGGCCAGAACAAGAACGGTGGCAAGCACTGCCAGGACGATAACGGATAGTCGTAGGGACCACTTTATAATCGATTCCATCTTTGACGCTTTTAGGACTGTAGGCTTAAAATGGTATGCTGGCACCAAAAACCACAAAGGCTACCTGCTCGCCGGAGGCCGTCAGCACGACCTGCCCGGTAGCCTCCGAAATGGCCAAGGTCCATCCGAGGCCGTCGCGCATCTTGGCATAGCCGTCTTCAGCACCCTGCAAAATGAGTTTGCCGTCGACGACCTCCTGGCGTTCGATGGCCGTGGCCGGCCGCTTATCGTCGCCGGTTGCCCGGCTGATGGTCTTCTTGGCAAAGTCGATTCGCAGAAATCGCGGCAGTCCGACGCTTTCGATGGATATCTCCTCACAGGCGCCGTCCGGCGTGCATTCGATCACCCGGTTGACCGACACCAGCAAAGGTTTCGAACCGTCGAAATCCCCGGCCCCTGCAGCAGATGCCGCGGTCAGCACACCCAAAATCGCCCACATGATTAAACGGTATCTTTTCATCGTAGCCTCCGATCGCAAAAATCCATAAATATTCTAACGTTGAAAACCTGATTCTCTGGACCAGGTCAGAGCGCCTGAGGATTGCCATAATCGAAAGCCATGGGGTACTGGAATAATGGAATGCTGCAATACCTGGTTTGGTTGAATGAGATCTTATTTTATGTGGATGGCACTGATCAGGCATTAAAATCCAGGCATCATCCGCTTTTCATACCCAATATACCAATTTTCCACCATTCCATTATTCCATTGGTTTTTTAAAGACAAATACCAACCCTCAGGAATGAAATCAAAGCATGATCCTCCGGGGGAATTTTACTTGACACTGTAACCCCGGCCCTCGAGACAGGCGGCGTATGCACGATTGTACGAATTGCGCTGCTGCATGTACTGATTGGCCTGCTGCTGCTCCCACTGCTTTTGCTGCTGCTCGGCCTGGCGGTTGTGCCGCGAGCTGCGCATGCCACCGAGGGCACCCCCGGTAATTCCGCCGATAGCCGCCCCGGTTCGGGCGCCGCTGCTGCCCCCGGCAATGCCGCCGATAACCGCACCACCGGCGCCGCCCAGCAACCCGCCGCCAAGGGTGCTGCCGCCGACACTCTTGCGTTCCTGGGACGGTGGCGGAGAGCTGGCTTTGGGCATCTGCATGGGATCGAAGCCGGTCTGCCCCTTGGCCCAGGTGTAGCACTCGTACTTGTCCTTCTCCATCTGATCGTTGCTCTGTCCCTGAGCAGGATAGACGATAACCTCCTGGGTCCAGCCGTGTGAAACGAAAAGCAGCATCATGACCAGGGCTGCGGACAGCTGTTTAAAGTTGTTCATTTTAGGCCTCCCTTCTATGTTCTGGTATAGGAAACAGTCAGATAATGCACATTAATCGGATAAGGATCAAGTATTTATACGGGTTGTCATAAATTTTCATGCCCTATCGCGCACAACGAAGCAGGTAACATTGGAAACGCTCATGGCAGCAATAAAAGATCTTCGTATCTCAGACACATCGGCTTGATGTCTACGAGGTATAAGCTGAGGTCTGTTTCTAATGATTATGCTTATTTTAATTCAGCTCGCAAAGGACTTTCCATAGACGGCCTGGATTAAAAAATTCGGCATATCTGCCAACAACGATAATGCAATGAGTTGGCCAGTTTTGCATAAATAGCTCTAAATCGATATTCAGTGCAAAGGGAGATAGTTGAGAAATTTAATAATCGCTATCATCTTGACGGGCTGTTGCCCAAATCGAATTTTACTTACTGACACCGGCTCACCTTGTGCGCCTAATTTCTGGTTTTTTTTCTTCAAGATTTTTACAAACGCACAAATAGCAATTGATTACACCGACTACTTATGCTAAAGTACCGTAAAATATAACTTTAGCGGAGTACAATCATTATGATGGGCCGCCAATCAAAGGTTCA